>WNFM01219795.1_pt1 | contig 17499 bp, 19 predicted proteins | sample 5400271 | NCBI WGS metagenome assembly WNFM01 (sample SAMN13153352, study PRJNA577476) | soil metagenome | isolation source: 60 cm saprolite on Douglas fir-dominated hillslope | place: USA:California | collected 2013-09-17 | reverse complement strand
CCGCCGGCGCCGGCATCATCATACGTGGCGGCGTCGCTCGTGGCGCGCCGACCGATTGGAACAAGCGCTACTACATGCTAACCAGCGACGAGCTGAGCGGTCGCTGGGAAAAGGCGCAGCTGGACGAATTGCTCGGCGGCATGAGCCGTATCGAGTTCATGGTGCGCTTTGCCATCGCTGAGCCCTCACTCGATTCCACGATCATCGGTACCAAAAATCTCGACCACCTCCGGGACAACGTGGCCGCGGCCCGAAAAGGTCCGCTGCCGGGGGATTTGGTGACAGAGGCCAAGCGGCGCCTCGACGCGACGGGGTCGCGCCCGGTTTAGACTATCAAACCGTCAGCACAATTTTGCCGATGTGTTGCCCGGCCTCCATCCTTCGATGCGCATCAGCCGCTCGTTCGAGGGGAAAGGTGCTATCGACAACCGTTTTGAAGCGGCCGTCGCGCAAGAGCGGCAGGACTTTAGCCTCGACCGCCCTCGCCAGCATTCCCTTGTCCGCAACCGTTCGTGCCCGCAATGTCGAGCCGGTATAGTGCAGACGCTTCATCATTAGCTTCCTAAAGTCCACCTTTGCGAGGGAGCTTTCCATGAACCCAATCTGGATGATGCGCCCTTCGATTGCGGCTGCCTCGAAGTTTTTCTCGATATAGTCGGCGCCGACCATGTCCAGAATCACATGGGCACCTACTCCCTCGGTGACAACCTTGACTTCCGTTACGAAGTCTTCGGCTCTGTAGTTGATGGCGCGATCGGCGCCGAGTCCAACGCAGGCATTGCACTTTTCCTTCGATCCAGCGGTCACAATTACTTTGGCGCCGAACGCTTTTGCAATCTGGATCGCCGTAATGCCTATGCCGGACGAGCCGCCATGAACAAGGAGGGTTTCGCCAGGCTGCAAACCGCCGCGCTGAAAAACGTTGTGCCAGACCGTCATGAATGTTTCGGGAATGGTTGCGGCAGCAACCATGCCTATTCCGGTCGGAATGAGGAACGTGTGAGTTTCCTGCGCGGCGCAATATTGCGCGTAGCCGCCGCCGGTTACGAGCGACATGACTTCGTCGCCGATCTTGAACCGTCTCACATCCTTGCCGATCGCGACGACTTCGCCGGCAACCTCGAGGCCGAGAATATCGCTGGCTCCGGGCGGCGGCGGATAAGAGCCGCGGCGCTGTACAATGTCTCCGCGGTTTATTCCCGCCGTCGCGACCTTGACCAAAAGTTCGTTCTGGTTTGGCGTCGGCACCGCACGCTGTTCGAGCACAAGTACCTCAGGCCCGCCGGATCTACTGATATTAATCGCGGCCATTTGTGCGGGCAGCATTTTCGGAATTTCTCGCTTAGATCGATGTCTTTCACTCAAAACAGTTTTCAGCATTGTAAAAAACGTAAGCGCTTACCTGCGGGTCGCACTTTCCGGAACAGTGATGACTTCGTCGAAGAAGACCCACTTCGTGCCGTCAAACTTGGCCATTCTCCCCTGCCGCCAGCCAATGCGGCTGTTCGGCGAAACGTTGACTTTTACTCCGGGAATGAACAGCGGTAGCTGGTAATCCCTGATGTCGGTCGCTTGTCTGATCAAGTTCTCGCGTGTCAGATCGTCGCCGCAGCGTTTGAGCACCTCGTGAATGATCTGCGCGGTCGAAAAAGCATAGACGGCGCTGGCGTCCTCGGGCTTCACTCCCGGCACCCATTTCTTCACAAAGGCGTAGAAGTCCTTCATTGGTGGATCGTTCTCCCACAACGGATCGCCGGCTGTCTTGATCCATTGTGAGGTAATCAGGTCCTTCGACGCCTCCAGACCCGCGGGCTGGAGCACGGTCGGGATCTGGTTCGCCGCCGTCACTACGATCCGGAGTGGCTTCCAGTTAAGTTCGTAGGTCTTTCGGATCGCCTGCGCCGAAAATTTCGGCGAAGTGGCCATGAAGAAAATGTCAGCATCGGATGATTTCAGGGCGATGACCTGTGAATCGATGGTCGGATCAGTAAGATTGTAACTCGCCTCGCGGATGATCATCGACGCCTTATCACCCAGCGCCGCTTTCAGGCCGGTGAGATAGTTTCGCCCGTAATCGTCGTTCTGATAGAGCACGGCGATCTTGCCGTCCGGCTTTGTTTTGAGGATGTACTGGGCGTAGATATAGCTCTCAACGTCGGCCGACGAATAGAAGGTTGTGGTCCACGGCAGGCTGACTGGATCATCGAGTTTAGCCGCGCCAGCCATTATCAGAATTTGCGGAATTTTGTTGGCATTGAGGTATTTTGCGATAGCAAGATTGGTCGGTGAGCCAAGCGACCCAGCGATTGCAAGCACTTCGTCGCTTTCGACGAGCTTACGGGTCTGCTCAACCGTCTTTGGCGGGCTAAACGCGTCATCCAGCGAAAGCAGAGTGACCTTGCGCCCGTTGATACCGCCCTGTTCCGCATTGACCATCGAGAAATAGCCGCTCATGACGCGCCCGATCAACGCGTAGGCGGATGCCGGGCCGCTGTAGGGCATGGTCTGCCCAAGCTTGATCTCGGTGTCGCTGGCGCCCTGGTCATATTTCTTTTGCGCCTTCGCAGGCGACGCCGCCAACAGCGCTACGCACGCGGCCAGTGTCAGCAGACCCCACGTTCCTGATTCCCTCGCGCCAGGTTCAGGGAACTTGCGGAAATGCGACGACAATCCAAGCATTTGTTGTTTCCTCCGCGTGCTGTGTCCTCCGTCCCTGGCGGGATCTTGTTTGTCGCGAGCCAATGAAAGCCGACGCGGCAAGGTGGCGGTTGCACGTAATCGACATTTGCACATTCGTGCGAAATATGGAAGGGTCTTGACTGAGAGGGTGGAGATACAACGTCACCCGAAGGAGAACGTCATGGAATTGAAAAGCAAGTTTGTCGATGTCGCTGGTACCCGCACGCGCTATCACGAACTCGGTGAGGGCGAGCCAACGATCCTGATCCACGGCGGTGGCCCCGGGGCATCGGGCGTCAGCAACTACCGCAAGAACATCGAGCCTTTATCGGCGAGGCGGCGGGTGATTGTCATCGATTTGCCCGGCTTCGGCGAGACCGAAGGCAAGCTGAAGGACGGACCGGTTTTCGCTGCGATGGGCGATTTTGTCCGGGACTTTATGGACGTGATCGGAGTCAAGAAAGCAAGCTTCGTCGGAAATTCCATGGGCGGGGCAACGTCGTTGATGGTGGCGTTGCGCGCGCCGGAGCGCGTGAACAAGTTGGTCTTGATGGGAACCGGCGGCAGCCAGGCTATCTTTTCGCCGATGCCGACCGAGGGTTTACGCCGAATGGGAATGTTCTATGGCGGCGAAGGCCCGACCATGGAAAAGCTGAAAAGCGTTATCGATCTACTGGTCTTCGATACGTCGTCCATCACCGAACAGTTGATGGCAGAGCGCCTCAAGGCTGCGAAACGTCCGGACGTCATCGACATCTTCAAGCGACCGCCGGCCGAGATCTGGCGCGAGAATCTTGCCTCGCTTTCGCATCAGACACTGCTGATCTGGGGCCGCGAAGACCGCGTCGTTCCGCTCGACTCAAGCTTTTTGCTATTGAAATCGATACCGAACGCTCAGCTGCACGTCTTTCCGAAGTGTGGCCATTGGGCTCAATGGGAAAAGGCCGAGGAGTTCAACACGATGGTTGCGGAATTTCTTGACCGACCATGAGAAGCAACACCGAGACCAACGCAATTCTGCTCAATTTAACAGGACGACCGCCTCGCCTCGCAGCTTGACGTCGCCGGCCTGATCTTTGGCCAGGAGAGACAGCCGAGCCAGTCGTTCGCCTGTCTCTTCGAACGTTTCCGCCACTACGCCTTCGCAGGTAATTTCGGCATGCACTTGCGTAATGGAGACGAAGCGAACGGAGTAGGACCGCACCGCCGACGGAGAGATTGTGTCCGTGAGAGATCGCCCGAGATACGCCATGATAAGCATGCCGTGCACAAACACGTCGGGATAGCCCGATGCCTTGGCAAAATCGCTGTCGACATGAATAGGATTGTGATCGCCCGAGCCGCCGCAGTACAGCGCCAAGGCGTGCCGCGTGATCGGCGGATACGTCTTAAGGAAAAACAGCGTCCCGGGTTTGGCAGTGGATCTATCTGGAACAGCCAATGGATCGATCCCTTCATGCCTCGACGGCTAACATCGGGTCCATTCGATAGCTTACTGCCAGCTCGCTTGCAACAAAGACATCAACGCCCGACGTCAGCTGCCCGCAATATTTGAACAATCGTGCGAAATGTTCTATACAACGCCCATGCCTTCCACTGCCGCCGAAGGCGAAGCACTTTGCTGTGGTTTGACCGCATACCCCGCCGCTGGGATGTCATGATCAAGAAGGTTGATAAGTCTTACATCGGTCACGTTCGAGCGCCATCGACCTTGAAGGTCGACGCAGGACAGTGCCGCGCATTTGTGAATGCGATCGGCGAGACCAATCCTGTCTATCGGGATGTCGATGCGGCAAGGGGCGCGGGTTTCCGCGACATTCCAATTCCGCCGACCTATCTGTTTTGCCTGCAGATGATGAGTGCGGAAAATGCTTATGCGTTTTATCGCGAACTCGGCATTGACGTCGGTCGTCTGCTGCATGGCGAACAGGGTTTCAAGTATCACCTTCCAATCCATGTCGGAGACGAGCTGACGTTTCATCAGAAGATTTTGGACATCCAGGACAAAAAGAACGGTGCAATGACCCTCCTCGTTCAACAGACCATGGTCGTAAACGGTGAGGGACGCCATGTCGCCGATCTGGACCAGATAACGATCGTTCGAAACTAGCGATCCAACGCAAAGCTAAAGCGGGACAGGGAGGAACGTCGCATGAAGCGCGAAATTCGCGGTAACGACTCCATTGCGACCTCGGCGGACCCGCGCTGGATCGGAGAGCTGGGATGACCACGAAGGATCTGCCAACCCGATGCGACGTGCTGGTGCTGGGTGCTGGAATGGCCGGTCATTGCGTGGCGCTGGCTGTGGCAGAAGCCGGCGCGGAAGTCTTATTTCTCGAGAAGGCGTCCCAGCCAGGCGGGAGTTCCGCGATGGCTGGCGGAATATTCCTCTTTACAGGCACCGACCTGCAAAAGGCGGCGGGCGCGGCTGACAGTCTTGAGGCTCTTCGTCGGGATCTACTGGAGGCTGGCAGGCACAAGAACGTCCCGGAGCTGGTGGAGCTCTATGTGGAAAACCAGTTGGAGGCCTATGAGTTTTTGCGTGACCATGGCGTGATGTTTCAGCTAATGCCCGCCAAGCCCCCAGCTCCGGCGAGATCGCACCAAACCGGCACCGGGCGATCGACCGCGGCGCTGCACGAGGCGGCGCTCGGAAATCCCCGGATTCGTTTTTTCACCAACGCCGCGGGCTTGCGCTTGTGTCGGTCACCCAAAACCGGGCGGGTGGACGGGGCGGTTGTGGCGTTCGAGGGTCGTGAAATCAAAATCGATGCCGCCCGTGCTGTAGTGCTTGCTTCCGGTGGATTCTCGCGCAGCAGAAAGCTGTTGCAGGCCTACGCGCCTGAACTCGTCGACGCGGTGAAACATGGTGGAATCGCCAATACTGGGGACGGTTTGATTATGGCAACCGCGCTGGGCGCCAGCCACGCAGATCTCGGTTATGTGACCGGCTCCTTCGGTGGCGCTATCCGCAATTATCCCAACGTGGTTCGCGATGATGATGAAATTCCGCCCCTGCTGTTTGCCTTCAGCGTCGGAGCCATCATTGTCAACAAGAATGGCGTGCGCTTCGTCAACGAAGCGCAGAGCTACAAGGTATTGAGCGGGATCTGTATGACCCAACCCGACGGCCTCGGCTTCCAGATCTTCGACGAGAAGGTGATGAGCGGTTCGCTCGCCGGCACCAGCGTGAACAATTTCAAGGAGGCGTCGGCCGACGGTTATATTCAAACCGCCGGTTCTATCGGCGAGCTGGCGAAGTTGATGCGACTCGACGCCACGGCCCTCGAGACCACGATCGCGCGCTACAACAAGGATGCCGTCACTGGTCTGGACAGTCAGTTTGGGCGCAAGGCCGCCTCGGGATCGCTGATGCGCATCGATACGCCGCCATATTATATCGCCGCCACTGGCAACGTGATCACGTCTACCTACGGTGGCCTCACTGCAAACGCCGATATGGCGGTGCTCGATCTGTTCGGCGAACCGATCGCCGGCCTGTTCGCGGCGGGAGAACTCGTTGGAGGCTTTCATGGAGCATCTTACCTGAGCGCGACAGCCCTGCCCAAAGCCGCGATCTCCGGCCTGCGTGCAGGAAGATCCGCTGCGATGTCAAACGCCTGAGCCACTAATCCTTACGCCATGGCCTCTCTGAGCCCATGTTTTCGCACAGCATTCACAGGATCGAGCCAATGAGCACAGATCTGAAGGATTTCGACAATCTGATCAATAACTACATTCATCCGGCGGATTCGCCGGAAGGCCGTGCAACGACACTGGCTGCGCTCAAAAGCTATTTCAGGGCGCTCAGGGCAAAAGAGCTCGAAACGTTACGGACCCTAATGACAGACGACGTCGTCACGGAGATTCCGTTCGGTGAATCCGGCAAGACCGACGAGGGTTCCTTCCGGGTGTATCGCGGCATGGATCAGGTGCTCGATTTCTGGGCGACCGCCTTCAAGGCAGAGGGCAAGAGCCACGGAATGACCGAGACGGACATCACCGTCAATGCCGACGGATCTCGCGTCTTTATCGAGGGGCGGGGACACCTAACGATGGCTAGCGGTAAGACCTATCGAAACCGTTATGCTATGCGTTTTGACTTTGTCAGCGGCAGGATCAAGCACTGCAAGGAATACTACAATCCGATTCAGTCTGCCTACGCCTTCGGCCGTAAGATTGCGGGCCAGTTCACGATCGAAGCGCTCTGACATCGGGCCCCACAAAGGGCTGCCTAGCCTGCATGTCTATTGACAGCAATCATTCGGCTGTGCCAAAGATTCGCACGTTCGTGCAAATATAGACCAAATGTAAAAGTTGGCATTCGCGGATGCGAACGCCAGGGGTTTGTCATGGCCGCGGGTCTACGTCCCAAGGGTTGAAAAGAGGGAGAGCAAAAGTGAGCGAACTGACTGAAAGCGGAACAAGCAAATTTGCCGATCTCGACGGCCTCAAAATCCACTATCACGAGGCTGGCAAGGGGGATGCGGTCGTCCTTCTTCACGGTGGCGGCCCGGGCGCGTCGTCATGGAGCAACTTCCGTGGAAACATCGGTGAACTTTCAAAGAAGTACCGGGTGATCATGATGGATCAGCCGGGCTTCGGAAAATCCGAGCGGGCGATCTACGAGGGCGAACGCATCGGCGCGTTTGCGGCACGCGCGCTCCACAAGCTGCTAAAGCAGCTCGGTATCGACAAGGCGCACCTCATCGGGAATTCCATGGGTGGGCACGTTTCGATGAAGTTCGCGATCGACTATCCGGAATCGACCGGCAAGCTGATTCTGATGGCGCCGGCAGTTCAGGTCACCTTTGTCACGCCGGCGCCCTCGGAAGGCTCGAAGCACCTCTTTGGCTACTATCGTGGAACCGGCGCGAGCCCGGAGAAGATGCGGGCTTTCCTGAGCACGCTGGTTTACGACCAGGCGATGGTTACGGATGAACTGGTGCAGCAGCGCTATGAGATCTCCGCAGAGCCGAAAACCATGGAATGGACGAAGAAGATGTTTTCCAATCCCGGCCGCTTCGAGGAGTTGTGGCGCGAACTGGACAAGATCCCCCAAAAGACGCTGCTGCTATGGGGACGTGATGACCGTGTCACGCCGCTCGAGCGTGCGCTGTTCATGCTTCAGAGCCTGCCGAATGCCGAACTCCATGTGGTCAGCAAATGCGGCCATTGGGTCATGATCGAACATCCGCAGCTCTTCAATCGGCTTTGTCTGGAATTTCTGGACCGCCCCAATGCCTGAATTCCTCGGAGTTGAGCAGGAAGTCTAAGCCGCTTTGGAACGGCGCCGGGGAAGGTCCTCGGATTCACTCAACCTGGTATTCTTTTTTGCCGCCAATCCGGCTTCTAATCGCTTGAAATGTTGCTCGAGAAGCTTGCGGCAGTGGGCCTGGGTTTTGGGATCGTGCTGCAGAATCTGACGGATCATGAGACCGTGGGTGAAGATCCATAGTTGCTCGGCCGCGTCGGTGTCGTCCAGGTCCGCAGGCAGTTCGCTTGCCCGGATGGCGTCCCGGATCAGCTTCGCCCAGAATGACATTTGCTTCCGCGACCACGTGTTCTGGAACCGGCGCAACCCGGCGTTTCTCGAACCTGAAACGGTGTAGTTCATCCAGAACCGCCAGAACCGGTAGTTCGGCTCGTGCAGGATGTATCTGAATGCAAAGGCCTTCAGACGGGCGAGGGGCGAATGATCGATGTCGTAGTTCGGCACCGGCATTTGGTAGGCGGCTTGCAGGGCGGCCATCACCAGCTTCTCTTTGTTCCCGAAATGGTAGTTGATCGTGCCGGTGCTGACCTTCGCCCTGGTTGCGATCTGGCGCATACTGGCGCCGTCGATCCCGAACTCGGAAACGACTTTGTAGACCGTACGTAACAGCTCCTGCTGTCTCATCGCTCGTCCCGGTCTTTTTCCCAGGGCGCCATTTGCCTTCTTGGCCATGCTGTTTCCTGACATTTGCGCCGTGCGCAACCATGATTCCCGGCCAGTCAGTAGAGGTTAGAGGGGCCGCAAAAGCAAGCCATCGGAACCTCCAAGATGCACACGTCGTGCCACGGGACGGCCGGCGGGCTCCCTGATGGCTGGCCCGCGAACAAGGACACGTTCCCCCGTAGGTCGGTTCATCGGAAAATTGCACGATCGTGCAAATATTCCTTGCATCGCGAGGAAGGGACGTTTAGGAAAGGGATCAGGGAGCAGACTGCAGCCAATACCTTCGGAGAAAGAAATGGCCGCACGGGTTTCACGCCGATCGATGGCAGGCGGAGTGGCCATTGCGGCGGATTACGGCTTGCGATGCGACGCGGTCCTCGCTGCTCCACAACACGCAACCGAATTTACCGACAAGAAAATCAACCGGGATGCGACGGGCGCCTATAGCGGCCCGGTGTCGCGCGCAGCGGTCTGCAGCGACCGAAGGCGCGGAGCTTGTCGAGCAACCCCGCAGACTGGTCGAGCGAGGTCCGTTCCGTCCGATATCCCGAACCAGACACGGAGAAGCCGGCGTGATCACATTTGAACTGTCAGAAGAACAACAGATCGCCCAGTCGACGATCCGCGAGTTCGCTCAAAGCGTGCTGCGTCCGGTCGCTCGACGCGCAGACAGCGACGGCAAGATCGGACAGCAAGAGCTCGACGCGATCTGGTCGACGGAAATCGTCCAGGCTCAGGCAACCGAGGAGGGACGTTCGCCGATCCTGAACGCATTGCTGCTCGAAGAGCTAGGTGCCGCGGATGCGACATTGGCGTTGGCCGTGGCCGCACCGATGGCTTTCGTCCAGGCAATCGCCGATCAAGGCTCTGCAAAGCAGCGGGACGCGCTGCTTGCTCCGTTCACGGGACCCAAATATCAGGCCGCCGCCGTGGCGATGATGGAGCCTTCCTTCCGTTTCGACACCAGCCGTTTCGATACCAAAGCCGATAAAAAGGGCGATGGTTACACGCTGAAGGGCGTGAAGGCCTTCGTGCCCATGGCTTCGCACTGTAGCCACTTTCTGGTGATTGCCGAAAGCGGCGGAGCGGCAGATGCGTTCGTTGTTCCGCGTGAATCTGCAGGCGTTATAGTGCGCAAGCCCAAGGGCACGCTGGGCCTGTGTGCGCTGGAATTGGCCGACGTTTCCTTTGAGGGCGTGTCTGTGCCCTCCGCGATGCGTCTCGGCGAGCACAATGGCTGCGATGTGCAGAAGATCATCGACTCCGCGCGGATCGGTCTTTCGGCGATCTCGACGGGGCTCGGCCGCAGCGTGCTGGACTACGTCATTCCCTATACCAAGGAACGCGTGGTGCACGGCTCCGCATTGGCACGAAAGCAAGCGGTCGCGTTCAGGATTGCCGACATGCACATCGAGGTTGAAGCGATGCGATGGATGAGCTGGCGCGCTGCCTGGGAAATGGAAACCGCTCAGAATGCGACGCGCTCGGCGCAGCTCGCCTACACATATGCCGCCGAACAGGTGATGAGCATCGCCGACGAAGGCGTTCAGGCCTTTGGCGGTCACGGCTTCGTCCGCGCCCACCCCATCGAGATGTGGTACCGCAACGCCCGCTCCATCTCGGTGCTCGAAGGCGTCGCCGGAGTTTGATCGAACGGAGTAGACAATGGTTGATTTCAGCCTGACCGATGCCGACAAGCGTGTCGTTGCCCTCGCCCGTGAAGAAGCCGCGATCGGCCTGACCTATTCGCGCTACTACGACAAGCACGAAGACGAGATCGAGCCGAAGATGTTTTCGGAGGTGGAGGGCCGGCCCGACCCGCTCGAGGTGCTCGACGAGATCGAGAGTGAGACGAGCGGTCGCGTCATCGCCGAACTCCTGGTCCTGATGGAGACTCAGCGTGGCGATGTCCGGATGCGGCGCACCAAACATCATCTGGGCGACAAGATCGTGAACTACGCGGGCACAGAAAAACAGCGCGAGCTGTTCGGGCACAAGCTTCTGTCGATCGCGCTGACGGAACCGGGAGCCGGCTCCGATCCGTCGATGATCCGGGGATCCGCGCGATACGATGCGGCGACCGGCGAGTGGATACTCAATGCCGAAAAGATCTATTGCTCTGCCTTCGGCGCGTCGGACGGCGCTGTCGTCCTGGTGCGCGGACCAGAAGAGAACGGCGTTCGACCGTTCATGGCCTTCGTGGTGGAGAAGGGTACGCCGGGCCTCACCGAACTCGGCCAGGTTAAGAAGATGGGCATCCGAAGCTGGGATACCGTCGACTTCGTGCTTCAGGATTGCCGGTTGCCATCGACCAATAGGCTCGATGTGGATTTTAAGAAGACGATGATTGTCTTCAATGGAACGCGGCCGGGCGTGGCGGCGATGGGCTTGTCCATCGCGGGATCGCTACTGGATTTTACGCGCGCGAAGCTCATGGGCGGCGATCAGGCGCTGAACTATGCAAGAGGAGCCAGGACGCGCTCGGCATTGGAAGATCGTTTGATCCGTCTCGAGGCTCTCTACGAAGCGACGCGACTGACCATCCTTCGCTGCAAATGGCTTGAACACAGGGACGGCACGAACAACGGCGCGACCAAGATCGAGGCGGCGATGTCAAAGGCGCTCGGCGGCAAGGCCGCGCGGAAGATTACTCAGGAATGCATCGAAATGCTTGGGCCCGAGGCCTTGTCGGAAGAATATCTCGCGGAGAAATGGTTTCGCGATGCTCGCATTTTCGACATCTTCGAGGGAGCCGGCGACGTGAACCGTCTCATCGTCGCGCGATGGCTGCTCAACTACTCCCAGAAGGAACTCAACTGACGACCGGCCCGTGTATTCGGAGATCCACCGATGAAGAACGAACAGCCGGCTGTCGAGCGCGCTGGTCCCTGCGCCGGACTGACGGTCCTCGATCTTTCGACCATGGTATCCGGACCGATGGGCGGTCAGATCTTCGGCGATCTGGGCGCGGACGTTATCAAGCTGGAGGCGATCGGCGGCGATACGATGCGGGAAGTCTTTCCGCATCACAAAGGCTTGGGTGCGTTTTTCTCCCAGTATAACCGCAGCAAGAGAAGCATCGCGGTCGACCTCAAGACCGAAAAAGGTCGGAACATCGCTATCGAATTGGCGCTCAAAGCTGACGTATTGATCGAAAACTTCAGGCCTGGCGTAGCTGAGCGGTTGGGCTTGGGTTACGAGGAATTAAAGGAGCAAAATCCCTCGCTTGTTTACCTCGCCGTCAAAGGATTTGGAGAGGACGGCCCGGACAAGGATCAACCGGCCTACGACATGGTGATTCAGGGATTGACTGGTTTCATGGCGATTCAGGGTGCGGGCGGGCCACCACTGCCTATCCGAAATGCTGTAGCTGACAAGGTCGCGGCCATGTCCGGCGTAATGTCGGCCCTTGCAGCTCTGTGGGCGCGCGAGAGGAACGGCGGCAAGGGGCAGAAGGTGGTCGTCAAGATGCTTGATGCCTGGGCGGCCTTCATTTCGCAGGAAGAGATGAAGAACCACACCTTTGTAGATTCTGACATGGTGGCTCCCATACCGCGCGACATGTATCGCGTGTTCGAAACGCGCGATGGCCATGTTTTCGGGCTGGTCATTCAGGATAATCAATTCAGAGGCATCTGTGCCGTCTTGAATCGCGCGGATTTGTTGACGGACCCACGGTTTGCCAAGCCCGGCAGCAGGCTTCAGAACATGTCGCTGTTGAACGACGAGCTGGCCCCCTCGATCGCGGCGATGACAACGGCGGAATTCATCGCCGGCGCCAAAATGCATGAAGTTCCGATGGCGCCGGTCAATACGCTCGAGCAGTTTTTTGATCATCCACAGGCGAAGCACAATCGGATCTTTCAAGAAATCGAGGACGCGGAATTCGGCCGGATGCGGGGCCTCAATTTCTTCGCTGCGTTCGGTGATACGCCCTTAAGCCTGACGCGGCGCGCACCGATGCTGGGCGAACAGACCGATGCGATCCTCCGGACCACGGGCAGGTCCGACGAGGAGATAAGAGGTCTGCGGGAATCGAAGGTCGTTCGTTGAGGTCCTGATCCGTCTCCAACTGATCCGCCCACTCTTTTCGAAGTTTATTCAAAGGCGATCCGACCAAATATGCCGCATGACGAACAAAGCGGCGGAAGAACGATGAAGAGGAATCGATGCTGGGGCAAGCCAATCGTTGGATGCGTGCGCTGGACGCCTGAAGGACAGGATTGCGGTTGTAACGGCCGCCGCCGGCGGCATCGGAGGCGCAACGGCCCTCCGTCTGGCGCGTGATGGTGCAAAGGCGGTCGTGGCCATCGATACCAGTGCCAACGTCAATCAGATGCAAGAGAGCATCGAGGCCGCCGGAAGCGAGGGCCTCGGCATCGAGCTGGACTGCACGAACGAGGAGGATGTCGCATCGGCGTTTGCGGACATCGTCCGACGCTTCGGTCGGATCGACATTCTCGTCAACGGCGTCGGCGGCGGGGGAGGTGGCTTGGTCAAGGAGTTCGTCGACTCCGATTCGGACATGTGGCGGCGGGTGGTCGACGTGACGCTGCTAAGCACCATGATCTGCTCGCGGCAGGTCGTGAACGGCATGCGCGAGCGCAAATACGGTAAGATCTTGAACATCGCATCGAGTATCGCGCTCGTCCCGACGCCGAAGATGGTCGCATACGCATCTGCAAAGGCCGGCATTATCGGTTTCACCCGCAGCCTTGCGCTGGAATTGGCTCCATTCGGCGTGACCGTCAATGCTGTCTCGCCGGGCCCGATCAAAACCGCTGCGACTGATAGCCTGCCCCCCGCCGTTCTAGCCAAAAGCGTCGATGCGGTTCCCATGGGCCACATCGGTGTACCGTCCGATATTGCAAATGCGGTCGCATTCTTGGTCAGCGACGAAGCCGGCTACATCACCAGACAAAATCTCGCCGTCAACGGCGGTCGCGCGTTCAATTGACACGGCGCAGCCTCGCCGCATTCAAAAAGACTGCGGCCGCGTATTCAGATAAGGGAACCCGTTATGAATGAATTGAAGGGCAAGGTTGCAATCGTTACAGGTGGCGCTGGTGGAATCGGTCGCGCCTATGCACTGCGGCTGGCGCGATTGGGCGCCGATGTCGCGATCATCGATATCGATCTTGCAGTCGCATCGCGATATGGCGAAGCGTTGACTGCTGAGAGCGTGATGGAAGAAGTCAAGGCACTGGGAGGTCGGAGCATCGGCGTCGAGGCCGACCTGTCGCAGCAAAAGCAGTCGGCCGCCGCGATTGAGAAGGTGGCCAATGAACTTGGACGCATCGACATCCTTGTCAACAATGCCGGCGGCGCCATTACGCCGATCGACCGCAGTCGTTCCTCCGACAGCCCCCTCGAGGACACGGAAAAGCTGTTTGCCGTCAACTTCTACAGCATGGTGCATTGCTGCCAGGCTGCGGCTCCGCATTTGCGCAAGCAGGGCGGCGCGGTGGTGAACATCGCCACCTCTGGCGTGGATCGCACTCTGGCGAGCGGGCGTCTGGCGATGTACAGTGCCGCGAAGGCCGCCGTGCTGCGCTATACCCAGAGTCTGGCGGTGGAACTCGGACCTGACGGTGTTCGGGTCAATTGCATCTCGCCCGGCATTATCGAAAGCGCTCGGGTCAAGGCGCTGGCCGCCGCCCGTAATCTGGGCACGGAGGCCCAGGCGAGGGCGAACCCGTTGCGCAGGCTCGGCACGCCGGAGGACTGTGCAGGCGCGCTGGAGTTTCTGGTCACCGATCTCTCACGCTATGTGACAGGAGAATGCATCCGCGTCTCTGGCGGGGCGACACTTGTGTCATCTTGATGAATCTTCCAAAGCGGGAAACGGTCCCTGCGAGCCGATGATGGCCCTCAGTTGAAGCGAACGCGGACGGTGCCGATATCGGAGATCTTGGCTTCGTACTCTTCGTCCTTTTGCGCACCGACCATCGGTCCCAACGCTCCGGTCAGCACGACGTCTCCCGCCCGAAGCGGTTCACCTGCGCTCGCCAGTTTCCTGACCAGCCACAGCGCGGCCTTCAAAGGATGTCCGAGACAGGCTGCTCCCGATCCGACGGAAACGATGCCGCCGTTCCTGGTCATCATCATGCCGTTGGTCAAAAGATCGACATCGGTGAGTTTGCGGATGCTGTTGCCGAGCACGAAACGCGCGCTCGAGCCGTTATCTGCAATAGTGTCGACGATGCTGATCTTCCAATCCGCGATGCGGCTATCGACGATCTCGAGTGCCGGGGCGACGAAGGCAATCGCGCGCATCAGCTCCGCCATCGTGGTGTCGGCCCGCTCCAGGTCCCGATCGAGTACAAGCGCAATTTCGGCCTCGATCCGCGGCTGGATCAGCCTAGCGGTCTCGATGTGGCCGCCGTGCTCGGCCTCCATGTCGTTGAACAATGCGCCGAAGTCGGGTTCGCTGACGCCGAGCTGCTGCTGGACGGCGACCGAGGTAAGACCGATCTTGCGACCCACCAGGCGCGAACCGGCCGCGATCCTGCGTCGGGTCAGCTCAGCCTGCACCTGATAGGCGGCATCGACGTTGCCGTTCCCGAGATCGGTAACGATCGGCGGTATCTGCCTTCGATCGGCTTCTGCTTTCTGCAACTGGTCTGCAATTCCAGCGATGCTTTTCGCGTCGGCCAATTTCGCCTCGTTTTTGGACATCGATCGTCTCCGGGAAAATGTTGCTTTCAGGTTTTCAGTGCCCGTCCGGACCGCCGAAGGTCGGAGGCGCGCCCATGCAGCTCTCGGCCATGGCCTTGATGCTCGGCAGGTAGATTTGGTCGGCGGCTTCGAAATCAGACGGAGAGAGGCTGGTCCTGGTCGCGAACGTCATCGGATCGAAATGGCCACACAGCACTTGCGGATACTTCCATTCGGCCCTTGCAAGCGTGCGCTCGCCGCCTTTCAGTTCGAAGACCAGCGGGTGCTTCGTTCCCGACCCGCGCCCGCTCTGATATCCATCGCCCACGCAAAACGCTTCAAGCCATACCTCACCATTGCGCCGGCATTGCAAGGAGATCTCGATGTCGAGCAGGCCATAGGCCGGATCACTGGCGTCCGCCTCTTCGTAAAAATAGAGATGTGCGATTCGCGCGTAACGGGCGGGGCCGAGTTCGGCGTCCCGAGGCACCTGCGCATCGGAGCGACCGGGCGTGCGCGGCGGAATTCGTCCGAACAACGACAGCTTCGGTTCCGAAATGCATTCGCTCATAAGGTCATCCTGCGCTTGCGAATCGATATTTCGTCAAGTTTGCCGCGCGCTGGCACGCGGCCGATTGGCCATGGCTTCACCGCCGAACAAAGCCGTCGCATTGGCGGTGAAATCCGTGCGGGCAAGAGTTTGTCTGGCAAATGCCGCCGGCTGGGGCTGGCGGATGGCGAAAGGATAATCAGAGCCCACGACCAGGCGGTCGGCGCCAACCCGTTCGGCGAGGTACGTCAACGCCGCGGAGTCGTAGGTGATCGTGTCGTACCAGAAACGCCGAAGCGTATCGCCCGCTGCCTCAGGCAGATAATCTTTCAGAAGCTTTCCCGCAGAACAGGCAAAATCAATGCGGGGCACGATCCAGGGGGCGGCACCACCGCCGTGACTCAAAAGGACGCGCAGCTTCGGAAAGCGATGGAGAACGCGCGCGCCCAGCAACGACACCGTCGCAAGCGCCGTCTCCAGCGGAAATGCGGAAATCGCTGCGAATTCGCGCCGGCCGCCGACCCGCTCCAGCCCCGCAGGATGAAGGGGATGGACGAATATCACGAGGCCGAGCGCCTCGGCCGCAGCATAGACAGGATCGAGCCGCTCGTCGCCGAGGGGAATGCCGTCGATATGCGTACCGATTTCGATGCCGAGCAGTCCCATCGCCTGTACGTCTTCGAAACGTTTCGCGGCGAGTTCGGGATCCTGCATCGGAGCCATACCGATGCCGCGAAACTTTCCAGGCGCTGATGCGATCATTCGCGCCGCCTGTTCGTTCATGATCTTGCTCAGGTCGTCGGCTTCATTGACGGGTAGCCAGTGCGATAGCAGTTCCGGCATCGGTGAAAGCACCTGAACGTCGATGCCGTCGGCCCCCATGTCGTCCAGCCGTCGCGCTACATTCCAGGATCGGGAATCGATCGCGCGGAACACCTTGCCGCGGACCATAACCGCAGCGTTGTCGCCGCCGCGCAGTTCAATGCTGGGCCAGGCTTCGCTGCGCCTGGAATCCGCGGGCAGATGGTCTGGAACGATGTGAGTGTGGACGTCGATATTTGGCAAGGTTCCACCCATTACGCTCGAGGTATTGCCTGACCGGGCGGGCGCCTGGGAAGGAAACCCAGCCGCGGGATATTTACCGTTCAAGCATACTGTTTTTTGATTTCCGCTTTACATTCTGGTTGGACCGTCTATATGGGTTTGTCAACGAATATTTGAACGATCGTGCGAATAGCGCGGTGCCAAATCGGGAGGTCTGCACGTGTCCGGCGCAGGTCAGCAATCCGTCGTAATTGTTGGAGCCGGGCAGGCAGGCGGTCGCGCTGCCGAAGCTTTGCGCGCTGCACAATTTGCCGGTTCCGTGACGATGATCGGGGGCGAGAGCCATCTTCCCTACGAACGTCCGCAGCTCTCCAAAACCATGCTCCTGGACCAGACTGCGGCACCATCATTCCTGCGCTCTTCTGAACAATGGTCGGGGCTTTGTGTCGATGTTCATACCGGCACGGATGCCACTGAATGTGATCTGGCAAGGCGGGTAATCGGTCTTGCCGACGGGCGCGAATTCAAGTTCGACAAGCTCCTGTTCGCCACCGGCACGCGCCCGCGCCGTCTGCAAGCTTTGGAGGAGGGGTCGGTCCCGGTTCACTACCTGAGGGATATGGACGACGCG
>WNFM01073137.1_pt1 | contig 17512 bp, 20 predicted proteins | sample 5400271 | NCBI WGS metagenome assembly WNFM01 (sample SAMN13153352, study PRJNA577476) | soil metagenome | isolation source: 60 cm saprolite on Douglas fir-dominated hillslope | place: USA:California | collected 2013-09-17 | reverse complement strand
AATCTCGCCGGCTTCGCCCTCGGCTATCGCCTGGCGAGCGAGGGCGCGGGGGCGACGACGCTGCCGCGCGACGACCGCGTCGCGGCGCCGCTCGGGAAACCCGATCTCGCGACGCTGCGCCAGGATGCCGCGCGGGAGTTCCCGGCCGAGGCGATCGCCTTCGTCGAGGAAGGTTTGCGCCGCCTCGTCGATTATCAGGATGCTGACTACGCCGAGCTCTATCTGACGCGGCTGCGCCGCCTCCGCGCCGCCGGCATCGACGACGGAACGCTGGCCGAGGCGGCACGTCATCTCGCGCTGTGGATGGCCTATCAGGACATCATTCGCGTCGCCCAGATGAAGAGCCGCACGACGCGCTTTGCCCGGCTGCGTGCCGAGGTGCGGGCCAAGCCGGACGAGCCGGTCCGCGTCACCGAGTTCTTCAAGCCCGGTATCGAGGAGGTCAGCGCGCTGCTGCCGCCGGCGCTCGGCGGGGCCCTCTATCGCTGGGCCGAGCGGCGCAACCTGCTGCATCGCCTGCATTTGCCGATGCATGTCACGACGACGAATGTCAACGGCTTCCTGCGCCTCTGGCTGCTGGCCCGGCTGCGAAGCTGGCGCCGCCGCGGCTATCGCTTCGCCGAGGAGCAGGCGCTGATCGAGCGCTGGCTCGGCGCCATCGGTCGCGCCCAGTCGATCGGTGCCGGCTTCGCCCGCGAGATCGTGCTGTGCGCCCGCCTGCTCAAGGGCTATAGCGACACGCATCGCCGCGGCCATGCGAATTTCACCGCTATTCTCGCCGCGCTCATCGAGCCGGCGCTGACGGCGGGACAGGACGCCGCGCCGCTGGTGCGCCAAGCCCGCGAGGCGGCGCTCGCCGATCCCGACGGCGTGGCCCTCGCCAAGGCGATCGGCGAGGCTGCGAACGCGAGCGTCGCGCGGCGGCTGGCGGCGGAATAGATCGCGCCGCCGACACAAGAAATCCGGTAGAGGGGGAATCGATGAAGTACCGCTTGGGCCTGCTTGGCGTCGTCGCCGCCTGTCTCGCCGTCGCCCCGGCGATGGCGCAGGAAGTCACCTTGCGCGCCGTCAACTCCTTCGCCGAGGGCAGCGCCTTCGCCAAACCCTTCGAGGAGTTCATCGCCAAGCTGAATGCCGAGGGCAAGGGCGTGCTGCAGATCAATTATATCGGCGGGCCGAAGGCGATGCCGCCCTTCGAGGTCGGCAATGCGGTGAAGACCGGCGTCATCGATATCGGCAACGCCACCTCCGCCTTCTATACCAATCTGCTGCCCGAGGGGAACGCGCTCTGGCTCGCCACGCGGACGATCCAGGAGCAGAGGCAGAACGGCGCCTGGGAGTTCGTCAACAAGCTGCATAACGAGAAGATGAACGTGTGGTATCTCGGCCGCGGCGGCGACGGCATTCCGTTCCACCTCTATCTAACCAAGGCGATCGACAAGCCCGAGCTCACCGGGCTGACGATCCGCGTGACGCCGGTCTATCGCGCCTTCTTCACGGCGCTCGGCGCCACCTTGGTGCAGACTCCGCCGGGCGAGGTTTACACCGCGCTCGAGCGCGGCGTCGTCCAGGGTTATGGCTGGCCGGTCCAGGGGATCTTCGATCTCGGCTGGCAGGAGCGCACGAAATATCGCGTCGATCCCGGCTTCTACTCCGTCGATGTCGGCGTGCTCGTCAATCTCGACAAATGGAAGAAGCTGAGTCAGGCGCAGCAGGAATTGCTGACTAAGACGGTAATCTGGATGGAGGGGTTGAGCGCCCGGAATGTCGAACTCAACGCCGCCGAGCTGAAGCGCCAGGCCGATTCCGGTATCCAACCCATCACCTTCAGCGGCCCCGCCGCCGATAAATGGCTCGGGATGGCGGCCGATGCCGGCTGGGCCTATGTCAAGCAGGTCGCTCCCGAGAACGCGGATAAGCTTCGCGCGTTGCTGACCAAGTAGCTGGCGCGAGGGCAGATTCGGTGCAGCGCATCGGCGTCGTGCACGGCTGGATCGTCGAGGGTCTGGCCTATGGCGTCGGCCTGGCATTCGGCTTAGGCACGGCGCTGATCGCCCTCGACGTCGCCCTGCGCAACCTCGCCGGCACCGGCTTTCCCTGGCTCATCGACGCCATCGAATACGGGCTCTTCGCCGGCACGTTTCTCGCCGCACCCTGGGTGTTGCGCGAGGGCGCGCATGTCCGCGTCGACATCGTCGTGACCACGCTGCCGCCGCGTGGCGCCGCGCTGCTCGAGACGCTCGCCGACCTCATCGGCCTCGCCGTCTGCCTCGTTCTCCTGTGGTACGGCGTCAAGGTCACCCTGACGGCGCAATCGCTCGGCAGCATGGTGCTCAAGAGCATCATCTTTCCCGAATGGTGGGCGCTCGTCGTCGTCCCCGTGTCGAGCCTGCTGCTGGCGGTCGAGTTCGTCCTGCGCCTCCGTCGCGCGCACCGTCCCGCGCCGGCAATAGGGCAGTGATGCCATGGTGATGGCATGGGGCTGGTCGATGGGCATCATGCTGGGCGCGATGTGCGTCCTGCTGATGATCGGCCTGCCGGTCGCCTTCTCGTTCATCGCGGTTAATTTCCTCGGCGCAATCCTCTTCCTCGGCGGCGATGCCGGGCTCGCCCAGGTGGCGCGCAACTCGATGGCCTCGCTGACCAATTTCACTTTGGCGCCGATTCCGCTCTTCATCCTGATGGGCGAGGTGCTGCTGCATACCGGCGTCGCCTTCCGGGCCGTCAACGCCATCGAGCAGATGATCGCGCGCGTGCCTGGCCGCATGCCGATCGTCGCCGTCATCGGTGGCACCATCTTCGCCGCGCTGTCGGGCTCGTCGATGGCGAATACGGCGATGCTCGGCTCGACCCTGATGCCGGAGATGCTGCGCCGCGGCTATCATCCGTCGATCGCCATGGGGCCGATCATGGCGACCGGCGGCATCGCCATGCTGATTCCACCCTCGGCGCTCGCCGTGCTGCTCGGCAGCCTGGCTTTCATCTCGATCTCTAAGCTGCTCGTCGCCGGCATCATTCCCGGGCTGCTGATGTCGGTGTTCTTCATCGCCTATATCGTCGTGCGCTGCGTCCTCGATCCGGCGATGGCGCCGCCTGGCGAGCACGGCACGGCGCGCGGCTGGGCGCGCTGGCGGCCCTTCCTCGTCCATGTCATGCCGCTCTTCCTGATCTTCGTCGTTGTCATCGGCAGCCTGCTCGGCGGCATTGCCGGGCCGACCGAATCTGCGGCGCTCGGCTGTGTTGCCGCGGTCGTCGCCGCAGCGTGCTATCGCTCGCTGACATTGCGCAACCTGATGGTCTCGCTGCGCGAGACGACGAAGATCACGGTGATGATCCTCTTCATCATCGTTGCCTCGGTGACCTTTTCGCAGATCCTCGCCTTTTCCGGCGCGACGGACGGCTTCGTGCGCGTCATCGAGACGATGGGGGCGGGACCCTTCGCCACCCTTACCGGCATGATGCTGATCCTGCTCTTCCTTGGCTGCTTCATCGATCAGGTCAGCATGGTGATGATCACCGTGCCGTTCTTCATGCCGCTCGCCAAGCTGGTCGGCATCGACCTCATCTGGCTCGGCACGATCTATCTCCTGACCATGGAGATCGGCTTCCTGACGCCGCCTTTCGGCCTGCTCCTCTTCGTCATGAAGGGCGTGGCGCCGCCGCGCTTCACAATGGGTGACATCTATCGCGCGGCGCTGCCCTTCCTGGTCCTCGAGCTCGCCGTGCTCGCCCTCTGCATGGTCTTCCCGACGCTCGGCACCTGGCTGCCGAGCCTGATCGTGCAATAGGTCCCGCGCGTCACTCCTCGTGCGGCAGGGCACTCTCGTGCCAGCGGCGCAGCAGCAGCCACGAGAGCAGCGACAGCACGCCGTAGATCGCGACGCCGGCGACCGAGAGCAGGGCGAGTGCGGCGAACATGCGCGGGATCTGCAGGCGGTAGCCCGATTCCAGGATGCGGAAGGCGAGGCCGGTCTCGGCGCCGCCAGTGCCGGCGACGAACTCGGCGACGACGGCGCCGATCAGCGCGAGGCCGCCGGAAATGCGCAGCCCGGCGAGGAAATAGGGCAGGGCGGAGGGCAGGCGCAGCCGCCACAGAATCTGCCAGTTCGAGGCGCCGTAGAGGCGGAAGAGCTCCACGAGGTTGCGATCGGCGCTGTTGAGCCCGAGCGTGGTGTTCGAGACGATCGGGAAGAAGGCGACGATCCAGGCGCAGAGCAGCAGCGACAGGAAGGTGTCCTTCACCCAGATGATGATGAGCGGCGCGATGGCGACGATCGGCGTCACCTGCAGGATGACGGCATAGGGAAAGAGGCTGATCTCGAGCACGCGCGAGCGCGCGAAGAGCAGCGCCAAAGCGCCGCCGAGGAGGACGGCGGCGGCGAGCGCGGCGGCGGTGATGCGCAGCGTGATCAGCAGCGAGCCGGCGAGGCTCGCCCCGTCGGTCCACAAGGTCTCGGCGACGAGCAGCGGGCCTGTCCTCGAGCCGCACCACCGCCTCCCAGGCGACCAGGACGAGCAGGCCGACGGCGAGCGGTGCGAGAATCTTGACCAGCCCTTGCCCGGTCATGTCACGCCGCCATCGCCGCGGCGAGGTGCTGCGAAACGGCACGGCATTGCAGCCCGTATTCCGCCGTCGTGCGCAGCGCCGTCTCGCGTGGATAGGGCAGGTCGATGGCGAGATCGGCGGCGATGCGGCCGGGGCGCCGGGTCAAGACGACGACGCGGTCGGCGAGGAATACCGATTCGAAGACGCTGTGGGTGACGAAGATGACGGTCCAGCCCTGGCTCTGCCACAGCCGCAGCAAATCCTCGTTGAGCTTGAGCCGGGTGATCTCGTCGAGCGCCGCGAAGGGTTCGTCGAGGAGGAGGAGGCGCGGCCGGGTGACGAAGGCGCGGGCGATCGAGACACGCATCCTCATACCGCCCGAGAGCTCGCGCGGATAGGCCCCGGCGAAGCCGTCGAGACCGACCGCGGCAATCGCCTCGTCGATGCGCGGCGCGGCATCGCGGCGCGCCATGCCGGCGAGGCGCAGCGGCAGGTAGATATTGTCGGCGACCGTCGTCCAGGGCAGCAGCGTCGGCTCCTGGAAGACGAAGCCGATCGCGCCCGGCCCCATCTTTGCGGGCGCGCCGTTGCCGTTCCATCGCCGGATGCCGCGACTCGGCTCGATCAGCCCCGCGACGATGCGCAGAAGCGTGCTCTTGCCGCAGCCCGAGGGGCCGAGCAGGCTGACGAAGGCGCCGCTGGCGATCGCGAGGTCGATGCCGTCGAGCGCGACGACGCCGTTGCGGAAGACCTTGCCGACGCCCTCGAGGGTGATGAGGGGTGGCAAAGCGGCTAGTTCTTCATGCCGACTTTCTTATTGATGAATTGCAGCGTATAGGCGTGCTTCCAGTCCATGTTGGCGGGGTAGAGGCCCTGCGCCGACATCTGGGTGAAGAAGTCGTTCCAGCGCTGCTCGGTCATGGCGCCGATGCCGCTCGTCTTGGCGTCGCCGCTGTCGACGATGCCGTATTCCTTCATTTTGTCGCGCCCGAAAGCGAGCAGGGCATCGGTCTGCTCGGGGTTGTCCTTCTTGATCAGCGCATTCGCCGGCGCCGGATCGCCGTGAAGGAAGCTGTACCAGCCCTCGATCGAGGCATCGACGAAGCGCTGCACGAGATCGGGATTGGCGGCGACCAGCTTGGCCGTCGTCTCGATCATCGCGGCATAGCCGGTATAGCCGTTATCGCCGAGCAGCATGACGACCGGCTTGACGCCTTGCTCCTGCATCGTGAACACCTCGCTCGTCACATAGCCCTGCTGGATCGCTTTGGGATCGGCGAGGAATGGCGCGATGTTGAAGGTGTAGGGGCGGATCTGATCGTCGGTGTAGCCGAATTTCGCCTTGAGGAAGAGCCACGAGCCGATCCGCGTGTCGCCGCCGACCATGATCGGCTTGCCCTTGAGCGCAGCGAGGCTGTCATTGCCCTGGCCGGGATGAGCGAGCAGCGCCTGGGGGTCCTTCTGGAACAAGGCGGCGACCGCCACCATCGGCACCCCCTCCTTGAGGAAATTGAGCGGGATGAAGGAGTTCGAGGCGAGATTGAAGTCGAGCTGGCCGGCGGCAAGGAGCTGCGCCTGGTTGATCTGCGGGCCGCCGGGGCGCAAATTCACCTCGATACCGTGCTTGGCATAGATCCCAGTGGCGATCGCCTGATAGAAGCCGCCATGCTCGGCCTCGGCCTTCCAATCGGTGCCGAAATTCACCTTGTCGAGCGCGGCGGCCGGCAGGCTCGGGAGCACCAGCGCGAGCGCTGCGGCAAGGAAGGCGATGCCGCGGCACCGACCCAGGAATGACTTGAGCATCGTCCGACCCCCAGTTGCATTGTCCGTGCCGCTCTTTAGCGTGAATGGGCGCCGCGCGCCAGAGCCCACAAGGCCGCCCCTCTTTCGTCCCATTGCGCGACGTGTTAACGACTTTCCGCGGCGCGGCGGTATATCATCGGACGGGCCGCTTGGACGGGGACGGGATGACGCGGAAACTCTTTGGTACGGACGGTATTCGCGGCACCGCGAATGTCGAGCCAATGACCGCCGAGACGGCGCTCAAGGTGGCGATGGCGGCCGGCGCGCGGTTCCGCCGCGGCGAGCACCGCCACCTCGTCGTCATCGGCAAGGACACGCGGCTCTCCGGTTACATGCTGGAGCCGGCGCTCACCGCCGGGTTCATCGCTATGGGCATGGATGTCGTGCTGTCCGGCCCGTTGCCGACGCCGGGGATCGCCATGCTGACGCGCAGCCTGCGCGCCGATCTCGGCGTCATGATCTCGGCCTCGCACAATCCCTACCAGGATAACGGCATCAAGCTCTTCGGCCCGAAGGGCTACAAGCTGTCCGACGAGATCGAGGCGTCGATCGAGGCCGAGGTCGCCGCCGGGCTGGCGCCGCGCGCCTCGCCCGACCTGCTCGGCCGCGCCAAGCGGATGGAGGATGCCGGTGGCCGCTACATCGAATTCGTCAAGGCGACGCTGCCGCGCCGGCTCCGCCTCGACGGGCTCAAGATCGTCATCGATTGCGCCCACGGCGCCGCCTATAAGGTGGCGCCGACGGTGCTGTGGGAGCTCGGCGCCGACGTCATCCCGCTCGGCGTTACGCCCGACGGTCTCAACATCAATCATGAATGCGGCACGGTGGGGCCGGCGGCGATGCAGCGCGAAGTGGTGGCGCGCGGCGCCGATATCGGCATCGCGCTCGACGGCGACGCCGATCGCCTGCTGATCGCCGACGAGCGTGGTCGCTTGCTCGACGGCGATCAGCTGATGGCGCTCATCGCCAGCTCGTGGCATGCCGCCGGCAAGGTCACCGGCGACGGCATCGTCGCCACGGTGATGTCGAATCTCGGCCTCGAGCGTCATCTCCAGGGTCTTGGCCTCGCGCTGCACCGCACCGCGGTCGGCGATCGCTATGTCGTCGAGCAGATGCGCGAGCGCGGCTGCAATATCGGCGGCGAGCAATCCGGCCACATCATCCTCAGCAATCATTCGACGACGGGCGACGGCCTCATCGCGGCGCTGCAGGTCCTGGCGACACTGGTCGAGCGCCAGCTGCCGGCGAGCGCGACATGCAACGTCTTCACCGCCATCCCGCAGCTATTGAAGAATGTCCGCTTCGGCGCCGGCGCGCCGCTCGAGGCGGCGTCGGTGATGGCGGCGATCGCCGGCGCCGAGCAGCGGCTCGGCAAGGGCGGAAGGTTGCTGATCCGCAAATCCGGCACCGAGCGGCTGATCCGCGTCATGGCCGAAGGCGAGGACGAGGCGATGATCACCGCCCTTGTCGACGAGATCTGCGCCGCCATCCGCAACGCCTCGCCGCCGCTCGATAAATCCCAGGCGGCGGAATGACCGGGCGGGTTCTCGCCATCGGCGGCTCCGATTCCGGCGCCGGGGCGGGGATTCAAGCCGACATCAAGACGGTGGCCGCGCTCGGCGGCTATGCGACCACGGCGCTCACTGCGCTGACCGCGCAGAACACGTTCGGCGTTCACGAGGTCATGGCGGTTCCGCCCGAATTCGTCCGCCGCCAGATCGAGGTGGTCCTCGACGATATCGGTGCCGATAGCATCAAGACCGGCATGCTGCACAGCGCCGCCGTGCTCCGAACCGTCTGCGACTGCATCGCTTCGCGCGTGCCCAGCGTGCCGCTCGTCGTCGATCCCGTCCTGGCGGCGACCGACGGCACGCGGCTGCTCGACGCCGCGTCGCTCGACCTCCTCAAGCAGCGGCTCATCCCGCTCGCCACCGTGCTGACGCCGAATCTGCCGGAGGCGGAGGCGCTGACCGGCATGACGCTGCGCGACATCGAGGACATGCAGCGCGCCGCCGCGATGTTGGCGGCGCTCGGCAGCCGCTACGTCCTCGTCAAGGGCGGTCACCTCGCCGGCGCGATGGCGCGCGATGTCCTCGTCGGCGCCGGCGAGGTGACCATCATCGAGAGCCCGCGCATTGCCTCGGGCAACACGCACGGCACCGGCTGCACGCTGGCCTCGGCCATCGCCACCGGCCTCGCCCAAGGCATGGCGGTGCCGGCGGCGGTGCGGCGCGCGCGCACCTATGTGATCGAGGCGATCCGCTCCGCGACCGCGCTGGGCGGCGGCCGCGGGCCGCTCAATCATATGCATACTCTCTCTCCACCAGCGATGTGAGGTTCGGGCCATGACGAAGCCGATGACTGTCACCGGACGCTGCGAATGCGGGGCCGTTCGCTTCACGATCAGCAGCGGGCTGCGCGACGTGGTGGACTGTCATTGCGGCCAATGCCGGCGTTTCCACGGCCATGTCGCCGCCTATACCAACGCCGCCCGCGCGGATCTCACTTTCGCCGAGGAGCGCGGCCTGCGCTGGTATCGCTCGTCGAGCTTCGCCCAGCGCGGCTTCTGCGGTGAATGCGGCGCCAGCCTGTTCTGGCAGCGCGACGGCGGCGCCGATGTCTCGATCGCCGCCGGCTGCCTCGACGCGCCGACTGGGTTGCACACGGTCGGCCACATCTTCGTGGCCCATCGCGGGGATTACTACGAGATCACCGACGGGTTGCCGCAACACGCCGACGGCGGCAGCTAGCGGCCGGACGTGAACCTCGGCTCCTGATCGACGAGCTCCAGCCGGCCGACGACGGTGCCGGGCTTCAGAATTGTTCCGGGCAGGAGAACGGCATTCGCACCGATCCGGCAGCGATCGCCGATCACCGCCCCGAACGTCGTGCCGCTCGCGGTGATCACCTGGCCGTCGAGCACAATGCGGATCGACTTGTCCGCCCGCTCGTTGCGATGATTGGCGATGACTGCGCCCGCCTCGATATTGACGTCTCTTCCGATGATCGAATTGCCGATGAAGTTGAGATGCGCGAGGGTGGTCTTCGCGCCGATGAAGGACGATTTGATCTCCACGCCCGGTCCGACCGTCACGTCTTCGGCGAGATAGACGCCGCCGCGCAAGTAGCAATAGGAGGCGACGAAGCAGTTCGGGCCGATGATGCAAGGTGGCTTCAACGTCAACGACGGCTCGACGATTGCCGACTCGTGCACTGCGATGCCGTCGCCGACGCGGTAGGCGCGATCGAGCCGCGACAACATGATCTTGATCGCCGTCGTCGCATTGGCACAAAGCTCCCACGGCTCGGCCATTCCCGTGCTCGCCAGGGCCGGCATGTCAGTGACGTAGTCGAAGAGGTTCATGCTGCGCCTCTTGGTTGGGGCCGCAAGCTTTCGGTCACACCACGGCGAGATCGGCCTGTTGCGGCGCCTCGGCAAGGAGATCGGCGACGATCCGCAAACCGCGCTCGAGCAGCTTATCGCCAGCCGGCGTGCCGAAGCACAGCCGCACCGCATTGGGTGCCGTGCCGCGGCCGACGGCGAAGGACGCGGCCTGCGTCAGCCCGACGCCGCGCCGCCGCGCCGCCGCGGTGAACTCGTCGGCCTGCCAGCTGTCGGGCAGCGACAGCAGGAGATGGAAGGCGGCAGGATGGCTGCGGAAACGCGCGCCGGCGAGCGCCGTCTCGACGACATGCCGGCGGGTCTGCGCGGCGCGCCGCTTGGCGGCGACGAGGGCGTCGGCGACGCCGTCATTGATCCATAGCGAGGCGATCTCGGCCATCAGCGGCGTCGCCATATAGGTCGTCGCGCGCATCGCCGCGGCGAGCCGATCGATCCAGGCGAGCGGCGCGTGGACATAGCCGACGCGCAGGCCCGGCGCCATGCTCTTCGAGGTCGAGCCGATGAAGAAGCCGAGCTCGGGCACGAGATTGGCGATCGGCGGCGGCGGCGTGTCGAGCAGAAAGCCGTAGACGTCGTCCTCGACGATCGCCACGCCATGGCGACGGGCGATCTCGGCGATGGCGCGGCGGCGATCTTCGGGCATGATCGCGGTCGTCGGATTGTGCAGCGTCGGCATCGTGTAGAGCGCCTTGATCGCACCGCTCCGGCAGGCCGCCTCGAAAGCGTCGGGCAGCAAGCCCTCACTATCCATGGCGAGCCCGACGAGACGCAGATCGAGCAGGTTGGCGAGCGCCCGCATTCCGGGATAGGTCAGCCATTCGGTGGCGACGGTGTCGCCCGCCCGCGTCAGGGCGGAGAGCACGGTGGCGAGCGCGTGCTGCCCGCCATTGGTCAGCACGACGCGATCGGCGGCGGTCTCAAGGCCGCTGCGCGCGATCCAGGCCGCGCCGGCCTCGCGATCGGCGAGCCGCCCGACGCTCGGGACATATTGCAGCAGCGTCGCGAGATCGTTCGAGCCGGCGAGTCGCGCGAGCACGGCGGCGAGGGCCGGCGCCTCGTCGCCGACGATCGGATAGTTGAAGCTGAGATCGATGAAATCGGCGCGCTCGGGCTCGGGCCGCACGAAGCTCAGCACGCGGGCGCTCGCCGCCTCGCGTACGAAGGTGCCGCGGCCGACCTCGCCACCGATCAGGCTGCGGCGCTCGGCTTCGGCATAAGCGCGACTTACCGTGCCGACCGTGACGTGCAGGCGCCAGGCGAGATCGCGATGCGTCGGCAGGCGAGTCCCCGGCGTCAGCCGACCGTCGCGGATATCGGCGGCCAGCGCCTCGGCGATCGCCCGATAGCGCGGTCCGGAGAATCGGCTGAGATCGGGGAGCCAGTTTGTCATGGTGACAATGTTGAAATTGACACCTCTATTGTGTCAAGACAAATTCGCTGTATAGAGACAATTCTGATCGCAAGGTGAAATGTATGGCTACAATCTCTTCGCTCAGAACACCGAACCGGTCGCTCTCGGTCGCTTCGGCCGGGCGGCTCGCTGCGCACCTCTTCGACCTCGTGGCGACGTGGGCGCAGCGTTCGCGCGAACGGCAGCAGCTGCAGACGCTCGACGACCGTGCCCTCGCCGATCTCGGCCTCAGCCGCGACCAGATCATGCACGAGATCGAAAAACGCTTTTGGCAGATTTGAGGAGGGTGCGATGTCGAGATCAACGGCGCGAGCGGTCGATTCCTCGGTGACCTACAGCAATGAGCCGGACCTCGCGGTCGACACCTTCATCGATGTGCTGCGCCGCTCGACCCTCGCCGAGCGGCGGCCGGTCGGCGATCGCGCCCGCATCGCCCGCATGCTCGCCCATGCCGATATCACGCTCTGCGCGCGCGATGCGCATGGGCTGCTCATCGGCGTGTCGCGCGCGCTCACCGACTATGCTTATTGCTGCTATCTCTCCGACCTCGCCGTCGATCGCGATTGGCAGGGCGGCGGCATCGGCCGCGAGCTCATCCGCCGCACGCACGAGATCGCCGGGCCGCAATCGATGCTGCTGCTGCTCAGCGCCCCCGGCGCGATGACCTATTATCCGCATGTCGGCATGAGCAAGAGCGAGAACGCTTTCATCATTCCGCGCCAGAGCTGATCCGTCCCAGAGCTTGGAGCTTCCGCATGCGCCTGCCGATCTATCAGGTCGACGCCTTCGCCGATCGCATCTTCGCCGGCAATCCGGCGGCCGTCGTGCCGCTCGAGGAATGGCTGCCGGATGCGACGCTGCAGGCGATCGCCGCCGAGAACAACCTCTCCGAGACGGCTTTCTTCATCCGCCAGGGCGAGAGCTATGCCCTGCGCTGGTTCACCCCCGCGGTCGAGGTCGATCTCTGCGGCCATGCGACGCTCGCCTCGGCCTATGTCATCTTTCGCTTCATCGAGCCGGAGAGGCGGCGTGTCGCCTTCGAGACGCGCAAGGCCGGGACGCTGACCGTCGCGCGTCAGGGCGACGAGCTGGCGATGGATTTTCCCGCCTGGGTGCCGAAAGCCTGCGAGACGCCGGCCGGGCTAGCCGTCGCGCTCGGCCGCAATCCGAGCGAGGTTCTGGCCTCACGCGCCTATCTAGCCGTCTACGAGCGCGAGGCCGACATCGCCGCGATCAAGCCGGATTTCGCCGCGCTGAAGCGTCTCGATCGCGCGGTCATCGTCACCGCACCGGGTAGCGACGGCGTCGATTTCGTCTCGCGCTTCTTCGCCCCGGGGGTCGGCATCGACGAGGACCCGGTGACCGGCGGGGCGCATTGTCAGCTCATCCCCTATTGGGCAGGCCGCCTCGGCAAGACACAGCTTGCCGCCCGTCAGATCTCGCCGCGCGGCGGCGCGTTGAGCTGCGCGCTGGAGGGCGAGCGCGTCACCATCGCCGGCCGGGCGCAGCTCTATCTCGAAGGCAGGATCACCGTATGACCTCGCTTCCCTATGTCACCGTCGACGTCTTTACGCGCACGCCCTTCGCCGGCAATCCGCTCGCCGTCATTCCCGATGCGCGCGGGCTGACCGACAGTCAGATGCAAAGCATTGCCGCCGAGTTCAACTACTCGGAATCGACCTTCGTCCTGCCGCCCGCGGACGCCACCAATACGGCGCGCGTTCGTATCTTCACGCCGACCGACGAGCTGCCCTTTGCCGGTCATCCCAATGTCGGCACCGGCTTCGTGCTGGGCCGTCAGGCGGAACTCTTCGGCCGGGCCGTACCCGATGCCTTGCGCTTCGAGGAGCGGGCAGGCCTGGTCGATATCGCGCTCATCCGCGAAGCCGGACAGGTCGTCGGGGCGCGGATCGCGGCGCCGCGCCCGCTCGATATCGCACATGTCATCGATGCGGAGACGGTCGCCGCCTGTGCCTCGCTCGACGTCGCCGATCTGCTGCCGGGCGGGATGGCGCCGGTGATGGCATCGGTCGGGCTGCCCTTCGCCTTGGCGGAGGTCGCCAGCCTGGAGGCCCTCGCGCGAGCGCGGCCGAACGAAGCGGCCTTCGCCCTGGCCGATCGGCGCTATCCCACGAGCGACGATCATTTCGCGCTCTTCCTGTTTCATCGCCTCTCCGCCGACCATCTGCGGGCACGCATGTTCGCCCCGTTGAGCAAGACGTCGGAGGACCCGGCGACCGGCAGCGCGGCAGCGGCGCTCGCCGCCCGCATCCTGTCGCTGCGCCCCGAGCGCGACCTCGAAGCGCGTCTCGTCGTCGATCAGGGCATCGAGATGGGACGGCCGAGCCAGATCGTGCTGGACATCAAGCGGATCGCCGGGGTGGCGCAGCCAGTGCAGGTGAGCGGCCACTGCGTCGAAATCATGGCAGGGACGCTGCGGATCTGAGGGGCGGGAAGGCGAGATGAGCCGGTTGCCGATCTATCAAGTCGATGCCTTCGCCGAGGGACCGTTCTCGGGCAATCCGGCGGCGGTCGTGCCCCTGGCAGAATGGCTGCCCGACGCCACGCTGCAGGCGATCGCGGCGGAGAATAACCTGCCGGCCACCGCCTTCTTCCGCCATGAGGCGGCGGGTTGCGCGATCCGCTGGTTCACCCCGACCGTCGAGTTGCCGCTCTGCGGCCACGGCACGCTTGCGGCCTCGCATGTCATCCTCGACCTTCTCGAGCCCGGCCGCGCCGGCATCGACTTCCGGACCGCCGGCGGGACGCTCGGCGTGTCGCGCCAGGGCGACGCGCTCGCGGTGGCTCTGCCGCTCAATCGCGCGCTACCCTGCGCCACGCCCGCCGGGCTGGCGGCGGCGCTCGGCCGGACGCCGGAAGCGGTGTTGATGACGCACAATTATTTCGCCGTCTTCGACCGCGGAGAGGACGTCGTCGAGATGACGCCCGACTTCGCCGCCCTCGCCCGCCTGCCTTGCAAGGGCGTCATCGTCACCGCGCCCGGACGCGACGGCATCGATTGCGTCTCGCGCTATTTCGCCCCGGCGCTCGGCGTCGACGAGGATGCAGTAACCGGCTCGGCGCACGCCACCATCGTGCCCTATTGGAGCGGCCGGCTCGGCAAGCCGCGGATCGTCGCGCGTCAGGTCTCGCCGCGCGGCGGCGCGCTCATCGGCACGATCGAAGGCGACCGCGTCGTTCTCGCCGGCCGGGCGCGGCTCTATCTCGAAGGCACGATCACGATCCCGCCGCCGGCAGCGTCTCCGGCCGCAGCATCGCGCGCAGCTCGGGTCGCTCGTCCCGCAGGCGCCGATAGGCGGGCTCGCCCAGCGCGTCGATCAGGCAGCGCCCCATGATGTCCGACTTCGCATATTCCATGCAGAGCAGGGCGAAGACTCGGTTCTCGCTCCACATCGCCTCGGCGCCGCCGGGATGCGCCTCGGCGGCGACCGCCTCGCTGCCGTCGCGGATGAGCACCGAGAGGCGTCGCCCGGCGAGGCGCCCGGCGGCGCTCGCACCGCACAGGGCGAGATCGTAGCTGAAGGGAACGGCGAGCCGGAAATCGCCATAGATCGCGACTTGCAGCTCGACGCCGCGCCGATGCGCCGCTTCGAGCGCCGGGGCGAGGCGGGGCAGCTCGGCATCCCACAGGGCGGCGAAGACGCTGCGCTCGGCACGCTCGACGACGCGCCGCATGAGGTCGAGGACGTTGTCGTCGCCGGCGACGGTCCAGGTCAGACCGGCCTCGCCGCGCGGCGGCACCGCCGCCAGCTCCGCCTCGACGGCGGCGAGCCGCGCCTCCGCGCGCTCGCGCAGCCGCGCCGTGAGGTCGCGGTGCGGCACCGGCGCATAAGTGACGGGGTCGGAGGCGGACACCACGGCCGCGCCTTTCTCCGCCAGGCGCTTCAGCGTCTCGTAGATCTTCGAGGTCGGCACCCCGGCGGCGCGCGCCACCTCGTAGCCATTGGCCGGCCCAGCCAAGCCGAGCAGGGCGCGATACGCCTTCGCCTCGTAGGCGGTAAAGCCGAAGGCCTGGAGCGCCTCGACCAGGCGGTCATCCGCGCTGAAACTGCCTGCCATTGCAATCCCTTCTCGTGCATCGTCGCGCTTGACCGATAGTAACTACTGAGGTAGTTACTTATCCGTATCGATCGGAACGACCAAGGTAGTTACTTCGCGGGCCCGCGGCGAGGGGCAGAGGAGGGAGCGGCATGAAGGCGCAGTTCACAATGCTCGCGGCCTATAACGAATGGGTCAATCGGCGCCTCTATGACGCGGCGGCAACGCTCCCGGAGCGCGACTACCGCGCCGATCGGGGCGCCTTCTTCGGCTCGCTGCACGGCACCTTGAACCATCTCCTGCTCGGCGACCGCATCTGGCTGCACCGCTTCACCGGCGAGGGCGCGGAGCCGACCGAGCTCGATGCCATCCTCTGGGACGATTTCGACGAGCTGCGTGCGGCGCGCGAAGCCGAGGACACGCGCATCATCGCCTATGTCGACGGGTTCAGCGAGGCGGCTCTCGCCGGCACGATCCGCTACCGCACGACGCGCAATCCGACGGCGATCGAGCAGTATCTCGCGCCGCTCCTCACGCATTTCTTCAATCATCAGACGCATCACCGCGGCCAGGCGCATTGTCTGCTCACCGCGCTGACCGGCGAGGCGCCGTCCTTCGATCTCCTCGTCTTCCAGCGCCAGACCGGGATCGCCATCGTCAGCGGACAGGGCGGCGATTTCTCCCGGCCCGAGCGGCGGGCAAGCCGATGACGCGCCGAACCGTTCCCGTCGCCTCGTCCTGGGGCGAGACCATCGGCTATTCGCGCGCCATCCGCGCCGGCGATCTCGTCTTCGTCTCCGGCACCACCGCCAGCGGCCCCGACGGCGCGGCGCTCCATCCCGGCGACGGCTTCAAGCAGGCGGCGCTCGTGCTGCAGCGGATCGGCGACGCGCTGCAGGCGCTCGGCGCCGGTCTCGCGGATGTCGTCGAGACGCGCATCTATCTCACCGACATGGCGCAATTCACCGATGTTGGCCGCGCCCATGGCGCCGTCTTCGGTGCGATCCGGCCGGCGACCACGATGGTCGAAATCGGTCCACTGGTCGCGCCCGGCCTGGTGGTCGAGATCTCGGCGATCGCCTCGCTTGCGGCAGGGCCGACCGATCGGCCGTAACGTTGCGTCTCACAGGATGGTGCGCTGCCCGACGCTGCGGCGCCTCGCCTCGCAATAGGCGATATCCGCCGCCACCATGTCTTCCATCGCTATTCCCATCGCCTTGTAGACGGTGATCTGCCGGTCGAAAAGGCGGCCGGGCCGGCGCCCGAGCAGCATGTCGCCGAGCGCGATGCCGTGCTCGCGGGGCAAGTCGGCAAGCTCGCCGCAACCGACGGGCGGGGCATCGAAGGCGACGGCGGTCTCGACATAGAGCGCGTTGTCGCGCGCCAGCGCGACGGGCAGCTCGCCGCGCGGCGGCGCATAGCCGACCGAGGAGACATGGGTGCCGGGCCGGATCCAGCCCGCCGCGATCACCGGCTCGTAGGCGTGGCTGGCGAGGCAGACCACGTCCGAGCCGCGCACCGCGCTCTCGACATCCGTCACGGCACGCGCGACGGGATGGCGCGCGGCGAGCATCTCGGCATCGCGGCGGTCGAGCGATGCAATGCGGATCTCCTCGAAATCGCGCACCAGCGGCAGCAGCTTCAAATGCTCGCGCCCCTGCACGCCGGCGCCGATGATGGTGGCGACCTTGGCGTCCGGACGGGCGAGGGCGCGGACCGAGAGCGCCGCCGAGGCAGCGGTGCGGATCGCCGTGATGTAGGTGCCGTCCATCACGCAGAGCGGCGCGCCGGTGTCGGGATCGAAGAGATGGATCAGCGCCAGGTGGTTGGGCAGGCCGCGCGCCAGATTCCCTTCGAAGACAGAGACCATCTTCACCGTCAAGTTCATGCCGCGCCGCCAGGCCGGCATGGCGAGCAGGAAACCTCTTTCCGGCACCACCAGCTCCGGCCGATTCGGCGCTTGGACCTCGTCGCGCGACAAGGCCTTGAAGCCTTCCTCGAGCCCGTCCAGCAGGGCGTGCGGATCGAGGAGCCGCATCACTTCGGACTCGCTGAGATGGAGAACGGGAAGGTCGCCCTTGCCGATCTCGGCCGCGCTCGTCATGCCAAGTCTCCGCCGCTGCATAAGAATTCTGCCGCAATCGCATCTTGAAGCGCTCGCCGGCAAATGAGATTCTCCGCCGGGTCATAACCTCAGATCATGAGCTCCCTCATGCGGCGTCTTCCCTCGCTGACCGCCTTGCGCGCCTTCGAAGCGGTGGCGCGTACGTTGAGCTTCACCAAGGCGGCG
>WNFM01139353.1_pt2 | contig 17513 bp, 14 predicted proteins | sample 5400271 | NCBI WGS metagenome assembly WNFM01 (sample SAMN13153352, study PRJNA577476) | soil metagenome | isolation source: 60 cm saprolite on Douglas fir-dominated hillslope | place: USA:California | collected 2013-09-17 | reverse complement strand
CCCGCCCGCGCTTGAGACTTCCGCTCGCCCGCTCCAGGCGGGTCCCAGGAAGCAGCTCTGCTCTCGCCGGACGCTCTCCCACCGGCAGGTCGGCTGGTGTGGAGATCACGTGTCGGGTCTACAAGCCCCGCACCCGGTGTCTACTGACACCATCGGCAGGAGACGGCGTAGCGGCGGCGTCGAGAGCCCGGGACGGGCCGCGGAGCGGCGGAGCCTGCGCTTGGAGCCGAATCGACGCCACCAGGCATCCTCCCCTGAAGGGCGAGCGAGCCAGTCCAGAGTCGGCCGGGGTTGGCAAGCGCCCGGGATGGAGCGCCCCGAGGAGGCTCGTTGACACGAGCAAACCCCCCTTGTATTACCTACGCCCCGCTGTCATCGGTCGCGCTGCGGTAGCCTGCATTTGCCAGCGCAAACCGTGGCGAGGGCGAAGGCGCCTTGAAGGCGATAACATATCGTGACGTATGAAACCCTCCCGAGCAGGTATCGTGACGTTCGCCGTCGGCATGGGGCGCGCCATCACCGTCGTGGAATCCGCAGGCGGCCGCCGCCTACCTCGACGGCCGAGCCGAGTGGTGGCTCCATTGGCCCACCGCGGCCCGCGATCACGACACCTCCTGCGTCTCTTGCCACACCGCGGTACCGTATGCCCTGGCGCGCCCCGCGCTCCGCACCGTCCTCAGCGAACGCGATCCCGCCGCGCCGGAGCGCCGCCTGCTCGCGAACGTCGTCACGCGAGTGAGGCTGTGGAAGGACGTGGAGCCGTTCTATCCGGATCAGACGCGCGGTCTACCCAAGACGAGCGAGTCGCGCGGGACTGAAGCTGTTCTGAACGCGCTGATCCTCGCCGCGCGCGACGCGCCGACGGGCGCGCTCACCAACGATGCGCGCCAAGCGTTCGATAACCTCTGGCCACTTCAATTCAAAGCCGGCGATCTGAGGGGCGCCTGGGCCTGGCTGAATTTCCATAATGAACCATGGGAATCGTCCGACTCACCGTACTACGGCGCTGCGCTCGCGGCGCTCGCCGTCGGGAGCGCTCCGGGCGGTTACGCGTCGAGTCCGGAGATTCAGGACCGCCTGAAGCTGCTTCGCGACTACCTGGAGCATCGGGCCGACACAGAATCACTGTTCAACCGTCTCATGGTCCTGTGGGCATCGACGAAGCTCCCTGGGCTTCTCACGCCTGGACAGCGTCAAGCCATCGTCGACTCCGCCGTCAGCAAACAGCAGGACGATGGCGGATGGAGCACGTCTGCGCTCGGATCGTGGAAGCGCGCCGACTCGACCGCGCAGGACACAGCGAGCGATGGCTACGCCACGGGATTGATCACATTGGTGCTGCAGCAGTCGGCAACCTCGGGCACCGGCGCGAGCATGAGCAAGGGGCTTTCCTGGCTCGTGAGGCACCAGGACGCGCCCACCGGCATGTGGGTCGCCTCATCCTTGAACAAGCAGCGCGACGCGGCATCGGACGCCGGCAAATTCATGAGCGACGCGGCCACCGCGTATGCCGTTCTCGCGCTGACGAACGCGCGCTAGACGACGATTGTTCGCTCCCTAGCGCTCGACGACCGGGCTTCATGTCCGGCAGTCGCCTCCTTGGCGTCTTGACGTTTGTCTGATACAAACATACATTGAATTTATGAGACAGACAACAAAGCCCCGAAACCCCAGCAAACCCAGGCACGAACTGAAGGTCGCCGATGAGGTTTGGCTGGCCGCCGCCCTTCTTCATCGCGAGCAGCCAGACCGGGCGGACTTCACGGTCGCTGAGATCGTCGAGCGGGCACGGCAGGAGGGACTCACCCCGAAGCTCCGCCCGGGCGTCTATGTTCACGCCATCCTGCACTGCGTCGCCAATCGCCCGCCGAACCCCGCCCGCTACTGCATGCTGGTCGAGACGGCACCGAACCGCCGGCGCCTCTATCGGCAGGGCGACCCCGCGGACGAGGCCCGGCGAGGGGCCAAGGTGACGCCGGGGCGCTCGGCGATCCCACCCAAGTACCACCCGCTGCTTGACTGGTACGAGCGAGAGTACGCGTCGCAGCGCGGGCTCAAGCCCGAGGCGGATCCTCTCCTCGCCCTGCGGGGCTCCGGACGAGAGCTCTGGGCGGATGAGCCTGCCGATGAGTACGTTCGCCGCCTGCGCGAGGGGTGGCAGTGAGCCGGGTCTTCTGGGACACCAACCTCTTCATCTATCTCCTGGAGGACTCCGGCCCGCTGTCGGATCGCGTGGCCGCGCTCAGGGAGCGAATGCTCGAGCGGGCCGATGAGCTCTGCACCTCGACGCTGACGCTGGGCGAGGTACTCGTGAAGCCGGCTGAGCAAGGCAACCAAGGCTTACGGCAGCGATACGAGGACGTCCTCTCCCAGACGGCGCGCCTCATTGCATTCGATCGCGAGGCCGCCCGCCGATACGCGGAGATTCGACGCAACCGCAGCATTCGGCCGCCGGATGCCATTCAGCTCGCTTGCGCGGCGCTGGTTGGCGTCGACCTCTTTATCACCAACGATGATCGCTTAAGCCGCCTCACCGTCCCCGGCATCGAGTTTCTCGTACCGCTCGATCGTGCCTTTCTGTGACTCTAGGGACGAAAGCTCCCACAATCCCGTTTCACTCATCCTCCCCGAAGCCGAGGCAGGTCACCTTCGGCAACCAAGGAGAAGAGGAGACGATGCTGGCAGAAAGGCGCGGTCCGCGTTGTCGCTATACGAAGCTCCCTTTTTCGGGGCCGCCGGAGGGTCAAGGTTCCAGTTCAGCAGGAACAAGCACCGCCCGCGCGCCGGACACCAGCCAGGGAGCTACGGGCGGCGAACGAAGCGCGATTCACTCGCGCGAAGTGAGCGGGGGGTCTGGGGGGTGCGACACAGCACCCCCCAGCTCAATCAATGTACGGTCCGTACTTTCTTGTTCAGGTAGTCCATGAGGACGAACTGGCCCAGGCTGTAGGGGGTGGTGAAGTAGGCCTTGCCGCGGCACATCTCGGTGACCTTCTTGACGAAGGCCACGAGGTCGCGGTCGCGGGCCAGCATGAAGGTGTTCACCAGGATCCCCTGGCGCCGGCAGTTCGCCACCTCCTTGAGGGTCAGGGCCACCACGCGGGCGTCGAGTCCGAAGGGGTTGCGGTAGATCCGTCCGTCGCTCTCCGTCAGGGCCGAGGGCTTGCCGTCCGTGATCATCACGATCTGCTTCATGTCCTTGCGCTGGCGGCCGAGGATGCGCTGGGCCAGGCGCAGGCCCTCCCGGGTGTTCGTGTAGTAGGGCCCCACCCGCACCCGCGCGAGCTGGGAGAGGGGCACCTCCTCCGCGGAGTCGTGGAAGAGCACGAGGTGCAGGCTGTCCCCCGGATACTGGGTGCGGATGAGGTGAGAGAGGGCGAGGGCCACCTTCTTGGCGGGGGTGAAGCGGTCCTCGCCGTACAGGATCATGCTGTGCGAGCAGTCGAGCATCACCACGGTGGCGCAGGAGGACTGGTACTCGGTCTGGCGGACGAGCAGGTCCTTGTACTCCACGTTCAACGGCACCCCGAGGCCCTCGCGGGCCACCGCGTTCAGGAGGGTCCCGCTGGCGTCGAGGTTCAGGGTGTCCCCGAACTCGTACTCCTTGGACGGGCCCGAGGCCTCGACGCCGGTGGCCAGGTCGCGGGTGTCGTGGCGGCCGAAGGAGGACTTGCCGAGGGAGCCGAGCAGGTCGCGCAGCGTCTTGTAGCCCAGGAAATCCACGGTCTTCTCGGTCAGCTCGAACTTGATGGGGGCGCCGCCCGGCCCTACGCGGCCGCCCGCCGTGGGGTCGTTGAAGGGCCGGCCCTCGCTCATCGACAGGTAGCCCTCGCGCACCATCCGCTCGACCGTCTTCTGAAGGAACTGTTCGAGAGCGTCCTGGTCGTCCATGAGCTTCTGCAGGTCTTCGTCCGAGAGGAGCCCCCGACGCATGAGGGCTTCGAGGATGGCGTCGTGGAGGGCCTGAAGGTTGTCCTCCTCCCACTCCCCCTCTTCGTAGCCGAAGCCGCTCTGGAGCAGGAAGTCGGACAGCTCCGACACGAGATCCTCGAGGTTGAGGTCGTCCCAGAGCTCGCCGATGTACCGGTGGTAGCGGACGACCGCCATCAGTTCACCTGCTTCTTCATCTTGCGCAGGCGCTCCAGGCGCTCGAGGTCCATCTCGTTCTCCGCCGGGCGCTCCGGGGCCACGAAGCCGCGGTCGTCGCTGCGGCCGATCTTCTTCTGCGCGTAAAGCCCTTCGAGGATGAACTCGCCCGCGGAGGCGACGACCGGCGCGGGGTCCGCGGCCCCCACTCCGAGCGCCTCCAGGTGCTCGAACACCTCCGGCACCCGCTTGAGCTGGGCCACCACCTCCGCCGAGGAGGAGTCGTCGCGGATCTTGAGGCTGCCCCCGTTCTCGAAGAACGCCACCACGCCCCTGAAGCTCACCGAGCCGAGGAGGGTCGAGAAGGACTCGCCCACCGACTCCCGGATCAGCTCCCGGGCGACGTTCTCCGCCCCCATCAGCTCGCCCTCGTACTCGAGCTCGAACTTGCCGGTGAGGGACGGCAGCGCCGCGTAGATGTCCGATACGCGGGGGACGACCGGGCTCTCCCGGGCCGCCAGGGCCCGGCGCTCGGCGTTGCTGATCGAGTTCTCCAGGGCGCTGATGGGCAGGCGCTGGCTGACCCCGCTGCGCCGGTCGATCTTCTTGTCGCGCCGAGCCGCGAAGGCGATCCCCTCCACCACCTCGCGCACGTAGCGCGGCACGCGCAGCTCGTCCCCCCGCGCCGTCCAGGCCTCCTGGGAGGTGATGGCGACGCCCTGCTCGAGGCTCTGGGGGTAGTGGGTCCGGATCTCGCTGCCGATGCGGTCCTTCAAGGGAGTGATGATCTTGCCGCGGGCCGTGTAGTCCTCGGGATTAGCGGTGAAGACCATGCAGAGGTCGATGGGGAGGCGAACCGGGTATCCCTTGATCTGGACGTCCCCTTCCTGAAGGACGTTGAACAGGCCCACCTGGATTCGTCCCGCCAGGTCGGGCAGCTCGTTCAAGGCGAAGATCCCGCGGTGCGCCCGCGGCAGCAGGCCGTAGTGCATGGTCAGCTCGCTGGCCAGGTCGTGCCCGCCCCGGGCCGCCCGGATGGGGTCCACGTCCCCGATGATGTCGGCGATGGTCACGTCGGGGGTGGCCAGCTTCTCCACGTAGCGCTCCTCGGGGGTCAGCCACTCGAGCGGGGTCTCGTCTCGCCTCTCGGCGATGAGGTCGCGCGCGTACTTCGACAGCGGCCGGAACGGATCGTCGTGGATCTCCGAGCCCCGGACGGCCGGCATGAGGGCGTCGAGGAGGGTGGTGAGGCTCCGCAGGAGCCGGCTCTTGGCCTGACCCCGCAGCCCCAGCAGGATCATGTTGTGCTTCGAGAGGACCGCGTTGACCACCTGGGGGATGACCGAATCCTCGTAGCCGAGCACGCCTGGAAAGAGCGTCTCCCCCGCCGCGAGCTTCCCGAGCAGGTTCCGGCGCATCTCCTCCTTCACGGAAACGCCGCCCGTCCATCCGGAGCGCTTGAGCTCGCCTAGGGTCTTCGGCTGGGACATGTATCCGCCTCCGTTTTCATTATAGGGGCGGTGAGCGTCGGCGGGAGGCGGCGGAGGGTCCGACTACTTCGGCTGGGTCTTGAGCATGTCCAGAAAGCCCTGCAGGGTGGTGAGCTTCCGGGCGGAGGCGGAGTAGAGCTTGGCCGAGAAGATCGCGGTGGCGGCGTGGCCGGCCAGGAGGGTGAAGAGCTCGTAGTCCATGGTGGTGAAGGCGGTCTTCTGGAAGAGCAGCTTGTTGATCGAGATCACCCCGATCACGCTGTCCTTGATCTTCAGGGGGATGACCGCGAGCGGCTCTTCGAAGGGGGAAGGGTCGCGCCGGGCGACCGACGGCGCGAAGAAGTTCTCGCCGGTCTGGGCGGAGGCGCCGATGGCCCCTTCCCCGAGGGGGATCGAGGTGCGTCCCGGCACCTGGCCTTCCGAGGTCTCGACCTCCATGGAGCGGGTCTTCTCGCTGAACATCAGGATGTGGAAGACCTCGGCTCCGATGAGGTTGATCACGATCTCCTGGACGATCCGCACCACTTCCTTGTAGTCGAGCGTCGAGTGCAGCTGGTAGGAGGCCACGTAGAGGTTGGCCAGGTTGTTGTTCTGCTCCTCGATCTCGATGTAGCGGTCGGCGAACTCCTTGTTCTCGTCCTCGACCTTGCGGTAGCGGGCCTCCACCTCGGCCAGCCGCTCCTCCAGCTCCCGGATCCGGCGCTGCAGCTCCTTGACCCGATCCTCGGAGCTGGCGGGGGCCCCTCCGCTGGACTCCAGAGCCACGATCTTGAAGCGGAGCCGCTCGTTCTCCTTGAGGAGCTCTTCCGTGAACTCCTTGGCCTTGGCGACGATATGGAGGAAGTCCTGCCCTTTCTTCAGGGGGTCGTCGGTGGACATCACAGCACCTCGCCCGACATTCTAGCCCTTCTCCTGGAGCGACTGGAGCTTCCGCTGCAAGAAGGTGTTCTCGAGAACGATGCCCGCCTGATGCACGAACAGCTCGAGTCCCGGGAGGTGGAGGAGCTCGCGCCCGGTCTCCGGGTTGTCGCCGTACAGGACGGCGATGGTCTCCCGATGGGCGACGAGCGGCAGGAGGGCGATGGTCCCCGCCTGGAAGCGGCCGATGCGCCCCATCAGGTGATTGCTCCAGCGGTCCGAAGGCAGGGGTCCCACGAAGGGCCGACCGCGCTGCACCACCTCCTGGAGGGGCGAGGGCTCGGCGAGGGGGAGCACCACCTGGCGCGCGAGCAGGTTCAGGCTTTCCCCGCGGGGGGCGAGGCCGAAGCCGCCGAGCCCGCGGGCCTCGTCGTTCTTCACCAGGAACAGTATTCCGCGCTCGAAGAACTCGCGCGCCACCTTCACCACCAGGATGGCGACCTGGTTGGCGTTGCCGGGTTGCCGCAGCTCCGCCAGCCGGCGCTGCAGAAACGCGAACTCGTGGGACAGCTCCTCTTCGCCGGGGGAGGCCGCCGCCTGGGCCGCCCCGCCGGAAGGGGGCACCGCCTTCTTGACGGGGCGGCCCTCGGGTGGGCTGCTGGCGAGCTTGGGCAGGAGGTCCGACATCATCTTCTCGGCGAAGGCCTGGAGGTCGGCCTCGAACTGCCGGGGGTTGAGCTTGGAGAGGCCGGGCTTGAAGACGAAGGCCTTGATCCCCATCTGGCGAGCCCGGAGCTGCAGCGACTGGCTCAGGCTCTCCGTCATCATGAGCACCGGCGGCCGGACGTTCATCTTCCAGAGCCGCTTCACCACCTCGAAGCCGCCCTGGAACGAGGAGCCTCCCGAGGTCGGCATCCCGAGGTCGGTGACGAGGACGAAGCGCGTCCCTTCCTTGCCGAGCCGGCCCCCCGCCTTGACCGCCGCCTCGGGGTCCTCGGCCTCCCTCACGTCGTAGCCACCCTTCTGAAGCCAGCCCGCGAGGACCCTGCGCACGTCGTCCTCGTCGTCCACGAGCAGGATCGTCCGGATCGGGGCACCGGCGGGCTCCGGCGGGACGGGCCGCGGCCCCGGGGCGGAGGGCGGCTCCCCGAGAGCCGGCAACACGATCGGCACCGGTATGGTGGCTCCTTCGGGCTCGTCGGCCCCCGCTGGCGGAACGCCACGCAGGAAAGCCGCGACTACCGCCGCGTCGGAGTCGACCGGGACGAGGGTGTCGCTCTCGGCCGCCGCGTTCAGGAGCTCATCGGGGGCGTGGGGCACCTCGTCCGCCACGGACGGCGGGTCTTCGGGCTCCGCGAACGACACCTCCACGACGGCCGTCGAGTTGCGCCGGTCCTCGTCCATCCCCCGCGCAAGGTTGAGCAGCAGCTCCTGGGGGTTGATGCCGTCCGACAACGTCTCGAGGGCGATCTCCCGCTTGCCGACGGCGCGCGGCACCTTGCCGGTCAGGCTGAAGCTGAACTGCCCCTCCCGCAGGCGGATGAGCTGCTCGAGCGCGATCTCGATGCGGCTTCGGATCACCCCATTCCGCTGGGCGACCGGCATGGCGGCAAAGCGCGGGTTGATCTGGGCGGTCCCCGCGGAGAAGGCGCAGACCACGAGCCCGTCGTGGAAGACGATCCCCGCCTCGCCCTCCCCGGTTCGGATGGAGAGCGCCCCCGTCTTCTTGCTGAAGGAGACGATCTGGATGATATCGAGGAGCGGAAGGTCCTCGAGGTTGCCCGTCAGGCTCAAGAGAGCACCCGGAATCTCGGCACGTGCGGTGCGGCGATTCTACACTGCCGCCAGGATCTCGTCGGCTACGCGGAGGAGGTGCACCGAACGCTGCACCACCCCCGCCTCCACCGCCGCCTTGGGCATGCCGTAGATCACGCAGCTTTCCTCGCTCTCCGCGATGGTCCGGCCCCCCGCTTCCTTGATGGCGCCCAGGCCCTCCGTGCCGTCCGAGCCCATCCCGGTCAGCACGACTCCGAGCACTCTCTGGCCGTAGGCCTTGGCCATCGAGGCCATCATCACGTCCACGGACGGACGGTGCAGGCTGGAGCGCGGCTCCTCGTCGAGCACCACCCGCACCACGCTGCCCCGGCGCCGAACCTTGATGTGGATCCCGGCGGGGGCGATCAGCACGACCCCCGGCGCGACCACCTCCCCGTCTTCCGCCTCGTGCACCGGCAGCGCGCTGCGTGCCGCCAGACGGTCGGCGAGCGAGCGGCTGAAGCCCTTCGGGATGTGCTGCACCACGAGCACCGCTCCGGCAAATCCGAGAGGGAGTCTTGGAATGACCTCCTGCAGGGCGGCCGGCCCACCGGTCGAGGCGCCGATCGCCACCGCCGCGGCCCGCGGCGCCCCCTCGTAGGGAGCGGCCGCCTCCTCCACCACCGGCGCGGCCTGCCCATGGACCCGCGGCGAAGCGCCCAACGCCCGCACCTTGGTGAGCAGCTCGTCGGCCAGGCCCAGGAGGTTCATGGGCCCCTGCACGCTGGATTTGTCGACGAAATCGAGGGCGCCGAGCTCGAGGCCGCGCAGCGTCACTTCGGCCCCCTCCTGGGTGAGCGAGGAGAGCAGGAGGACGCGGGTCGGACTTTCCGCCATCAACCGCTTCAGGGTCTCCAGCCCGCCCAGGCGGGGCATCTTGATGTCGAGAGTGACCACGTCGGGCCGGAGCGCCTTCGCCTTTTCGAGGCCTTCGGCCCCGTCGGCGGCGGTGCCCACCACCTCGATGTCGGCCGCCCCGCCCAGCATGCGGTCGAGGGCCTTCCTCACGAAGGCCGAGTCGTCGACCACCAGGACGCGGATCTTGCGGTCGGCGCTCACTTAAGGGGCCTCCGGCTTCTGATAGAGCATCGCCCCCTGGAAGCGGATCGGAGTGAAGGCGTCGGTGATGCGCGCGAGAGACTCGGCGTGCCCGAGGAACAGGTAGCCACCGGGGCCGAGGGCCTCGTAGAAGATCCGCGCCACCCTGCGGATCGAGGCGTCGGAGAAGTAGATGAGCACGTTGCGGCAGAAGATCACGTCGAGGGGTTGGAAGCCCTCGTAGCTCTCCGCCTCCAGCAGGTTGCCGGGCCGGAAGGTCACGAGCCGCCGGATGGATTCCTTCACCTTCACCCCCTTCCCGTCCCTCAGGAAGTGGCGCTCGAGCTTGTCGGGGCCGACCCCGCGGAGCGAGTTCTGGTGGTAGGCGCCGCGGCGCGCCTTTTCGAGGGCTTCGGGGTCGATGTCCATGCCAAACACCTTCACGTCCCAGTTCCAGAAGAACTGCGCGCTGTCGTAGACGATCATGGCCAGGGTGAGGGCTTCCTCGCCGGTGGAGCAGCCCGCGGAGAGGACCCGCAAGGTCCGCTCCCCGGTCTCCGCCTTCCGCTCCTTGAGCTTCCGGAGCACGCTGTCCGCCAGGACCTGGAGCTGGGGGTTCTCGCGGAAGAAATAGGTCTCGTTGTTGGTGAGGTGGCTCACCATGCGCTGGAGCTCCTCGGCCCGCTCGGGGGCGAAGCGGAGGTAGCGGTAGTAGTCCTCGAAAGAGAGGAGGCCGAGCAGGGAGAGCCGCCCCGCCAGCCGCGAGCGCAGGGAGGCCCGCTGGGTGTCGTCGTAGTAGAGGCCGAACTGCTCGTGGATGAAGTCCCGGAGCAGGCGGAACTCCTCCTCGGATAGCTCGGCGTCGTGATCTCCCGGACGAAACAACGGATTACCTGGGCAGGGGCGGCGGTCGCCGGGTCATGCAAGCCAAGGCCGGTCAGCGAGGGGTGAGCTTCTTGAGCGCGTGGGCCGCCGCCTGACGCACGTCGGGCGCCGGGTCTCCGGCCTTGAGGTCCATCAGGGGCCTGATGCCTTCACGGAAGCCTCCGTCGCCGAGGGCCAGGGCGGCCTCCGCCCGCACCGCCGCCGCGTCATCCGCGAGGGCGGCCAGAAGCAGGCGCAGGGCGACACGGTCCTCCAGACGGCCGGCCAGGTCCACGAGCAGCCGGCGCGCGTCCGGCTCGAGCCCCGCGCCGAGCGCGCGCTCCATCTCCGGCAGGGCCGCCGCTCCCAGCCGCCGCAGCGCTTCGGCGGCGGTGGCCTGGAGGCCGGGCTCCCCGAGGGCCTGGACGAGCCGGCCCGCCGCCCGGGGGTCGCCGATCTCGCCGAGGGCGGCGAGGGCGGCCCGGCGCACCGTCGTGTCCTCGTCCTGGAGGCGGAGGATCAAGGCCGCCAGGCCCTTGCCGCTGCCGATCCGGCCCAGGGCGGCAGCGGCCGCGCAGCGCACGCTCCAATGCTCGTCTTCCAGGGCGATGAGGAGGGAGGGCACCGCCTGCGGGTCGGCGATCGCCCCCAGGCTCTCCGCCGCCGCGCGGCGCAGGTTGCGGTCGGCATCCCCCAGCACGTCGACGAGCGGGCGCACCGCCGCCCCCGCCCGCATCGCGCCGAGCGCCTCCACCGCGGCGAAGCGCAGCTCCTTGCGTGCGTCGGAGAGGAACGGGAGCAGCCGCGGGATCGAATCGGCGTTCCGCACCTGTCCCAGGGCGCGCAGGGTGGCGAAGCGGATCCGCGGGTCGGGCTCGTCGAGGAGCGGCAGCAGGTCCGACGCGGCCTCGGGCTCTCTGAGCTTGCCGATGGAGAGCACCACCTGCTGGCGGACCAGGCTGCTCGCGTCGCGGAGGGCCCCCCGCAGGACTTCCAGCACGCCGGGGCCCTGCAGCTCGCCCAGGGCCGAGAGGGCGGCTGCGCGAACGGTCTCGCGCGAGTCCGAGGCGGCGACCACGAGGGCGGGCGCGGTGGACGCGTCGTGGAGGAGGCCCAGGGTCTGGGCCGCGCGCACCCGCCCCTCGGGGTCCGGACCGGAGAGGGCCTGCACGAGGAGCGGCACCACGCGCTCCGGCGGGAGACGCGAGAGGCCGTCCATGGCGCTCTCCTGGATCAGCTCGCTCTCGTCGCCGAGCAGCTCGAAGAGCAGCATGGCCGCGTCCTCGTGGCCCAGCCTCCCGATGGCGGCCGCGGCCTCCGCCCGCACCTCCGCCGAGGGGTCGTGGATCAAGGGGGCCACGAGGTCCGTGGCTCCCGCGGGGGCGATCCAGGCCAGGCAGCGCACGACTCCCTGGCGCACCGCGTCCGCCGGGTGGGCAAGGCCCTCCGCATAGGCCGCGCGGTCGCTGAAGCCGAGGGAGACGAGGGCGTGGGTGGCGTACTCCTGCAGCGCGCCATCCCCCAGGAGCTCGATCAGGCGCCGCTCGGCCCGGGGCTCGCGGAGCCAGCCCAGGGTCACCGCCGCCACCCTGCGGATCGCCGGGTCCTCGTCGGAGAGCGACGTGAGCAGGTGATCGACCAGGTCCTCCGTGCTCAGCGCGGCCTGGACCTCGGGGTCAAGGCTCTCCCCACCCGCGGTGACGCGCTGCTCGATCTCCACCACCGCGCGGATGGCGGCGTTGCGGAGGGCGGGCTCCGGATCGTAGAGGTGCGGGATCAGGCGGGGCAGGGCCTCGCGGCCCGCCAGGCGGCCGAGGGCCTCGAGGGCGGGGCCGCGGAAGAACTCGTCGTCGAGCAGATCGAGGAGCGCGGGGGCGGCCCGGGGATCGCCGATCTCCCCCAGGGCATGGATGGCCGGGTACTGGAGCCAGGGCTCTGCCCTCAGCGCTTCGATCAGGGGCGGCACCGCCTCCGGCGAGCCGATCTGGCCGAGACTCTGGGCGGCCGCGTGGCGCACGTTGAGGTCGGGGTCCTTGAGGGCGCCGATCAGCGCCGCCACCGCCGCCGGGTCCTTGAGGGAGCCGAGCATGACCGCCGAGAACTGGCGGACTTCCTCGTCCGCGTCGCTCAGGAGGAGGAGCAGCGGAGCCGCGGCGGCGAGGCCCAGGCGAACGTAGATCTCCATGGCCGCGTTCCGCACGCTCGCGTTCTCGCCGTCGCGCAACGCGTCCTCGAGGGCCGGGAGCAGCACCGCGGGGCGGAAGGCGGCGAGCTGCTCGACCGCGGCCTGCCGCACCGGCCAGCTGTCGTCGGCCACCGCGAGCAGCAGCGGCCCGACCGCTTCCGGCTGGCCCGACCGCCCGAGTTGCTCGACCACCTCACGCCGCACGGATTCCTCGCCGCTGCGGAGCGACGCGAGGGCGGCCTGGATGTCGAGGGCCATGCCCTTCGGCTACTGGACCCGGAAGACCGAGACCAGCCGGGCCAGGTTCTCGGCCTGCTGGGCCAGGTTGGCGGTGGCCTTGGACATCTCCTGGACGGTGGCCAGGTTGTCGCGAGCGATCTCCGAGATGTTCTCCATGGCGCGCACCACCAGCTCTCCGCCCTTCTTCTGCTCGGCGGTGGCGTGGGAGACCCGCTGCGTCATGTCGTTCATCTTCTCGACCGAGTGGACGATCTGCCGGCTCCCCTCGGCCTGCTCCTGGGTTGCGATGCCGACCTGGGAGGAGATCTTGTTGATGTTCTCCACGGCCAGCCGCACCTGGCGTCCCCCCGCTGCCTGCTCGCGCGTCGAGTACGCGGCCTGGCTCATCACCTTCTTGATGTTCTCCATGGCCGAGCGGATCTGCTTGCTGCCTTCGGCCTGCTCGCGCACCGCGGTGGCCACCTGGGTGGTGGCGGTGTTCATCTCGGACACCGTCCGGAGCACGTCCGTGGAGGCCTGCGACTGCTTGCCGGTTGCGGAGGCGATCTGGCCCATGAGCTCGCTGGATCGCGACACGGAGTCGATGATGTTGCGGAGCGCGGCTCCGGCCTTGTCGGCGAGCGCTATCCCTTGCTTCGCTTCCGCCGCTCCCGACTTCGCCACCTCCACCGCGTCGCCCGTCTCCTGCTGCACCTGCCGCACCACGTCCCCGATCTCCTTGGCCGCTTCCACCGAGCGCTCGGCGAGCTTCCTCACCTCGTCCGCCACCACCGCGAAGCCGCGCCCGGCCTCTCCGGCCCTGGCCGCCTCGATGGCCGCGTTCAGGGCGAGCAGGTTCGTCTGGTCGGCGATCTCCTCGATCACCTCGAGGATGCGGCCGATCTCCTGCGAGCGCTTGCCGAGGCCGGTGATCACCCGCGCGGTGTTCTCCATGTTGTCGGAGATCGCCCGCATCCCCTCCACCGTCCTGGCCACCGCCTCGCCGCCGGACTTCGCGTCCTCGGAGGCCCGAGCCGCGATCCGATCGGCCTCGGAGGCGATCTTGGCCACGTCGGTCACCGCCCCCGCCATCTCCGAGACGGTGTGGCTGGTGCTGAGGGCCGAGGTGGAGAGCTTCTCGGCGTTGTGGGCCACCGTGGTGATGAAGGCCGCCATGTCCTCGACGGTGCCGGAGGTCGTGCTCACGGTCTCCGACAGGCTCTCCAGGTCCTTGGCCATCTGGTCGATGGAGACCGTCATCTCCTCGATGGTGGCCGAGGCCTCGGTGACCGTGCTGGCGAGGGTGGCGCTCGAGCGCGCGACCTCTTCGATCGACGCCCCCATCTCCGTGATCGAGCTGCTGGTCTCCTCCACGTAGTTGGCGAGGCCCTGGGAGCTCCCCGCCACCGTCTGGATGGAAGCCGCCATCTCCTCCATCGAGGTCGAGGTCTCTTCGGCCGCCTGGGCCTGGCCCTGGGCCCCTTGAATGATGAGCTTGGCGTTGGCGGAGATCTGCCCCGCGGAGGAAGCCACCTGCACCGAGGCATCCTGGATGTTGTCCACGATGCGCCGGAGGTTGACCACCATTTCGTTCAGGCTCTTGCCGAGGGTCCCGATCTCGTCGTCGCCCTCGACCTTGATGCTCTCCGTCAGGTCGCCCTTGGCCACCGCCTGGGAGACCTCGACCATGTGCTGGACGGGCCGGAACCACCGGCCGATCATGTAGTAGCCTCCCAGGGCGCCCAGGGCCACGAGCAGGCTGCCGAGGAGGCTCGTCTCCAGGAAGCGCCGGCGCAGCTGGGACGACATCGCGAGCTTGCTGATCGCGACTTCCACCCCGCCCTTCTGCGCATCGGCCTTCTTCTCCCCGGAGGTGGCGAGCCCCAGCTCGGCCGCCATGTCCGAAGAGGATGCGGCGCTGGTCGTGACGGGGGCACGGAAGAGGATGACCGGCTCGCCCTCGGTGGTCTCGGCCTCGCGCTCCTGGAGAACGAGAGCCGGCGTGTCCGGCAGGTCTTTGATCGCCTTGCCGGTCCGGGCCAGGATGACGCCCTTGGCGTCGCGGATCATCGCCCCCACCACGTCGGACTTCCTTCCCGTGGCTTCCGAGGAGACGGCGCCGTCCAGGAACTGCGTGAGGAGCGGCTTGTCCTCGGTCAGGACGCCGTACTTGCTGTTGTAGGCGAGGTTGCTCGCGATGTAGCGGCCGCGCAGGACGACCTGCTCGCGCAGCTGCCCCTGGCTGGCCAGGATGTTGTAGAGCACGGAGACCACCGCCACCACGAGGGCCACCCCGGCCACGAGTAGGATGAACCTGGTCCGTACCGATCTGAGGCTGAGGGCCATCGATGACGCTCCTCTAGAACACGCGGCTCGCCGCCTTCAGGGCGTCGGCCGGGATCTCGATCTTCAGCTTTTCGGCGATCTTCTTGTTGATCACCAGCTCCGCCTTCGGGATGAGCAGCGCGCCGCGGGCGGTGCGGTCGCCGGCCAGGAGGCGGGTGACCAGATCGGCCGCCTGCTCGCCGATGGAAGCGATGTCCGCCCCGTCGCTCACGAGGGCCCCTTCGCTGACGAGGGCGGGTGAAAAGCCCAGGACGGGCTTGCCGGCCTTCAGGGTCTCCTCGAAGAGGAAGCGCCGGGTCGCGTCACCCAGGAGCATCAGGTCGGGGGGCAGCCAGAGGGCGTCCACCGCCTCCTCGCCCTTGAGAAGCGCGCGCAGGGCCGTGGGGACGTCCCGCTCGGTAGCCGCCAGGCGCGGTATCACCACGAGGCGAACCACCCCCGCCGCCTTCTGCGCTTCCTGGACCAGCCGGGTGACCGCTTCTTCGGGCCCATGGACGACCCCGATCCGCACGCCCCGCGGGTAGACCAGGCGGAATGCGGCGAGCTGGTTCTTGATGGGGGTCGAGAAGGCGACCCCCGAGGCGTTGAGGTTGTTGAGGAGCCCGGCCTTGGCGGGGTCCGGCACCATGCAGAACACGAGCATCTGGTCCGAGGCGGTCTCGCGCGCTGCCTGCGCGGCGAGGGGCCCGAAGGCGACGAGGAGCGCCCGGCCCTTCAGGCCGGCGAGAACGCGCTCCGCCTCGTTGCGGTCGCCCCGAAAGTCGTACTCGGTGATGGTGTGGCCGGGAACGCCCCGCTTCAGGGCCTCGAGGGCGGGACGCCAGGCGGCGACCTCCGAGCTCTTGAGCACGGCCACCTCGGCGGCGCCGATGGGCGACGACCACAGGAGGAGGCCCAGGGCAAGCGCGGCCCCGGGCCGCGGACCCGCCAAAGGAGGGCTCATTCCTTCAGCTCCTGGGCGAGGACCCGGTTGAGGTCCAGCAGGATCACGAGGCGGCCCTCGAGCTTGGCCACTCCGCGGATGGTGTCGCCCCCCTTGTTCACGATCTCGTCGGGGGGCGGCTCGATGCGCGACATCGGGACCTTGAGCACCTGGGAGGCCCCGTCGACGAGCAGCCCGAGGAGGCGCTCCTTGAGCCGCACCACCACGATGCGGGAGGCCTTCTGGATCTCGACTTCCCCGAGGCCGAGCTTCTTCTTGAGGTCGACCACGGGGAGGATGCGGCCTCGCAGGTTGATCACCCCGCGGACGAAGGCGGGAGCGCGGGGCACTACCGTGATCTCGCTGACCCGGCGGATCTCCTGGACGAGGCGCACCTCGACCCCGTACTCCTCCCGGTCGAGGTTGAAAGTGGCGAGGTGCTCCACGGCCTCCGCCGCCGCCCGCTCCTCCTGGACGGGCGCGGAGAAGAAGGACAGGCTCTGGGCCGCGGCCTCTTTCGCGGCGGGGACCATCGGGGCCGAGGCCGCGGGGGCCAGGAGGGGCGCCATCGCCTCGACCTGCCGGGCTTCCTCGCGGGCCAGGATGTCGGCGGCAAGGCCGGAAGAGGGAAGCTCGATGCGCCCGGCGCGACGCGGCTCCTCCGGCGCGTCCGTCACCACGAGCGGCGACGGAGGCACGGACATCGGGATCGACGTGAACACGGGCTCCCGGGGGGCCTCGCTCGCAGGCGTCGGCGGCGGCTCCCCGCCCCTCTCCCCCTTCCGCCGCGCCCGCTTCCGGGCGTCCGTCATGCGCCCCATCGGTCTATCGCTCCGCCCCGGCCATTTCCGTGACCAATTCGCGGTCGGCCACCGCGGCCGACGCCACGTCCTCGTCCACCACCGCCGCCCCCCGAGCCATGCCTTCGAGGAGGGCCTGGGTGGCCAGGTGGTTCAGGACCCGCGGGACCCCGCGCGAGGCGGCGTGCAGACGGCGGATCGCGCCGTCGCTCAAGACCGCCGTCGTCGCCCCGGCCACGCTCAGCCGATGCCGGACATAGGGCACGGCGTCCTCGGCGGAGAGCGGCGTCAGGTGGAACTCGGCTCCGATCCGCTGGGTGAGGGCCCGATAGGCCCGGTGCTTGAGCCGCTCGCGCAGCTCCGGCTGGCCCACGAGCACGATCGCGATCAGGTTCCGGTCGTCGAGCTGGAAGTTGGTCAGCAGCCGGATCTCCTCGAAGGTGGGCTTTCCGGGGATCAGGTGCGCCTCGTCCACCACCAGGAGCGCGGGGCGCCCCTTCTCGTCCAGCTCGAGAAGGCGGGCGTGGATCTGGTCGAGGAGGTCGCTCGCCTGGAAGGACGGCTCCGCGACCCCGAGCTCCCGCGCCACCGTGCGCAGGAACTGCCGCGGGGCCAGACGGGGGTTCAGGATCATCCCCACCTCGTAGCGATCGCCCAGCCGGTCGACGAGGGCGCGGGTCAGCAGCGTCTTGCCGCAGCCCACCTCGCCGGTGAGCAGCGCCAGCTCCACTTCCTCCACCGCGAAGGCGAGGCGCTCGAGCGCCTCCTCGTAGCTCTCGTTCAGGAAGAGGTAGCGCGGATCGGGCGTCTTGCGGAAGGGCTTGTCGCGGAGCCCGTAGAAGGCTTCGTACATTATCGCGCCCTCGGGGTCTCACGCATCAGGCAACTGC
>WNFM01250139.1_pt2 | contig 17514 bp, 20 predicted proteins | sample 5400271 | NCBI WGS metagenome assembly WNFM01 (sample SAMN13153352, study PRJNA577476) | soil metagenome | isolation source: 60 cm saprolite on Douglas fir-dominated hillslope | place: USA:California | collected 2013-09-17 | reverse complement strand
CGACGGGGATGCCTTCGACTGGATTGCCGCACGAGTCCTCGACGAAGACCGTGGGCCGAATCGGAACGGCCGTGCTCACGGGCGCCCGTTGAGGACCGACAGTGCTCGTGATCCAACCGGGAGCACCGGGTACGACGTACACGGTGTCGGGAGTCAGGGCCGTACCCCCGATCGTCGCGGTGACGACCTTGGGACCACGCAGGCACGCCTGCGACACAAGGCCGGTAGTCACGCCGTTCGCGTCGGTCGCGGTCGCCGGCTGCGTGACATTCGTCCACCCCGTGCCAGTGACCGCGAGGGTGGCGGTGGCCCCGATGATGGGTCGACCGTCCGTGTCTCTCGCCGTCACGGTGATTGTGCTCGAGCCCGACCCCGCGATGATCGTGTCTGGGTTGGCGATGACGGTGCTGTGTGCGGCGCTCACCGGCGCTACCGTCGCGGTCACGACGGCGGTTTGCGTCACGGACGTCTGATCAATCGTCGCGGAGACGGTCTTGGAGCCGGCCGCGCTGGCGCTCAGCGTCCCGGTCGCGACGCCATTCGCGTCCGTGGGGGCGGCCGGCTGGGTCAGGACCACACCCGTCCCGGCGGCGGCGAGGGTCACCGCCCGCCCGCTGACCGGGAAGCCGCTCGCGTCCCGCGCTGTCACCGTGATGGTGCTGGTGACGGCGCCCGTACTCGTGTTGATCGAGCTCGGGCTCGCGCTGACGGTGCTCTGCGTAGCACTGACGCCGCCGACGGTAGCCGTCGCGGTGAACGGGACGGGGCTGCCGCTCAAGCCGGAAGCCGTGGCGGCGAGTGTGTTTTCCCCAAGTGTGGGGCCCAGCGTCCAGGCGCCAACAGCCGCGATGCCATTCGCATCGGGAGTCTGCGTCGCGCCGCTGACGCTGCCGCCGCCACTCGTGACCGTGAACGTCACGTTGATGCCGTAGGCGGGGTTCCCGTACTGGTCCGTAACGCGCACGGCGGGCCGGATGGCCACATTCGTGCCGTGTACGGCGCTCTGGCCGTTACCCGCGCTCAAAGCCAGCTGGGCGGGCGGACCCGAGACCGCAGTGGCACTGAAGGCACCGAGCAGCTCGTTGGTCGAGATGACGCGCGCCTCCAAGCGCTGCGGCTGCCCGGCAGTCGTGCCAAGGGTCCAGTGATTGAAAGTGTTCCCGTTCTGGTCGGTCTGAGTGACGTCGATCGCCGGGTGGCCACCCCCGCTCGTCACCTGCCACCTGACGTCGAGGCGCCGCGCCGGTCTCCCGCGGGAATCGATCGCCTGCCCGATCCGCGCGAGAGGGAGCGTTGTCCCCACCGTCCCCTGCTGACCGTCACCCATCACAATCAAGGCTGACAGCGCTGAGTCGGTGGGCTCTGGACCGCAGGCAATGGCCAACAGCACGACAGCGAAGACTCGACGCATTTCGACACTCCGGATTCGCGCTAAGCATAGAACGTTGCGATTCGGGATGAGGGGGGCAAGCAGAACCGCACAAACAGTCATAACGCGTTGTATCGTTGACGCGTGGGTTTCGCCGAGTTGGCGGTACAAATCGTCGAAGTTGGCCGCCAGTGCTACGCTCGCGGCTGGGCCCTGGGCACGAGCGGCAATTTCAGCGCCGTCGTCAGCCGCGACCCCCTGCGGCTCGCGATCACGACCACCGGCGTCGATAAGGGGCTCCTCTCCGTCGACGAGATCGTCGCGATCGATGAGCAGGGCAAGGTCGTGGCCGGATCGGGCAAGCCCTCGGCCGAGGCGACTCTTCACCTGGCCATCGTGCGGGCGCGGGGCGCCGGCGCGGTGTTGCATACCCATTCGATTTGGAGCACGATTCTTTCAGACAACGCGCCCGAGAGCGGCCTCGCCATCGAAGGGTACGAGATGTTGAAGGGCTTGGAGGGCGTGCAAACGCACGATCACCGAGAGTGGCTGCCGATTCTCGACAATACCCAGGACTGGGCTGCCGCGGTGCCGCGGGTCGAGGCCATCCTGACTGAACAGCCCGACGCCCACGGCTTCTTGATCCGGCGGCACGGGCTCTACACCTGGGGCCGCGACCTCGCCGACGCGAAGCGGCAGGTCGAGATTCTGGAGTTCTTGTTCGAAGTGATGGGGCGAAAGCGAGGCATGTCATGGCCACGGTGAGAATCCCCGCCGAGCAACGGACGCTGACCGACCAGGGCGAGGTGACGCGCTACCTGGCAACGCTGGGGATCGACTACGAACGCTGGCCGGGCGCGCAGCGGGTGCCGGAGGCCGCGTCGGCCGACGAAGTGCTCGGGGCGTACGCGGCCGAGATCGCCCAGCTCAAGGCGCGCGGCGGCTACGTCACCGCCGATGTCATCGACGTGACGGCTCAGACGCCCGGCCTCGAGGCGATGCTCGCCAAGTTCAACAGCGAGCACTGGCACGACGAGGACGAGGTGCGCTTCATCGTCCGCGGGCGCGGGCTGTTTCACATTCACCCGCGTGATGGCGCGGCGCCGGTGATCGCCATCGAGGTCGAAGCGGGCGACCTGATCCGCGTGCCGCGCGGCACCTGGCACTGGTTCGATCTGTGCGCCGATCGAGACATCCGCGCCATCCGGCTGTTCCAGGACAAGTCGGGCTGGACGCCGCACTACACGAGGAGCGGCGTCGATCAGGGCTACCAGCCGGTCTGCTTCGGCCCCACCTACGTGCCGCTGTCGCGCTGAGTCTCGACGCGTCGGTCCGCGCGATTCTGCTGGACATCGAGGGCACGACCACGCCCATCGAGTTCGTCCACGACGTGTTGTTCTCGTATGCACGGGCCCGGGTGCAGGAATTCCTCGACGGTCACGGAGCCGACCCGGCAGTCGCGGCCGACATCGCCCTGCTCAGGGCGGAGCACGCGGCGGAGACTTCGCCGCCCCCGATGGCCTCGGTCGCGGCGTACGTGCGCTGGTTGATGGATCGCGACAGCAAGTCGACGAGCCTGAAATCGCTGCAAGGGAAGATCTGGGCGCAGGGGTACCAGGCTGGTGACGTGCGGGGCGAGGTGTATCCCGACGTCCCTCCTGCCCTCGAGCGGTGGCGCCGTCAGGGAATCGAGATCGCGATTTTTTCTTCGGGGAGCGTCCAGGCGCAGCGCGATCTGTTTGCGACGACGGCGGCGGGCGATCTGACGCGCTTCATCCGTGCGTACTTCGACACGACCACGGGACCGAAGGGCGCGGCGCAGAGTTACGCGCAGATCGCCGCGGCCCTGGAGCGCTCACCGTCGGAAATGCTCTTTCTGTCCGATGTCGGTGCGGAGCTGGATGCGGCCCGGGCGGCAGGGATGCGAACGGCGCTGTGCGTGCGGAACCCGGGAGCGGCGACGCCGACCGGTGGGCACCCGGTTTTTCACGCGTTCGATCAGTTGCCCGGATGATACTCCCGCGCGGTGTGCCCCACGAGCTGTGAACGGTAGAAGTACACATCCCGCAGATTGCCGGCGGCGTAGCGCGCCGCTTCGTCGTTGAAATGGGGAGAGTCGGGATGGCCGCTTTCCCCACCCGCGGTCACCGCCTTCGCGCGCACGCCGTCGCCGAACTCCACGACCGCCACAAAGCTGTTGCCGGACGTCCCATACCATTTCTTGGTGCCGGGGTAGGCGCGCGCGCCAAATGACGCGAGCGACCCCCAGCGCGCCGATGTGAAGGGCACGGCAATGCTCGGTCCCGAATCGTTGAACGGCTGGACGATGTCCCCCGTGAGGCGCTGAAACCGATTGATCTCACCCCACGGCGTCTTCCATGTGCCGAAATCGCTCGTCAACTGATCGACGGCTTCGGACAGCGCCTGGACCGCCCCGGCACCGGTCCGTCCATCGAGGTGCTCGCCCCAGAACACGGCCAGCGACGTCGGGATCGAGGCCGCCGACCAGCGCCGGTCCCACGCGCGCAACGCCGCGATGGGCTCCACCAGCTTGGCCTTGAGCGGATCCGAGTCCGGCGTGGCATCCCACGCCTGGAAGAGCGCTGGCATCTGTTCCTCAAACCACGGCAGGTAACTGTCGAAGGCCGCGGCGATGAGCCCATCGAGCGTGAAGTCTTTCCTGTCCTGCAGCACGCGCACCGCATGGCGCCCACGGGCGGTCCCGCCGCCGGTTTGGACATAGGCGGGGAAATCTTGCCGCTTGGGGCTGCTCGAACCGGCGGCCCACCATGGCGCGTCGTTCGAATTGTACAGCCATCCGTTGGCGGGATTGTGGAGAAAGGGCGACTGCTCGACGGACAGGAGCTCGTGCCACTCGGTCCGCGGGTCGCTCCCGTCCACCGGCTTCGTCCAATCGAAGCTCGTGTCGCGCCGCGGGATGAAGTTGGCGTGGAAGTAGGCGATGTCGCCGGTCGCAGCCGCAAAGATGGTGTTGTTCGACGAGTTGGTGTGCAGGTCCATCGTGGCGCGGAACGACTGGTAGTCCCGTGCCTTGGTGCGGGTGTACGACTGCGTCAGGGCGTGCAACGGGTCCTGCATCAGCCGGATCGTCACCCACTGGTCACCGGCCTTCCGGATGGCGGGACCGTGATGCGTGCGGTACACCGTGAAAGTCTTCCGGGCCATGCCGTCCTTTGTCTTGTAGGGCACGGTGATCGTGCTGACGGACACGGGGCGGTCGGCGGTGCCGTAGCGGTAGTAGGACCGGTCCCCCTTCTTTACGATCGTTTCCAGGTACTCGTCGATCGCGTCCACGCCGCTCGAGGTGTGCATCCAACCGACGTGATCGTTGAACCCCTGGTAGACGAAGAACTGCCCCCACGTCACCGCGCCGTAGGCGTTCAGGCCTTGGTCGCTCACCACCTGCACTTCGGCGCGGAAGAAGAACGACGTGTGCGGGTTGATGAGGAGCAGCGCGCGGTGGTTGACCGTGTTCGCGTTCGAGCCGGTGGGGTCCGCCGCGACGTCCTCCGCGTCCCCGCTGCCGACGGGGGCCGCCGCGCCATCGCCGTACATCGCCTCGAGATCCCGCAGGTTGATGCGCTCGATGTCGCCGCCGATGCTCCCTTCGCTGAACGTCAGCGCCATCCACGGCTCGAAGTGCGTGATGACCCGGGGCTTCACTTCGGGGTGCTTGGCGAGATAGAAGTTCAGCCCGTCGGCCCAGGCGTTCATGAGGCGCTGCAGCCACTCCGGGCTCGCCGCGTACTGCGCCCGCATCGAGTCGGGGTTGATGAAGAGCTTCATGCGGAGATCTTGGTAGATCGCAGACTCGCCTTCCGCCTCCGCCAGGCGCCCCATCGCATTCAAGTAATTGGTCTCGATCCGATTGAAGTCGTCCTCCGCCTGCGCGTACATCAGGCCGAACACCGCGTCGGCGTCGGTCTTGCCGTACACGTGCGGAATGCCCCAATCGTCCCGGATGATGGTGACGTCTTGGGCTTGGCGCTCCCAGCGGGAGGGAGACATCACGAATGCTGCGGCCAGGAGTACGGCCAACGTCTTCATGGGGCGGGCCTCGGCGGCGGCAGGTGGTCGGCGAAGCGCCACGGCGCCGGACCGTCGCGTGTGAGGGTGATCTTGGCAAGTCGCGCCCGTACCATCGCGATCGGCATCGGCCCCCCCTGAAGGACGGCGTCGTGGAACTCACGCTCGGTCATGCGGTGGGAATCGACCAGTTCAGCGTGCAGGGCCCGCAGCTCGAGCCCACCGATCATGTAGGCGGCCTGGTAGAGGGGGGAGTAGTCGCCGCTGAACGAGCGCCGCACCTCGCCCTCGGCGTTGGCCCGCTCGAACCCCACCGTGTCCACCAGGAACTGGATCGCCTGGTCCGGCGTCATTCTCCCCAAATGAAAGCTGAGGGAAAAAATGATCCGCGCACTGCGATGCATCCGCCAGAACAGCGCACCGACGCGGTCTTCAGGGCTCGTATGGAACCCGTGATCCCACAAGAACATCTCCCAGTACAATCCCTGACCCTCGCTCCAGAACGGCGTCTGAAAGAGACGGCGGTGCGAGTTGTACCGGGCGGCCATGAACCCCTGGAGATGATGCCCCGGGTTCAATTCGTGGAACACCGTGGCGTGCGAAAAGTGCGGGTTGTTCCCGCGCAAGCTCATGAGCTTTTCCTCGTCCGACATGTCGGCCGTGGGATATGACACCTGGATCGTCTCGCCACCGAGGAAGAAGGGGGAGACGCGCTGGCGCTCGGGGGAGAGCATCTCCATGCGCCAGTCCTCCCGCGCTAGGGGCGGGATGGTGACCCAGTCGTGCTGGTCGAGGAAGGCCTCAGCCTGGCGGGCGAGGTCGCGCACCAGGTCGGGCTGCCGGCCCGGCTCGACGAAGGTGTTCTTGACCTTCTCGAGCGCGGCCTTCCAGTCGTCGCCGAAGCCCATCGCGCGCGCCGCCCGTCGCATTTCGCTCGCGCTGAACGCGTACTCGCGTTGCGCGATGCCGATCAGCTCGTCGGGCGTGTAGGGGATCATCTCGTAGTCGAGATCCTCCTGCAAGCCGTCCGCGCCGATCGGATCGCCGACGATGGGGCCCGTGTTGTCGTCCGCCGCGCCGGATTCCGCTGGTTTCTTCCCGACCACGCGCTCGCGCAGCGTGCGCGCGTACCGCTTGAGCGCGTCGTCGAGCTTCTTCCAGGGGTCCTTCGCCCACCACGAGAAGTCGGGATCGTAGCCGTCGTAGTAGTGGAACCACGTGCCGACGACGCCCCGCACGTCGTCCAGATCGCCGGCGGCGCGATTCGCGATCGTCCGCGTCGTCGCCGGCGCGGTGCCGCGCGGCCGCGCCGTACTGTCGCTGCCGCGCGCGGGAGGATCGAACAAGGACCGCAAGCTGTCGACCTGGCGCGTGACGTCGGCCAGCGTGGCGGCCGCCGCCCGAGGGTCGATCGTCACCAGGTTGCGCCGTGCGTCCTGGAGGGCGAGCAAGCGGTCGGCAAACGGCGCCAAGGGCAACTCCTCGGCGCGCATCTTATCGCGGCGGTCCAGGAGCGCGATCTGATGCCGCAGGTAATGCGCCAGCAGGACGTAGTCCGCTCGGGCCTCCTGCGACAGCTTGGCGAAGTCGACGTCCTTGAGGCGGGTCTCCCATCCGGCGTAGAACTCGCGCATCCGGCGGCGTTGGTCGGGAGAGTCGTCAGCGTCGTAGCGGCGGTTCAGGCCGGTGCGATCGATCGAGAAGCGCTCGATGACGTCGGCCAGCTCGCTCGCCGGACGAGCCACCAACGGACCCAGGACGGGCACCGACGCGACGGGATCGAGGCGCGACTGCGCCGCGGCGGTGGAGGACACCAGCACCAGGCCCGCGCTCACCAAGTGTCGGAGCATGGCGCAAGAGTGTACCGCCGCCTCGGCGATGCGTCCAGGATCCAGGCCGCGGTGGCCCTCCCACTTGCGCGCGGACTCCGGCTGGGGGGATATAAGGGCACCGGAGGTTCGCCAATGGCTCTGCCCCTCGCCCTGCTCCTTGCCGCTTCAACGCTGGTGCAAAACCCCACCACCGCGGCCTGGACCGTCAAGATGAAAGGACCGATTCGCTGGCAGCAGGTCACGCCGGCTGGCGCGCTCCTCGTCTCGACCGATGCGAGCCTGGCCGCCGTCGATATCGATCGCGGCGTGGTGACGTGGGAAAAACCGGAGCTCGGCGGGCTCCCGGCCGACAGCGTCCGCATGGTCGAAGGATCGCTGCTGATGGAGGCGGCGCGACCGGGCCTGCTGATCGTCTTCGACCCGGTGACCGGCGCGGTCGTGTTCGATTCCCAGCGGCTCTCTCTCGTCCAAGTCGTCACCCGTCGCGTGCTGCCGCAGAGCGGCACCCTGCTCGTACATGGTCGGCGCGCGTCGGGACCGCCCGTCGTGGCCCTGTACGATCTCACGACCGGCGCGCAGCGCTGGGCGAGCGAATCGCTCTTCCAGGAGAGCGGCCCGAAACGGGGCGGGTTGGGGGGATTGATGCAGGGCCTGGTGCGGGCCGCATCCGGAGCCACCGCGCTCCAGGTGCTGCAGGCAGGGTCCGACATGATCATCGTCCACACGCTGATGGGTCTGCGCGGGCTCGACGCGCGGACGGGCGCGGTGCGCTGGTCCGCGACCCTGCCCACCGCCCGCGCCGGCAACCCTGCACGGCACGTGCAGCTCTTCCCCTCGCTCGGCAAGTCCGACCGGATCTACGTCGGCTTCGACGACCGGCTGATGGCCTACGCCATCGCCGACGGCCGCGCGCTGTGGCCGCAGCCCGCGACGATCGACGGCTGGGTGCACGGCATCGTCGAGCATCCCGACGGCATCATCATCCTCCCCGAATCGCCGCCGGCGAACGAAGCCACGGGCAACGTCCGCGTCATCAACGGCGTCGTGCAGACGGGTCTGAACATCGCGCGCTACGCCGACGGCACCACGATCGCCGCGAAGCCGCTGCGTATGCGCGGCACCGTCACCGATGCCTTGACCGCCGGCGGCTCAGCCGTGCTCGCGGTGGACGCCGAGTCGCGTACGTTCGTGAACGTGCTGGACGTGGCCACCGCGACGGTGCGACTCAAGAAGGATGTGAAGATCAAGGGCCAGCTGGCGTACGCCGAGTTGACGCCCGCGGGCCTCTTGTACATCTCGCGGCCCGACGCGGCGACGAACGCCGAGGTGAACGTCATCGATCTCGAGAAGGGCGAGCCGAAGTTCAAGGATGCGATCGAGAGCGGCAGGCCCCTGAGCTCGGGCGAGTACAACGCCTACGTCTTCGCGAGCCACGACCACCACCTCTACGCCGTCGATCGCAATGCAGGCACGTTCCGCGCGTTGGGCGGCGAGATCAAGCTCCAGGGCGGTGAGGATCCGACCGACATGGAGATCCGGCCCGCGGGGCTCGTCCTCGTCTCCCCGCAGAACCTCGTCGTCGTGGCGCGGGACGGGCAGGTAAAGCAGCAGGCGTACTACCCTGCCCCGCAGCTGCCCGGGCTGCTGCGCGCGCTCTATCGAATCAACGCCGTGCGGGCCGGGCTGTACGGCGCCGCCGCCTCGGCGTACGGCGACGCCTTCGCGCAGGCGTCGCGGCAGGCCACGGATTCCAACGCGCGCCGCTTCGCGGGCCAGCTCGCGACCGCCTATTCGCAGGGCGGCGCGCAGCTCAGCGGCTATTCACATGAAGCGGCGACGCTGGCATCCAAACGCTTTAAGGCGTCGCTTAGCGTGCCCGGGTCGGTCTTCATGCTGACGCGCTCCCCCGACGGGAACGGCAACGTTCTGCTCCAGATCGACAAGGACAGCGCGCAGCCGCGGGCGCGGGTGGACTTGGGAAAGGAGCGGGAGCCGGTGTATGCCGTGGACGACGTCGCCGGGATGCTGTTCCTGCAGACGGCGGCCGGCACCCTGGTCGGGTATCGGCTCTAGCGAGAACGAATACAGCGCGCCACGTCGACGAGATCGTGAACGACGCGCGGCGCCTTCGGCCGCCAGACGAGCGCGACCCAGCACGGGATCGGCGGCTCAACGAAGGGGCGGTAGACGATCGCGCTCGGTTCGGTCCGGTACCGGGCGGCGATCGCCTCAGTCGCCAATGCCCAGGTTTCTCCTGAGGCGATCTGCACGTTCGACGACGGCGTCTCCTTCGGACGCTCTCGGCGTCGCGTCGGGACCAACCCGCGGTCCCGCAACGCCGCGTCGATCGTACGGAAGAATCCCGGCCACCGCTGTGGCGATGAGTGCAACCACGTGAGGTCCCGCAGGTCGGCCAAGCGCACCGACGAGCCCGCGGCGAGCGGATGGCTCGCGGGGAGCATGACGCCTGTGGTCGTACAGTCCACGATGCGCAGGGCGTCGAACCCCGCGACCGGCCACTCGGCGACGAACACGGACGCGATGTCGACCTCCCCTTCGCGTAGGGCTTGGAACGTGTCGGCGTCACTCTTGCTCGACACCTGCACCTGCGCTTCGGGGTGAGCGTTTCGAAACGCCGCGAGCAGGTCCTCTATGATCGCGGTGTAGACAGCGAGCTCGCCGTGTGCGAACCTCAACTCGGACCCTCCGTCCTTGCCGGCCTCGCGAGCACTCGTCACCGCGCGCCCCGCCGCGTCCAATGTGTTGCGGGCACTGCCGAGGAATGCCTCCCCCGCCGCGGTGAGCCGAATGCCTCGCGGGAGACGATAGAACAGCGTCACCCCCAACTCAGTCTCGAGATTGTGGATCTGCTTCGACAGGGCGGGCTGCGCGACCCGGAGATCGCGGGCCGCCTGCACAAAGCTGCCCGCGTCCGCGACGGCCATGAAATAGCGAAGGTGTCTGAGCTCCATTGCGTTTCCTTGACTTTGCTGTACTATAATATGCATTACTAGTCAACGGAAGGCCTCCCGGACCGTGGCTCCCCAGCCCGAACTGCTCGACATCGCGCAAGCGGCGGCGTTGCTGCAGGTCAGCGAGACGTCGCTGCGCCGGTGGACCAACCGGGGGGAGCTCCCGTGTCTCCGGATCGGCGGCAGGCGGGAGCGCCGCTTCCGCCGGACCGATCTGCTGGCGTTTCTCGAGGGCCATCCACGGGCCGCGCTGCCGAGCCACCTCTGCGGCCTGTACACGAGCGATCTCGCGCGGACGCGCCAGGCCACCGACCGGCTCAGTGACGGCCTGGATGCCGGCAGCGTGTGCTTCCTCGCGGCCGAGGGCGACGTCAGCGAGCGCGTCCTCACCGGTCTCGCGCGCCAGCGCCCAACGTTGCGACGCGACCTCGACGCGGGGCGCCTCGTGGTTGTGCAGTACGCCGAGCGCGGCGCAGCGCAGCTGGAGTTGTGGGAGGGCCATTGGGAGACGGCGATCCGGGGCGGCGCCTCTTCCCTCTGCGTGGTCGGCGACGTGTCCGGCGGCCAGCTGGCCCAGCGCAGCAGCTTCGCCGATGTTCTCGAGTACGAGGCCGAGTACGAGAAACTCTCGCAGCGCTTCCCGCTCGTCACGACCTGCTTGTACGACGCGCGCCGCCACTCCGGAATGGAGACGGCCGCGCTGCTGCGGATCCACCCTGACGTCTTCCGCCACTCCGTCGCCCACCTGGTGAGCTGAGCCGCCGGAGCCATTCCCCGCAGCGCTGGCTCGCTTAACAACAAAGTATTGGCCCGTCGGTCCCGCTGAACGTACCTCTCTGCGATGCAGTCAGAAGAGGACCCTGCGCGGCACTCGGAGACCATCCTCTTGGTGGAAGACCAGGAGGAAGTGCGGAGCCTCGTCCGCAGAATCCTGGCGGCGCGCGGTTACCACGTGCTCGTGGCGGCGACCGGTCATGACGCTCTGCGCCTCACGGTGCAGTTTCCCGGTCAGATCGATCTCCTCGTAACCGATGTCGTGATGCCGGGCATGGGCGGTCGCGACGTAGCGCTACTGCTCGCTCCGGCGCATCCGAAGATGAAAACGCTGTATCTGTCCGGGTATGCCGACGAGTCAATCGTCGGCGACGGGATGCTCGAGCCCGGAGCCGCATTCCTCCCCAAACCGTTCACAGCAGACGCCCTCGCCAGGAAAGTGCGCGCCGCGCTCGACGCGCCATGACTCGGATCCTCGTGATGGACGACGATGAGTTCTTTCGGCGCGCGCTCCGCGTGATTCTTGAGAGCGCCGGCTACGAGGTCGTCGAGGCCGCCGACGGAGCCGCAGGCGTGCGGTTGTACCGCGAGCGCGGCGCCAAGGTCGTGCTCGTCGACATCTACATGCCCGAGATGGACGGATTGGAGGTCATCGAGGCGCTGCGTGCCGACGTTCCTCGACCCCGGCTCGTCGCCATGTCCGGGGGAGGCGCGGCCGGCCGCGCCGACATCCTCGGCATGGCGACCGCCCTTGGTGCTGACCGGGTGCTCCGGAAGCCGTTCACGCCCCACGAGCTGTTCGAGGCAGTGCGCGACCTCCTCCCGGAGGCGTAGCGACAGCCTGTTCGCCGCTCCCGGCGGCGTGCATATTCTTCGGAATGACACCGCTCACCTTCGTGCACACCCTGATCAGTTTGATCGGGATCGCCTCGGGCTTCGTCGTCATGAGGGGGATGCTCAGGACGAAACGGGTCGGCGGCTGGACCGCCGTCTTCCTGGTGAGCACGGTATTGACGAGCGTGACGGGGTTCTTCTTTCCGTTCTACGTGCTGTTGCCGTCCCATAAGATCGGCGTCATCTCGCTCGTGATTCTGGCGGTGGCGATCGTCGCGCTCTACGCCAAGCACCTCACCGGCCGGTGGCGGTGGATCTACGTGGTCTGCGCCACGCTCGCCCAGTATTTCAACGTGTTCGTGTTGGTCGTCCAGCTCTTCAGGCGCGTCCCGGCCCTGCAGGCGCTGGCACCGACGCAGTCCGAGCCGCCGTTTGCAGCCGCGCAGCTCGTGGTACTGGTCCTGTTCGTCTGGTTCACGATCGTGGCCGTGAAGCGGTTTCGCCCCGAGCCCGCGTCACCGTCCATGCCCTGAGTGGAGACCTAGCGCATCCGCACGCTTACGCGGCGTCGAAGGCCTGCTGCAACGTCTTGATGTCGATCTTCTTCATCTTCAGCATCGCCTGCATCGCCGCGTTCGCCTTCTTGGTATTCTTGTCACTCAGCAACCTGCCCAACGTCTTGGGGATAATCTGCCAGGACAGACCGTACTTGTCCCTGAGCCAGCCGCACTGCTCGTCCGAGCCGCCGGCCGACAACTTCGTCCACAGCTCGTCCACCTCCTGCTGCGTCTCGCAGTTCACGAACAGCGAGATCGCCGGCGTGAACTTGTATTGCGGGCCGCCGTTCAAGGCGTAGAACGGTTGCCCCTCGAGCTGGAACGTCACCGACATGGGTGCCACGGTCAACATTTTCGAGTTCTTGAAGACGGAGACGTAGAACTTCGCGGCCTCTTCGGCCTTGCCGTCGAACCACAGGAACGGGACGATCTTCTGCATACGGTCCTCGCTATTGATTGACATGTGGGCGGAATAGGACGCCGCCCAGCCAGGCGCACGGCAGGCCGGTGACCTCCAGGACGATCGGGTACCAGAGGGGACCGAGCTCGGGCTTGGAAAGCGCCACGACTATCCCCGCGGCGCCCGCCAACAGCCCCAGGGCGCCGAGGATCACGGCGTGGCGCACGGGATTGTGGGGCGCGAGGCGCGCGGTGAGGTACCCGCCGGCGACGGTGTACACGATGCGATAGGCCGTCGCCAGGCCAAATAACCCGCCTGACATCGGCTGGCCCCAGGGCGGGTAGACCTGGAGCATGTGCAGCACCTGATCGGTGCCGAGCGACAAGACGACGATCGCCAGGAATCCCGCCACGACCGCCCAGGTGCTGCGCCAGAAGGTCGCGCTCATCGGCCGGCGCCCGAGGTGGCAGCGAGCACGTCGTCGAGCCGGTCGTAGCTCGCCGTCACGCCCTGCTCCATCCCTGACTTGATCACCGCTTCGCGGGCCGCGGCCGATTCGTAGCGCATCGCCTGCGTCAACGTCGTGCGCCCACCCTGCTCGGTGAGGACGAGGGTGTTGAGGGACTCGCCGGGGTACCAGGCCTCGTCGAACTTTTCGGTGGTGACGATGCGTTCGGGTGCCTTCACTTCGCGATACACGCCGCCCATTCCCATCGTGGTGCCGTCGCTCTCCTGGTGCCACACCCAGCGGTACGTCCCGCCGACGCGCACGTCCATGTCGCACACCGGCATCGTCCACCCCGGAAGGCCCCCCAGCCACTGACGCACCAGCTCGGGCTTGGTGTGCGCGTCATACACGAGCTGGCGCGGCGCCGCGAAGTCGCGCGTCATCACGAGGTCGCGGTCGCCCGATGGGATGATCCTCAGTTCTGCGCGTTTCATTGTGATTGCCTTTCCTTTGCTTGAGTCTTCAGCGTATCGAGTAGAGCGTCGAGTCGCTGGTAGTTCCCTTCCCAGAGCTGGCGGTAGCGTTCCAACCACTGGTCGGCTTCTTCGAGCCGCCTGGCCTCGAGCCGGCGCGGCCGCCGCTGCGCTTCTCGGCCACCCGAAATCAGGCCGGCGCGCTCCAGCACCTTCAGGTGCTTCGAGATCGCCGGCTGGCTCATCGCGAACGGCTGGGCCAGCTCGTTCACCGACGCCTGGCCCGAGGCCAGGCGCGCGATGATGGCGCGCCGGGTCGGATCGGCGAGCGCAGCGAAAATGGCGTCGAGGCGGTGTGTTGCTTTCATAACTGTTAGGTTATATACAACTCGACCGGCCGGTCGTCAAGGGGTTACAATGCGCCATGGCGTTTACGGCGGCGACCCTGACGTTCCTGCGCGGCTTGAAGCGTCACAACGAGCGGCCCTGGTTCGAAGCGCACCGCGCCGAGTACGAAGGGGTGGTGAAGCAGCCGATGCGAGAGCTGATCGAGGAGATGGACGTCCGGCTGGCGCGGCTCGCCCCCGAGATCATCGGCGACCCCAAACGCTCGATGTTCCGCATCTACCGCGATATCCGGTTCTCGGCCGACAAGTCGCCGTACAAGACCCACGCCTCATGCTGGTTCTATCATCGGGACGGCTCGCGCGCCGTGGGGCGCGAGGCGGCCGGGGGCGGCGCCGGCTTCTACTTCCAGATCGCGCCCGGTGATTCGTTCACCGGCGGCGGCATGTGGATGCCCCCGCGCGAGGCGCTGCTCAACCTTCGCGAGGCGATCGCCGAGGATCCGAAAGGGTTCGCCAAGATCGCGACCGAGCGGCGATTGCGGCGGCGTCTCGGGGGCTTGGATGAGGAGGCGGTCCTGCGCCGCGTGCCCCGCGGCTTCGCGCCGGACCATCCGGGCGCGCGCTGGCTCAAGTTCCAGTCGTTCGTGACGGGACGGGCGTTGAGCGACGCGCAGGCGGTCAGCGCCCGCCTCCCCGCCCTGCTGGAAGCCGATTTCCGTCTGATGCTGCCGCTGGTCCGATGGATCAATGCGGTGCTGGGGCTGCGGGCGGCCCAGCGGCGCTGACGCGCCGGAACGACGTCGCGACGGCGACGCCCGCGACGAGGATATTGGCCACGATCACCGGCCACGAATGGATCAGGATGCCGTACAGCGCCCACACGGACGCGGCGATGCCCTGAATGCGTCGCAGCGAGGTGGGCTGCTTCGCGAAGTACGAGCACAGGAAGACCGCCGTTGCGAGCCACCCCACCCCGTCGACCATCACGCCTCCGCCGCGGCGCCGAGCCCCAGGACGCCATCCGCGGCGCCCGTGCGGATGGTCAGCCAGTCGGTGCGCACCCGGTCCCACTCCTGGATGACCAGGCCGTGGCGCTCGAACAACGCGCGGATCTGGCCGGGCCCGAATCCGACGATCTCCTCGAGGATCGGGACGAGCACGCTGAGCGCATCGTCGCTGATGACGGTGCGCCGCGCAATCTGCGCAATCTCCCGCGCCTCGGACGCCGCGATGGTGAACCCTTCCCCACGATTCACGTGCAGCATGACCGGGATGTCCGACTGCCCGTCGCCGACGTAGACGACCTGATCCCGCGGCAAGGCCAGCTGCAGTCGCAGATCCTCGACCGCGGCGACCTTTCCATAACCGGCGGTCACGCGGACCACCGAGTCGATTTCTAGTGCGGCCGGGTCCCACCCGAAGCGCGTGCCGACAATGTGGTCCGGCGGGACGATATCCTTCAAGGCCTCGACGACGACCTCCTCCGGCGCCGCTGAAACGACATAGAAGTCGAAGCGGTGGCCGTCGATCCCCTCGGCGAGCATGGTGGTGAGCAGCTCGACGTTGCGCTTGAGACGTACGCGGCGCCCGACCTCCAGCAGTGCGTCCTTCGTCACCGACCGGTATTCGGGGTCGTGCCGCAGCAGGTACGCGAGCTCCGCCCCCTGCTGCACCAGGTTCAGGCGCGACAGGCCCGCCACCTTCTCACGAAAGCCCGGGACACCCAGCACATCGCTCAGGATGATCCCGGAATCGTTGAAGCTGAGGGTCTGATCGAAGTCGCTCGCCAGCAAATAGTGTTTCTTCATCACCTGGATCCTCTCACATTCGGACGTCCACGTACGAAAAAGGCCCGCTCAACCGAGGGAGCGGGCCTTGCTGCATGCTGTGACTGCTTGACTTGCGTCAGCCAGCGCGCGCGTGCCCGCCCGGGATTGGATGCCCGGCGTGGTGGAGCGGCTTCAGAGCACAGCGACGCAGCGTCATGTGGAGAATGTTACTCAGGCTGACGCGCAAACGGTACCCAGCAATGTCACCGTCCTGTATCAGTGGCTAATCGCGAAGAACCACGCCCCAATGACCGGACCGCGCGCGGGACGCTGTCCCGGCTGCGGCGGCGGCGCGTCGGCGGGCGGCGGCCCGTACTCCGGCTGGAACAGATACGCGACGTGCTTCACGAGATCCACGCTGATGGTCTTGGCGCCGCGCATCGTCGTGACGGTGGCGACCACCGTGTACTTGTCCGGTGAATCCTCGTGCACCACGGTGACGTTACTGTCGCGTCCGGCGGGGATATAGATCAACTTCTCCACCGGGTCCCACCCCAACGCGTCCACGCCATCGCCGTTGGCGATGGTCGCGACGATCTTGCCCGAAGTTGCATCCACCACCACCGACGTCTTGCCGCACCCCGAGAAGATCCGGTTGGTGGCGCGATCGTAGGCGATCCCCGTGGGGCCCTCGCACGGCGCGAGCGGCCACGAGGCGATCGCCTTCATGGTCTTGAGGTCGATCACCTGCATGGTGCTCGTGCCTTCGTTATTGATGAAGATCTTGCCCGCACCGTTGCTCGCGGCGCCTTCGGGCCCGTTGTCCTCGAGTTGGACGGTGCCCACGATGGCGCCGCTGGCGGGGTCGAGCGCCACCATGGTACCGATCGGCCGGCTGTGATTGGTGAGGATGATGCGGTCGGAGGAGTCGTCGTACATGATGCCGTCGAGCCCGCCGGTGGGGATCGGAATCTTCTTGATCACCGCGAGGGTCTTGATGTCGAACATCGTGACCGTCGAATCGCCGCCGTTCGTGATGAACCCGTGCCCAGACTTGGGTGCCAGGGCGATGCCGTGCGTGCGCGGCGTGTCGGGGATGTCGCCGATCACCTTGCCAGTGACGCCGTCCACCACCATCACGTGCGTGCCCCGGGACACGAACACCCGTCCCGTGCCGGGCTCGGCCGTCAAGTAATCGGTGCCTCCGTCACCGCCGATCGAGAACTTGGCGGCCTTGAAGGTCTGCGCGGCGCTGACGCTGGGCCACGCCAGGGCGGATACGAGCAGCAGCGTGGAAATGACGCTTGCGGGTGTATGCATATGATCCTCGGGTAGTGGTCTGAGACGGTGATTCACGCGTAATCTACGCGCGGGGGCAGTGCGGCGTTACGTCCGCCCTGCCAGACTGTCCAAATCGCACACCCTCGAGCGTCATGGGTCAAAACCTCGTAAGGGAGACCTGAAATGAAGTACATCCTGATGGACTATGTGAGCGAGGCCGGCTGGCCGCAGCTGCCGCGTGCCGAGCAAGAACGCTGGCTCGGTGCGTACAACGCCTATGTGGAAGCGATGGCCAAGGCGGGCGTCCTGCGCAGTAGCACCGGCCTGCAGCCCACCGCGGCGGCCACGACGGTGCGGGTGGTGAGCGACAAGACCCAGGTGCTCGACGGCCCGTACGCCGACTCGAAGGAG
>WNFM01291084.1_pt1 | contig 17526 bp, 16 predicted proteins | sample 5400271 | NCBI WGS metagenome assembly WNFM01 (sample SAMN13153352, study PRJNA577476) | soil metagenome | isolation source: 60 cm saprolite on Douglas fir-dominated hillslope | place: USA:California | collected 2013-09-17 | reverse complement strand
TCGGGCATGATCATCTTGGCCATCAGGATTCCGCCCGGCGCCGACATGAAGGCAGCCGCGAGGAGGTAGGGCAGATAGCTCGCGCCAAGGAGGCTCGCATAAGCGGCGAGGATCGTGCCGGCGACGCCCGCCATCCCGACGACCATGACCGTGAACAGGCGCGAAGGCGGCAGCGCGGCGAGATAGGGCCGCACCACCAACGGCGATTCGGATTGGCCGACGAAGATGTTCGCCGCCGCGCTCAAGGATTCGACGCGGCTGATGCCGGTCACCCAGCCGATCGCCCCGCCGACCCAGCGGACGATCCGCTGCATGATCCCAAGATAATAGAGGATCGAAACCAGGCTGGCGAAGAAGATGATCACCGGCAGCGCGGCAATCGCGAAAGTATGGGCGAGCGGGTTGGTGGCGCTCGGCCCGAACAGGAATTCGGTCCCTTTGGTCGCATAGCCGAGCAGGTCGGCGACTCCGGCCGACAGCGACAGAATCCCGGCGCGGCCCCAGCTGGTCCACAGCACCAGCCAGGCGATGAACGCCTGAAGGGCGAAGGCCGCGCCAACGACGCGGATGCGGATTGCCTTGCGATTGGTCGACAGGACGAAGGCGATGGCGAGGATGACGAGAATCCCCGCGACGCCGAGCAGCTTCTGATTCATTAAGCTTAGCCCCTACCCGTAAGGCTCTACCAGACCATGCCTTGCGTAGCGGCTGCCGCCGCTTCGTCCAGCAAATCCAGCGCCTCGCCTGGCGTGTCGGCGACCAGCAGTTGGCTGCGCCGCTGCGCCGACATGAACCCACTCGCCGTCGCATGGTCGATGAACTCAATCATCCCATCCCAATAGCCTTCGACGTTCAACAGGCAGAACGGCTTCTTGTGATAGCCGAGCGCGTTCCAGCTCCACGCCTCGAACAATTCGTCGAGCGTCCCGATGCCGCCGGGAAGCGCGAGGAAGGCGTCGGCAAGGTCGGTCATCTTGGCCTTTCGCTCGTGCATCGTTTCGACCGTATGAAGCTCGGTGAGACCGGTGTGGGCAACCTCGAGGTCGACCAACGCGGTCGGGATGACGCCATAGACCCGCCCGCCGCCACCAAGCACGCTGTCGGCGACGAGGCCCATGAGCCCAAGCCTGCCGCCGCCATAGACGAGGTCGATTCCACGATGAACCATCACCTCCGCCGTTGCCCGGGTGGCATCGGCGAACACGGGCTGCGCCCCGGATGCCGAGCCGCAATAGACCGCGAGGCGCCGGATGTGGCTCACAGGCCGGTCAACTCCCGCAAGTCGGCCTCGGGCCGCGCGCCGAAATGCGAAATGACCTCGGCCGCCGCGATCGAGCCGGTTTCGAGGCAGGTCTTCAGCGGACGACCGCGGCAGCGCGCGGCGAGGAAGCCGGCGGCGAACAAATCGCCTGCGCCGGTGGTGTCGACGATCCGTTCGACGGGAGGCGCCGCGACCTCGGCTTGATCGTCTTTCTCGACGGCGACAGCGCCGTGCGCGCCGCGGGTAATCACCAGCGTCGGAACGTGCGACGCCAGCGCGTTGATGCACTCGGCAAAGTCGCCGCAACCGGTCAGGTGGCGGACCTCGTCCTCATTGCCGAACAGGATGTCGACCGTACCGGACTCGATCATTCCGAGGACGCCATCGCGCCGGTCGCCGAGGCACAGGCTCTCAGAGAGAGTGAAGGCGACCGTCCGACCAGCGGAATGCGCGATCCGAGCCGCCTCGAGCATCGCCGCGCGAGGGCGCTCCGGGCCCCACAAATAGCCTTCGAGGAAGGTGATGCTTGCCGATCGGATCAAGTCGGCGTCGAGGGCCCCGGGCGTCAATTCGTGGCTCGCGCCGGGTGAGGTGTTCATCGTCCGCTGCGCGTCGGGCGTGACCAGGATCAGGCATCGGCCGGTCGGCGGCGGGCCGGGGATCGGCGGCGTTTCGAACCGCACGCCGAGCGAGCGCATATCGTGCGCGAAGATCGTCCCGAGCTGATCGTCGGCGACCTGGCCGACGAAGGCCGCGTTGAGGCCGAGCGCCGCGGCGCCGGCCATGCTGTTCGCCGCCGAGCCGCCACTGACCTCGCGTCCCGGGCCCATGGCTGCATAGAGATCGCGCGCCTCTTCGGGCGTGAGCAGACGCATCGAGCCCTTGGCGAGGCCGCGTTCGTCGAGGAACGCGTCGTCGCAAGTGGCGATGACGTCGACAATTGCGTCACCAATTGCAACGATGTCGTGTGTGGGGAAGTTCACGCGGCTGGCTAGACGCGCCATCGCCGCACGGTCAACGGCGGTTGCATGAATGGTTGAAGCCGTTACGCATTCATCACCATGACCGACCGGCCGCGCTCCATCCCGCTTTCGCTCTTCGCCTTGTCGATCTTCTACGGCGGAATGGTGTGCATCGCCGGCGTGCTCGGCACCAAGCAAGTCGCTCTCGGGCCGCTCGCGGTCGAGGCCGGAATTTTCGCCTTCCTGTTGCTGGTCGTCACCTCCAGCTCGGTCGCTGAGCTACATGGCCGGTCGATCGCGAATCGATTGGTGCTGATCGGCTTCGTGCCGCTGCTCACGTCGCTGGTGCTGAGCCTGTTCGTGCTCGCGCTTCCGCCCTCGCCAGAGATGGACCCGGGGCGGCTGTCGGCCTTCAACACGATGATGTCGGGCACGCCGCGCATCTGGCTTGGCGGCATCCTTGCCTATGGCACATCGACGCTGCTCAACGTCACCATCTTCAGCCGGTTGAAGGCCCGCGAAGGAGCGGGGCTGCTGTGGCTGCGCGCAGCCATTGCGAGCGTGCTGAGCCAGATCGTCGACACGCTGATCTTCATCACTGTGGCCTTCTACGGCGTCTTCCCGGTCGGCGAGCTTCTGCTCGGACAGATGCTTGCGAAAGTCGTGCTTTCCGCGGTTCTGGTACCGCCGCTGGTCTATGCTTTTGTCGAGCTCGGACGGCGGCTGGACGCGACTAACCCAAATTAGAGCGTGGCAAATCTGCAACGGTTGTTGGGATTCATTAACCGAGCCACGAACCATGTAACATCAGTGCCTTAATCGGCTAATAGCGACCTCGGGGTTCCATCAATCGTCACTGCCTGCGGGGGAGTTTTTCCGTGAAAAAAGCCGTTTTGCTGCGCACTTGCGCGGCCCTTCTCGTGCCGTTTGCCGCCACTATGTTCTTCGCGACTCCAGCACTCGCGCAGGAAACGACATCGTCCATCAGCGGGACGGTTACCGCCAACGGCGCGCCGGTGCCGAATGCGACGGTCACCGTCCTCCACGTCCCGAGCGGCACCCGGACTAGCGTTACTACCAACGCGACCGGCACCTATTCGGTCTCCGGCGTTCGCACCGGCGGCCCGTACACGGTGACCGCGTCGGCTCGCGGCTTTGCCAACGTACGGGTGACGGACGTCTACACGACCTTGGGCCAGGCCTTCGAGTTGCCGCTGACGCTCCTGTCGGTCGGCAAGGAGATCGTGGTGACTGCCTCGCGGGTTCGGGGCGCGCGCAATATCTCCGGCGGTCCGGCAACCGTACTAACGGCGAACGACATCAGTAAGGTCGCCTCGGTCAACCGCGACATCCGCGACCTGATGCAGCGCGACCCGTTCGCGTCGCTCGACAGCTCGCAGTCGACCGGCCGCCAGGTCACCTTTGCGGGCGTCAACCCACGCTTCAACCGGTTCACGATCGACGGCGTGCCGGTGACGGACAGCTTTGGCATCAATCCGGACGGCCTGCCCTCCCGCCGCGGCCCCGTGCCGCTTGACGCGATCGGACAGTTCGAGACGAAGGTGGCGCCGTTCGACATTCGCGAAGGCTTCTTCGAAGGCGGCGTGATTAACGCCGTCCTGAAGTCGGGCACCAATCAGTTCCACGGCTCCGCATTCTTCACTTACAACGACAACACGATGAACGGGCACGAGAACAAGAATCTCGTCGTTCCCAATCTGAAGACCCAGAGCAAGGATTACGGCGCGGAAATCGCCGGCCCGATCATCAAGAATCGTCTGTTCTTCATGATCGCTGGTGAGCGCGTTCGCGCGACCTTGCCGATCACTTACAGCTACACCGCGACCATTCCGGAAGCGACGCTGAACCAAGTGATATCGATCGCCAAGAACGTTTACAATGTGGACGCCGGCTCGCCGATCCAGATCAACAGCGACAGCGACGACCGGGTTGTTGCCAAGATCGATGCGAATATCAGCGATAAACAACGGCTGTCGCTGACCGGTATTTATACCAAGGACTCGATCATCGCGATCAACAAGAACAGCAACAGCGAAGTCTCGACGATGTCGGATGACTGGGTGAAGCCGAACCGCGTCTTTGGCGGCGTGATCCAGCTCAACTCGGACTGGTCCTCCGTCGTGTCGACCGAAGCGCGCATCCGCTACAAGGATTACAAGAGCGGCCAAAACCCCTTCACTCCCGCAACGGCGATTGCCGTTGTTTGCACCGATCCGACCCAAGCCCTGAATTCCGGCGCATCAACGGCGACGTCTTGCCCGAACACCGCCGGTCGTGTGTACGTCGGACCGCCGGGCTCCGCGGCGGCAAACAAGCTTCGCGTAAAGACGTTCGGAGCTTCGCTGCTGACGCGCTTCAACCTCGGCGCTCACACCGTCCGGCTGCTCACCGAATATGAGAACAGCAACAATTACGATCTCTTCCTTGCTGGAAGCAACTCGACCGTAAGCTCGCCGGGACCGTACGGCGCTTATTACTTCGACACGATTTACGCATTCCAAAACCGCACGGCGCAGGCGTTCGGCTATACGAACTCCACCACCGGCGTCCAGGAGGACGCCGCCGCGGCCTTCACCTACACGACCTTTACCGGCGGCATCCAGGATGACTGGCGGGTCAACAACAAGCTCCACCTCATCCTCGGTCTTCGTTACGACCGGTACGGCAGCGACAGCGTACCGCTCTTCAACAAGAATTTCCTTGCGCGCGAAGGCTTCGCCAACACCTCATTCATCAACGGCAAGAGTCTCCTGCAACCACGCATCGGCTTCGACTTTACTCCGACCCCGCGTCTCGCCTTCCACGGCGGCGTCGGCATCTTCGGCGGAGGGACGCCTGACGTCTATATCGCAAACTCCTATTCGGCGACCGGCATTCAGCCCGCGTCGGTGAGCCAAACCCAAGTGCCTTCAGCGCTCAACAATGTAAGCCTGACCACGGTACCTCCGTTGGCCCAGGCCGCGGTCGGAAACGCATTGCTGTCGGCCAATGGTACAGTCTCGGCGCTTGATCCCAACTTCAAGATCCCCTCGCAGTGGCGCGCGACCTTTTCCGGAAACTACCGGGCCAACCTTGGGCCCCTCGGCGACAATTGGTCGGTTGGCGGCGACGTTCTGTTCAACAAGGTTCGCAACGCGATCCTGGTTCAGGATTATCGCGACCACCCGATCACCGGGGCCAGCGCCCTCACGCCCGATGGGCGGCAGCGTTATTACGACATCGTGTCGACCTTGCCGGGTAACCCGACCTGCATCGTCAACACCACCACCTGCCCGAGCGACCCAGGCGATTATGTCCTGACCAATACTCATCACGGCCGCGGTCTCGTGGCAGTCGCCCACGTCAACAAGCAGTGGGACTTCGGTCTGAGCGCCGGCGCAAGCTTCACCTACCAGAACGTCAAGGATCAGCAGGCGCTCGTCTCATCGATTGCGGCCTCAAATTATCAAAACGGCGCATATCTTGACGCGAACAGCGGCGCTTATGGCCACAGCAACGACGAGATCAAATATTCAATCAAGTACAACCTCTCGTTCGAGCATGCGTTCTTCGGTGATTACAAGACCCGGTTCGACCTGTTCGGCCAGACGCGTAGCGGCTACCCGTTCAGCTACACGTTCTTCGATCCCAATGGCAGCGCCCGAACTGCCGGGTCGGTCTTCGGTACGACGGGTTTCGCGGGTCGCTACCTGTTTTATGTGCCAACCGGGCCGAGCGATCCGAAGGTGACCTACATCGCTTCGGGATCGGGCGCGACCGCTCAAACTGCGGCGCAAACTCAGGCGATGGTCGAAGGGCTGATCAACTCGACTGACCTTAAGAAGTACCGTGGCGTGATTGCGCCGAGAAATGCCTTCAACGATCCTTGGTTCACCAAGATCGACCTGCACCTTGAGCAGCAGATCCCGACTTTCGTCGGCCATTCGCGCATCAGCCTGTTTGCCGATGTCGAGAACGTGCTCAACTTGCTCAACCACAATTGGGGCGAGACGCTGCGCACGACCTTCTCCTACACCAAGCAGGTCGTGACGGTGACGTGTGCCGCCGCCGGCACCAACAGTTGCGACCATTATGTCTATTCGGGCGCGTCGACGCCCGCGCAGCTTGCGTCTAATCCCGTCAACTTCAACCTTGGCTCGTCGCTCTACACGATCCGCGTGGGTGCGCGCTTCACGTTCTAGTTTGAAGCATTAGTAAGCGTAACAAGGCCGGGTGGGGGATGTCCGCCCGGCCTTCTCTTTGCGGCTCGTTTGCAAGGCCGCCTCTGCAAAACGTAGCTCGGTGGCTGCTAGTATACCCGCGCCTTGGGCTTGATGTACTGGACGTCGTCGGTGAGCGTGAACTCGTGCACCGGGCGATAGTCGATCTTCACGCCACCGTGGTCCAACCAGCTGACCGTGTGCTTCATCCAATTCTTGTCGTCGCGCTTGGGATAATCTTCCTGCATGTGCGCGCCGCGGCTTTCCTTGCGGTTGGCGGCGCAGTGCATTGTGACCACCGCCTGGGCGAGAAGGTTGTCGAGCTCGAGCGTCTCGACCAGGTCGCTGTTCCAGATGAGGCTGCGGTCAGTGACATGGACGTCGGCCATTCGCGAATTGACCTTGTCGATCTTGGCGACACCCTCGGCAAGCGTACGGTCGGTGCGAAACACACCGCAATCAGCCTGCATCACGCGCTGCATGTCGAGCCGGATCTCGGCGGTCGGGCTGCCGCCCTCGGCGTGGCGGAACTTGTCGAGCCGGCCGAGCGCGAAGTCGGCCGAGTCCTTCGGGAGCTCGTCTTGGATGGCGCCGGGCTTGACCACTTCGGCCAAGCGCAGGCCTGCGGCGCGGCCGAAGACAACGAGGTCGATGAGGCTGTTTGAGCCCAGGCGATTGGCGCCGTGGACCGACACGCAGGCCGCTTCGCCGACTGCGAACAGCCCCGGCACTACCGCATCCGGGTTGCCGTCCTTCAGGGTAACGACCTCGCCATGATAGTTGGTCGGGATGCCGCCCATATTATAATGGGCGGTCGGCACCACCGGTACCGGCTGGCGCGTGAGATCGACCCCGGTAAACGTCATTGTCGTCTCAGTGATGCCTGGCAACCGCTCGGCGAGGATCTTCGGGTCGATATGGTCGAGGTGGAGCCAAATGTGATCCTTGCGCTCGCCGACGCCGCGGCCCTCGCGGATCTCCATCGCCATCGAGCGTGACACGACGTCGCGGCTGGCGAGGTCTTTGGCATGGGGCGCGTAGCGATCCATGAAGCGCTCGCCTTCCGAATTGGTGAGGTAGCCGCCTTCGCCCCGCGCGCCTTCGGTGATCAGCACGCCGACGCCGTAAAGGCCGGTGGGGTGGAACTGGACGAACTCCATGTCCTGGAGCGGCAGGCCGGCGCGGAGCACCATTGCATTGCCGTCGCCGGACCACCGCCTGCGCGCGGAAACGGTGGATCGAGCCGTCGTCCAGGCATAAAGCAATGACGCCGCGGCAAGCGCCGTTCTCCATGATCAGGTCGATCGCGAAATATTCTACGAAGAAGTCCGCGTCATACTTCAGGCTCTGCTGATAGAGCGTATGGAGCATGGCGTGGCCGGTGCGGTCGGCGGCGGCGCAGGTCCGCTGCGCCGGCGGCCCTTCGCCCATGTTCTGGGTCATGCCGCCGAACGCGCGCTGGTAGATCTTACCCTCAGCGGTGCGGCTGAAGGGTAGCCCGGCATGCTCGAGCTCGATCACCGCCGCCGGCGCTTCGCGGCAGAGATATTCGATCGCATCCTGGTCGCCGAGCCAGTCGGAGCCCTTGACGGTGTCGTACATGTGCCATTGCCAGTGATCAGGCCCCATGTTGCCGAGGCTCGCTGCGATGCCGCCCTGCGCCGCGACGGTGTGGCTGCGCGTCGGGAAGACCTTGGTGACGCAGGCCGTCTTCAATCCGGCTCCGGCGGCGCCCATGGTCGCGCGAAGACCAGCGCCTCCAGCACCGACAACCACCACGTCATAGCTGTGGTCGACAATCTGGTAAGCTGCGCTCACGCAATGGCTCCGAAGGTGATCCGGGCAAGCGCGAACAGCGCTATCGCGGCGCCGGCCACGGCGAGGAACAATAGCAGAATGCTCCAGGCGAATCGGTTGCCTTCCTCATGGACATAATCGTCGACCACGACCTTCACGCCGTCGAGCGCATGGCGGAACCCGATGATCACGAACAGGGCCATCGGGATTGCTCCGGTCGGCGCATGGAGCCATTCGACTAAGGTCCGCTGGTCGAGCTTGGGAAGCAGCAGCAGCGAGGCCAGCAGCCAGGTGCCGAGGAACAGCAAGGCGATGCTGGTGACGCGCTCGGTCAGCCAATGCTCGCCGCCATGATGCGCCGAGCCGAGCCCGCGGACTCTCCCCAGCGGCGTGGAGCTGTCGCCGATGCTCATTTCGCCACTCCCAGCACATAGAGCCACATCGCCGCGGTCAGCAGCACCGAGCCGACAATGGTCAGGATCGCGAAGGTCCTGTTGACCCCCAGCTCGAACGCAGCGCCGCTGTCCATGACGAGGTGCCGGATTCCCGACAACAAATGCTGGAAGTAGCTCCAGCTGATGCCGATCAGGACGAGCTTGACCCAGGGGACATGGAACGCGGTCCAGTCGATGAAGGCCTCGAACTTCGCATAATCGTCAGCGGAGCCGAGCGCCAACAGCCACCAGGCCAGCACCGCAAGGCCGGCAAACGACAATGCCACACCCGTCGCCCGATGGAGGATCGAGACAGCCATGTGCGGGCCCCATCGCCAGATGGTGAGATGGGGTGAAAGCGGGCGGGATCGAGCTTCAGCCATAGTGGCGTCCGCTTAGGGCGCTGCCCGGAGCGAGGCAAGTTTCGGGCGGCAAACTCGCTTGGGCCTAACCCGGTCTTAACCATTCCCGGGGCATGACCCGCCGCGAAGGGCCTTAAGCGCGACGGAGAATGATCGAATGACGGGCGAGACTGGACAGCTGCAGCGGCTGACGGAAGAGCAGGTAAGCGCGAGGCTGACTGCTTATAACGCAGGCGGCGCGCTCGACCGCGATGTCCAGCTGCTGCGCGAGACGATCGCCGACCTGCTCGCTGAAGAAGTCCTCGCCCAGTTTGGCCCGGAGCGCGCCGAGCGCTACGCAGCCATATACGCCGGCAAGGTCGACTCCGCCTGGGTCCAGGGCGTGGCCGAATATGGCCGTGAAATCTACCGCGATAAGACTGCCGTGCCGGTCTATATCGGCGCCCGCATGGTTGCCGCTGAGCGCGTCCTTCCGCGGATTGTCGACCGCTTCTCCGGGGATGCCGACAAGCTGTCCGCTTGCCTCACGGCATTCATTCGCCTCAATACGTTCGAGACCGACATCATCCTTGCGCAAGTCGCCGTGCTCGAAGCGATCGACGCTGCCGAACAGCGCAGCCGTGAGAGCGCCGATTTTGAGCGCCGAGTCGCCGAGCTGGTCCGCGCCAGCACCGATCAGTCGACGGCGCTGACGGAGCGCACGCGCTCCACCGCCGCTTCGGCGCGAGGCATGCTGGGCAAGACCAGCGAAGTCGCCGCCGCCGCGGAACAGTCAGCCGTCGCCATGCGCGAGGCGGCGCAGACCGCCGCGGGCCTCATCCGCGCAATCGAGGACGCCCGCTCCGAAGTTGAGGTTGCGGCCGGTGTCGCCACCCGCGCCGGCGACCAGGCCAGCCAGGCTGTGAAGGTCAGCCAGGCATTGAGCGCACACGTCGAAGCAATCGAATCGATCCTCAGCCTGATCCGCGACATCGCCGGCCAGACCAATCTGCTCGCCCTCAACGCCACCATCGAGGCCGCGCGCGCAGGGGACGCCGGCCGCGGCTTTGCGGTCGTCGCGCAGGAAGTGAAGAGCCTCGCCTCGCAGACGGCTCGGGCGACCGACGACATCACCGCCAAGATCACCGCGATTCAGCAGGCCACGCGCCAGACCGTCGAGGCCAATGGCTCGATCCAGGGCACGGTCGAAGAGGTGCAGGTTTCAGCCGACCGCATCCGCGAGGCGATGGAGCTGCAGGCGCAGACGGTAACGATGATCACCGCCGCGGTCGACGAGACGGCGCTCGCCGCCGATTCGATGAGCTCCACCATCGCCGCGATCCGCTCCGACACCGAGAATGTCGCGAAGGACATCGATCAGGTGGAGGAGGGTTTCGGCCGCTTCTCCGATCAGATCACAAGCTTCAAGTCGACCACCAAGGCCTTCGTCAACGGAATCGCGGCCTGACTAATCCTCCCCGCTCGCGGGGAGGTGGCAATCCGAAGGATTGACGGAGGGGGTTTGCCATTTGCCCGCCCCCTCCACCACTTCGTGGTCCCCCTCCCCGTTCCGGGGAGGAGTTGCTAAGCTGACCCCCATGAACATCCTCATCAGCGGCGCAAGCCGCGGTATCGGCGCGGCCGCCTATGCGCTGCTCAAGGCGCACGGCCATCGTGTCGTCGGCCATTCAACCAAGGGCAGCGACGAACTGATTGCCGGGGACCTCACGGACCCGGCCGCGCCGCGCGACATCTGGGACACGGCCGTCGACGAGCTCGGCGGCGAAATTCATGTCCTGGTCAACAACGCCGGCATCTATGAAGCGGTGGCCGACAACGCGTCAGACGACGAATGGCATGCCGCTTGGCACCGCACGTTGACGGTCAACCTCCAGGGCGCCGCCGACCTCAGCCGCCTCGCCGTTTCCCATTTCCTCGATCGGGGCGGGGGTGGGCGGATCATCAACATCGCCAGCCGTGCCGCCTATCGCGGCGATTCTCCGCAGCACTGGCACTATGCCGCATCCAAGGCGGCGATGGTCGGAATGACCAAGACGATCGCGCGCGGCTACGCGAGCGAGGGCATCTTGTGCTTCGGCGTGGCGCCTGGCTTCACGGTGTCGGAGATGACTGCCGATTATCTTAAAGGGCGCGGCGGCGCGCAGATCGTCGCCGACATCCCGCTCGGCCGGGTCGCCTCGACCGACGAGGTCGCCGAAGTCATCCGCTGGCTGGCGAGTGAAGCTCCGGCGTCGGCGACCGGCAGCGTGATCGACGTCAATGGCGCCAGCTATGTTCGCTAAGGCCGCGCTCGCGCTCCTCGCCGCAGCGCAAGGCATTGTTGTCCCTCTCGGCCGCCCGCGAGTGATCGAGCAGCCCCGAGTGCCGATCGAGAGTGCCGGCCCGCGCTGGGCGGTTGCTTGCGATAACGCGACCGACCCGAACAAGCCCGCGCCGCCGGTCCGCATTCACGCCAACACCTACCTCGTTGGAACCTGCGGCCTCTCCTCGGTCCTGATCGTCGGCGACCAAGGGGACATCCTGATCGACGGCGCGAGTGAGCAAGACGCGGATTTGATCGCCGACAACATCCGCGCCCTTGGCTATCGCATGCGGGACATCCGCTTCATCCTCGCCAGCCACGAGCACTACGACCACATCGGCGGCATCGCGAAGCTTCAGCAGATGAGCGGCGCGCAGGTCGTGGCGTCCGCGCCCGCGGCCAAAATCATGTCCGCGGGAGTTCCGGCGATCGACGATCCGCAATTCGGCGTCACCAAGCCTTTCCCTCCCGCGCAGGTCGGCCGGATCGTCGCCGACGGGGGAGAGGTCCGGCTCGGCAATCTGATGGTGACCGCAATGACGACGCCGGGCCATGCGGCGGGGTCGCTCAGCTGGCGGTGGGTGAGCTGCGACGGCGGCGTCTGCCGGACGATCGTCTATGCCGACATCCTGGCGCCTGTCAGCAACGACACCTACCGCTTCAGCGATCACCCCGCGGTGGTCGCCGCCTTTCGCTCGTCGGTCGCCAAGATCGCCGCTAGTCCGTGCGAGATCCTGCTGACGCCCACCCCATCGGTGAGCCAGATGCCGGAGCGGCTCGCGCTCGGCCGGCCTCTGCTCGATGACCAGGCATGCAAGAATTACGCGGCTGCACGCACGAAGGACCTCGTGGAACGCTTGGCGAAGGAAGCGGCTGCGCCGGCGCCTGCGAAGCCGTGAGTTATCGCGTCACGGTCCCGTGCACGCGAGCCCAGGCCGAAGCCATTCCCTACACGGGCGAGCTGTTCGCGGGCAGCTACGACCCGCCCGTGCTGGTCGCCGACGAGCCGGATGACGCAAAGCCCGACGAATGGCTCATCCACGCCGGCCGGAGATCGAGCAGCTTGGCGAGCAGGATTGGGTGACGATGAGCCAGGCCGGGTTGCAGCCGATCCGCGCCGGACGCTTCACCGTGCACACGCCGACCTATCCGCCCGATCCCGGCCGGATCAATTTCGAGATCGACGCCGGCCTTGCATTCGGCACCGGCCAGCATGCGACAACCAGCGGCTGCCTCGCCGCGCTCGACCGGCTCGAGCGTGATGGCGCGTGCTTCACGAACATCGCCGACATCGGCACTGGCACAGGCCTGCTGGCCTTCGCCGCGCTCAAGCTTTGGCCGCCAGCGAAATGCATTGCCACCGACATTGACGGCCAGGCGATCGAGGTCGCGCGCGACAATGCGGCGATTAACGGAGTCCCGCTCGGCCACGGCGGGGGCGAGTTGCTGCTTGCGGTCGCCGACGGCATGGACTCACCACTGCTAGCCGCGCGAGCGCCGTTCGATCTGATCGTCGCCAACATTCTCGCGGGGCCGCTGATCGAGCTCGCGCCGGCGTTTGCCGAGGCATTGGCGCCGAGCGGAACCATTCTTCTCGCCGGGCTGCTCGGCGCGCAAGCCGAGGCGGTCGCCAAGGCCTATGAGCGGCTGGGGCTTAATGTCGCCGATCCCGGTTTCAGCGAATGGCCTGTGATCGTCCTGCAATCCTAAAGCTTCGCCGCGGCTCAGCAGCTGCCAGGCTTATCCGAGGTTATCGGCATCGGCCTGAATGCGCTCGGAGCCTCCTCCACTCGATGACACTTGCTCGGGAATAGCGGGATTGTTGCGTCTTTGATTATTACGCGGCCTTGGATCCGCTTTGGCACTTTCCACTTCGTCCTGGAGTTGCCGTAGTCATCACGACCATTGAACTGCCACCAAGCTTCGTATGCATGATCAACGCCACCGCCGTACTGCCAACTCGACAAATCATGCCACCGGTGTGTCCTAGTGGGCAGAATCCTTATGGGCGGTCGAGTGGTCGCAACATCGATGAAGTACCGCCATCCCGATTTGCCATGTGCAAAGATGACGAGTCCGCAACCGCTCGTTCCGCACAAATTTGGGCGTTTATCCCCTTTACATACGTAACGAGAGGAGCTATATGCTGATGCATGGCACAGAAACCCCTCACGACGACGCAGTTCTTTCGCCAGTTTCCTGACGACGAAACCTGCCTCGCTCACCTGTTTGAAGCGCGCTTTGGCCAAGGCCATGTGTGCCCGTCATGCGAGCGCGCCGCGAACTGGTATCGCATCCAAGCCGAGCGAGCCTATTCCTGCCAATGGTGCGGCTATCACCTTCACCCGACGGTCGGGACGCCCTTCGAGCAAACCCGCACTCCGCTTCAGCTTTGGTTCTATGCCGTCCACCTGTTCACGACGACGCGGCACGGCGTCAGCGCCAAGGAACTCCAGCGCCAGCTAGGCGTGACCTATAAGACAGCATGGCGCATGGCCGGCCTCATTCGCGAGCACATGGCGAACGTGGATGGTGCCAAGGCGATCGGCGGACCCGGAACAGCCGTTGAGGTTGATGAAACGCTGGTCGGCGGCGTGAAGCGCGGCAAGCACATGCGGGGCAGCGCCGGTAAGACGGTAGTCGTCGGCGCTCTGGAGCGCGGTGGCGACGTTGTGACCGCCGTTGTCCCCAATCAGCGTCGCGTCACCCTACAGCCGTTCGTCCTTGAGAACGTGAAGGTCGGCGGCCAACTGCATACCGACGAACTCAACAGCTACGTTGGCCTTCACAGGCACGGCTATCGGCACATGACGTGCAACCACGGCATCCATGAATATGTCGGCTTTGACGGTGCGTCAGTGAACCAGATCGAGAGTTTCTGGCGTCACCTGAAATGCAGCATCATCGGAACCCATGTGAGCGTCAGCCCGAAATACCTTGGCCGCTATGCCAAGGAGTTCGAGTTCCGCTTCAATCGTCGTCACATTCCGGCGGCAATGTTTCCGGCTCTGATTTCGACTTTCCCGCCATTGAATTGAGCGTGGCTTCAAAGGCCTCCTGATCGGCGGGTGGCTGGTCATCCCGCTCGGCAATGAAGCGATCGAGTTTCCCTCTTTCCAAGGCTTTGCGAAGGCTAACCATAAATGCTTCGCCTTGCCTCTGCGATCACCTTGTTGCGGTTGTCGATCAAAGCAAAGCGGCCCTTTGACGTGCGGAGCGCGGCAGGAACGTCGCCCGTCGAGTCCACAAGCACACGCAGATCAGCAACACCCACCATATAAGCTTGGACATTGCCTCTGCCGATAATTGGCCTCAGAGCTAGGGTGGAAGCCGCGTGGGCTGCTATTGCCTGTCGCGCCTCTTTCTTGGCAGTCTCAACACCTTCCTTGTCAACCGTCGCGTCGGCCAAATCGGTGACAGCCGCATCCACGCGCGAACGTATTGCTGCTGAACTGAGCTCTCCCTATTCAGCTTCTGCGTGACGTAATACGTGAAAAAGGCGGCCAAAACCGCGCCGAAAAAGGCGGTGGCCACCATCTCGACCCACTTCGATGGTTCGGGAAGCGTACGCACGGCCTCTGGAATAGGAAGCTCGGCCTCGGGAATTGGGCGCGCAAGACCGCGCTGCGGTCTTCGGTGCGCGGCGTTTGACATGGCCATTATGTGCCCCCTTTGGGAACCGACTTCAAGGCCGCCAGCGTGCTCATCTTGGCATCCTTTGCAGCCCTCTTCGCGAAGTCGTTGCCCGGAGCAAGGCGGTTCTCACCCATCGCAGTTGTCAATCCGTTAACGTCCGCCTCAACCTGCTGCTGCGGTGCCTTGGCAGCGCCCGCAACCGATTTCAGCTTGATCGTAACGCCGTCGTGGACGACTTTTTCCGCGTCACAGCTTGCCAGAGCAAAAAGGGCCATCATGGTCAGCGCCATCGGCGTCTTCGTTCTCATGAAGATTTCGCCGGGTGAATTGATGTTGATTCGGAGGTCGCCAGCGATTTCATCGGGGAGTGGCGAGAGTCCGAGGCTTTCGAACGTCTTCCCTTCCAATTTGCCGTGTCCCGTGTCCAGGGAATGTCGCAAGACCTGGAATGCGTTCACCCGCAACCGCCGCCGCTGATGCGATCATAAGGATGGCGGCCGGTAACTTCATCGGCGAAAGGTGACCCGCTATTTTGGCGTTGTCGAGAGGCCTCAAGCCTCCGCCACGATCCGCGCCCACTCCGCTTCGCCGATCACGCGGATGCCGAGCTCTTCGGCCTTCTTGAGCTTCGACCCGGCCCCAGGACCGGCGACCACGAGGTCGGTCTTCGTGCTGACCGACCCCGAAGCGCGGGCACCGAGCCGATCCGCCTGCGCCTTGGCCTCGTCGCGGCTCATGGTCTCGAGACTGCCGGTGAAGACGATCGTCTTGCCGCTCCACTCGGTCTGCTTCGCGTCGCTGACGAAGGGCAAAGGCGAGACTTCGGATAGTAAATCGTCGAGCGCCTGGCGGTTGTGCGGCTCATGGAAGAAATCGACCAAAGCCTCGGCGACGACCGGGCCGACGCCCTGGACCGCGGACAGCTCGGCCTCGCCGCCCTCGGACAGCGCCGCGCGGCGAAGCTCCTCGATCGTCCCGAAGCATTTGAGCAGGTCGCGCGCGGTGACGATCCCAGCATGGCGGATGCCGAGGCCGAACAGGAAGCGCGGTCCGTCGGGACGGCGCTTGGCCTCGATCGCGGCGAGTAGGTTGTCGACCGACTTCTCTTTCCAGCCCTCGCGGCCGAGCAGCTCGTCGCGGTGCTGGCGCAGCCGGAAGATGTCGGCGGGTGAATGCAGCCAACCCAGCTCGATAAACTCGGCGATGCTCTTCTCGCCCAACCCCTCAATGTCGAGCGCACCGCGCGAGACGAAATGCCGCAGCCGCTCGAACCGCTGCGCCGGGCAGATGAGGCCGCCGGTGCAGCGGACATCGACCTCGCCTTCTTCCGCGACGGCCTCGCTCCCGCATTCTGGGCAATGGTCGGGGAAGACGTAGGGCTCGCGCGGCTCGTCGCGAGTCAAATTCTCGACCACCTGCGGGATGACGTCGCCCGCGCGCTGGATGCGGACGCGATCGCCGATGCGCAGGCCCAGCCGCGCGATCTCGTCGCGGTTGTGGAGCGTGACGTTGGCGACGATCACGCCGCCGACTCCGACTGGCTTCAGGCGCCCCACCGGCGTCAGCTTGCCGGTGCGGCCGACCTGGATGTCGATCGCTTCGAGCGTAGTCTCGGCCTTTTCGGCGGGGAATTTGTGCGCGATCGCCCAGCGAGGCGCGCGACCGACCTGGCCCAGCCGCTCCTGCCAGTCGAGCCGATCGACCTTGTATACCACACCGTCGATGTCGAACGGGAGATCGGCGCGGACTTTTTCGATTTCGCGATAGTGAGCGAGAGCTTCCTCAACATTTAAGCATCGCTGCAGAAGAATGTTGTCTGGAAAGCCTAAGGCGGTGATGCGCTGCATTGCATCATATTGCGTAAGGGCGAGTCGCTCGCTGACCTCGCCCCAGCCGTGGGCCAGAAAACGCAGCGGCCGCGCGGCGGTGACGCTCGGATCCTTTTGCCGCAGCGATCCGGCTGCTGCATTGCGCGGGTTAGCGAAGACCTTCGCGCCGGCCGCCTCCTGCCGCTCGTTCAAGGCCTCGATCGGCGATGGTGCGGACATTGGCGGTGACATCCTCGCCAACGGTCCCGTCGCCGCGCGTCGCGCCGAGCACCAGCAGCCCGCGTTCATAACGCAGGGAGCAGGAAAGTCCGTCGATCTTGGGCTCGGCGGTGAGCGGGACTGGCTCGTCGGGCGGCAGGTTGAGGAAGCGCCGGACCCGAGCGATGAACTCAAACACCTCCTCGTCCGAGAAGGCATTGTCGAGGCTGAGCATCGGCCGCGCGTGGACGACCTTGGCGAGACCCGTGGTCGGCGCGGCGCCCAGGCGTTTCGACGGCGAATCTGCGCGCGCCAGCTGCGGGAACCGTGCCTCGAGCTCGCGATTCTCGCGCACCAAAGCGTCATATTCAGCGTCCGAAATCTCCGGCGCGTCGGCATCGTGGTAGAGCTTGTCGTGGCGAGCGATCTCCTTCGCCAGCGCCTCCAGGCGCTTGGCGGCATCGCCTTCACTCAGCGTCTCAGCCAAACAATTCCTCGAGCAGGTTGATGAAGCTGGTCCACGAC
>WNFM01288751.1_pt1 | contig 17528 bp, 12 predicted proteins | sample 5400271 | NCBI WGS metagenome assembly WNFM01 (sample SAMN13153352, study PRJNA577476) | soil metagenome | isolation source: 60 cm saprolite on Douglas fir-dominated hillslope | place: USA:California | collected 2013-09-17 | reverse complement strand
TGGATCTTTTACGTGTTCGGCGCCCTGGTCCTGCTGGCTGGTCTCCGCATGCTCCGCCCGGGCGACACCGTCCGCCCGGAACGGAACCTCATCGTGCGCGGGCTGCGCCGGGTGCTGCCGGTCACCGACGACTACGCCGGCGGCCGTTTCCTCACCCGGGCCGGCGGGAAAACCATGGCCACGCCGCTGCTGGTTGCCCTGGTCGCCGTCGAGACAACCGACCTGGTATTCGCGCTGGACTCGATCCCCGCGGTGTTCGGCGTGACCCGCGACCTGTTCGTCGTGTTCACCTCCAACGCCTTCGCGGTCCTGGGCCTGCGGGCGCTCTACTTCCTCCTCGCCGGCTCGATGGACCGGTTCTCCTACCTCAAGCAGGGACTCGCCGTGCTGCTGGCATTCATCGGCACCAAGATGCTCATCTCCCCATTCATCCACCTGCCGATCACGGTAAGCCTCGCCGTGATCATCGTCGTCATGGGAGGCGCGGCCGCCGCCAGCCTGTGGCGTGATCGCCGTACACGGTCATGGTCAGCGGCGTGCTTGCGCCGGAGGAATCTGACCGGTCGCTGACCCTGGCGATCCTCTAGGCCACGCACGCCGCCACGGTTCCCTGGGACCGATTTCGGGCTGCCGGGAACGATCCGGCTCTGCTACTCCGCTGGCGCGTTCGGCTCCGCTCTCGACCGGCTGTCGGCTTACTTCGGCGGCCGGCGGGCCAGCACCAGGTAGTGGTTGCCCGCCCGGCGCAGGCCGGGGGTGCCGCGGTCGGCGAGCTGCTGGATACGTGCGTTGACTCGCACGCCCAGGCGGTCTGGCAGCACCGGGAACCTGAGCAGGGTGAACGGCCCGAACCCGAAAGTGCAGGCGCGGCGCGGCTGCAGCCCGGCCCGGACGAGGATCTGGTCGAACTCGCCCAGCCGGTGCGCCGTGATCGCGGGACGCGGGGTCGGCCTGCGGATCCCCGCCGCTGTGAGAGCCCGCTTGGCGCCGGCGCGGGGGCGATCGAGGGCTGGGCAGTGCCACGGATCGAGCAGCAGGCTCAGCCGGCGGCGGTTGCTGGCGTTCAGCAGCAGGTAGCCGCCCGGCCGCAGGACACGGGCCATCTCGTCGGCCGCAACCTGCGCTGAGTTCAGCCACGGCACCACCCCCAGCGCCACGACCAGGCTGAACGTCTCTGCGGCGACCGGCAGCCGGTGGGCGTCGGCCAGCATCAGGCCGGCTCCGGCCGTCGTCTCTCCTTGATCCGCGTAGCTGGCTTGCGTGGTCACAGCCTGCTCCGCCCGGCGGCGGGCGATCGCGATCATCCGCGACGCGGAGTCAGCGCCCGTGACCCGGAACCCGCGCCGGGCGAGTGCCGCCGTCATCAGCCCGGCACCGGGCCCGATCTCCAGCACCCGCGAGCCGGCCGGCAGCTCAAGGTCGTCGATCCAGCCGAGGGCGAGGTCGTGCCGGCGCCGGATAATGACGCTGAACAGGTCGTCTTTCTGGTATAGCTCATCCCAGTCCTGCGCATGCGAGTCGAAACGCTCATTGACAAGCCGCTGCTGATTACCGGCCTCCGGGTCGGCCAGGACTGTTCGACGCGTGCCAGGCATGGAAGATCTTCCCCCGTTGTATAAACGTGCGTGCGAATGACCGCAGCGCCATTCGATGGTTATGTGCCCGGACCCATCCGAGCTTATGCCCGACGTCTGTGCCGAGGACGGATCGGGGCCCTCGGGCGCACCGAGAAGGCCGCGGCGACCCTACCCTGACCGTAACGGGCAGACGTGGCTTGACCTTGCCTCTAGGTCAGCGCCGCGAACACCTCGGGTCCCCAGAGGCCGGGAAGCTCCTCGGGACCGGAGTCGAACGGAAACCGCGGCGCGAACGCGGGCTCCAGGTCCGACAGCCAGATCGCGGTCGGGTCGAAGTGCGCGAAGAACGGCCTGCCGACCAGGTCCGGATCGCGAGCCTGGATCATGTGCAGGGCGAATACCTTCTGGCCCGCAACCTCGACGACCCCGTCGATGCATACCTTGCCCGGAGTCGCCGACATGGATGGGCCGCGCACGGTCCGGCACAGGCCGGAGACGCTCGCGTAGGCATCGCGGAATACCTGATGTGCCCGGGCCAGCGGGACGGCGAAGTACCCCTGCGGGCCGGTGTCGCGCTCCACGAACATGTAGTAGGGCACCATGCCCATCCGCATCTGGGCCCGCCACAGGATGGCCCAGATGCCAGGATCGTCGTTGATGGACCTGATCAGCGGCGCCTGGGTCCGGATCACCGCGCCGGCGGACCTGATCCTGCGCACCGCCTCGGCTACCGGGGGTGGCTCGAGTTCTCGTGGGTGGGAGAAGTGAGCCATGACGGCGAGGCTCTTATCCGCGGCGACGATCTCCTCGAACAGCCGCAGCGTCTCGTCGGCGTCCGGGTCGGTGACGAAGCGCTGCGGCCAGTAGCCCAGCGACTTGGTCCCGATCCGGATCGACTCGACGTGTCCGAGCCGCGGGTCGAGCAGCGGCTCGACGTAGCGCCGCAGGACGGCCGCGCTCATGATCATCGGGTCGCCGCCGGTGATGAGGACACTCGTGACCTCGTGATGCTGCCGGAGGTAGGCGGTGATCCTGGTCATGTCGCTGGTCGCCATCTTGAGATCTGGCTCATCCACGAACTGGGCCCACCGGAAGCAGTAGGTGCAGTATGCATGGCAGGTCTGGCCCTGCTTGGGGAACACCAGCACGGTCTCGGGGTACTTGTGCTGAACCCCGGGCAGCGGCTCGTCGGCGAGATCGGGGATGTTGAAGGCCAGCTGGCCCGCCGGATGCGGGTTCAGCCGGGTCCGCACCGCGTGCGCCGCCTCGTGCACCTCAGCCTCGGGGGCGTTGCGGGCAAGCAGGTCGGCGATCTGGCTGACGTCCGGGCCGGGGAGCATGTCGGCTTGCGGAAAGATGAGGCGGTAGATCGGGTCATCGGGAGCCGCGTCCCAGTCGATGAGGCGGTCGACCACGTGCTCGTTGGTGCGAAAGGGCAGCACGGTGGCCACGGCCCTGACCGCGAGCCGGTCGCTGGCGTCCAGCCCCGCGCGCGCGGTCAGCTCGTCCAGGTGGCGGGCCGTGTAGGCGCGAAACCGGCGGCCCGACGACGGGAGGCCGGCTGCCGTCTGATGAAGTCCAGTCACGCAACTCCCTCCGGTCGCTCGCCACCCGTGGCGCCAGTTGCCCGAGCACGCGAGTCGCCTTGCCTGACGGCGGATCGCCGCGCCTCGACCGGCGAACCCAAACGCAGGTAGCGGGCACCTTACCGGTCAGTGACCATCCAAAGTGGTCACGGTTAGAAAATATTCAAGGAACGCAGAGGGTTCCCTGGGCCGATCTCGCACTCTCGGCTGGGTGCGACTTGGCCGACCGCGGCAAGCGACCGCTGCGGTCACCGAGTGCACCTTCCTGGTGACACTAATCCCCCGTCTGATACTACCGTCATGCGCCGGCCCGAGCCACCCGGGGCTGCGGCGGGCCGGTTACCAAGATCGCGCGGAGGGCCTGCCGCCTTCAGACGGCAGGGAATCAGTGCCTCCTCCCTCCACATGCCTTGGCCGGATGCCGGTACCAGGCCGTATGATCGGGACGCAGGTGGACGTGGAACGTTCACTCCAGGGCCGGGCTGGGCTCTGGTCAGGCCGCGGCAGTGGCCTGAGAAGCTGGCGGCTTCGGCCGTCAGAGCAGTCACGCATGGCATATCCGCCGGTGAGAGGCTTGGCCGCATGCGGGAGACTGTCATGCCGTCGCTGCCATCAACGGGGGTTCCATCCCCCGTGCGACAGTCCGTACGGCCATCTGGGCGATTGGCGGCACCCTGAGCCGCGCCGGAGGGCATGGCGGCGGCGAGCGCCCTGTCACTGCTGACGGCGCGCCACACGGTGAGCCGCAGCCCCGCGGCGGTCCCCCGCGGGGGCTGATCGCCGTGGATGCCATGGGCGGTGATCATGCACCGGCTGAGATCGTTGCGGGCGCGGTCTCGGCCGCACGGGACCGGGGCATAGGTGTGCTGCTGACCGGCCGACCCGGGCAGCTGCGCCCGCTGCTGGCCCGGCACGGGGCGCAGGCCGACATCCGGATCGTGCCCGCGGAGGATTCGGTGGCGATGGATGAAGGCGCGCTGGCCAGCTGGCGCCGTCCCCGATCGAGCATCGCGGTGGCCTGCCAGCTCGTCAGGCGAGGCCAGGCCGATGCCGTTGTCTCGGCGGGCTCAACGGGCGGCGTCGTCTCGACGGCCAGGCTTCGGCTGCGGCCCCTGGGCGGACTGCTGCGCCCGGCGCTGGCCGTCGTGCTTCCCACCCGTCCCGGGCCCACGCTGTTGCTGGACGCGGGCGCCATCGCCGACCCCAAGCCGGAGATGCTGGTTCAGTTTGCACAGCTCGGGGTGGCCTACGCGCAGACCGCCTATGGCATCTCCGAACCCAGGGTCGGCCTGCTCACGATTGGCGCCGAGCCGGGTAAGGGCAACAAGCTGGCCCGGCGGGCCTACGAGCTGCTCGACGCCGACCCCCCACATGGCGGGCTGCCGATCAGTTTCGCCGGCAATATCGAAGGCGGTGACCTGCTGACGGGCAAGGTCGATGTCGTCGTCACCGACGGTTTCACGGGGAACGTGGCGCTGAAGACGCTCGAGGGGACCGCAGCCTTCGTCGGCGGGCAGCTGCGGGAGGCCCTGGCCGCATCCCGGGCCGCGCGGATCGGAGCGATTTTGCAGCGGCGCGGGCTGCGCGACCTGGCCGACCGCATGGACGCTGAGACCTATGGCGGGGCTGCCCTGCTCGGGATGGAAGGAACCGTCGTGATCGCGCACGGTGCGGCCAAGGCCCGCGGCGCCGCGGCCGCCTGCGTGCTGGCCGCGGACCTGGCCCACGGCCGGATCACGGAGAAGATCAAGGAACGGCTCGGCCCAGCGCGCGGCGGGCATTTCCTGCGCCGTCCCTGACGGCCCGGGCCGATAAGCTGGAGTCCATGACCGATCCGCAGCAGGCGCTGACCACGCTGATGAGCGGTGCGCTCGCGGCCGCGTTCGGACCGGACTATGCGGATGCTGATCCTGTCATCCGGCTGTCCCAGTTCGCCGACTACCAGTCGAACGTCGCGCTGCCGCTGGCCAAGCGGCTGAGCCGGGCTCCGCGTGATGTCGCCGCCCAGCTGGCCAGCCACCTGGGCGACAGCGAGGTGATCGAGAAGCTCGAGGTGAGCGGGCCAGGCTTCATCAACCTCACGCTGCGCGATGACTGGATCGCCGGCCAGGCGACAGGCCAGCTCGGCGACCCGCGCCTGGGCGTTCCCGTGGCGGATCCCGCCGAGCGGGTTGTGGTCGACTACTCGTCGCCGAACGTCGCCAAGGAGATGCACGTAGGACATCTGCGCACCACCGTGGTCGGCGACTCGATCGTGCAGGTGCTGGAATATCTCGGCCACGTGGTGATCCGGGCGAACCATATCGGTGACTGGGGCACCCAGTTCGGCATGCTGCTCGAGCACCTCCTCGACGTGGGCGAGGAGGCCGCGTACGCCCAGCTCGCCGCAGGCGAGATCAACGCCTTCTACCAGTCGGCCAAGGTCAAGTTCGATACCGATCCGTCCTTCGCGGAGCGGTCGCGCCACCGGGTGGTCGCGCTGCAGGCAGGTGACGCCGAGACGCTGCGCCTGTGGCGAATGCTGGTCAGCGACACCAAGCAGTACTACAACTCGATCTACGCCCGGCTCGCCGTAACGCTCACCGATGCCGACCTGGCGCCTGAGAGCTTCTACAACCCGATGCTCGCCGACGTCTGCGACGAACTCCAGGCGGCGGGCGTCGCGGTGATCAGCGACGGGGCGCTCTGCGCCTTCCCGCCCGGATTCACCGGCCGGGACGGCTCGCCGCTCCCGCTGATCCTGCGCAAGAGCGACGGCGGCTATGGCTACGCCAGCACGGATATGGCGGCCATCCGGTACCGGATCCGGGACCTGCATGCGAATCGCATCATCTACGTGGTCGGGGCCGAGCAGGCCCAGCATTTCGAGATGGTGTTCGCGACCGCCCGACAGGCAGGCTGGCTGACCGAAGCGGTCAGAGCGGAGCACGCCACCATCGGCATGGTCACCGGAGCCGACCGGAAGCGGTTGCGGACCAGGTCAGGCGGCTCGGTCAAGCTGATCGACCTGATCGACGAGGCGGTCGGGCGCGCCGAGGAAGTCATCAAGGACCGTTACGACGACCCGGAGCTGCGCGGCCAGATCGCCGAGGCGGTCGGCATCGGCGCGCTGAAGTACGCCGACCTGTCGGTGGCCCGGGATTCCGGCTACGTGCTCGACTTCGACCGGATGCTGGCGCTGACCGGAAACACCGGCCCGTACCTGCAGTACGCGACCGCACGGATCCGCTCGATCTTCCGCAGGGCAGGGATCGAGCCGACCGCGCAGGCCGGTCCGATCCGGCTGACCGAGGAGGCAGAGCGGGCGCTTGCCCTGCAGCTGCTCGCCTTCGGCGCTGCGGTCTGCCAGGTGGCCGAGGCGGCCGAGCCGCACAAGCTCGCCGCCTTCCTGTTCGAGACGGCCAGCGCGTTCACCACGTTCTACGAGCAGTGCCCGGTCCTGCAAGCGGCCGATGAGCCCACCCGCCAGACCAGGCTCGCCCTGTCCGCGCTGACCCTGCGTGTCCTGCTGGCCGGCCTTGGCCTGCTCGGCATCCCGGTGCCCGAGCGCATGTAGGCCGTTCTGAAATAGGGCTAGCACCGGGATATTTTCTGGGCGTTCCCAGGCAGCTCCCAGGATCTGCTGCCCGACGTCCCAGCCCGGACCGGGACGCTCGGTGCCATGGACAACATGAATCAGCCGCCAGGCGGCGACCCGCAGGACCACTGGCCGACTCAGGAACTTGGCCCCACGGCCGGACTGGCCGGACCGGCCGGACCGTCAGGCCCTCGGCCACAGCGCGGCGGAAGGCTTCGCGGCGGGGCACTGTGGTGGGGCGCCGGGCTGGCACTGGTCGCGCTGCTGGTCGGCGGCGGCGCGCTCGCGGCTACCAGCGGCCCGTCCCCCTCCCCGGCTGGTCCCACGGGGCAGGCGGCGGTGCTGAACACCATGCTCGACTCGGCCTCGTCGCCGGGGGCAGACGGTGTCCTCGGCAGCGCTGAGACGGCATCGGCCACGTCGGCGGCCCCCTGCCTGAGCCGGGCTGCGAAGCTCAAGGCGGCTGGACACCCCCTGGCCGCCGGAGTCGCCCTGTGGCGCTGCCGCCACCGGCTGCGGCTGGTACGCGCGCTCGGCGGGATACACGGTCAGTTCACGTTCGAGACCAAGACCGGCACCCGCACTCTCGCCTACGAGCGCGGCGTGATCCAGTCGGTCAGCGGCATCGACGTGGTCGTCCGGGCCAAGGACGGCACGACCTGGACCTGGGTCCTCGGGGGGAGCACGGTGATTCGCGAGAGCGGCAAGCGGATCGCCGCGAGCGCACTGTCGGACGGTGAAACCGTCTTCGCGGGCGGGCCGGTGGTCAGCGGCACCTATGACGCCAGGCTGATCGTGATCCGGACCAGTTCCGGCAGCCCGTCACCCCGTCCGTCGCCAAACCCGCCATCTGGGTCGTAGCCATCAGTACCGGCCAGCCTGGTACCCAGCAGCGTCATCCGCGGCCTGCGGGCCCGGATGACGCTGTCCTTGTCGCAGGCAGCGGCGTCACAACGCGGCACGTAATGCCCGGCTGATGTCCCCGGCGAGCTCCCGTCGCGCGAGAATGAGCCCGATGCCTCATGACAGACCATGACCAGATCCCCCAGGTGCTCGTCGTGGACGACGAGCTGAACATCCGCGAGCTCGTCCAGGTCGCGCTGAAGTTCCACGGCTGCTCGGTGACCACCGCGGCGACCGGCCAGGACGCGCTGCGGCAGGCGGACGCCGGCCGGCCGGACCTGATCGTCCTCGACGTGATGCTGCCGGACATGGACGGCTTTGAGGTGTGCCGCAGGCTGCGGGCGATGGGCAACGAGGTCCCGGTGATCTTCCTGACCGCCAGGGACACCTCCTCTGACACCGTCACGGGCCTGACGATCGGCGGCGATGACTACGTTACGAAGCCGTTCTCCGTCGAGGCCCTCGTGGCCAGGGTCCGCGCGGTGCTGCGCCGGGCGTCCCGCAGCCCGCACGGCGACCAGGCCGACGGCGGCCGGGAGATCCTGCGCGCCGGGGACCTGGAACTCGACGAGGCGCGGTGGACCGTGCGCCGTGCGGGCGTGGCCATAGAACTATCGCCCACCGAGTTCCGCTTGCTCGCCTACCTGATCCGGCACCAGGGGCGGGTCCTCACCCGTGCGCAGCTGCTCGAGAACGTCTGGGGGTGGGACTACGCCGGCGAGTCCCAGATCGTTGAGACCTACGTCAGCTACCTGCGGCGCAAGCTTGATCCGCTCGGTCCGCCCATGATCCACACCCAGCGCGGGGTGGGCTACAGCCTCCGGCCGGATCGGGGGCAGGCCGGGCCGCGATGAGGGCGGGCCGAGGGGACGATGGCGAGCGATGACCGGCTCCGGCGCGAATATCGTGACGGTCATGCTGGGCAGCGGCGCCTGCCCAGGCGGTTTCCATGATCCCGGACCGAAACCCACGTATATGACGGGTTTGGGTCCGGGATCACGGAACGCACCATGTCGGGTCAGGACCCAATGACCAGTCCCCGCAGGCTGTCGCTGCGCGCGCGCATGCTCATCCTGCTGATCGGCGTGACCGCCGTCTTCCTGCTCATCCTGGGCTTGGTCACCACCGCGGTGCTGACCAAGCGGCTCAGCAGCCAGTTCAACAACGACCTCGTCGCCGCGGCAGCGCGAGGCCCGAAGGCGCTGGCCGACAACACCGGTGGTTACCTGGCCGAGGCGGTCTCCCCGCGCACCGGGCAGATCGGAGTGCTCACCCCAGGCGGGCACGCGAACGGGCTCTCCGACGTACTGAGCCAGATGAGCCTGGCCGAATACCGCAATTGGATCGGACATGGACCGACCACCATCACCTTGCGCGGTGGGCAGAAGGTTCGGGCCCTGGCGCGGGTGATCTTTGCGGACCAGCTGGCCAAGGCTGGCCTCTCCGTCCCCGCCGGGCGTTACGTCCTGGTCGTAGCGCACGCGACCGATACCGTAACCAGCCAGGTCAGCGGCATCATCATAGTCGAGCTGATCACCGGCGGGGCGCTGCTCGCGCTGCTCGCGATCGGGGGCAGCTGGCTGATCGGCCGCGGCCTGGAGCCGCTGGACCAGATGGCCAGCACGGCCAACGAGATCACCTCCCGGGGCGACCTCACCGCGCGCGTGGCCGATGCGGACGACCGCACCGAGGTGGGCCGGCTCGGGTCGGCGATCAATACCATGCTCGACCGGATCCAGCAGGCGTTCGGCGCGCGGCTGCGCTCCGAGCAGAAGGTGCGCGAGTTCGCCGCGGACGCCTCGCACGAGCTGCGCACCCCGCTGACCACGATCCGCGGCTACGCCGAGTTGTACCGCCAGGGCGCGCTCGGCCCCGATCAGCTGCCCAACGCGATGCGCAGGATCGAGCAGGAGGCGCAGCGGATGAGCACGCTCGTGGCCGAGCTGCTGGAGCTGGCCCGGCTGGACCGTACCTCCTCGCTCGACCTAACCGATACGGACCTGGCCAGCGTGGTGCGCGACGCCGTGGCCGACGCGGTCGCGGTCGAGCCGGAGCGGCCGGTGCGGGCCGAGGCACCGCCGCGGCTGGTGGCCGTGGTCGATGAGCCCCGGATCCGCCAGGTGCTGGCCAACCTGCTCGGCAACGTCCGCGCGCACACACCTGCGACCACCCCGGCAGCGGTCCGGCTCGGCGAGGTGGCCGGCGGCGTGCTGCTCGAGGTGGCCGACGCCGGGCCCGGGATGTCCCGCGAGGACGCCGCCCGGGCCTTCGACCGTTTCCACCGTGCCGCGGAGCGGGTCAACGGCGACGCAGAACACGGGAACGGAACGCACGGAGGCGGGCCGGCCCACAGCCAGGCTGTCGAGCGCCGGGAAGGCAACAGCGGCGGCAGCGGCCTCGGCCTGTCGATCGTGCGGGCGATCGCCCGGGCCCACGGCGGGCAGGCCACGCTGGATTCCTGGCCCGGCCGCGGCACCAGGGTCCGCATCTGGCTGCCCGCTCCCGCGGCCGTTTCATGATTGCGAGCATCGAGCGCGATATACCCGCTCCGCTTGCTCCGTGATCATGAAATGCGGAGGTCGGACGGCTCATCGGCGTCGTCTGGGCCGCCGGGCGCTGACTCACCCACGGTGACCGGGTCGGGCAGGTGATTGAACAGGTAGAAGACCGCGAGCGCGCCGTACACCGCCAGCGCGCCGCCCGGCGACACGAACGCGGCGATCAGCGTGCCGGCCACGTAGCCCAGGAGGCCGACGCTCCACCGCGGAATCTTCGCGGACAGACCTGGGCCCGTGCCAAATCCCGGGATCGCATCGCGCAGTAGCCGCTGGGTGCTCCTTGACCCCAGCGCCTCGGCGTGCCGGACCAGGTACTCCCAGATCGCGTTGTAGAAGATCGAGATCACGATCATGGCGATCCCGTAGACCACTGCGGCGGACGAGCCGCCCGACCGGTTCCGGCCGGTCAGATGCTCGGCGACGAGCGCGGTGGGAAACGGGATCGCGACCACGCCCATGAGCAGCAGCAGGTTGAGCACGAGCAGCGGCCGGTCGATGAGCGTGACGTGCCCGAACAGGGTGTGGTGGTTCATCCACATGATGCCGATGGTCAGGAAGCTGACCACGTAGGCGGCGTACTGCGGCCACGCGCTGCCCAGCACCGGGTAATTGAGCCTATCGTGGCCGATCGGCAGCAGGTTGAAGATCAGCACCGTGATGGCCACGGCGAAGACGCCGTCGCTGAAGGACTCAGCACGCCGGGAGTCCACGCCGCGCCCGCCAGGGTCAGCCGGCGCCGGGCGGCGCGGCGGCGTCAGGCGGCGCGGCGGCGTCAGGCGGCGCGGTGGCGGCAGGCGGCGCGGTGGCGGCAGGCGGCGCGGCGGCGGCAGGCGGCGCGGCGGCGTCAGAGGAGGCAGATGGGGCGCTCAACGCTCCGCCATCCGCCGGGCGCACCGACCGGGCCAGAAGCTGCGCCACATCCACCACCTCGAGCGACTCCTTGGCCTCGCCGGAGCTCTTCTTCGCGCTGACCGCGTCACCGAGCATGACCAGGCAGTACGGGCATCCCGTGGAGATCGTGTCCGGGTTGGTCCCCAGCGCCTCGTCGATCCGCTCGGTGTTGATCCGCTTGCCGATCCGCTCCTCCATCCACATCCGCGCCCCCCCGGCCCCGCAGCAGAACCCGCGCTCCTTGCACCGGTGCATCTCCTGCGGCTGGACGCCGGGGACCTGCTCCATGATCTCCCGCGGTTCCGTGAAGATCCGGTTGTGCCGGCCCAGGAAGCACGGGTCGTGATAGGTGATCTTCTCGGGCACCGGCGTAACCGGCGTGAGCCGGCCCTCGGTCATCAGCCGCGCCAGCAGCTGGGTGTGGTGAATCACCTCGTAGTTGCCGCCGAGCTGCGGGTACTCGTGGGCGAGCGTATTGAAGCAGTGCGGGCAGCTGGCGACAATCTTGAGTGCCCGAGCCTCGTTCAGCGTCTCGATGTTCTGCTGGGCCAGCATCGAGAACACGAACTCGTTGCCGCGAACGAGACCCCCGCCGTGTGCAGGAGCTCCGCGATCGCCCGCGTGGTCTTGCGGGCCCGGTCCTCCAGCGCCCCGGCACAGCCGACCCAGAACAGGTACTCCACGTCGTCGCCAATCGGGCCGTCTACGACCGGCACCTCGAAGCCGAGACCCTCGGCCCATTCCAGCCGCCTGGCCTGGCCCATGCCCCACGGGTCGCCCTTGTTCTCCAGGTTCTTCAGCATCGAGGACGCCTCCGTGGGGAAGGCCGACTCGATCAGCACCTGGTGCCGGCGCATATCGGTGATGTGGTCGATATGCTCGATGTCGACCGGGCACTCCTCGACGCAGGCCCCGCAGTTGGTGCAGGACCAGATCACGTCCGGATCGATCACGCCGTTCACGGACGCGTCGCCGACCAGGGGCCGCTGGGCTTCGTCCTTCACCGAGTCCGGCAGCTTCTCCCTGGCCTCTTCCGATCCGGCCAGCAGGTACGGGGCCTTCGCGAGCGCGTGGTCGCGCAGGTCGAGGATCACCATCGTCGCCCAGGCCGGGCACTGCGACTGGCAGCGCCCGCACTCGGTGCAGGTGGCCATGTCCAGCATGCCCTTCCAGGTGAAGTCCTCGATCTTGCCGCGGCCGAAGATGTCGGTGTCGGGGTCGGCCTCCTCGAAGTCGAGCACCTTGCCGCCGGACCGCATCGGCTGCAGCGCGCGCAGGCCGTTCGGGCGGCGGGAGAACAGTACGTTCAGCGGGGCCAGGCCGATGTGCAGGTGCTTGGAGTAGGTGATGAACACGAGGAAGCCGAGGATCACCGCGAGCTGCGCCAGAATGAAGGTGGCCTCCAGCGCCTTGTTCGCGGTCAGGCCCAGCGGCGCGAGCCAGTGCCCGACGATCTGCGAGGCGAAGGCGCCGTGGGCGTAGGGGAAGACCCCGGTGTTGATCTGAGCGCCGCGGTACAGCAGCAGCGTCGCGATCACCAGGAAGATCAGGGCCAGAACGAGCCACGCGGCACCCGTGTGCGATCCTGCGAACCGTGATTCCCGGCCTTCCCGCTTCGGGTCGGTCCGCAGCCGGATGACCGCGAACGTGGCGATGCCGACGAGCACAGCGACCGCGAACAGGTCCTCCAGGAAGCCGATCGCCGCCCAGTGCCCGATCCCGGGGATCGCGAAACGACGGCTGAACAGGTCCCCGTACGCCTCGATGATGGTCAGGATCAAGATGATGAAGCCCCAGAACGTCAGGAAGTGGGCCGTCCCGGGAACCGACCACTTGAGCAGCTTGCGCTGGCCGAATACCTCGCTGAGCTGAGTTTCGGCGTCCGTGGCGGGGTGCTCCCTGACGGCCTGGATCCGTTCTGGCGCGGGCTGCCCGGCCCGGCCGAGGCGGTAGAGCCACCACAGCCTGCGCCCGGCGATGGCGAAGGCGACTGCGGTCAGGGCGAGTCCGACGATGATACGCAGGACCAAGGCATACCTCCGGGTTCGCGTTTGGAGGCCAGCGTACGCCGGCGCCGCAGGCATGGGTGATCACCGGTAGCCGGGAGGGCGCGTCGGGCAGGAGGTGAGCGGGGACCGAGCATCGCCCGGCGGCCCGCACCCGCCCGCCGTGAATGCACCGATGGTGGTGCTCTGGCGCCACCATCGGTACATTCACGGCGGCCCGTCTTCTGGATGCGCGGCCGGGCCGGACCGAAATGTTACCTATCAAGCAGCTTGACCGATCGGGGCACCGTCACATCCGCCAGGCGAGCACGCGTCCTGACTCGACCCGCGGTCGGCCGAAGAGCCGGACCAGGTAGCGCCCGAGGAGCGAGCCCGGGCTGGTCACGGCCACCACGGCCGACGGGCGCCAGGTATTCAGGTCGGCTCTCACCTGCGATCTCGCCGGGGCCACGACGGCCTGTCCCCCGGACCAGAGCCCGTCGAGGTACTGGGCGGTGGCGGCCACGCCGTTGCCGTCCACGTAGGCCTGCCCGTTCCAGGCGGGCCCGTTGAAGTAGCCGCCGATCAGCGAGGCTGGCTCTCCGGTGTCGGCCTGCCAGCGCAGCGCGTTGGTGAGGATCGCCGTCGGGACCGGGACGACGAGGACCCGGGCGCCCGGCGGAAGCCGCAGGGCGGCGAAGGCCGCGGACCAGCCGGCCGGGAGCGGCGGGGCGGCGGCCGCCGGGAGCGGCAGCGGGACCAGCGGCAGGCAGGCGATGACCGCTCCCGCCGCCACCAGCGCCGCTGCTGGGCGAAGCGAGGCCGTTTTCGCGCGGGCCAGGTCGATACCGAACGCCAGGAGGGCGGCCGCGGCGCCGTCCGCCACGACGGACAGCCGGTCGGGCAGCGCCGAGCCGAGCACCGGCACGCCTTCGAGCCAGTGCCAGGGCAGGGTGACGCCCGGGTGGAAGGTCCCGTCGACCAGGGGATGGCCGCCGAGCGACAGGAACTCCAGCACCACCAGGGTCACGGCGGTGGCACGGACGGCTGGCTGCCTCCAGAAGACCAGGGTGGCGGCGGCCAGCACCGCTATCAGCGGCCAGCCCAGGAAGGCCAGGTACTCCGGGACCCCGCCCTGGTACCTGGCCGCGTCCGCGGCGGCCCCGGCGCTGTGGAAGAGCAGGTAGCGCGACGGGGTCACGAACCCGGTGAGGTCGTTCTCGAAGAAGTCGGGAGTGAACGCGCTGCCATGCTGCGTGAGCGGGCCGAAGAACTGCACCCACAGCGGGTAGCCGGCCAGCAGCAGCGTGACCGCCGCGGCGACCCCCAGCCCGGCCGCCGCGGGCCGCCATCGGCCGGCCACCGCTCGCGGCTGCCCCGCGGCGAGCACGGCTACCAGCAGCAGCGCGGCGATTCCGGTGAGCGCCAGCAGCTCTTCCCCGGTGAACAGCTGCGCCGTGACGAGCAGGCCGAGGACGACGCCGTCGCGGACCGGGGCCTGCGAGCGGAGGCACAGGCGCAGGCCCGCGTCGATGATCAGCGGGGGGAGGACGGCCAGCTGGGTGCTGTAATGACCGACGGACGCGTGCAGAAGAGCCGGGGAGAAGCCGTAGACCGCCCCCGCGAGAGCCGCGGCGCCGGTGCTGACGTCCCAGCGCCGCAGCACCAGGAACAAGCTGGCCGCCGAGCCTGCGAAGCCGACGGTCGTCAGTACGGCGAGCGCGGTCTGCGGGCCGAGGAGCAGGGTGACCGGCGTGAGCAGGACGCCCGGCAGCGGCAGCGAGGTATTCCACATCGCGTTGATGCCCTGCGGCGCGTTCATGGCCGTCGTGACGAGCGCGGGCAGCCGGCCATGCGCCACCGCAGTGGCGTCATAGCGGAGGAACCAGGCGAAGAGGTCGGCGTCGTTCGGGTTCCCGGCGATCGTGTGCGATGCGGGATCGGCCCACAGGTGCCACGTCACGGCCACGGCGGCGACCAGGTAACAGGTCAGGAGCAGAGTGACAGCCCGGCCATCACGGCCCAGCGGCCCGCGTGCGGCGGCCGCTGTCGGCGACGTGGTCGTCGGCAGGACTCGCGCCAAGCGGGGGCTCCTTCCTACCGGACGAACACGTACACGCCGTGGTCGACGTAGATCTGGCGGTAGCGCACGCCGTGGTTCAGGCTCTCGATGAACGTGAGCACGTTGGTGGGCGGCGGCTGCCAGTCGGTGCTGGCCGTGTCGAACACGACGTACTTCGTGGCGGGGTTGGTGGCGCTGTTGCCGAGCCAGTAGGTGTCGGTCCGGGCGGCCAGCGGGGCGAGCAGGTCGAGGTCGGTGGCGACCTGGGCCCCGTCCGGCACCCGCGCCATGGCCGCTCGCGCGGCGGCCACATGCTGGCCGATGGTATAGGTCTGCGGATTCCACAGCTCGCTCAGCGGGAACTGGAAGGCCAGCGCCGCGGCGATGGCCAGCATCGCCGCCGCTCCGTGCCGCTCCAGGGCGACGCCGAGCCGGGTCGGCCCGCCGGCATCTCCGCCCCGCCCGCCTTCGACCGCCCGGCCCTCGACCGCCCGGCCCTCGACCGCCCGGCCCGCCCCGCGGGCGCCCGCTGCCCTCGGCGCGCCCGCTGCCCTCGGCGCGCCCGCCCAACCCGGCCCTCCCGCCCAGCCCTCTCGGGCCGTCCGGGCGGCCCGGATCCGGGCGATGCCGTCGATCGCGGCGATGAAGACGATCGGCATCACCGTCGCGTTGTAGTGCCAGTCCGTGCCCCAGTACGAGCTGTTGGTCCCGACAAAGCGCAACGTCAGGCTGGGCACGGCGGCGAGCGCGAGCGGCGACCGCAGCGCGATGAACGCCGTCGGGAGCAAGATCAGGGCCAGGGTCGGCAGCTTCGTCGAGGACCCGGCGGTCACCTGGCTGATCAGGCCGGCTACCGAGGGGTGGCCGCCGACCGGACTGATCGCGCCGCCATCGCTCCAGTACAGGTAGTGATGGGCCTGGCTGAGCTGCGGGATGATCACGGTGATGGCGAGGAACGACCAGGCCAGCCCCCAGGCGGCCAGGAACAGCCCGGCGATCTGCTCCCTGTAGACGACCGCCATGATGACCCCGATGGCCGCGACCGTGAACCCCTGATCCTCCTTCACGAAGACCATCGGCAGCGCCCAGGCGACGGCGGCCCGCGTCCGGCCCCGGACCAGCGCCGACAGGGAGCCCGCGAGCAGCGGCACCGCGAAGGCGATCTCGTGGAAGTCGTAGTTGACCATCTGCTGCAGGCCCCACGAGAACCCGTAGGCAGCTCCTATCGCGCGCCCGGCGCCGGTCCCGAGCCGGTCCGCCGCCGCCCGGCTGACCGGGACCACGGACACCGCGGCCAGCAGCGCCTGCGCCACGAGCAGGGTGACCGGGGAAGGGAAGACGCGAAAGAACGGCGCGATCAGGGCGACGATGGGGTGGAAATGGTCCCCGAGCAGGTTGACCCCCGCGCCCCTGATGTCGACTACGGGCGCGTGCAGGCCGGCGTACTGCTTGACGTACTCGGTGAAGATGCCCAGATCCCAGGAGGTCGCGTCGAACCGCAGATACCGGAACACGGAGATGGGGACGTACACCGCGAAGACGGCCAGGGCTATCAGCCACGGCACCGGGTCGCGCGACCCGGCCTTCTCCGGCGAGCGGGGGGCACTGGAGCCGCGCTCGAACTCGGGCGCTTCCCCGACAGCGTCGCGCGGTTCCCCGACAGCCTGCGGCGGTTCCCCGACAGCCTGCGGCGGTCCCCCCACAGCCTGCGGCAGGCGCCCGGCCGGGACCGGGCTGGCCGACGCGACGCCGGCGCCCAGCAGCTTCCCATTACGGCGCATGCCCACCGATCCCTGCGGGTCCCTTCTCCTGCCCGGCGCGTCGGCTGATCGCGCGGCCGTCTCGCGCCGGCTTCTCATGTAGTGCGACCGTACCGGATGGCCAGCGCCCGCTCCCGCGACCGCGAGGCCGCCTACATCGTAGGCAGGATCACCCCGGTCACCCCAGCGTTCGCAACGTGAACTCGCTGCCGGCTTCGGACACCGGGATGTCCCCGGGGCTCGGCGGGGGACGCGCCGTCACCGGGGAATGTTCCGCCGGGCGTCGTTCTTACCTGTGCAGAACGAGATGGTGCCCCTGGACGGGACCAGGTTCGCAGGACCGGACGTTATGCATATGGGGATGCTGCCGCCGGTGAGCACGTTGTCCCCGGGCCAGCCCGGGACTGCGCCGGGAATGCGAGGCCCAGCCCCGGAATACCGGTGCCCTGCGTAAAGTTGAGCACGGTAGGCTCAAGTCATTTGCCGGACGGATTGCAGCGTGGCAAGCTTGCGCCGGACAGACTCAACTCAGGCACACGAGCACACAAGGACAGAACTCATGGCACGAGCGGTAGGCATCGACCTGGGGACGACCAACTCCGTCGTCGCCGTTCTCGAGGGCGGCGAGC
>WNFM01148890.1_pt2 | contig 17530 bp, 16 predicted proteins | sample 5400271 | NCBI WGS metagenome assembly WNFM01 (sample SAMN13153352, study PRJNA577476) | soil metagenome | isolation source: 60 cm saprolite on Douglas fir-dominated hillslope | place: USA:California | collected 2013-09-17 | reverse complement strand
ATCCGCTTCTCGATCGGCACGCTCAGCCCGCCAGTCGCGGTCTATCTCTTGCTGCCCTTCGCGCTGCTCGGCGATCCGTTCTGGGGGACACTGGCCACGGCGCTCGTCAATCTCGCGGCTGTCGCGCTGCTCTACGCGATCGCGGACCGCTATAGCGGGCGGCTCGCCGCCTTTGCGGCAGGCATACTCTTCGCGACGAGCTTCTGGCCCGTCTGGTTCTCGCGCTTCATCTGGCAGCCGAATCTGGTGGTGCCGGTGGTGCTGTTCTTCTTCTGGACGGCATGCCGCGGCGCGATCGAGCGGCGGAGCGGTTGGCTCGGCTGGAATCTCCTGCTCTGGGGTATGGCCGTGCAACTTCACCCCAGCGCGGCTCCGCTCCTCGCGCTCACTGTGCTCGCCCTGGCGCTGAGCTGGCGTGACGTGCGCCTGCGGCTGCGCCCGCTGCCCCTCGCGCTGCTGGTCGCGCTCTTTCTGCCAACGCTGGGCTGGGAGCTGGCGAGTCACGGCGCTGATATCACGGCGTTCCGCCAGTACCTCGGCATGCGCTCTGTGCTGGATGATGCCGCCGTGCGGACACTGCGCTCAGTGCTGGTGCCGGCGGATGCGCTGACGTTTGGAGCGGGCACCGCATACGCCTCCGCCGTGCACGCATACCACTGGGTAGGCCGAGTTTTAATCCCGCTCTATTACCTCAGCGCGGGCTGGCTCGTGGCGGCGCTGGCGGCGCACGCCCTGCGCTGGCGGCGTGTCGCGTCGCCGCTGGTGACGCTGCTGGCGAGCGGGACCAACGCGCGCTACTTGGCGCTGCTGGCGCTGTGGCAGGTGGCACCGCTGCTGCCGCTGCTCAAGCACAGCACGCCACTTCACGAGCACTATCTGCTCGTCATACTGCCGGCTTGCTTCCTGACGCTGGGAGGCTTCCTGGCCTGGCTGGCGGCGCGGCTCGCCACGCTGCTGGCTGCCGTGCGGCTGCCTTCCGCTGGCGTGTGGAACGCGCTGGCACCTGGCGCGCTCGTGTTCGCGGTGCTGCTGATGGCCGCCGGCCAGAGCGTTGCGGTGGCGGCACAGTTGGTCACGGTGCACTCCGGCGCCTTCGATGACGGCGCACGGGGGCAGATACCTTTGCACTATGGCCCACCGCTCGCCAACCAGCAGGCGGCGCTGGCTGCCGCGGCGGGCGCTGCCCACTCTCGTGGCGCCCGCCTGCACGTGGCGACATCGGCGCTCGACGAGGAATCGTTCGGTTATCTGGCGGTCGCGGGCAGAGTACAAGCCAGCGTATACGACGGATCGAGCTGTCTGCTCGCGCCGGCAAGAGGCAGCACGCCGGCTGTCACCCTGGCAACATCCGCCGTCGCCGCCGGCACTGTGGCGGCGGAGCTACGCGGCGCGACCCTCCTGCAGACACTCTCGCGAGCGGGGGACGATCCGCTGCGGCTCTATGCGCTCTCGCCCGGCGCGTCGCTGCCTGGCGAGACGCCGGTGGCGGCGAGTGGCCCGCACACCGCGTCCCAGCCAGCCGCCTACGCCTTCGACACCGCGCCGGATGGCACGCGCCGGCTGCTGCTGCGCTGGTCCGGGCCGCCCATGGATGCCGCTGGCGGCGGCGACGCCGTGACGTACTGGTATGGTGCGCAGCCGCGGGGGCCGCGTCTCGCCAGCTATACGTTTTTCGCACAACCGCTCGACGCCGCCGGTCAGCCACGCGGCGCCGCGCTTAGTACGACCTGCCCGGTGCTGAGCTGGGGCGCGGGCGACGATGTCATCACCTGGCTGTCGCTGCCCGCCGCTGCAGCGGGGGCGGAGAGTCCGGCGGGCTGGCACGTCTGGGGCACACGCGCGCCGGCGTCGGTCGCGCGCCCACGGCTCGGCCCACTGGCGCTCGAGACAGGCGACATCAGCCTCGGCCCGAGCGCAGCGCTGCCCGGCGCGGCCACCTTCAAGGCGCCGCCGCCGTAGCGCCTTTGTCCGTATCTATGCGTGTGCGCCGAGCGCGAGCAGCAGCAGCGCCGGGAGGGCAAAGAGCAGGCCAATGCCAAGCGCACGGCGCGGGCGGGAGGTCCAGCGCGCGGCCGCGGCCGCTACCAGAGCGCCGGTGATCAGCGCATAGACCGTGAGGCCGGGATCGACCGGCTCGTTCCAGTCGCCCGCGGCTGTGGTCAGTGTCACCCAAAGGCGCCGAGGCGGCCGGATGAGAGCACGCAGCCCGCGACGAGATAGGGCAGCGAGAGCCAGACCGTCGCCGCGGCACTGGCGGCCAGCACGCTGATCCTGCGCGTGCGCAGCGCCACCAGGCCGGGGATCAGCCCTAGCACTACTTGACACTGCGAAATGGCTTGTGGTCCCACTTTGTCGGCCATTGCGGCGACCAACCGTTGTGTCCGCGCCTGCCACTCGGCGCTCGCGATCGGCCCGCTCAGGTCGCTTAAGCGTGCTTGGAGGCAACCTGCCGACCAATCCGGCGCAGATTGCTCGCCACCACGCCCCAGCCGACCCAGCGGTTCCGGCCCGCTTCCCCATGGGAAGGGCAGCGCTCGAGCCCGAAGTCACGCCGTAGACTGCTGATGCGCCCCGCGCTTCCGGCGCGCCAGCGCGAGCGCCGGCGCCAGGCGCGATCCCGCTCGCGTGCACGCGGTGCCGGCGTGCTCGGTCCCGCACGGGGGATGGCGACGTGGCGTACCCCCAACGCCGGCGCTTGCTCTTCCACGCCTTTGGCGTGTACGCCACGATCTCCCGTCAGCAGCCCGGGCGCGCGCCCCAAGACGTGCCGCTGCTGCATGACGGCCGGGATTGCCTGGTGGCGGTCCGATTCTCCCGCGGCGCGGACGTGCTAACGCGGGACGATCCCGCCCTCGACTTCACAGAGCATCACCTGACCGCCAAACTCCACCGCGGCTCCGCCTTTGTGTCGTGGAAGGAGGCGCGTGTGCGGCTCAAAGAGACTGAGCACCGTCTCGCTGGCCGGGACCTGCCGGCCCTCTAGCACGCGGGACTGGACCTGAGCGATGACGTGCTCGATGAGCGGAAGAAAGCGCTCAAACTGGGCCTGCAGCCGCAGACCGCGCCGGGGGGCTGGCTCCCGCTGGCGGCGTGACTCCTGCCCGGCAGGCTCGGTAGGCACCAGGGGCGCCCGCGCCGCCCGCACTCGCCCGGCTTGCCGCACGACCGGCCGCGTCACCACGAGCAGCGCTTGGGAGATCGCCCGCTGCTGCTCGACCTGCTGAGCCGGCGAGCTGGGACGGCGGCTTTGGCGGGGCAGCAGGTGCCCCGTGCGCCGCACCGTGCGCAGGCGCGAACGCAACACGTCACGCACCCCTGCGAGGGGCGTGGCGACCAGCGGTTTGGCTTGGCGGATGAGCCGCGTGAGCACGCGTGAGCACGCGTGAGCACGCGTACCCCAGCGACCAAGAGCCCGCTGTCGGTCGGGTGATGGATGGATCGCCGTCTGCACACAGGTACTGTCCAGCCGGAGTTGGCGTCCTTGCGTCACCCGTGCCTGCTTGGCCAGGAGCGCCACGCGGTCATTGAGGGCCGGCAGGGTCGCGGGTTGGATCGTCGCCGCCCAGCGGAGCACCGTCGTCGCGACGGGCACGTGCTGGAAGGAGACGCGGCAGAACCAGCGCAGGACCACTGAATCCGTCACGCGTGCGACGGTCTCCTGGTAGCTCCAGGCATACAGGTGCTGCACGACGAGCAGCCGCATGAGGACTTCGGCCGGCGTCGAATGCCGTCCATGCACCGTGGTGAGGCGCTAGCGGTGCGCGAGATCGCGGCGCACCTGCTGGTAGAGCGTGTCGTCGTCGAGCAGGTGGTCAAGTTCCAAGAGTACCGGGTCGGTCTGGTCGGCCAGTTCAGGCACACGGGCAACGACATCTTCGGGCGCGTAGCGGTCGATGAGCATGGAATGCGCTCCTTTGCACGTCTGCCGCACCGATGCAGACGGGCATTCTACCATCTACGCGCCACCCGACTGCCCATGATTCCTGGCTCCATGCTCTCCATTTCGCAGCGTCAACTAGCACGACAACGAGACTTTGAGAGAGGATGTTAGCCAGGGTGAGCCAGCTGCGCGAGGACGCGTGTGCGGCGGGAGCGTGGCGCTGGTGCTGGTAGGCCAGCAGCGCCAAGGCCGCGGGCAGATCGAGGACGGGTTGTGGCAAGGTAACCTGCAGCAAGAAGCGCACGGTACGCAGACTCAGGGGCAGCACCGCCAGCGGCGGCCAAGGCGCGTCGGCGGGGCGGACCTCAGTCTCGTGGCGCTTGGCGGTCCCCCTCTCTCCCCGCCGGGGCGGCCGCGGCAGGGGTCGGCCCGCTACGGGCCATGAGGCGCTGGTGGAGGCGGACCAAGAAGTGGTGCGCCAGGATCACCAGCGTCATGTGGTGATACCAGCCCCGCCAGAAGCGCCGTTCATACTGGTCCATCCCCAGCTCGCCCTTGCCTTCCTCAAAACAGCACTCAATCGGCCAGCGCATGCCGCACACCCGCAGCAGCTCGGCCAGCGGCGTGTCGGCGGCGGCATTCGAGAGGGAGTACTTGAGCTCAGGTGTCTTGGTCTGTCCTGGCACGGGCAGGGGCCGGCGGATCAGCACCCAGACCTCCGGCCCCGGCAGGCCTGCGCGGTACCCGCGGCGACTGGCCAGCGCCCGCACCGCGACGCACTCGGCGACGATCGGGCCCTTGTGCCCCTCCAGCAAGCGGTAGCGCCGCCAGCGCCGGCGGGCGAGCTGCTCGGCCAGGACCTCCAGCGGCACGGCGGGCGGGCTGTCAGGATGCCGGCGGTCGTGCGTCCCTGTGCGCCCACGGCCCGCGGCGGCCCGCGGCGGGAGCCCGGCCCGTGGACGCGCCCGCACCCGCCGGCCGTCGGTCGGCGCGCGCAGCGGCCACACGTGGGTCGTGCGCGGCACTTCGGCCAGGTACCACAGCCCGGCGGCGTCCATCTGGTCCAGCAGCGCCTGGTGGCGCCCAAACCACGCGTCGCCCACCCGCCAGCTCGCGGGCAGCTCGCCCTGCGCCTGCACCTGCTCCACCAGCTCCGCTCCCAGCTCCGCTTTGGTCTGGAAGCGCGTGGCGGCGGGGATGCCACACGCCCGCCCGCGCGCCGCCTGGTCCGCCTCGCACCACGCCTCGGGCAGGAAGAGCCGCCGGTCGAGCAGCGTGTCGCCTGTGCGGCTGGCATAGCCCAGAAACACGCCCGCCTGGCAGGTGTCGGTCGTGCCGGTGGCCCCGCACCACTGCGCCGCCGCCCCGGCCGAGTGGTCGCCCCGCTTGGGCACGTCGCTACCATCCAGGATGAGCACCCCATCCGGCTCGCCCAGCGCGGCCGCGACCAGGCGCTGGTGTTCGGCCAGGATCGCGTCGTCGTCCCAGGCGCCCGCGCCGATAAACTGCTGCAGCGCCCGCACCTGGCGCGCGGCGTCCGGCCCGGCGCCCAAGAGCCGCAGGGTCATCGCCTCGACGTTCTTGCGCCGCACGTCGGCCAGCAGTAGGCCGCGCAGATACACCCCCGCCCACGCCCGCTGCTCGCGCCGGGCAAACAGCGGCGCAAAGTGGGCATGGTAGGCGGCCAGTTCCTCACCCACGTCCGCCAGGTCCTCCGGGCGCAGGGCCACGATTGCCGGTCCGGTGGTGGTGAGATCCGCGACTGGCACGCCGTCAGGGATGTCCATCATGGCCCTCCTGCTACGCTCCAACCGCCTACGTAGACAGGAAAGATACCATATGCGGCACACTAATTTCTCGTTGTCGTGCTAGTTTGGACCCGCCGCCCCCCCGCTCGCTCTCTCCTCCCCCTCCCCTCGCCCAGGAGCCCGGAGCGGGGGAACGTAGGGAGCGGCATGCGACCTCGCCGCCCGTGCTCACCATGTCCTCCCGGTCGCCGTCCTGGCCGCGTGCCCTGCGGTACGTGTAGAGTTGGCTTGACCGTGGAGGGGGCGGGGGAGAGTGGAGGTATCAACGGCCGGTCTCACTCACCTAATGGACCGCTCGTCCGCTCACCTCCTCTCACTTCAGGGTTCGTGGGTCAAGGTGCACATCCTCTCGCAGAGAGGGGCTAGAAGTGGCGTCTTCTTGCTGGGCTGTGCGAGAATGTGGCAAAGGAGAGGCCTTCCCCATGACCGCCCACACTGGTGCGGATGTCGCGCTGGCCACTACCACCAGCGCTGCCAACGAACTGAGCCGACGCATCGAGGCAGGTCTCGACCGCGCCTACCTGGTCGAGATCCTCAGCCGACTTGCTCAGGTACCGACCGACGTCCCGCTCGGGTTCCAGACCTTGATGGAGCCGGACGACCCCAAGCTCGTCCACTACGTGCAAGGTGTACTACGTCCCGAGCTCGTGCGGCTTGGCACCTACGACCTCATTGACGCCCCGCGCAACAATCTGGTCGCCCGTATGGGCACGGGTCAGTCGGGCCGGACGCTGCTCATCCAGAGCTACACGCCGACGCAGCACCACAACCTCATGCCCGACCCGTTCTCCGGCAGGGTTGCCAACGCCGCCGCCTATGGCTACGACGAGCCTGCCGTGTTTGGCCAAGGCGTCAGCCAGAACAAGGCCCATCAGGCGGTCATGCTGGCGGCGCTCAAGCTGCTCCTCGCAGAGGATGTCCCACTGCGCGGGCGCCTCTATTGGGCCATCAACAATGAGGGGCGCAGCAGTCACGCCTGCTCCGCGGCTATCCTCGCCGCACTCCCCGATACGCCCGAGTTCTGCGTCATCCAGGTCGGGACCGAGCTCGCCCTCTCGCTGGGCAACCGCGGCCGCGTCGATATTGACATCCACGTCGCCGGGCGCGCGGCGCATTCGAGCGTGCCGCACGAGGGCTTAAGCGCTATCGAGGGCGCTCACATGGTGATCGAGCGCCTGAAGACCCTGACCTGGCCAGAGCGCCATCCCCTGCTCGGTGGCCGCCACGCCATCGTCTACAAAGCGCGTTACGAGCCGCAGGCTCCCCACACCCTCCCCTCCGACGCGTATCTCACGGTGGATCGCCGTCTCCTGCCTGGCGACGACCCCGATGGGGCTGCCGACGAGATCCGCACCGCGATCGGCGACCTCGCGCCATACCACGTCACGGTCGAGCGCAGGGTGTACATGCTTCCCGCCCTCGTCGCCCCTGAGGACCCTGGGGTCCGCTCACTGCAGGAGGCCAACGTCGCAGTCCGCGGCCACGAAGCGCCTCTCGAATATGGGCAGGGAACGTTCGACGCGGGTGGCCTTACGACGCGCGGCATACCAGCGGTCATGTACGGGGCGAGCGGCCGCGCCGGGCTCACCGACACAGATTTCGTTCCCATCGCCGCGGTCGAGACCGAGGCCAAGGTCCTCGCCTATCTGATCCTGCGCATGCTCACCTAGCTGCCTACCGGCACAGCCGCACAGAGTTGAACATCGCCGCATCCATGTGGAACGGAGAAGAATGATGCAGGAGAGTGGAAGGCGCGCACCGCGATTCGGTCTGAGCTTGCCAAACCGCGCTGTGCTGTTTGGCATTCCAATAAGCGCGCTTCTCGACGTGGCAGAGCGGGCGGACGCCTCAGCGCTTTTCGACTCGGTCTGGGTGGGGGACAACTTTCTGTCCAAGCCACGCCTAGAGGCTATTGTCACGCTCTCGGCGCTGGCCGCGCGCACCCGGCGGGTGCAACTCGGGACGATCTGCTTGGCCAGCTTCCCACTGCGGCATCCACTCCCGTTAGCGTTGCAGTGGGCGAGCCTAGACGTGCTCTCTGGCGGGCGTACCATCCTAGTCGTCTGCAACGGCGGCGCGGCGAGCGCGGGCAAGGCCTACGCCACCGAGCTGGCCGCGATGGGAGTGCAGTCTGTCGAGCGCGTCGCTAGGGTGGAGGAGGGCATCGAGGTATTGCGGCTGCTATTCGGCCCCGGTCCGGTCACCTACCGCGGCAGGTTCTACACGTTCGAGGAAGTCGAGGTGCTGCCCAAGCCCATCCAGCCGCGCATCCCGATCGGCATCGCGGTGAACCCACCCAAGGACGCGGACCCGGCCGTTGAGGAGCGGCTCCTGCGCCGCGTGGCGCGGCTCGCTGACGCCTGGCAGACCGATGGCATCGACCCCGAGGTGTTTCGCGAGCGCTGGGCGCGCATCCAGGCTTACTCGGCGGAGTACGGACGTCCAGGCGCCGTCGCCGATGCCCAGCTCCACCTGATGGTGAACATCAACGACGATGCGGCGCGGGCACATCGGGAGTCCGTCGAGTTCCTGGATCACTACTACGGCGAGGGCGCCGTGGGCGACGAGTTCCTGGGCTACTGGCTGGCCTTCGGACCGCCTCAGGCTGTCATTGAGAAGATCGCGACCTACGTCAAAGCTGGCTACACAACCCTCGTGCTCCGCTTCACATCGCCCGATCAGCGCAGGCAGGTCGAGCGGTGCATGGCTGAGGTGCTGCCGGCCTTCCACCCTGCCTAGCCACGCGACGCGCGGCGTCCTCGCTTGACAACGGCTCAGGCTCCAGCTATAGTTGACCCACTGGATATTGGATCCAATCTTTGGGATCCAACTCGCCAAGGGAGGAGGTCCCCGATGGCAGCGACGTCCCCATCCTCCGCAGCCGTGCCCCACCTTCAACGGTCTATTGGCCTGGGTCGCGTGCTCTTCCAGTCGATCGCCGCAATGGGGCCGGGCGCCAGCATCGTCTTCGGCCTCGGCCTCATTATCCTGTATGCTGGTAAAGCGTCACCGTTCGCTATGCTCGTCGGTGTGCTTGCTGCACTGTGCGTGGCCGGGGCCATCGGCCAGCTCGCGACACGGATCCCAAGCGCTGGGGGTCTGTATACCTACTCCTCGGTCGCGCTCGGCCCCTATGTTGGCTTCCTCGTGGGATGGGCCTATAGTATCCTCTACCTCTTGCTGGTGGCACTCAGCTCACTCAACTTCAGCCTCGTCGCCTCGGACTTCCTGCGCGAATACTTCGGGTGGGTCGTGCCGACGTGGCCACTCGCCTTGCTGGTCGTCCTCGCCACGCTCCTCGCGACCTATTACGGCATCAAGTCGTCGACGGGCGTCACGGCGGTGCTTGGCACCATAGAGGTCGCCATCCTTCTCGTCGTTTCGGTCCTGCTGATCGCGCACGCGGGTGGCGCGAATTCGTTGGCCGTGTTCAACCCGTCCAATGTGCCGGCGGGCACGTCGGTACTGAATGCGCTCTTCCTCGGTGTCGTCTTCGCTATGGCCGCGCTGTCTGGGTTCGAGGCGGCTGTGCCACTCGCCGAAGAAGCTGAACGCCCGCGTCGGACGGTGCCCCGGGCTGTGCTGTTGGCGGCACTCCTGATCGGGCTCTTCTATACGCTTGCGATCTACGCCGCGGTCGTCGGGTGGGGCGCGAACGACCTCGGCGGCTACCTCAACTCGCCCAATCCCTGGCGCGAGATGGCGGGCCGCCTTGGGCCGTTCTTCTCACTCCTGGTGGTGCTGGCTATCCTCAACAGCGTGATCGCCGGGACACAGGCGGGCTTCAACGGCACCACACGCCTCCTCTACGCCATGGGCCGCGCGGGCGTCATGCCGCGGCAGTTCGCGGAGGTTGACCGGCGTCACCACACGCCGCAGGTCGCCGCATTTGTGAGCGCCGCCGTGGCGCTCGCTGCGATGCTCGTGTTCAGCCTATGGTTCGGTGGCGCGTTCAACGGCTTCGTCTTCTTCTTGACCATGGTCACGCTCGTATTGATTTCGCTCTACATCGTCACGTGCGTTGCGTGCATCGTGTATTTCCTCAGGAGCCGCCGCGCTGAGTTCCAGCCGTTGCTGCACCTCGTGATTCCGTTGATCGGGATCGTCATGCTGGTGCCCGCGCTCTACTATAGCGGAAAGGGGTTGGAGTCCCCAGCCAGCTACGCTATCCCAGCTGTGTTCATCTGGATGGCACTCGGTGTGGTGACACTCATCGCCCTGCGCGCGACTGGGCGGGACATCGCGCGGGAACCGGACCGGTGGCTGGCCGAGTCCACGGCGGAGTCCACGGCGGAGCCATCCGCCGTGCACACGCTGCCATCGGAGGGGCGGCCGGCCTGAGGTGGTCTGCCGCACCTGGTTGGACGCACGCGGGTGCCCAACCAGGTGCGGCGGCTGTCGCATGGCGCTGGTGTCGCGGGCAGCGGCAATCCGTGGCGCCCACAGCGTGCGTCGCGTAGGAAGGAGCGTTGGGCCATGACAAATCAATCCACAGCGACCGGGCCGGCGCGGCGCATCCTCCGGATGCTGCCAGAGAAGATTGACCCGCGCCACACCGCCATGATCGTCGTCGACGTGCAGAACGATTTCTGCCACGAGGCGAGCGTGTATGCACAGCGCGGTCACAATGTGACCTTCATCCAGGAGATGATCCCGCGGTTGACTGCGACCATCGACGCTGCCCGCGCTGCGGGGGCCCTCATCATCTTCCTGCGCATCGTCCAGTCGCCGGACACCAACTCTGACGCCTGGGAGGCATTGGAGTCGGACGACGGCCCGCGGCTCGTGATGGAGGGGACCTGGGGAGCCGACTATTATGGGCCCATCCGGCCGCTGCCAGGCGAGCGTGAGATCATCAAGCGGCGCCACAGCGGCTTCAACCGCACCCCCCTCGACCTCATGCTGCGCAGCCAGAACATCAAGACGGTCGTCGTGGGGGGAGTGGCGTCCAACGTGTGCGTAGAAGCAACGGCACGCGAGGCGGCCGACAATGACTACTACGTCGTCGTTCTCGGCGACGGATCAGCGGCGGCCCAAAGAGAGTGGCACGAGGCGACCCTTCATACGATCAGTGCGTATATCGGTCAGGTAGCTACCTGTCACGAGGTCATGGATGCCTGGGCAGGCGTCATACCCCAGCAGAGCAGCGACGCACAGCAAGCGGCAGCGGTCACAACCGGACAGGCGCCCACCGGCGCGAAATTGTAACCTGCCCGCCTCTTCCACTGGGATGAGCGGGCGAACACGACAGTAGATGGCGACACAGCGGGGACTTCCGTGACGGATGAGCGCATCCTAGACACAGACGTGTTGATCGTAGGCGGGGGACTGGCGGCGTTGCGCGCGGCACTGGCTGCCGAGGCGTGCGGCCGCCGGGTGATGATGGTCACGAAGGGCACAGCCGGCCGCGGCGGCTCGTCGGCGATCACCTCGGCCGGCTATTCGGCGGCGCTCGGCCAGGCGGATCCGAGCGACAGCCCTGAGCGTCACTGCGAGGATACCCTGCGCGGCGGCGCTGAGATCAACGACACCCGGCTCGTCCGCGTGTTCGCCGAGGAGGCCGTCGAGCGCTTCTGGGACATGGTTGACTGGGAGGTCGAGTTCGAGCGCGACCCGGCGAGCGGCAAGTTCCTGCAACACTCCAGCGGGGACCACAGCAGCCCGCGCGTTGCTGTGTGCGCCGAGCATCGTGGCGTTGGTATGACACTGCCGCTCAAGGCGCGAACGAGCGCCGTGGCGTATGTCGACCGGGTGATGGCCCTCGATCTCGTGCACGACGACTACGGCGTGGCCGGCGTGGTCGGGCTTGACCTGACACGGCGGGAGTTGCTCACGATCCGCGCGCGAAGCACCGTGCTCGCTACCGGCGGGATCGGGCAACTGTACCCCGTGACGAGCAACCCGAGTGACGTCACAGGCGACGGCCTCGCCCTGGCCTACCGAGCGGGGGCAATCCTTGTCGACATGGAGTTCGTCCAGTTCTATCCGTGGCGGCTCGTCAGCCACGTGCACAGTCGCATGCCGATCCAGCCCTCATCCTTCGTGGCAGGCGCCCAACTGCGCAACGCCGCCGGCGAGCGGTTCATGGAAGCCTACGACTCTGTTCGCAAGGAGGCCACCACCCGCGATGTCGCCGCACGCGCCATCTACACGGAGCTCGTCGAGGGACGCGACGTGGAGGGTGGGGTCATGCTCGACCTCTCCGCCATCTCACTGCGCGAGTTCGAGCGGCTGAACCCGCGGGTCGCTCGCTACTTCGCCGACCACCACTTCGACCTGGAGACGAGCCAGTTACTGCTCGCACCCGAAGCACATTATTTCATGGGGGGCTTGCGCATCGACACCGCCGGCCGCACCTCGCTTCCTGGACTGTTCGCCGCAGGCGAGGTGTCGGGCGGCGTCGATGGCGGCAACCGGTTGGATTCGAACGCCATCCCCGCCGGGCAGGTCTTCGGCCGCCGCGCAGGGCAAGCAGCAGCACGGGCGGCGTCTGAGCGCCCGGACTCGCGCGGGCACCTCGATGAGCGTGTCGCAGCATGGCGAGAGCGGCTGCGGAGCCTGCGAGAGGCTCCGCAGAGGGCGCCACTCGACCCGCAGCAGACGAAGCGTTTAATCCGGCAGCTCATGCTCGACTCGGCGGGCATCCTGCGCGATGGCGCGCGGCTGCACCATGGAGCGACGGAGCTGGCGGCCCTTGCAGGACAGCTCAGTGAAGAGGCGCGTCCCGACGCGGAACGGGCACTGGTCGACTTCCTGGAGGCTGAGAACATGGCCCAGGTGGCTACGCTCATCTGCCGGGCCGGCGCGTACCGAACGGAGAGCCGCGGTGCGCATTACCGCGAAGACTATCCGGAGCGCGACGATGCGGCGTGGCGGGTGAATGTGCTCGTCCAGCGTGAGGCCGCCACGAGAGCGCTCCACCTCACGACCCAGCCCGTTGCGTGATTGAGCAGGGGCGCAACTACCATGCCGAGAAGGAGTACCCATGGGAGCGGCCAGCCAGATGAAAGAGCTTGCATTCTCGCGCGAGGAGTACACGCGCCGGCTCGCAGCAGTGCAGGAAGGCATGCGTGAAGCACATGTGGACGGCCTGCTGCTCTTCGACCCAGAGAATTTGTTCTATCTCACCGGGTTCGAGACCGTCGGCTACTCCGCGTTCCAGCTGGCGCTGGTTCTCGCGAGCGGCGAGCCACAGCTCCTTGTGCGCGAGATGGAGCGAGCGGGAGCGCGCCGGTCGAGCTGGCTCACGGCCGAGCCAGCGATCTATGGTGACGACGACGCGCCGGCAGAGGCGGCGGTCGCCCTCCTTCGTACCCAGGGTCTCGCGGGCGCGCGTATCGGGCTCAACACCCGCTCCCGGTTTCTGCCGGTGGACGCCTATCGGCGCTTCCAAGCGGGTCTGGAAACGGCGGACTTCGTCGACGAGCCAGGACTGGTGGAGCGCGCCCGGATGATCAAGTCGCCGCTGGAGGTAGACTGCATCCGCCATGCGGCCCGTTACACCGAGGTGGGCATGGCCGCAGCCATGGATCGTATCCATGCGGGCGCTATGGACAACGAGGTCGGGGCAGCGGCGGCGGCAGCCCTCTTCGCCGCTGGGTCCGAATATCTCTCGGCGGACCCGATCGTGACGGTGGGACCGCGCTCGGGCGTGGCCCACACCACCTTCGCCCGCCGAAGGATCACCCCTGGCGATGCGATCCTGCTCGAGATCGGCGCAGTGCACCATCGCTATGCCGGACCACTCATGCGCTCGGCGGTGGCCGGTCCGCCCTCCGACCTGATCCGTCGTATGTACGACACGTGCGACCGCGCGCTGGATGCGGCTCTCCGCACCATGCGTCCAGGCGTGACCGGAGCCCAGGTGCATGCAGCCTGCCAACAGGTGATCGACGAAGCAGGCTTCGAGCCCAACTTCCGCAAGCGCACCGGCTACTCGGTTGGGGTCGGCTTCGCGCCCGATTGGGGCGAAGGCCACATCGTGCACCTCTCGCGCGCAGCCCAGACGCCCTTGCAACCGGGCATGGTGTTCCACTTGCCACCCGCCCTGCGCGAGGAGGGTGTGGCAGGAGTGGGCTGCTCGGAGACGGTCCTGGTGACAGAGGACGGTGTGGAGGTGCTCACCTCCTTCTCGCGCTCACTCCGCATCTGTTGACCACGATGCAGGGCGGACGAAACGAGGTACAGGAGTGGATGCCATGAAGCCAGCAGGGCAACAGGTACGTTTCGGCGCCGGATTCCTGGGCCATTTGTCGAGCGCGAACGGGCCCACGCAGTTGCGCCTGGCGGCCCAACTTTGCGAGGCCGGTGGCATGGACAGCTTCTGGGTCGCTGATCAGCGCTGGATGCGCGACGTGTACGTCAGCCTGGCCTATCTCGCTTGCCACACGCGGCACGTGCAGTTGGGGTTGCGCGTCACCGACCCTTACGTCCGCCACCCAGGCCTCACCGCCGTCGCCGTGGCTACGCTCGACGAGATCTCCGGCGGCAGAGCGATACTCGGCATCGGGGCTGGCGGGTCAGGGTTCGCGCAGATGGGCCTGGCACGAGAGAAGCCAGCAGTGGCAGTGTACGAGGCCATCGAGTTGATCCGCCTCTTGTGGCGCGGCACGGAAGACGTCGACTATCAGGGTCAGGTGGTCAGTTGGCAGCGAGGCAAGCTCGAGTTCCCCTGCCGGCCGGACATTCCCATCGTCATCGCCGCGCGCGGACCGCGGCTGCTGGAGGTCGCGGGCGAGGTAGCCGACGGCGCGATCGTGGCGACGGGGGTCACGGCGGACGGGGTCGCCTGGGCACATGATCGCGTCCAGGCGGGCGAGCGGCGTGCCGGCCGCCGTGAAGGGACGGTCGAGCTGCTGCACATGACCTACATCTCAATCGACGCCGACGCGGCGCGTGCACGTCAGGCGGTGAAGGCGGGCATCGTCGGGGCGGTTGCGGGTAGCCACCCGACCTACGACTTTCTGCGTGCCAACGGGCTTGAGGTGCCGCCAACGCTCTATGCCTATCTCGACACCGGCGCTCGCGATCCGCAGCGGATCGTCCAGCTGATCCCGGATGCTATGGTCGAGAAACTGGCCATCGCAGGGACGGCGGACGAATGCACCGCCCAACTCCGAGCGCTTATCCGCACCGGCATCCAGCATGTGCTGCTCGCGCCGATTGCCGTCGAGCGCGGCGACGAGCTGAAGCTGCTGGAGACGTTCGTCACGGAGTGCCTGCCCACACTTCGGGAAGCATAGGCGTCGCGAGCATCGTGTGCCGCCGGCTTAGCCGATCCTACGGCTGCACTGCCGCTGGAACAGGCGTCGCGACCGTCTGGAGCGCCGCAATGACGCCCAGAATACGCTCGAGCGCGCGCATCCATCCCGCCTCGTCCTGGGCGAAACAGAGGCGGAAGTGGCCTTCGCCGGCGGGTCCGAACTGGTAGCCCGGGTTCACGACGACCCCAGCCTCCCGCACCAGGCGCGCGGCGATTTCCTGGTCGGACGCGGCCACACCAACCACGCGCGGGAACATGTAGGCAGTGCCCGCGGCAGGGACAACGCGAAGGCGGGCGCCCGCTCCCGCCGCCGACAGGCGCGCCACCGTGAGGTCACGCAGCTGCTGATAGTCGGCGACCCGACGACGAACGAAGTCGTGATCCTCAGCGAGCCAGCGCACCAGCGTGTGCTGGGCATAAGCGGGCGCTCGGAGGGCTGTTACGCTATCTTCCATCGCGTCGATCAGCGCGGCGGGGCCAACCGCCGCACCCACCCGAAAGCCGCTCATAGACTCCGTCTTGGACGGGCCGAGGAGGGTGATGCAATGGTCCTTCATCCCCGCCTCCGCGATGAAGTGTGCGAAGGGCGCGCCGTCGTAGACCAACCGCGAGTACAACTCGTCCGCTACAACTATCACGTCCGTCTCACGCACCAACTCGGCGATCCGGCGGATCACATCTGGGGCGAACACGGCCCCGGTCGGATTGTTGGGGTGGGAGAAGAGGAGCACACGGGGCCGCCGCGCGAGTGCCGCCGCGAGGGCCTCGAGATCTGGCGTCGCATCGGCCATCCCTGCCCCTGTGGACCCATCCTCCCAGCGCAACGGCACACGCTCCACCTGCGCGCCCAGGAAACGCATCGTGCGCTCATTCGCGAGATAGTCCGGGTCGACGACGAGGGCCGCCTCACCAGGGTGGATAGTGGCAGCGAGCGCCGCGAAGAGCGCTCCCTCCGTACCTGGTGTGAGCATGAGCTCGTGGTCGGGATCGACATCCACCCCGAGAAAGGCGGAGACGTTCTCCGCGAGGCGCGTTCGGACACTGCGGTCGCCGCGATACGGGGTGTACGTCATCCCTCCGCCTCGGGCCGCGGCCACGAAGTCCTCCACGACCCATTCGGGTGGCGGGAAGCGATGGGTATCGGCATACGTGAGATTGAGGAGAGGTACCGCGGATGCCGCCGTGGTCTCAGCCGAGACCGCATCCAGTTCGCGCTCTGCATCGATAAGGAAATGCGCCGGGGAAGGCGCCCGCTCCGGCAGGCGAAGTCGTGCGATGGGAGCAGGCACGTCGTAGTGCATGCGATTCTCCCTCTCAGTTCGTGGCGCGCTGCCCCTCGTGGTCGTTGGGGCCCTGCGCCCCCGCTCGATGGTCGGGTGCAGGATACGAATCTCTGCCTGAGGGCGCGGTGCCATCCGCCGCAAGCCGCTGCAACGTGGCCGCGCCGCGTAGGATGTGATGCTCCGTTATCTGGCGCGCGTGCGCGGCGTCGCCCTCTTGGCACGCCGCGAGGAGCTCTCGATGTTCTTGCACGGAGTGCGCGGCGCCATGCTGGTAAGCGGCATAAAATCGAATATACCGATCACTGCTGTCGCGCAGATGGTCCACTATGTCACAGGTCCGCTCATACCCGGATGAGGCATATAGTTCCTGGTGGAAGCGCCGGTCGAGTTCCACGAACGTGTCCGTCTCGTCAGTTGCGGCCGCGTGCTCCATTTCGCGGATCAAAGTCGCCATGCGCGTGAGACGCTCGCGGTCGCAACGGCCGGCCGCGACCTCGGCGAGCATTCCCTCGAGCGCCACACGGGTCGCGTAAACTTCTTCGATCTCCGACGGGGAGAGCGGGACAATTACCGCGCTACGGTGCGGGCGGATCTCGATCAGCCCGTCCGCCTCGAGCTTCAGAAGCGCCTGGCGCAGCGGCATCCGGCTGACCCGCAGGGAGGCAGCGAGACCCTCCTGGTCGAGCGTTTGTCCGGGCGCGAGTCGCCCGCTCAGGATCCAGCGTCGCAGTGTCGCATAGACGATTTGACTTTTCGTTTGAAACTCGGGCGGGCGCTCGTCCTCGGTGGCGCGCCCATATCCCTGGGACTCTTCGCTCCGTCGCTGCTCCCTCATAGGCTTCGCACATCCTTTATCTCAGAGTTTGCGCCCGCTCACCGGCGTGCAGTACAAATTGGATCCAATATCCGGCTCTTACTTGTAACACTCCGGCTTGCGCTTGTCAACCTGGCAGAGCAGATAGTGTCCAATCGGAGATTCCGGTGACGAATTGAGTATCCGCCAACCGCTAGCCGAGTGAATCGGGAGGAGTGCGTGGCAGCGAGCAGGCCATCATTGAGCCAGTTCGTGACGCGCCCGATGTCGATGGCAGCGGCAAGCGCCATCTCTTGCAGGTGCGTCTTGAGGGTCAGCCGAGATACGTGTAAAAAGGTGCCACAAGGATGCAGGCCGGCGAAGTGGAGCTGCAGGTAGGGGGAGTATTGTCGGGTAGGAAGCTGTCACCAGCCGCAATCTGGCGCAGCTGGAGTGACTCGGAGATGCACAGCGACTGGCTGGGGAGGGCCTTATGGGAATGGG
>WNFM01342301.1_pt1 | contig 17533 bp, 8 predicted proteins | sample 5400271 | NCBI WGS metagenome assembly WNFM01 (sample SAMN13153352, study PRJNA577476) | soil metagenome | isolation source: 60 cm saprolite on Douglas fir-dominated hillslope | place: USA:California | collected 2013-09-17 | reverse complement strand
CCGTGCCAGGCGCATTGCCGCACCCCAGAGCCAGCACAGCGCTTTTGAGCGCATTGGTGAGATCATCGCTGGCGGTGCCACCGGCCGTCAGACGCGCCTGGTGGAGGGCACAAACGAAGAACTGGCCAGGGTACTGGTCCAGTTCTTACGTGACAAGGGCTTCTTAGAGCAGTAGACATATGCTCGAAATAACTTCCTCGTGCTCGGCTACAGGTTTCAGGATTGCTCAAGCATCGTGTGAAACTGTTCCACGCACCTGTCGCAGATAGACGAAGGCGGCGTTGAACCGCCGACACCTGATCCCATAGCGCAGGCGTGAACGGAAGCGGGGATAACCTGGCTGCTGCCCTTCCTTCACCCGCCGAAAAAAGCCGTTGAAGGCCCGATCCACCCGCTTGAGAGCATCCTGCAGCACTTGTGAATGCATCTTGCCCAGATCTGGACGCACCTCTTTGCAGCCAGGCAGTTCGGCACATTGCTGCGAATAGCTCAGGGACTTACCCGCCAGTCGGTAGGCGTCCTGGCGTTCTTGCAGCGCCGCATTGTAGACTTCGCAGCAGCAAGCAAGCCACTCGTTCAGCGTGGTGCGTTGTTTTTTTGTCGGATAGAGTCGGTATTGAAACGTCTTGTTCATCTCATGGATACATTCTTCTTGAAGCAAGAGATGTCGGAAACAGTCTCCCCATTGCCCGAAAAAGGAACGCGCCTTTCATCCCCATGACTGGAAGTTAGGGGCTTTCAGGCGCGGAGCTCTGGTAAATGTCGACCATTCCGCCTTACGGGGTCACACCAGCATTTTTCTGGATAAACAACCCCATATCGTAGGTGCCACCAGTATCGCCAATGGCACGGCGGTCCCACCACCATTGCCAGATGTGCTGGGCGGCCAGACCAAAGTTAAACCTGGCATTGGGAGGCGGATTATCACCGTAGCTCAACCAGAGGCCAACCCCAACACCACCGTAATCTGGTTGACCGGCACAATTATTTGTCTTGGTTGGTACGCAAGGGGGCGGCTTGTAGCCCTCGTCCCACCATGTACGCATATGATACTGGTGGAAAGCGTAACTGCCCTTGGCCCCGGCGTACTGGTTTTCCGCGGTATACAGGTTATCGCCACCGCTCACAATCACCGGGTAGGCTTTAGCCGTATTAGCACAACCGCTGGGATAGTTAAAACAGACATTGGTGTAGTCGCGCACATACCAGGCAAAGGGCCACGTCGCGTCATTCATCAAGCCAATCGGCAGGAGATGCTTGCCTTGATAGAGCTTTTGATCGAGCGCGTCGATCTTCGCCATAACTTTATTCACATCAGGCGTGGTCTGAACATACACCATCATTTCATGTGGACCATCAGCAGGATGGATATATGCAACCTCGTACATATTATGCAGCGTCGGCAGCAGCAAGAGAACTGCCATGACAACACCAATACACGCCGCGCTGCCCGCTAGTGGTCCAACGCGCCGGCGCGGCAGAGGAACAACGGCTAATGGTATGTCCTTGTCGCTAGCAGGAGCGGTATCTTTCGCCTGGGTAGACCCTGTCAGCCATTGTTTGACCAGTCTGTAGACACCCATTACGGCTGGCTCCAGACCAATAGCTCCCAGTAGCATCATCGGCATCGTCATATGGATCACCAACCAGGGCATCTTTTCCGCCGCCCAGGAGTAGATGAATACATTGCCTACAAACCAGTACACGAGGAAGAGACGGAAACGTGTCGGCTGTATAAGGCAGCGGATGACGCCAACCAGGCCAAATACCAGGCCTATCTGCTCGTACAGGGGAATAAGCATCAGATAGTAGTACCAGGGCTGACCACCGCGCGCAACTTGCTGCTGCTGAACCCAGTAGTAAAGCCCCTGCCAGATGCCATCTCCAATGCCGCCCTTAATGTTGGTGAAGAGGACAGTAAACAGGACCAGGAATATCGCCCAGGCGCTCAGAACAGCGAAGAACCAGTGTGTCCATGGCATGGTAAGAATGGTGTCCAGCATGCGCTGGTTGCGCGGGTCAATACGCGCCGCCAGTCCCCGACGTCCCGGCTCCGGTAGTTTACCAAATAGCTCACGTCCCAGGATACTCAGCACATAGACACCCAGCAGAATGCCTAGCCACGGCACAGTCGCTACCGTCTTATCCTTCAATCCCTGGACATACAGGTCGGCAGCAGGGGTATTTTTGGGGTCTGTGATGTAGATCGATAGAGCTTTTAACCAACCAAAGAATATTTTTGCCGCTATACCAGCGACAGCAAAGTAAGCCAGCAGGAAGATGGGAGCAGCCGTACGCGGCACAAATCTGATAAAGGACGCATCTTCCGCAAAACGTGCACGGAGGGGCACTCTCAGACCGAGCTCCCAGACAATCACAGCTACAAAGAAACTGCCGAAGACAGCTATCGTCAAAAACGTGGCCTCTTTCGTTGCATAGGAAAGGGCAAAGGCTACCGCAGCCAGGATGAGCCAGCGCATCTGGCGATCCCGTACGTAGCGCGCAATTGCAACCACCAGCATCAGGGTGAAGCAAGCCATGTAGATATCTTCACGCGCAAAACGCGAGAAATAGACCATGCTTGGCGATACGGCGAGCAGGAAACAGGCCAACCACGCGCCTAATTTACCCAGGTAGTCGCGCAGAAAATAGGGCATACCAACGATGAGCGTCCCCAGCGTGGCCGCCAGGATGCGAACCGTTGTCGTGTTAACGCCATGATCAGGTGCACCAAGCCACTGAGAAAGTTTGTAGACCAGGGCAATAAAATGGAACTGGAAAGGTCCATGCAGCAAGGGGTCATAGTGATAACAGGAAACACTGGGATTGAAACAACTGATCCAAGTTTCCATGTTATGCATTAACTGCAAAGAGAAATAGGCATGCAGGCTCTCATCATGATGAAGTGGCTTATCCCCTAAGTTCCAGAAACGCAATAGAGCCCCTAGAAAAATAACGCCCCAGAAAGGTGCCCAGTTAAGCAGTTGTTCGCGTGAGGGTGGAGAGAAGCGTGTACCACGCTTTCGGTCAGCCGTGGGGGTCTCCTGAGACACATTCATGGTCCCCACGATTTGTTCTTCTATCGTACCTTCTGGCATAAACCTCTCCCTTTATACTGCTCAACGGTATAAGCTTCTTCTTCTTCCGCCGCTGTTTCTACTTCTGCACCTGGCATAGCCACTGTGGCTGCCTCCATGGTGTCCCGTATTTCTCGAGGTCCTATTTTATAACTCCTCAAAGAGCGCCTCCTTGAACACCTGCTATGGTGACCCTACTTCAACCTGCAACTATTGTGATTACGAGGTCCTTAGCTGCCTTTGACCTGGTAAATCGTCACACCATTAGCAGAGTAGACAACCTGCATAAATGCAGCAAAACGATGCAAGTCTGCATTGGGATACTTCATTTTCTCTAACTGACCAACGTATACATATTGAATATTGTAACGAGCCAGCAAACCCAAAACCACGTTGGAATGGGGATCCGTATAGATGCTATCGACATCCCCTTTGCGGCTATTAAAATCAACGGCGTTTAAACCATTGTTAAGCCAATTGACGCGCCATTGATACTCATGTCCTACCCATCCCATTGGACTGGGCAGACCTGTGAAGGCTGAGATACGCGCATAACTAGTATAATCGTCCCCTACCGCTTCCACAATAACAGGGTTACCACTCACATGACCATTGAGCCAGCGAATGGCTGCATAATCACCAGACGTATTATAATCGCAATCGGGAATATTACATGTTTGCAAGTAACCTATGCCATCCAGGCTATTTGTGCGCTGCATGTAGTGGTTCGTACGTGCATAAGTTCCCACCAGCGGATAGACTGCGCTTGCCAGCAGCAAAGTGAGCAATCCAACTGCCCATAGGCCTTCTACGCCACGCTGCATCCAGCGCTGCGCACCCGAGATACTCGCCACGGGACGGAAACTCTCCAGAATAAAATAGAGTCCCGCGCCAGAGGTTATCGAGAGCAGAGCCCAGGCCTGGAAATAGAACTTAAAGACGGTATTCATACGCGGGAAATTCCCCGCGAAGACATCTTTTAAGAAAACAAGCTCGCACATAGCGACCAGGGCAAAGGCCGTGCTTCCCAGCAAGAGGGTAAAGGCTTGCGAACGATCGCGCAGACTATACAGGGTAGCCATCGCGCCAAAAGCGGCAATACCGCCAGCCACTATCAAGGTCGCGCTATTTCTCATGAGCACTGCTATCGCCAGTTCCACCACAAGAATGGCGATGATGGCTATTACCCCTTTATTCAGCCATGAATAACGTGCAGCCGGAGCCTGGGGAGCACCAACCACAGCGTCCTCTGCTGAACCGGTGGGATCAGTCCGGGTAAAAAATGGATGCTTTAACGCGACAGCTACTAGCAGCGAGAGGAAGATAAAAGCAAACAACCCGTAGATCAATATTTCATTCGAGAGGGGCGAGCGATCATTAACACCGACGATACCGATACCCTGTGAGGGAGAAATAAAGTTGAGATAGAACGGCGCATATAACGCAAACGACAGCGCCACGAGCGCGGCACAGGCAGTGAACACATCCAGCACTAATTCCATGCTGAAACGGGATTTGTTCGCCAGCCATTGTTGTAATACAATACATATACATACCAGCGCTACATAGGTTGGGAAATCCCAACCGTTCATCGTGAAGAGGCCGCCCAATATTAAGGCCGTTGTTCCCAGGGCAACTGGCAACCGCCAGCCCTGGCCAAAGACAAACAAACCTCGTCCAACCTTCCCATTCTGTTCGCCCTGCTCCAGGAACAGATTTAACGCCAAACCGATAGCGACAATCGTAAATGCCAGGGCCAACACATGGGCATGGAAGCACGAAAGCAGAAAGCTAAAGGCTGGAAATTCATTAATCGTTTTATCAATAACCCGGGTGGGAGTAAACCAGTTAAACTGCGTCCAGTCTCCATGAGCTTCCCACCATTGTTGTGTCGCGGCCAGATTCCCCAGCACAAGCCCCATCACAATTGCCAATACCCCATACGGCATAGCGCGCAACAAGGATGGATAGACGGTATCGGGCCGCTCGCTCTCTATGTCCACTGCGCCCGCTGCTTTGACCTTGCGCCGATGCTGTGTCCAGGCAACGATATTGCTGGTTACCCCAAAGAGATTGACCGCCGTCAGACCAAAGAAGGTGCAAATACCTGTATTGAAGGCTATCGAGGGACTCTGCCCCAGGAATTTGGCCAGGACAGCTATCGTGTAATGGGCATAATAATAATAGTTGATAGCATAGCCTGAGAACCACATATCACTGGGAGGGAAATGAGGGCTGCGCATAATAGCAGCAATAAAGCCCTCGTCCATAAACATTTCAAAGGAGCGGATATCAGGCCCATATGAACGAATCCAACCCAATAAAAACATCATGCCAATGAAAACCACTTCGCTGGCAACAATGTATGGGAAATTGGTACGCACCACTTTTACCAGCGTATGCCGTACGCGCAAGAAACCCATCAAATTAAAGGCGAACAGGATGAGCAGGACGCCCAGGATAAAAAACTGGCTGAAAGGTAAAAATTGTAGGAACATCAAAGGCAGCCAGACACAAAAAGCCAGCAAAGCCATGCCTATAGCTTTACTGAAAGCCCACCCACGGTCAGGCAGATTATGAAAAACGGTTATAGTGAGCGGCATGCAGATGAAGCCCAGGATCTCCACCATAGCCCACATTTGTAGCAGTTCGGCCATAGACACTCTCTAAAATACAAATTTCAGTTCATTATAAAACACGTAGACGACCTGATGAATTTTCCTATTACTTCCTTCGTATATCATTGATCCCTTAACAACACTTCGTTATACAGTTTTTCTACTAGCAACGACGTCGTTCTGTTCTCAAAAGTTCCCAGAAAATCTCCTGCTCCCACATAAGTCCTTATGTCATTTCGTAAATAATCACGCCGTTGGCATGATAAGTTACATGTACAAATTGACCTACCATTCGATCAAACTTGCTCAAGCCATCCGCTGCTTGCTGCCCATAGAGTTGTTGCTCCAGTGGCCCAACATAGATATATCTCACATGATAATAATGCAACAACTCAAGCGATAAACCAACATCAGGCGTCGTGTAGATGGTGTTGATATCCGTGATGCGATTGAGGGACTGATTGTCATAGCGCTGTTCGCTAACATGATCGGGCCAGCCCAGGACATCGGGTAGGCCGGTATATACCGAGACACGGTTAAACCACTGGTAGGAGGCATCGGGGGCTGCCGCTTCCAATATAACAGGCGAACCGGCTACGTGGTCGTTCAGCCAGGTGATGGCCTGGGCATCCCCAGGATACCACGCGCGGACAAAGGCAAAGCCATCGAGAGTAGGAGTATAGTTGGCACTCTGGACAGGAGGGAAGCCGTAGAATTTCGCCCAGCCTTCGTGTTCACCTATGCGTGAAGCTGTTCCCGCGGGCAGAAAAATTGAGCATGCCACGACCAGTACCACCAGGCAGACTCCCCACATACGTTTCACTATGCCGCTCAATGTTTGCCATAGGCGCTGTACGGCAAGCGCACCACCGATACCCAAACACAGCCAGGCTTGCATAGAAAACTTGAAAACGGTGTTCATCCGATAGTAAGCACCGCCATCCAGGAAGTCTCGCACATAGACCAGCTCCTGGCCCAGCAGAATACACAAGCCCAACACAAGCAGCAGATACGTAAAGCGAGAAGTCGCATCAAACGCCACAATAGCATTCGTGTTAGTAGAGACAGCAGATGTTGACAAGGCTCTCATCACGTGCGTCCCTGTGCCGACCCGACTCCACATGATGAAAAGAAAGACAGCCAGGGCAATCAATACGGCCAGCAGCATTTTCAAACTTAGCAGGACCACAAAAGTAAGCGCGACCCCGCACAGGAGAAAATATCCGGCGAGGCGGCGCGGCTCAATCTTCGTTTTGCTGCGCACCTCCCACCAGCGGTACAGTTCCAAGAGTAAAAAACTGAGGGCCAGGAATATCCATAAGCCAAAGACAGTCAGAAAATCACTCCAGGAGGTTCCCTGTCCAACCGCACCCAGGCCGTCTACATAGAGCTGCTGGTAAAACTTGTAAAATGGCAGATAAAAGAGATAACCCAGGCCGCACAGCAGGACAATACTCACCAGACAAAAGCCTGACGACACCAGTATCTCAAATCGCCCGCTGCCGCGCTTCTCCTGGTATGTCCGTAATATTAACGCACCTCCCAGCACCAGTGCATAGGCGGGCACATCCCAGGGGTTGACACAGGCAATCGTGCCAAAAATAAAAGCGGCGAGGAGGTATAAAAGTATCACTCCTCCACGCCGCTCACCGCTTGTTATCTCTTTGCGCTCGGGTAAGAGCAGGACCGTGGCTATTCCCAGCATGAGTACCGCGACTGGCAGATCCATCACATGAGGATGCAAGTCAGCGAAGAGAAAGCTCCAGAAAGGAAATTCGTTGATCGTAAAAGGTATGACGCGGCTGCTCTGCCAGTAATCAAAAGCGGATATAGGTCCATGCGCCAGCAATGCTAGCAACTGTCCTTTTAGTTGCACCAGGCCGTCAAGGTTACCGATCAAGGCCACAAAATATCCCGCCAGCAGGGCCATGGAGTAACGGCGCGTCAGGCTATATACCAACGAGCAAACACCGGTGAAAGTAAGAGCGAAGAGGGTGGGGATGGCGAGATTGAAGGCCGTTGTCGGGATGATGCCGGTTAGCTTGATGAGCGCTCCAAACATTACATATCCATAATAGTAGTAGTTGATGTAACCACCAGCAAACCAGGGATCATAAGGCGGCATATAGGCGCTGCGCAAAACAGCATTTAGAAAGGCCAGTTCCATGGGCTTTTCACCACCGTGATATATATGCCAGAGATCAGGATTGAGCGCCCGAATCCCCACAAACAGCAGCAAAGCCAGCGTAAACAGACCTTCTTCCAGCAGTATTACCCGCCAGTGCTGGCGTAGAAACGCGTGGATGGTGCGTCTCTGCCAGGTGTAGAGCGTAAAAGAGCAGACAAACAGACCTCCTATCACCAGCCATAGCGAGAGAAGGTTAAAGGCAAGCAGGTGTAAGCTTGCCAGCAGCCAGGCGAAATATGTTAACAGAAGAATGCCCAGCAGTTTGCTAAAGATATAGCCGCGATCATGTAAACTGCGTAAAGCCAGTGCAGTAATGGGATAAACCAGCCAGCCCAGCAGCAGCAATGCGAGCCACCAGAAGAGCACCGGCTGCATGTTAGATACACTATTTGCGGGGAATTGCTCGCTAAAGGGGGGTGAAGCCTGGTCATCGGCAATCTGTTGAGGAGTGAGCAGCAATGAACGCTGGATGCCAGAAAGTCGCGCTCCCAGGGGCGGCAAATGTATGCCCGCAAGTAGTTTATTGAAGAGTTGTGCCGATGTATATGGATATGGGGTGTCTCGTACAAAAATCTTCACAGTAGGGTGATCGAACACAGAGTAGCTCTCATCCGCATCACTATCATTGAGTGTGATCCCAAACAGGTTGGGACGAACCTCGAAGCGTTGGACCTGGTGGAAACCTAGTTGACCACTAAAGAGGAGCTGATAATAGTGATTGGTCAGCGGGTAGCGAAATGGCAGACGCGGAATAGATTTATCAAGGCGGTCAGAGGACATGGTAATGACATTGATCGTTGGCAGAAGGTTGGCAAGTTGGTGCGCTTTATCGGTCGTATCATCGCCATATAGATCCAGGCCTGTTTGCGCCTGACCATTCGCCCCTGGGTAGCTAGCCTGGGTATACATTTCAGGAAAGTTATTGCCAATCGCCACGGGTAAAGGATCATCCCACTGTTCATATGTCAACACGCTGCCAGGTGCGATATGGCTGTATATCCACTGCGATGCCTGAATACGCGTATTGGGTTGGCTGTACACATTCAGCAAGGCCAGCCCCTGAAACATGGTACCTATCAACACCAGCAGGATAGCGAGATAGGGAAGAGCCGCCAGAATTTTTTTTGCGTACCCCTGCCCCTGTTTTGTTTGTGTCAGGCGCACGCAGGCCACCAGAAGAGTTGTAGCCATCAAGGTCAAGAAGGGATAAATAGGCAGCATATAGCGCATAAACTTTACATAGAAATCACCCGTTATCCCCGCGTAAACCAGCACCCAGGCCAACACGATCAACCACAGATCAGCATCGCGCTTCCAGACGCGCCACAAGAGCCACAGCAACCCCGCAAATGCCGCTATCCCCAACGTCACTCCCATACCCCATAAGACGATATTTTGTATTTCGTAGACATACGGTGTGGTGCCCGTAAACTGGCGTACATATGGTAAATCCAATAGACCCCGCGCCAGGTCACTCTGCTGGCTAAGTTGCTGGACAAAATTTGGCAGATCAAGCAGCGCATAGGGCATGGCTATAAGAAATGTAATCCATGCCATGCAAGCTGCCAGCAAGAGTGGGATCAGGGCGGTGTAGGCACCATGCTTATACCAGCGCATCGCCACAGCTACAAGCAGGGGAACTGCCAGGGGTGTAGCACTAAATTTGGTCGCCACGGCCAGTGCATAAGCCAGGCCAGCTACGACTGCCCAGCGGACTGGTTTGTCTGTATCTACCAGGGCGACGCAAGCTAACACGGTCAGCACAACAAAGAAGAGCAGCAGTGTATCTACAACGTAGAAGTGTGAAAGTTGCAGTTGCAGAGGTGTAAATGTCACGAGCGCTGCCGCTAACAGACCCACGGCCCAGCCCTGCCGACGCTCCCCTGTCTTTTCCCGGGCCAGCAATAAACCCAGCCAGCCTGTTAACAGGATAGTACCGCTATCAAAGATAGCTGAGAGAATACGCCCAAGCAAAGTCAGGCCTGTCATCGTTGCAATGTTGGGAGAGAGGTGAGACAGGATATTGCCCAGGCTTGCCAGCAGGTACAGGGGAAAAGATCCATAGGCAAAAAAATGGGGATTGAGCGGCGAATTTACAGGATCAAAGAACTGCGCCACGCTGGTTGGCCACGATAGCGTCATGACGCGAAAAAGGATTTGCCGTTCATCGGGATGAAAATTATTTCCCTGGTCCCAATTTAAACCGTACAGGCGCAAAGCCAGTCCAAGCACAGCCAGGCCAAATAGAGCCAGCACGCGCCAGCTAACCACCTTCTTCACGTGTGTCTCGATCTTTTCCTCCCTCAAGCACCCCAGAGGGAAATTTATCTGTTCTCAACCTACCAGGACGGCGACTGTCCCCTAGTATAGGCAGTATGTCAAGCCGGGTCAAGAGGTACTAATGGATGGGTTCACTATCTATGCTACCGCTCCCTTACTTCTACCGCCTTTACCAGCTTTCGTTACCGCAACCAGCTTCTTTGCCTCCAACTGTTCATTAACTGCACCTACCACGACCGTATCTCCTGGCACAAAGGTTGTTTGCAGAATGGCCTCGGCCAGCATATCTTCGAGCAATCTCTGCACGGCACGACGCAGGGGTCGCGCACCATAGACCGGGTCATAGCCGTGTTTCACTAGCAGACTGCGTGCCTCATCTGTAACCTGTAAGCTGATCGCCTGCTCCTGCATGCGCTGCTGTGTCGCAGCAACCATCACGTCCACAATCTGGCGCAGGTGTACCTCTTCCAGCTTGTGAAAGACCACTATCTCATCCACACGGTTGAGTAATTCTGGCTTAAACAGACGCTTTAACAGGGGCATGACCTGTGAACTACTGTGCTCAAGCTCCCAGGCCTGCCGATCCTGTTCACGATACTTCTGGCTCGTAAAGGCCATTGGGCGCAATTCAAGTTGAGACGAGCCAATATTCGAGGCAAGAATAACCAGCGTATGCTTGAAGCCTACCACCTTACCGTGTGTATCAGTCAGGCAGCCATCACCCAGGATCTGCAAAAGGAGATCATAGATCGCGGGGTGCGCCTTTTCAATCTCATCGAAAAGAAGCACGCTGTATGGACGTCGATATACCTCTTCGGTCAATTGCCCTCCCTGTTCATAGCCAATATATCCCGGAGGAGCGCCTATCAGGCGCGAAACGTGATGGCTCTCCATAAACTCCGACATGTCCAGTGTGATCAGCGCACGCTCATCCCCAAACAATGTCGTGGCGAGGGCACGCGCTAGCTCCGTCTTCCCTACACCGGTAGGGCCAACAAAGATGAACGAGCCAATGGGACGACGATCATCTCTCACATCGACACGTGAGCGACGTATGGCTCGCGCTACGGCCTGCACTGCGGCATGTTGCCCAATCACACGCTGGTGCAGGATATCCTCAAGCTGCAATAAGCGTTTGGCTTCCGCGGTGGTGGCCTGAAGCGGCGGAATACCCGTACATGCAGCTACAACCTGGGCAATCTCCTGCTTACCGACAACCGGGCGCTGCTGTCCCCGTGTGCACATCCACTCTCGCTCAAGTTCATATAACTGCTGGTACAGGTGCAACTCTCTGTTGCGCTGCTTTAACGCAGCGGCAAAGTCGCGCTGATCAATTGCATAATCCTTTGCTTGCCGCACCAGCACAATGTCATGGCGTAGTTTCTGTATATGCTCAGGACTTAGCGCAGCCTGGACGTTCGTTCGCGCCGCGGCTTCGTCAAGCAGGTCAATGGCTTTATCCGGCTGGTAACGGTTCTGAATGTAGCGTGAGGACATCTGTACAGCCGCTACTAAAGCCTCGTCGGTAATCGTCACCTGGTGGAATGCTGCATAGCGTTCGCGCAGACCGCGTAACATCTCCAGCGTCTCCTCTGGGGTTGCCTCTGGAATATACACAGGCTGAAAGCGCCGCTCTAGAGCCGGGTCGGCTTCAATTGTCCTACGATATCCTTCGATGGTAGTAGCACCAATACATTGAAACACACCTCGTACCAACAAAGGTTTAAAGAGACTGCCTGCATCGAGTGATCCCCTCGCTCCGCTAGTGGCCACCAGCATATGTAACTCATCTATCATCAGAATAATATCCCGAGCGGTGAGGATTTCCTGGATAATATGCTTCAAATGCTCCTCAAAATCACCCCGATACCTGGTATTAATAGGCAGCAGCCCTACGTCTAGTGCAACCACGCGATAATTCAACAGGTTTTCTGGCACGCGATTTTGCATAATACGCAGGGCCAACCCTTCCGCGATGGCAGTTTTCCCCACACCCGCATGACCAAGCAGGGCGGGATTATTCTTTGAACGCCGCGATAAGATCTGCATCGTTCGTTCCAATTCCGCCTCACGCCCAATCACCGGATCAAGTTCACCGGCCAGGGCTGCCAGGTTCAGGTCGCGGCTTACCTGGTTCAACATAGGTGTCATATCGTAATGGATCTGGTATTGACGAGCAAGGAGCATCCTTGCGCTTCCATTTCTGAACAGCACACGCAGTTGTTGACGCGTTAGATCGGGAAAGAGGCCAAAGCTCTCCAATACCCCCACCGTCACGCCATTCGGCTCACCATACAGACCCAACAACAGATGCGCAACGCCAACCAGTTCCTCCTGCATTTCAGCAGCCTCCCTTTCGGCATTTGCCAGCGCAGTCCGTACCGCCGGTCCTGGTTTCGGTCCACTTGTATACACCCTGTTGCCGTGACCTGCCATAAATTCGATGGCCTGAATAATACGCAAGGGACTTACGCGCAAAGAGGCAAATAGGCCTTCAATAACCAGGTCACCTGATTTGAGGATGCTCAGTAGGAGGTGCTCAGTTCCAACAATCCTGTGGCGTAATCGCTGTGCTTCCTCGCGGGCATAGGCCAGCACTTGCCGGGCTTCTGGCGTGTAACGGTTCAACCTGCTCATTACCGTACTCCTCCCAAACAAAGAAGATCCTATAAACCAGCCATCTTTCCACGCCGCTTCCTCATCTTCATAGGATAGATATCGGGTGAGCACTATATATTAGGCAGGGTAAAGGGACTAAAGGGTAAATAAGAAAGATAAAAGTCCCGAGTTTTTTAATGCAAAATCATCTCTTCCGGTATCTCAACAAGCTGCCTCCAATATCAATGCCAATGTACGCCATATGCAAGCTTCCTCCCTTATGGTTATGGTTTTTTGTCAGCGGGTGTGATATTACTTTGTGTACAGGCAGAATATCGCAAGGAGTAACTTATGAGCATTCCAGCATCCGGCACTGTTGCGCTGGTCGGCGCAGGCGAATATCTACCACCCATTGCGCCCCTAGATCAGGCGTTGCTCGAGCGTGTGCAGGGAACCCCGCGCGTCGTCGTACTACCCACTGCTGCCGCTCCGGATGGAACTACCGTGGCACACCGCTGGGTTGAGATGGGCATCAAACACTTCTCTCAACTGGGCGCAGCGGTTGAATCTGTAATGTTGCTCACACGTACAGATGCCAATGATGCGAACATCGCTGCCCAGATCGCCGCGGCCAACTTCGTCTATCTCTCCGGCGGCAAGCCGCGCTACCTGCTTGAGACACTACAAGGCACCGCTTCCTGGCAGGCCATGAGCAATGTCCTGGCAGTTGGAGGTGTACTGGCTGGTTGCTCAGCAGGAGCCATGGTCCTGGGCAGTGAATTATTTGATTTTCCCCAGTTGTGGCGTACCATTCCTGCCCTCGGCCTGATCCCAGATATTATCGTCATACCCCATTTTGATGAATTACCTACTATGGCAATCAATACGATGAACCTGGGCAAGCGCAAAACCACCGTTGTGGGTATCGATGGCTCTACTGCGCTGGTCTGCTCGCAAGCACAATGGATGGTCAATGGGCGCGGCAGTGTGAGTGTCTTCAAGGACGGACACAAAACGCGCTACCTCTCCGGTGAGAAGGTTCCGCTCCCCAGTTAACTTGATATACATCAACCCTTGACAAAGGGTGTTTTGTATTCTATACTTCTTTTGTTGGTTGAATTGACAGTCAACCAACAGATTTTGGAGAAAGAGCATTCATGTCACCACGAAGTGAAAAACAGAATCAGCAGATTAAGGATGAGCGCCGGGAGAAGATTCTGAAAGCGGCCATACAGGTCTTTGCAGACAAAGGGTACGCTACCACAAAGATCACCGATATTGCGGCGGCGGCAGGCATGAGCCACGGATTAATCTATCACTACTTTGCCAGCAAGGAAGCTGTCTACGCAGAAATCGTCGAAGATGCGGTCCAAAAATCGGTCCAGATGAGTACAGCGGCTCTAGAGCAGCCTGGTACACCCTGGGAACGTATTCAGCTAATGTGCGCACGGACACTGGCGGGTATCCGAGAGTATCCAGAGTACTATGCCATTATCGTTCAGGTGCTGACCAACCCGGAGATCCCCCTTGAGGTGCGTACATTCTTGCGCGAAGCTGGGAATACGACTTACCTCAATATGTTCAGCTTAATCAGGGAAGGTCAGGAGTCAGGGCAAGTTGTAGCAGGTAACCCATTTGAACTGACTAATGCTTATTATGATTTGATCCAGGGGATTGCGATCAGAAATGTCGTCGCTCGACAACAAGCAAGTTCTTTGCAGGAAGATGCCAGTATACAACCCTTCATTACAATTGATACCGTCTTGCGACTCTTAAAAGCCTGAGAGCTCCCTTTTTATATCTTTCTCTAGTAGTTTTCTTTAGAAAACTGCACATCAGTATGTCTACTTGTCAGCAGGTCCTTATAGAAAAGACTTCTTTCAAAAGAAAGGAACCGCGTCATGGAAGCGTTGCTTGAAAAATGGTCCTTGTTCATCAGCCGCTGGTCATTGCTTATTGTGATAGTATGGATTCTCCTTGTTATCGTCGCCTTCAAATTTGCTCCCTCCATTACTAGCGTCGCGGCCCAGCAGAAAATTGCTAACTTACCTGCTACCGCAGAGAGCGTCCAGGCGGACAAACTCTACGGCAGCAAATTCGCGGTAGGGCAGCAGTCCGTGAACACCGAGACCGACCTCATCATCCTGACAGATCCCCAGGACATCTCAGCGCACGATGAGAGCCTTGCACAACAGATCGCCAGTTGGCTACGTAATCCCGCGACTCAGCCTGCGTACCTACTTCAGGTTCAGGGGCCGAGCGTGAACATTCCGGCGGCAGCATTTCAAAGTAGTGATGGGAAGGCACTCAGAATCATCTTGACCTGGGATACGGCGCATGGAGCCGACTTGAACACATCGACGGACCAGGTCAACCACTACCTTGCTAGTCAGAACGTGGTCCCAGGAGGGACACTGGGACTTTTTGGCGCGACATCCATCGCCCAGGATCTAAGCAACAGTTCCCTGAGTTTAGGCGGTGGGATTGCCTCCATACTTGGCTTCCTGGTAATCATTGCTATCCTTGGTTTTGTGTACCGTTCTCCCCTGGCCGTCTTGCTCCCATTGCTCTCCATTGGCCTGGCATTTGGGCTGGCCATCCCAGTGCTGGCCTGGGCGGGACAACTCTTTGGATTACCGGTAGCTACTTTCAGCCTTGAATATGTTGGATTTGTCATGCTTGGAGCCGGGACGAATTATGGTGTCTTTATGCTCTCACGCTATCGTGAAGAGATACGCCGTAGCGAACAGAATGATCGTGCGGGTAGACATGCAGCACTCGCTCGTGCCTTTGGACGCGTGGCCGAGGCGATCATGTCAAGCGCAGCTACCGTGATAGCGGCGACGGGCGTGATGGGAATAGCGCAACTGGCTATACTCCGTCTCACCGGTCCCGCCGTAGCGATTGGCGTCTGCTGCCTGCTCCTGGCAGGTCTTACCTTGTTGCCCGCGCTTATGTCTCTCTGTGGCAGAGCGCTTTTCTGGCCCGCCAAACCGCGCCCACGCAAGACCACAGGCGACGTACCGGCCACACGCAGTATATGGGCTTATGCTGGTCAACTGGTTACCTCGCACCCCCGCCTGGTTGCGCTAATCACGGTCGTGCTATTATTACCGCTTGCCATATCCGCCTTTGGCATCGCGCCATCATTCGATACATTGGGTATTCTACCGACTACAACTACATCAGTACGGACATTTACAGCATACCGGCAACATTTCAACGACATTGCCCAGGTGCAAGTTATTCTGAATGCTCCTGGCAAGGATCTGAGACAGCCACAATATAGCAGCGACATCGCGCATATTGCAGCAGCGCTGGCAAAGGTGCCGCACGTCTCGCGAGTCGTGATCCCAACGACTTCTGCCTCTCAGCCGCATCTTCCCAGCCAGGATTACGCTACCGATGGCAGCGCGGTTGCTATAACGCTCCTGCTTGACGTTGATGCAACCTCACAGGAAGCGCGTCAAAGCGTTGACATGCTCATTGCTACAGCGACGCAGGCGAAACAGGGCACCAGTCTCAGCAACGCGCAAGTGCTTCTCAGGGGAGAGAGTGCAGGCGTACGTGACGAGGAAATCCAGTTGGGCAGCGACTTCCTGCTGATTGCCATCCTGGTCATTAGCGTCATCTACGTGATCCTGGCGCTGCTGGTGCGCAGCCTGATCGCCCCGCTCTACCTGCTCGGTACTATCGCGCTTTCGGCGGGAACAGCCATCGGTCTGACCAACTTCGTCTTTCATGATATCCTGGGCAAGCCTTTGTACTACATCATCCCTGTGATGGCCTTCGTCTTCCTGGTCGCGCTTGGTGAAGATTTTAATATCCTGACCATCAGCCGCATTCGTGAGGAGGTGAAGCTGCTTGGTGAGCGTAAGGGGATTGCCACGGCTGTAGCACTAACAGGCGGCGTCGTCTCATCCTGTGGCCTGGTTATGGCGGCTAGCTTCTTGCGAGCGGCCATGAGTCCTGTCATCCTGCTGGCGGAATTAGGCTTTGCCATTGTGGCAGGCGTATTGATCGACACCTTCATCGTGCGTCCTCTGCTAGTCCCGGCCATAGTAATGTTACTTGGTCGTTGGAATTGGCTCTGGTTTGGCCGCAACAGGGCTCCATCTCTGCCTACAAGTGGGCAGCTAGTAAACATTGTTGTTGAGGAAAAGGCCTAGTGCAAAACCACTTGACCTGTTCGAAGTTTCCCTGTAGAATGATCTCCATCCGCAGGCATGAGAGGCAGCATCAGGTTTTCTTCGATCCGTTTGAGGATACTGCAAGTTAGATAGCCTTTCTTCGTATTGATTTTTCGTTCAGTTGCCAAAAAGTACTAGGGCCTCCTTTCAAACAAGGAGGCCCTAGTACTTTTGTAGGTTATGCGAATTGGCTTTTATGCAGTGTAAATATTACCTCAGCTTTTCACCTCTAGTGCCTATTATTACGGCTGGCACTGCCACTCGCGCCAGCTATAGCCGTCACGCACAAAGATGGCATGGGCAGCATTAATGTTGGACCAGGCATCGTAAGGTGAGGCACCAGCATATGGTGTGCCGCTCCAGGTACTAGGATACAGGATCTGGAAAACACCGGCGGCATGACTGTTGCCAATCGCCTGGGAATTCGTCGCGCCTGGATTGAGACTGGACTCACATTGGGCAACCCGCATAGCTGAGCCAGCGTAAGGACCAAAGACCTGCTGAATCATGCTTACCACCGAGCCACCGTTAGAGGAGGTTGCTAAATAGGAGTGGGCAGGAGCCTGCCGTACGGCAGATGAA
>WNFM01338000.1_pt2 | contig 17541 bp, 18 predicted proteins | sample 5400271 | NCBI WGS metagenome assembly WNFM01 (sample SAMN13153352, study PRJNA577476) | soil metagenome | isolation source: 60 cm saprolite on Douglas fir-dominated hillslope | place: USA:California | collected 2013-09-17 | reverse complement strand
ATTTCAGCGATGCCTACCCAATACGCGTTCTCACGAATCATGACGCACACGCCGCGACCATCCACGGGAGTGCTTCCCGTTTTTCGCGCCCGCGAGTGAGGCGAAGATCGAGGTTCCCAGCCCACGGCTTTGGCGGTGGCTTTGAGAATATTGATCAAGCGCTCGTCAGTTGTGTGATCCAGGCGGAATTGAATGGGATCCGTATTTGCCGCAGCTGCCGCTTCATTGATCAATCCTTCCAGTGCGAAATTCTGCTGGCGCTGCCCAGGAGTGCGCATGATGTTGCCGCGCAGCCCGCCCGATGCTGATTCCGCTGCAAGGTTCGGCATTCCATACGCATGTTCGAGCCGGTCCTGAATTTTGTCGTACGCCCACTCCGTAGCGACCCATCCTCCCGGCGGTGACGCGCTGCAAGGCATTCCAGCAAGCAGAGCGCCGATGGGGCGCGGATCCATCATGTGGGGCGAGTAAAACGAACTATGCAGTTCGATCACATTGCCACTTGCGTCGAGACCCGCTTGGATATCGGATACCCAGGCTGGAGAGACACTCGACCACATCATGTCCTCCTGCAAAGTCCATTGGACGCGCACAGGTTTGCCGGTCAATTGAGAAAGAATCACAGCGTCGCTCTCCGCGCCATCGCCGCCGAAGGTTGTGCGTCCGTATTGACCGGAATGATCCAGCCAGCGAACCACGACGTGCTCCGGCGTGGTTCCCAGCATGTATGCGATCCGTGCGCGCAACCCTTGTGACTGCGCCGAGTGGGTCCACACCGTCACGCTGCCATCGCTGCGAACGTCAGCGACTGCGACGAACGGGCCGATCGGAGCGTGCCTCACATAAGGCTGTTCGTAGGACGCAGAAATTGTTTTCGTAGCTTTCGCCAGCGCGGTGGCAACACCGGCCGCTTTTCCACGTCTCTCCGAAGGCGTGTTCCATTTGTAGGTGCGAAGCGTTTTCGTGACGTTCTCGCTACCCGGTAGCTCGGCCCACTCAGTCCATTTCGTTCCAGCGGCAACGGCACGCGCCGCGCTAATGGCTTCCCATTCGTTGGACGAAGCGACGGCGACGAGATTGCCCTTCTTCACAATTTCTGCGGTTGGAAACTGTTTCTTGTCCACTGCGCCAACGGAAATCAGGGTTGAACCAAGCGTTGCGGGACGAATCATGCGGGCGTGAAGCATCCCGGGCAACGTGACGTCGCCGCTCCATTGCGTTTTGCCGGTCACTTTGTCGGGAATGCCGGGCACGGGAAAAGACGTACCCATCACCTTGCACTGGCTTAGCGGCTTCATCGGCGGATCACCGGTCACCGTGAGACCGTCCAGCCCATCTACGCCGACCCACTTGCCTGGGGCGGGCTTCGCAAATTCGCCGGTAACCGGAATCTTCAAGTCGAGAAGCTGTCCCTCAACAAGTTGCCCGTAACCAATGCTCTTTCCGCCGCCAGAGATAACGCCATCCGCGACGCTAAGACTTTCGACCGGAACACCCAGTTGCGTTGCCGCCAGCCCCAGCAGCGCTTGATAGGTGTAAGCGGCTACCTTGCGAACGTTGACCATTCCGCTGAGGAAACCAGCAGAGTATCCGCCGTCCGGTGTCTTGTCCGTGTCACCCATGATGAGCGAGATCGTTTCCGGCCGGACGCTCAATTCCTCGGCAATCACCTGCGTGTAATATCCGCTCATCCCAGTACCGGTTTCCGTCCGTCCGGTTCGCGCAAGAATCGTGTTATCGCCTCGGATTTCCAGCCACGAAGCAAGCTGACTCGGATCGAGCGAAGTATTGTTTTCTGCCGGAAGCGCGCAAAATTCCGCAGGCACCGCGAACGAGACGAAAAGGGCTCCACCTATTTTTACAAAGCCGCGCCGAGTGATCGCCGTTGCGAGAGGAGATGCGCTGAGTGTTTCGGCTTTTATGGCCATAGACTTTCTCCCCTCACGCTCTCATCGCCCTGGCCGCACGCTGCACCGCGTCGATGATGGCGGCATAGGTTCCGCAGCGGCATAGATGTGGCGATGGCGGGGTGTTCGTAAATGCATCTTTGATTTGCGCCACACTTGGATTCGGATTTTTTGTCAGCAATTGCACGGCGGCAATCATCATCCCGCTCTGGCAGTAGCCGCACTGCGGCACCTGTTCGTCAATCCACGCCTGTTGAACGGGATGCAGCGTTTTCGCAGCGTCTGCCGCGCTCAACTTTTTCTCCGCCGCCCAAGCCGCAGGCAGCCCTTCGATCGTCGTCACGTGCTTGCCCACGGCGTAGGAAACGGGTGTGATGCACGTGCGGATTTCTTCTCCATCGAGCAGCACGGAACACGAACCACACTGCGCCATCCCACAGCCTAGCCGGGGACCGCTCAATTTCAGTTCATTGCGAAGAACGAAAATCAGAGGTGTTTCCGGCGCCGCGGACACAACTTGCCTGGCGCCGTTCACAAATAGGGTGAGCTCGCTCGCCATGTTTTTTTCCTCCTTCGCCAAGATCTCGCCAGTCCATCAAGCGGGCTCTGATGTCCTGGCCTCTATGACATTCCTGTTTGTTGCTCCCGCTGCCCGCTCCACATTCCCTCGCTGCCTCCAATTCCAGCCTTTGATCCCGCTCGCCGTGCTGTTGCGACCAGATACCACGCTGGCCAACACAACGCCCAATTCAGCGTCCATTGTGGCAACGCCCACCAGTGATGAGCTCCGCTACTCCAGCCCGGAAGCATCAATGCGGTGATGGTTATTGCCAGTGCTATGGCAGAGCTCAGCTTCATCCTGGAGATTCGCAAACCCTGGTGAACGCCCCCGATCGCGGGCACCAAAAAGAGAAGTAGGCAAAACCTGGACAGGGACTCGACACGGAATCTCGACAAACAAAACAAACAAGGCGAATAGCAAAGTAACGTGCTGGCCCAAAGAGTACGCCGCGACAATGATCCGACTGCAAAACCACCCGTCCAGGACCAGCCGATCAGAAGGAGTGCCTGGCATAGCAACACCAGCGACCCGGAGCCCAGTGTCAGGGACGACCTCTGGAGAAGCTCGGGGCATCGTAGGGTCAGATAACTCCAACTGACAGACAGCGAGAACCCCATAAGGAGAAAGCTGCTTGGAAGGGCCACTCCGAATCCCGCCAGCCAGGGCCGCCAGCTTTTCCAAAGGGCTGCTTCCTGGCGGAACACCAGGCCGAGCACGCTGGACAGCCCTTGCCAGGCGTTTTCGTCCGCTTCCAGCAAATCGCCCAGCACGGCTTCCCGCACGTCGCGCGCCAGCAGTCGGGCAGCAGCCTCGACGAAGGACCAGCCGGTGCTCGTCATGAGGCGCTCCCCGTGCGGTTCGCCACCCATGACGCTCCGCGGCTCACGCGCGTCACCGCCTGGTAAAAGTCCTTCGCGGCGTGCACGCCCTTGGGCGTCACGCGAACCATGCGCTTGGCGCGGCCACCCCGTTGAGGCGTGGCATCACCCATCCACGTTTTCAGCAGACCTTTTGTTTCGAGACGATCGATGGTTGTATAGAGCGCGCCTATGGAGCACTTTCGTCCGGTCGTCCCCTCGATTTCTTCACGAATCGCCGCGCCGTAGGCGTCATCTCCAAGCCCAGCAGCCGCCGTGATCAACAAGTATTCGAATTCGCCAAGCATGATTAGAATCACATTGTGATACTAATCGCGGATCGCGTCAAGGCATTTGCATAAGGCTAAGGGCGGAAGGGCTTCCTTGTTGTGTACAGACGGGCCACTCAGAAGTAATTCACCTAACCGGGTAGGACGCTCATTGGAATTCGGCCACTGACCACGCAACGTAACTTCAGACGAAGCGTTCGCCGTCCTGGACGTGATTGCCGTTTACAAATTCTTGCGCGGAAATTTGTTTGCGTCCTTCCAGTTTGACGCTGGACAGGCGGAGAAGAGTTTTCTGGCCGCAGGAAACAAGTAGCGCACCGCCTTTCGAGTGAATTTCGCCCGGAAGAAAGGGCACAGCCCCGAGCGGCCCGGGGTAAACATGCTGTGCCCCTACAAAGTCACCCCCATTAGATGCCGAATGGCCGAAAAGTTGGCAGGGTGTGGCGCGGAAGGTGGAGTAGGAGCCGGGCCAGGGGGTGAAGGCGCGCATGCGGTTGTAAATGACTTGGGCGGGTTGCGACCAATCGATGCGGCCGTCCTCTTTTTTTAGGAGGGGGGCGAGGGTGGCGTTTTCGTGGATTTGCGGCTTGGGATGAAGGGTGGCGCCGCGGAGGGCGCGGAGAGTCTGGGCGATTAAAGGCGCCGAGATTTCTGCCAGACGGGCGGCTAGTTCGGGAGTGGTTTCGTTCGAACCGATGGGCGTTTCTTGTTGGAGCAAGATTTCGCCGGTGTCCATTCCTGCGTCGATGCGCATGGATGTGATGCCGGTGGTGGTTTCGCCGTTGGCGATGGCCCATTGAATTGGAGCGGCGCCGCGATACTTGGGAAGAAGAGAGGCGTGGGAATTGATCCAGCCAAGTTTTGGAATCGAGAGGAGGCGGGCGGGGATGATTTGACCGTAAGCGATGATGACGATGGCGTCGGGGTTGGCGTTGCGGAGGAATTGTTCGGACTCGGGAGTGCGGATTTTTTCTGGCTGGAAGACGGGGAAGTTGGCGGCTAGGGCGGTTTCTTTTATAGGGGAAAAAGAGAGTTCGTGGCCGCGGCCTCTTGGCCGGTCGGGTTGGGTGATGACGGCTGCGATTTCGAAGTCGGGTTGGGCGAGGAGGTGCTTGAGGGTGGGAACGGCGAAGTTTGGGGTGCCGCAGAAGAGGAGGCGCACGGGTTAGGTCCTGCTTGAAGTATACGTTGAGATCCTGAGTCCCGCGTTGCGGGACTCAGGATCTCAACCTTCGAGGAAAAAGAACGGAGCTACACAGAGTGCACGGAGGGCGGAGCACGGAGAAGGCGGCGTCCTCTTACGGAAAAAAAGAGCAGCGTTGTGATTGCTGCCGCGGGCAGGCCGACTACGGTTGTCAAAGAGCGAAAAGCAAAAGCAGCGGCGTCCCGATATATCGGGATAAATGCCGTCGCTGCGACATAAAGTAAGAAACTACCACTCGCCTTGTTTCTTTAGTTTCTTGATTTTGCGGCGGACTAGGTCGCGCTTGAGCATGCTCAAGTGCTGGAGGAAGAGGATGCCGTTGAGGTGATCGATTTCGTGGCAGAAGGCGCGGGCGAGGAGATCTTCGCCGCGGATTTCGAACGGTTCACCTTTGGCGTCCTGGGCTTTGACCGTGACGAATTGCGGGCGGACGACGTAGCCGCGGAAGCCGGGGATGGAGAGGCAGCCTTCTTCTTCGCGTTTTTCTCCTTCGAAGTGGATGACCTCGGGATTGACCATGACGACCGCTGGTGACGTCGACGACCGCGATGCGAATACTTTTGCCGATCTGCGGAGCAGCGAGACCGATGCCTTGCGCGGCGTACATGGTGGCGAACATGTCTTCGGCAAGTTCGGCGAGTTCGGCGTCGAATTTAGTGATGGCGGCAGCGGGTTTTTCGAGGACGGGATCGCCGTACTTAATGATGGGGTAGATTTTGCGCGGAGTTCCGGCAATTTCCTGAGTGGCGGCGGCGTCCACTGAAAGTGGTTCAGAAGTCGTGGATTTGTGTGGCATAGCCCTCGAAGTTGCGGCGCATCTCGGTTAGAGAGTCACCACCAAATTTTTGCAGAAAAGCATCGGCGAGGACAAGTGCCACCATGGCTTCGGCGGCAACGGCGCCTGCGGGGACCACGCACCAGTCGGAACGCTCGTAGGCGGCCTGAACAGGCTCCTTGGTGACCATGTCGGCGGTTTTGAGGGCGCGGCGAAGCGTGGAGATTGGTTTCAGGTAGCCGCGAACGATGACGTTTTCGCCGTTGGTGATTCCACCTTCGAGTCCTCCGGCACGATTGGACGAGCGCGAGAATTTCTGCGGGGTCTTGTCGTAGAAGATTTCGTCCTGGACTTCGCTGCCGAGAGAGCCTGCGGCGAGAACGCCTGCGCCGATTTCGACGGCTTTGACGGCTTGGACGCTCATGACGGCTTGCGCGAGTTTGCCATCGAGTTTTTCGTCCCACTGGGCGTGCGAGCCGAGGCCGACGGGAACGTTGTGGGCGACGATTTCGAAGATGCCGCCGACGGTGTCACCTGCTTTCAGGACGGAGTCGACTTCAGCTTTCATTTTTTCCTGAGCGGCGGAGTCGACGCAGCGGAGTGGGGACTCTAAATCGTTCGAGATTGCCTGGATTTCGTTCCAACTGGGGGCGCGATCAATGCGAGTGTGGCCAACTTGAATGGTGTGGCTGGCGATTTCGGTGCCGAGGGCGCGGAGGAGTTGTTTGGCTAACGCGCCCGCTGCGACACGAGCGGCGGTTTCGCGTGCGGAGGCACGTTCAAGGATGTAGCGGGCGTCGTGAAAATTAAATTTTTGCGAGCCGGCGAGATCGGCGTGTCCGGGGCGGGGTGCTACGAGTTTTTTGGCGGTGGAGTCGTCCTCTGGATATGCTTCAACGGCGAGGATTTTTTCCCAGTTGGCCCAGTCGCGATTTTCGACGCGCAGAGCGATGGGCGCGCCGATGGTTTGGCCGTGGCGGACGCCGGCGAAAATATCGGCGCGGTCTTTTTCAATTTTTTGGCGGCCACCGCGTCCGTAGCCGAGCTGGCGGCGGTGCAGTTCGCGATTAATGAATTCGAGGTCGATGGGAAGTCCTGCGGGCAAGCCGGAAAGAAAGGCGAGCAGCGCCTGGCCGTGCGACTCACCCGCAGTGTAGAAGCGAAGCATTTAGCTCGATCCCTGAAAATGGAAAATGAAAAGTGAAAAAGAGTTTAACTGGCGCGGCGAGTTGCGTAAAGCGTTTGCGAAAACCGGAGTTAGTCAGCTCCCGATTATCCGGCACAGCAGATTTTAACCGCGCAACCGCTAGTCAAATTCATAGAACTCTTTGTCGGGCATCGGGTTACGGTTCCGGCGGCATGTTTGTAAAAGCCGTCTAGGGTGACATGTTTCCCAAAAAGGAAGAGTGCCTTCATAAACCCTTGGAGGACAACTCGGACGGTGCCATCTGGCCCAGATTGAACGATGGTATGAATGGTCGCCGGACGTGACGAATAGTTTGCTCGGCCGGCTCGGCAGCCAGCGTTTTGAGTTTTTCCTGCGTCAGCTTTCGGAGTCGTTCATCGCGCTGGTTGACTATCTTTCGGAACGTTGCGAGGGATTTAGGAAGTGTGCGCATCGGGGCGTTCTCAATGATCAACATACTACATGCGACTTGTAGCGACGGTCTAGCACAGGAGCCTAATGATCGCGGCAATCGGAACCCACGCGTTGCCGAAAAGCTCGCCAGGTACAACTTTCCTTGACGGCAATCGACGGCACGGTTAGGCTTTCGACGAAGTAGTTGGATGTGAGCAGGTACACACCGGCGTGAGTGCTGAAAAAGGATTTCGAGCGCTGGCGGGTGGTTGCGGAACCAAGTTTTCGAAATAGGAACACGTGGCAGACACGCCTCTTCAGGTCACCGGACGGGAACCGCAGGCGCAGGCGGAGAATCCGCCGTCGATATCCGAGGTGCTGATCGGAGGCGCTAAGGATGCGGTGCTGCGCGTTCAGGAATATTCCTACCTTGCGCTGCAATCCATAACCAACATTTTTTCCGGGCCGCATTATTTTCAGGATACGCTGGACCAGATGGACAGCATTGGCGTGGGTTCACTGCCGATTGTGCTGTTGACCGGATTTTTCATTGGCGCGGTGATGGTGCTGCAGACCGCGGCACAGTTTGTGCGATTTGGGCAGACTTCGCTGACCGGAGATGCGGTGGCGATTGCGCTGGTGCGGGAACTAGGGCCGACGCTGACGAGTTTGCTGGTGACGGGGCGATGCGCATCGGGAATTGCGTCGGAGCTCGGGTCGATGCTGGTGACGGAACAAGTGGACGCGATGCGCGCGATGGGCACGGATCCGAGCCGGAAACTGGTGACGCCGAGAGTGGTGGCGACGATTCTGGTGCTGCCGTTGTTGACGGCGATTTCGGATTTTATCGGGCTGGTGGGCGGATGCGTAGCGGCGGTGTTTTCGTTGCGGCTGGGCATGGTGCAATTTTGGACGCGAGCGATTGACGCGCTGGATTTTGCGGACATCATGCAGGGGATGACCAAGCCGCTGATCTTCGGATTTATTCTGGCGACCGTGGGGTGTTACCAGGGATTGACGGTGAAAGGTGGAACGCAGGGAGTCGGGCGATCGACGACGCAGGCGGTGGTGGTGTCTTCGGTGCTGATCATTGTGGCGGACACATTTTTGACCAAGCTGGCGCTGTATCTTGCGGACAAGGTTTTTTAAAAAAGTATGGAAGCGACGATATCGTTTCGCGGGGTGCGGCTGGGATTTGCGGAAGGCGACATCCTATGCGGATTGTCGTTCGAAGTGTATCCGAAAGAGACGCTGGTGCTGCTCGGAGAGACTGGGACCGGGAAGACGCTGAGCTTGAAGATGGCGGCGGGGCTGATACGTCCGTTGGAAGGCGACGTGATGGTGCTGGGAAGACACGTTTCCCAGATGAAGGAAAAAGAGCTGCTGGATTTCAGGCGCGAAATTGGATTTGTGTTTCAGGAAGGCGCGCTGTTCGATTCGTTGACGGTGGAAGAGAACGTGGCGTTCCGGTTGCGCGAGGAAGGTGTGCCGGACGCGGAGATTCAGCCGAAAGTGCGCGAGGCGCTGCGATTTGTGGAGATGGAACACGCGATCGATCAAGTGCCGTCGGAGCTTTCGGGAGGAATGCGGAGGAGGGCGTCGATCGCGCGGGCGCTGGTTACGAAGCCGCCAATCGTGCTCTACGATTCGCCGACGGCGGGGCTGGATCCGGTGACGGCGCAAACGATCATCGCGCTGATTTTGCGGCTGCGCGATATTTACGGGGTGACGGCGCTGCTGGCGACGCACCGTTTGCAGGATGGATTTGCGCTGGCGAACTACCATTTTGATACGGCGAGCCACAAGGTGGTGGCAAATTCGGAGAAACGCGGCGGCGCCGCGAGCGAAGAGGAGTCAGCGACGCGGTTCGTAGTGCTGAAAGACGGCAAAGTATTTTTCGAGGGGCGACCTGACGAGTTGGTGGCGGCGAAAAATCCCTATTTAAAGCGGTTTTTGGTGTGAAGCTTGCGAAGGTAAGGTAGTCTGGTGCGCACCGGCAGGCGAGGGTAAAGGAGTGGTCGAAGAATGGCGCAGCGCAAACAACTGACGTGGACGGAGTTGCGGGTCGGGCTATTTGTGCTGGTGGCGCTTTTTGTGATCGCGGTGGGAATTTTTTATGTAACGGGTGCGGGCTTTTTAGGGCCGAAATACCGGCTGCGGACTTATTTGCCGGAAGTAGCGGGTATTTCGAACGGGGCTCCGGTACGGCTGGATGGCGTGGATATTGGGAACGTGGAGGCCATCAGGTTTGTGCCGCGCACGCCAGGTCACATTCCGGAGAAGAACCGCAATATCGAGCTGGTGCTGCGGCTGGACAAAAGATTTCAGGCGACTGTATTGACGGACTCGACGGCCAAACTTATGACGGACGGGCTGCTGGGCAACCGGTACGTGAACATTACGCGCGGATTTACCGGAGCGCCGCTGAAAGAAAACCAGGAAGTGCCGGGAACGGCGGAGCAGGCGTTGTCCGATGTTGTGGCGAGCATGCAAGGACTGACAGTTGATATCCATGACGTAATTGTTAGGCTGGAAAGTGGGCAAGGAACTCTTGGAAAACTGCTGACGGATGATCAGGCGTACAACAATTTGAATGGATTGCTGGCGAAGAGCAACGATATCGCGGGCAAGATCCAAAAGGGAGAAGGTACGCTGGGGAAGCTGGTTGCTTCGGATGAGATGTACGGAAAGGCGAACGCCACGCTGGACAACATAAACGGGGTAGTGAGCGATGTACGCTCCGGCAAAGGCACGCTAGGCAAGTTGTTGAATGATCCGACGCTTTATGACGAGGCGAAGAAAGCGATACAAAACGGGAACGCGATGATTGGAGATGTGCGGTCGGGGAAAGGTTCTCTGGGAAAACTTGCGACGGATGATGAGCTTTACAATAAGCTGCGAGAGAGCACCACGAACCTGGCAAACGCGACGGCGAAGTTGAACGACAACACCACAACGGCAGGAAAACTTTTTTCAGATCCCAAACTTTACGACAACCTGACCGGATTGACCGGCGACTTGCGGCTGTTAATCGGGGACTTCCGGCAGAATCCAAAGAAATTTCTGCGCATCAAAGTGGCTGTTTTCTAGCGCTACTGGAGCGGCGCTTTGCGCCTGAGTGGGCGCTTGTGGTGTAATTCCGATGTGACAATTCCGCATAAAGTCTCAACCGACAGGATTCGCAAGCCCACACATGGAAAATCAAGCGCGCGCTGAAGCGATTAAATCGACGTTGCCGCAACCGGGACGTCCGGTACCGAATCGCGCCTATCCTGGAGCGCTGATTGTGGTTGAAGGTACGGACGGCTCGGGAAAAAGCACCCAACTCTATTTGCTAAAAAGATGGCTGGAAATCGGCGGTTACCGGCTGCACTTTACGGAGTGGAATTCCTCGGAGCTGGTGAAATCCGCGACCCGGCGCGGAAAACAGCGGCGGCTGCTGACGCCGACGACGTTTTCCCTGCTGCACGCGGCGGATTTTGCGGACCGCTGCGAACGGCAGATCATGCCGCTGCTGCAAGGCGATTATCTGGTGCTTGCTGACCGCTACATTTACACCGCGTTCGCGCGCGATGGCGCGCGCGGATGCCCGCAGAAATGGCTGCGAAATTTGTACCGCTTCGCCCCGGTGCCGGACATCACATTTTATTTTCGAGCGCCGCTGGATGTGGCGGTGCAGCGAATTTTGAGCGGGCGGCCGAAATTGAAATATTACGAAGCGGGAATGGATTTGGGGCTTTCGTACGACCGACCGGAAAGTTTTCGGCTGTTCCAGGCGCGGATTCTGGATGGGTACGACAAGATGGTGGAGTCGGATAATTTTGTGGTGAACAAGTTGCAAAAGCAGATGCGCGACATTGTGGCATCGAAGATAGATCTGAAGCGGTTTGCGCCGCGAGCTGCCGAGGCTGAATAGATGCCGGACCAGGAAAAAGAGAAAGAGAAGGTGGTTGTTCTTGAACCGAGCGAAGCGACGCCGGCGATGGCACCTACGTCGGCAAAAGTGACGCATCCGCAAGACGAGGATGGCGCAACCGTATTTTTCTCACAACCGCTGGTGGGGTTCGATCCGAGTGAAATTAGCGGAACGCTGATCGTCATCGAGGGAATGGACGGGTCGGGCCGATCGACGCAAATCAGTCTGTTGCAGGAGTGGCTGGAGTCCGAGGGATTTGCGGTGCAGACCAGCGGGCTGCGGCGTTCGAACCTGGTAGGCCGGGACATCGATGAACTGCTGGCCAAGAACGCGGTCACGCGGCTGACTTTGGCGCTGATGTATTGCACGGATTTTTTTGACCAACTCGAACACCGCATCGTGCCGGCGCTGAAGTCTGGGGCGGTGGTGCTGGCCGACCGTTATATTTTCACGCTGATCGCGAGAAGCGTGGTGCGCGGCATTAACCGCGATTATTTGAGCGGGCTTTACGCGATGGCGCTTCGCCCGCACCTGACTTTCTGGCTGAACGTGCGGCCGGAGACCGCGTTTGGGCGCGAATTTCGCAAGGCGCAAGCCATCAGTTATTGGGAAGCTGGGCGCGACATGTCGCTGTCGCACGATCTCTACTGGTCGTTTGTGCGTTACCAGACGATGATCAAGCGGGAGTTCGAAGCAGTGGCCAAGCGCCACAATTTTATAGAGCTGGACGGCGAGGCCAACGTTTCAACGGTCAACAAACTGCTGCGGCAGCGAATCGCCGAACAACTCGGCATCCGCGCAATGAAGTACACGCCTTCCTCCGCGCTCGCGCATCTCTGGCGTTAGATACTATTCATGCCTGATCCGGTCCATATCGCCGCGATTGACGCCGGTTCGAACGCCGTGCGGCTGTCGGTGGTGCGCGCATACTCGGCGATGGACATCGAGCCGCTCCATAACGAGCGGTATCCACTGCGTCTTGGTGAAGGCGTATTCGTCCGCAATCGATTCAGCGAAGAAATGTTCAAGAAAGCGATCAAGGCCTTCGCACATTTCCGCGAATTGATGGACGAATTTGCGGTGACGCGTTACCGGGCGGTAGCAACCAGCGCTTCACGGGAAGCCGGTAACCGAAAATTATTTGTGAAGCGTGTGAGGCAACGCGCGGGCGTTCGTCTGGAAGTGATCAGCGCGCTAGAAGAATCGCGACTGGGCCGAGAAGCGGTATTTGCGGCGCTGGGACCCGATTGCCAGGCGCGGTGCATTGCGGACCTTGGCGGGGGCAGCCTGGAAATCAGCGTGCTGCGGGATCACGCGGTGCTGCAAACTGCGCAGCTTCCAGTCGGCACGGTGCGGCTGATGACCACGCTGAATCTGCACGGAGTGATTCGTCCGGCGCAGGCCGAGCAGGTTCGCCGCTATTTGCGAGCGTTGCTGGAATCGAAACTGTCGTCTCGTCCAAATCTCGCAGACGGGTTGACGGTGGCGTTGGGCGGCAATGCCGAGACGCTAGCCAACGTAGCGCCGGGGCCGCGGCATCACGGGCTGCCAACGCTGGAACTCTCGCTGCTGCGCGAACGTCTGCCGGAATTGCTGCGCATGGACAACCGCGAACGAATGAAGGCCTACGGTGTGCGGCGGGATCGCGCCGACGTGATGGGAATTGCCGCGATCATTTTCGTCACGTTTGGGCGTTATCTGAACGTGCGGCTGCTGTCGGTCCCGGCAGTAGGCATTCGCGAAGGGTTGATCCACGAAATCGCCATGGATGCGTTCTCGCTGAAGGAGCCCCACCGGTACAGTGCGTTAGCGCGGCAGGTGCTCGCCGGGGTTCACAGCTTTTCGCGCCGACTGGAACGGGATCAACGGCACGCCGAACACGTGCGCGAATTGAGCCTGCAGCTGTTCGATCAGCTACAGCCGATGCATCATCTTCCCGCTGAGGCTCGAGTCATATTGGAATCCGCGGCGCTGCTTCACGATATCGGCCATTCCGTGAGCCACAAGGGACATCACAAGCACGGCGAATATTTGACGATGAATGGCGATATTCCCGGGCTGGAAGGGCGGGAGCGCGCGCTGACCGCCGCCGTGGTGCGATATCACAATCGCAAAGCTGAGCCGGCCGAGCATCATATTTCGTATGCGCCGCTGAATAATAATGACCGGCGGCTGGCCCGGCGGTTGGCCTCGCTGGTGCGCATCGCGGAAGGACTGGACCACTCGCACCGCCAGCGCATAAATCGGATTCAAGCGAACTTCCAGCGCGGCGCCGTGGGATTGCAGCTGGAAGCGAGGGGCGACGCCAGCGAGGACATTCGCGATGCCAATCGCAGCGCGGAGCTCTTCGAGAACGAATTCCACACACGACTCTATTTTCGTCCGCTGAATGGTTGACCTTACGACCGTATAATCTTTGCAGGACGGCGAGGAAGGCCAACCTATGCATCTTTATATTGTTCGGCACGGCATCGCGATTGACCGAGAGGATCCAAAATGCCCATCGGACCCGGAACGTTTTTTGACGCCTGACGGGCTAAAAAAGACGCGGGAGGTGGCGCAAGGTTTTGCTACTCTTGCCGATTCACCAAAAGTATTTTTCTCGAGTCCGTATGTGCGAGCGATGCAAACGGCGGAGATTTTTGCCGAAGTACTGAAACATTCCAAGACGAAAATTGAAAAGTCGGAGTATTTGCTCCCGGGAGCCGAGGCGGGCGGATTCTTCCGAGAATTATCGCGGGAATCCGCGCGCCGAAAATCGGCGGAGAGCGCAATTTGCTTTGGCCATGCGCCGCAGCTCGATGAATTGATCGCATTTGCCCTGGGGTCGAAGCGCGACCTGACTGCATTGAAAAAGGCCGGTGCGGCGTGCATTGAGTTGACGAGGATCTATCCGCCCACAGGTACCCTGATTTGGGTTACGCCGCCCAAAGTGCTACGCAAGTTGAAAAAAGGGAAGTAGCCTTACTGGACAATCGAAATGGCTTGCGGCAAGGCGAGTTTCTGCTTGCGTTCTGCAGGCATCAAAGCATCGGGTTCAGCCTGGATCAAGATGGTCTTACCCAAACTGCGTTCCAATAGGCGCTTGGCTTGGACGAAGCGGACAGCGTTTTCTGGATTATCCTCAACGCCGAGCACATGTAGCAACAATCCCTGAGGTAGATTCTCGATGTGCAACGCCGCGCCGGCATGAACGCCGGACTTTTGCAGGGCGACGGCCATGCGCAAAATTCCAGCGTGAAGACAGATTTTGCCTTGCTGCTCGGCGGAAAGTTTCGAGAATCGCTTGTTGCGAAGACCGGGTTCGGCGGCACGTTGAAAGCGGATGGCCCATGCCACGCGTTCCCATTCGGCAAAATTCCAGCCGGGTGGCAAGGGCGACTTCAGCAGAAATGTTCGCGCGGACTTTTCCCGCGGTTTCTTGCGGTCAAGGGTGCGGATGCCGCTCAGGCGGGCGGCGGCGTCAAGGATGCTCTTCTCTTTGCCGTCGAAAAACATTTTGTCGCCATTGCTGGCGCGAAGCTCTGACCAGAGCCGCGTGGAGATACGGGCGACGCATTGGCTGCGTGCCGGTTTTGCGTCCAGCGATTTGCGGGTGGCGGCGATTCGGGCGTTGGCATAGCGCTGACGATGTTCGCGAGGGAATCCGCTTTGCCAAGTCTGCCAGATGCTCGTTTTGCCAAGCGCGAGCTGGCGATACGTCTCCAGATTTTGATGGCGTTCGCGCTCGATGCGTTCTGTCCACTCTGATCCGGTTTGGCCGGGCTGATCGGCGCGAGCCTCGTGCAACATGGCCGCCAGCACATCGAGGTCGTGAATGTTGCCAAGAACGTCTTGCACGCGTTTCAGAGATTCGGCCCACTCCACGTGTAAAGTCGGAATCAAGGATTCCACAGAGTAGCGAAAATGTTTCACGCCAATGCGCAAAGAGTGCCAGGGTTTGGGGCTTTCGGTGCGCATCGCTCGGCGGTGGAGTTCCTTTGCATCTTCCAGCCGCTCGAACGCGAGGCACCGTGCGGCGTCACCATCAACGGGTATTCGGCGCATGCGCGCGCCAAGCTCGTGGGACAGTGCTTTCCAGTGTTTTACGTCAAATCGATTCGCGTTCTGCAAAACTTCTTGGCGTGAGGACTCTTCGGTTTTGCCAAGCGACGCCAGCAACGAAGAATTTAGGGGATCATGTTCGGGATGAAGCTGTTTCAACCATTCCATCATTACCTGGCAGTCGCGCAACTCGCCGAGCGACCGGAAGAGCTTGCGAGCGCAGTCGCGCATCTCCTGCCAATCGGGGTGCGGGTCGATTTCCTGAATAGCGGCAGCGACGGAGCGGCAGCGGCGCAGAGCGACACGAATGTCGTGGACCGTGTCAGCGGTGGGATTCGAACGGAGCTCGGCGAGTTCTTCCAGCGTTCGCTTCATCCAGAACGCGAGGTCGCGATGCTCGGACGGAGTACGAGAGGGGAATGAGACAGCGTGCGCCATTTTTTCGAAAGCCGGGTTCCGATCGAAGCAATTCCGGAAGGAACTGGTTCGAACCCTGTGGAACCAGGGGGAGCTACAGGGTAACGCTTCGGCGGGGCCGCGTCCAGCCGAGCGCGGCCGAGCGCGGCGGCGTATGCTCGAATGCGGGCATTCATGATATTTTTAATTAGACCGAGCCGGAGTGGCGGAATGGCAGACGCGGCGGACTCAAAATCCGTTGCCCGCAAGGGCGTGTGGGTTCGACTCCCTCCGTCTACACCGACTCTTTTCAAAACAATCGAAAACTTAGGAAATATGCGATTTATGCGGGTTTTGAGTGGTTCGGTTGTGCGCCTTTGAGCAGGCTTGAGAAGTGAAAACTGGCTTTTGGGAGGGCTTACTGTATACACCGTAACAGTGGTGCCCGAGAATGGAGTCGAACCATCACGACCTTGCGGTCACTGGATTTTGAGTCCAGCGCGTCTGCCAGTTCCGCCACTCGGGCACGTCGATATCCTATCACGGCTTCGCCGCCTTCTTTCGCCTTCGCAATCCCTGCCTTGATCGCGCCGATGCTGCACCGCGCAGCTTGTTCCCGCTAATCTCTGGCTTCCAGAGTACTGCGGCCCCCCGCTACGCCAGCCAGCGCGTAGAGGAACTGTCTTCTAACGATCTTCATGCTCAAGTTCTAAACCGGACGAGCCAGAACGCAACGCCGAACGCTAAAACGATTCCTAACCAATAAAGCGGATTAAAGATCGTGGCCGCTTTGAACACACCGTAAACCACGCTGAGCCCAATTGCGTGATTCCTATCGACTGGGCTACGAATGGCGCTGCTAAAAATTCCCAAGAGCAGATAACCGACAGTCACAATGAGCGAGAACAACAAACCGAGCCCGACGATTTTCAGTGTTTGCATAACTCCTCCCTCTGGAAAACTTAGGGAGCACTTACGCGCTCCCCAAGCTGCTTCTTAATTAAGGATGCCCCACATAGTTCTGGTCGGTACAACTGGTGGAATACGGCATACTTCCGATTGGGACGTAGTACTCGAATGAATACGTCGTTCCGATAGCGCCCATACTGTAACCGGGACATATCCAAGTGCCGCCCGGACCATCCATCCTCATTACCGCCGAATGAACTGCCGGGGAAATAGACCTGTTTGGGACTAAATCGGCAGTACAATCGCCTCGACTGCTTTACACTACTGCAGCCGAGGTCGCATGTATGGCCGATACCGCGTGGACAGAGGTTGTAATTCCTCGGAGAGGATTTCAGTTTCCTGATTTGTGCCCCGGCTGCCTGAGACCAGAACCACGATCAGTGATGCGGTTGGCGTCTCCGCTACGCGTTCTCGCTAAGTCTTTGAGCTTTACTTTTCGTTCGCATCCGACTCTACCATTCAGGCGGGTTTCTTCTTTTCTCCGCGCGCCTCAATGTATAGCAGTTGAAACACTACGCCGGTTCCTTTTGACTGGACTCCAACAATGTGCTGCTTGTCGTTGGTCCCGGCTTTGAAGAGCATCCCTCCCGGTTCCGGTTTGTCGTCGCCGCAGGTGAGCTTTTCGGAGTTCTCGTCCTTTGCTTGCTGATGCCGGTCGGCGTTCGTGCAATCGAGAACCGTCCCGTACTTGGCCAACGCCTTCTGATAGTAGTCCGCGACTTTCCTCGGTGTGTCCTTCGACTCCATCTTTAACACAACGAGCTTGAATCCAAACGACGTGCCCCACAGCCCAAGGTTTGCTGCGGGACTATCGTTATCTTGATCTTTGTGCGGTATCGATCCCGGGTAAATGGGCAGGCCGACCTCTTTGGCGGTGGCCCGTGCGCTGACGATCAATCCGGCATCGGTTTCTGGGCCTTGCACCGTGACCGAGAATTCCTTGTCCTTGCTTGCGGCCTTTTGCGCCTTTTCCTGTCCCCAGAGCGAATTCGCCGCTAAGGCCGTTATTCCAGCTAGAGCTATTCTCGCTAACATGCTCGGA
>WNFM01161755.1_pt1 | contig 17543 bp, 12 predicted proteins | sample 5400271 | NCBI WGS metagenome assembly WNFM01 (sample SAMN13153352, study PRJNA577476) | soil metagenome | isolation source: 60 cm saprolite on Douglas fir-dominated hillslope | place: USA:California | collected 2013-09-17 | reverse complement strand
TCCCCGCGCGGCGTGAGCTACTGTTCGACGCTGAAGGTGATGCCGGCATGATCGATCAGCCGCTTGATCAGCCGATGGCCCATGGCAGCACCCGGCGTCCAGATGCCGCCTTTGACATCTACCGCCTCGCGCAGGCAAATCGCGCATTCTGCGATCATCTTCGAGGTCGATCCGTAACCGGGATCGCGATCGCCGCGCACCGCGACGCGAATTTGCCGTCCGTCAGGTGCGAGCCCGACGAACAGGAGATCGTAAAGGCCGTTCTCGCGTTCTTCTTTCGACGGGCCCTCGCCCGGCTTCGGTGTGCCGGGGCCGACCTTCTCAAGATTAGCGGCAGCGACCAGCTTGGCGTCGGCTTCTCCCTTCTCGCCCGGACCGGTCAACACCATCTCGTCGTAGACAAAGTCCTTCCCGTAGGAAAAGCCCATCAGGAAATTCGAGCGGTGGACGCTGCGGGTATTGATGGTCGACATCGCGAACGGCGCCGTCCACGCATTCAGGTCCTGATCGAACAGCGGCCTGTTGCCCGGCGGCTGCTTTGGACCCTCGAAGCCCGGCGTCAAGACAAACGGATTCCTCAGCAGCGCAACCAGGCTTAGGTCTTTCGCAGCGGCCCCGAAGCTCGCCTTCATGCTGGCCACCGTACCGCCCGAGACGGTTGCCGTCATGTCGCGGACACGGCCTTTGACGCGGCTGACCGGTGCGCCCAAAACTTTCCTTGCCGTCTCCTGACAGAAGAACACCCCGAGTTCGAAGGGCAGCGAATCGAAGCCGCAGGAAAACACAATCCTGGCGCCGCTCGACTGCGCGGTGGCCTGATGCGCGTCGATCATCTGACGCATCCACACCGGCTCGCCGCACAGATCGAGGTAATCGGTACCCGTGGCGGCGCAGGCCGCGACCAGTTCGGAGCCGTAGAGTTGATACGGGCCGACGGTTGAGATAACCGCGTTGGCCTGATCGATCATCGCTTTCAGCGACACGGGATCGCTGGCGTCCGCCTTTATCAATGCCGTGTCCGCCGGCGCGCCGATGGCATCGCGCGCGGATGCGAGTTTTTCGAGGCTGCGTCCAGCCATCGCCCATTTCGGATCACTCTTGCCGATATAATGCGCCGCCAGATATTCGGCGACGAGCTGGCCGGTGAAGCCGGTAGCGCCATAGACAACGATGTCGAACTTCGACGAAGACTTCATCTTCTAATCCCTGGAAAACTAATGTTGGCTCGCGCCGGGCCGGTCCGAATAGCATCTATTTCTCGGCGTATCTATTTCTTGGCGTAGGAAACGCCCATGCCGGCACGCACGTCGCTTTGGATACCGTAGGGCGCGATCGGATAGCGCAAGCCATTCTTTGCCAGCGCCTTCATGCCTGCGATCGCTTTGGCGAGATGTGCCGGCGACAGCGCCATCAGCATTTCTTCATCCGGCACGCCGCCATAGCGCCGCTCCGCAAAGCACGGCAGCGACAGGCTGGGCTCGCCGGTTTTCAGCGCCCGCCCCCATGAGTCCGCGCACGCGGTTTCGCCGACCACGCCCCATTCGAACTTCTTGTATCCCGTATACTGCAGGCCGTTGATGAGAATGATCATCTGGCCCGGCGTCGCATAGACCAGACAGATATCCGGCGGGTTCAACCTTCCGCTGGCGAGCGGGCTCACCACCAGTGCCTGGTATTTGCCGTGCGGAACGACGTCCAGCGCCTCCTGGCGCTTGCGCGCATCCTCGGCATTCTCGTGCCAGACACCGACATATGCTTCGCCGGCGAGCCACTTCTCGTCCCGCGGCGCAAGCCCGATCACCGCGCGGCACTGCGCGCCCACGAGATCGTCGGCAGTGATGCCCACGGTCCAACCCAGCCGCGAGGCCATGCTGACGATCTGGTCGGTGGTGTGAGTTGCGGTCGGACGCCTGATTTTCGGGATCGCCAGCATTTCATCCACCGATGCAAACATCTTCATGCCGATCACGGTGGTCTTCAGGCGAAGCAGATTATTGAGATCGGCGACGATAGCGGCCAGATCGAACCCTTCCGGCGGGGTTTGCTGTTGCATGGCGTAAACTCCAGAAATCGGCGAGCCGAGCGCGCCAGTTGCATCAATTCTAGTCCGATTGATCGTCGGTTGCGACAATTGCTTCTACTTCGCCGCCGGTCCCGGCAGCAACTCGTCGATCTTGCCGCTTAATCGGTAGGCCACAAGGCCGATCCATTCGCGCACCGCAACGTCCATCCGCGATAGCCCGTCAACCCCGATGTCCGCAAAGCTGAAGAAGTCCTCGCGCCCGCCAACTCGCCAGTCGACCGGATAAGGCTCCACGGCAAATCCGGCCTTTCGAAACAGGCCGATTGATCGCGGCATATGGAAAGCCGATGTTACCAATAGCCAACGCTCGCCGTCTTTCGGCGCCACCAGCGCCTTGGAGAATTCGGCGTTCTCCTGCGTGTTGCGCGAACGCCGTTCCATGATCAGCCGCGATTTGGCAATGCCGAGGCTTTCGAATATGGCGCCGGCGTAGTCGGCTTCCCGGGCATCGTTCGCGAGCAAATTGGCGCTGCCTCCGGAAAACACAATACGGGCATTCGGATATCGATGGGCGAGCGCCGCGGCGGCGATAATGCGGTCAGGTGCGCTTCGGACGACCGGTATGCCACGCGCGGCCGAAATATCCGCATCGATCGACGCGCCGAGCACGATGATTCCATCCGGCGCGCCGTGCGCGGCATCCCAGGGCGGAAATCGTTGCTCCAGCGGATATAGCAGCCAATTTCCGAGCGGCGAAAATCCACATACCGCAAGCAGCACGACGGACGCGACCACCAGTATGCGGCCAAGGCGCGCAAACCGCGTCGCCAGCAGAATCGCGCCGACGAGGCCTGCGCCGATCAGGAAGTTCGTCGGCAACAGCATGATGCCGAGCGTCTTGGAGAGCACAAAAAACAAGGGGAATTCTCTTTCGGATGGACGTTGCGTCGAACCTCGTATTCAGTGTCATACGCGGGCTTGACCCGCGTTGCCATCTCGCTTCACAAGAGCACTATCCGAAAATGATGGATTGCCGGGTCAAGCCCGGCAATGACAAATAGCGCAACAACCGAGCCGACGAGAAACGCCGATAATGACCCACCATCATCTCCATTCCAGCCCCGAGACCTGCCATTGGGGTTTCTTCGAAGCGAAGCTAAAACCCGTCCTCAGCATCAAGAGCGGCGATGAAGTGACCATCGACACCATCAGCGGCGGTCCCGACGTGGTGCCGGACCGCAACAAGTTTCACGTCCCCCCTGAACTCGCGCAAGTTCACGAAAAAAGCGAGCGGATGGTGCCGGGTCATATCCTGACCGGTCCGGTCGCGATCAAGGGCGCCGAGCCCGGCGACGTGCTGGAGGTCGAGATCCTCGACATCAGCCTTCGGCAGGACTGGGGTTACAATATGATCCGGCCGCTCGCCGGCACCCTGCCCGACGATTTTCACGAGACGAGGCTGATCAACATTCCGCTCGATGCGAAGCGGATGGTGGGCCGGCTGCCCTGGGGGCTCGATTTGCCGCTAAAACCGTTTTTCGGCGTGATGGGTGTGGCGCCGCCGCCGGCCTGGGGCCGCATCACCTCGTTGATCCCGCGCGCCATGGGCGGCAATCTCGACAACAAGGAACTCACGCCCGGTGCAAAGCTCTATCTGCCGGTGTTCGTGCCGGGCGCGCTGTTTTCCTGCGGCGACGGCCATGGCGTGCAAGGCGATGGCGAAGTCTGTGTCACCGCGATCGAGACCGCGCTGCAGGGACGCTTCAAGCTGACGCTGCGCAAGGATCTGCGGCTCGACTATCCCCGCGCCGAAACGCCCTCGCATTACATGACGATGGCGATGGATCCCGACCTCGATCAATGCGTGGTGCGCGCGCTGCGCGACATGATCGTGCTGTTGGGCGAAAAGCGGAACCTGTCGCGCGAGGATGCCTACACGCTCTGCAGCCTGGCGGCTGATTTGCGCGTGACGCAGACCGTGAACGGCTCCAAGGGTATCCATTGCATGATCGCGAAATCTGTTGTGCATGGGTGATTCAACGGATTCAATTTTTCAAACAGCCAAGCCAAAATACGACTCCGCGATCCCGCAGCGCGATGCGCCCGAGTTGTGCTGAACTTTCCGCCCATGAGGGCGTGGGGAATGCCGGGCGCCGATGCACCCGCAGCCGCGCGTGTAGTGTAGTAAACACGCGCGTTAGTCACCACAGGTCCACCGGAACATCCCGGCATTCCCGCACGCAATGGTTTTAACGGCTTATATCGTGCTCTCCCCGGCGATCGGGCTTTCTTGTCACCGTCATCTAGCGGAGTTTGCCCCCGCGAGACTTAACGCCGGCGTCGAGGCGTCAGGACCACACGACTTCGCCGTCCGCAGGTGGGCGCTCTCGTCAGCAGCGCCGCCTGCGTCCACCGCATCCCGCTCCGCGTCCGTGACGATCGCGATACGCCCCTCGAGTGGAGCGAGACGGTGGTGGATATAGAAGTGATTTGGGTCGGGCGGGAAAGGAAATATTTTTGCAAATGGGACTGGACAGGGCAAATCAGATTGAAGCGCTTCAACAAATTGGTTTTTCAAAAGACCGTCGCTAGCCCCGCTTGCGGCTAGCCAGGCACCAGGTTGTGTGCCTCGATTGCGATCGGATTTGATACCTAGACTGCAATTCGCTGCAATACCCGTCGAGCACGGGCTGAAAAATCAAGTGGTGCACCGTCGAGTGATCGGCATACCTCTACCGTCTCGGGGCTAAAGTTCAGCCCCGCCGGGGGTGCGAACTCAAAACCGTGGCAGCCGCTCCCGAGCTCCGCTTGTTGGAGGTCGCCGCGATAGCGGTTCGCCAGCGTCTGCCCGATCAGCCGGCCGCCGGCGTGGATGTCGAGGCAAACCGGCGCCTCGGGATGATCCGCATTCTGCGCCCAGCCGGCAATGCGCTCCGCGCTGACGAGGTCGACATAGCCACGCAGCGTGCCGGTCTCCGGCGCATCATTCGCGGTCCGCAATCCTGCCCGCAGCGCAATGCGTTGGCGCGCCGCCTCAACCTCGTAACCGTCGTCGAGGCGCGGTGCGCAATATCGCGCCGGCCCAGCCGCCGCATCCGGATAACGCGACCGGTATTCGTGCGCATTGTGGAACATGCCGCGGCTGTCATCGTCGATGAAACTCTCCGACGGCGCGCCCTCGGCGATGATCACGTCATGGGTGTCGAGCTCGATATGGAAATATTCGACCTTGTCGACGTGCTCGGCCTGCACGATCGACACGCCGTTGACGAGGTCCTTGGCCTCGATCAGAACGCCTTCGAGATTCTTATCTTTGAAGTACATGGCGTGATGCGGCGAGATCCAAAGATCGCGCGCCGGCACCTTGTCGCCGAGCGCGCCGGCCTTGATGCAGACCGGCAAAATGTCGTTTCGCCCTATGATGAAGCGGCCGCCATAGCTACGGCGTCCGATCCATTTTATCGGCCGCAGTGCGCCCGACATGGTCACGATTTCGTCGCCGATTTTCAGCTTCTCGACTCTCTTCTGGCCGCGCTTGGTGTCGATCAGCGTGCCGCGGCAATAGCAGGGCACGATATTGACGGTTTCCGTCGCCGAGCCGAGATTGTGGCTCGCGCCTCCATCGTTCACCGTCCAAAAGATGGTGCGTGTCGGATCGGCACCGTGATCGGTCGGGTCCTGGCTCGTCGAGCTGAACTGCACCGAATCGAGCAACAGCTGGTAATGTGCCAGTGTATCGACGCCCGACAACGTCAGGGTCTCGGTGGCGCTGCTGTAGCTCGCCGTGATGTTGGTACCCGTGGTGCTGACCGTCGCAAGCACATCGCCGTCGCCGGCAAACGTGCCGCCGACGATCGCCACCGTGGCGCTTGTCAGCGTCGCGCTGTGCGGATCAGACACCGCGGCGGACGGCGCCAAGGTGACCGCAGAGGCCTCGGTGAGAGAAGCTGTCGCGGGCACGCCGCTCAACGCCGGGGGAAGAAGAGCCGGGTTCTGAACGATATCGATCATCGTGGATTGCGAATTGAATACCGGAGCCCCACTGCCGCCCGCGATCGAGAGCTCGGACGTGCCAGCCGACGTTCCGTCTGTCACCCATAGATCGACGGCACCGGACGCATTCACGCCGAAGAACTTCACCTCGCTGCCAAAGACGGTGAAGCCAAACGGATCGAAACTACCCGCATTGGCACCCGTCACGGCAAGCTCCGACGTGCCGGACGCGGTGCCGTCGCTGACCCACAGGTTATAATGGCTGCTCGCATCGCGCCCTGCGAACAGCACCTTGCCGCCGAACCTGGTGATGGAAGACGGATCGAGCCCACCCGGGGCGGCGCCCGCGACGGACAGCTCGGACGTCCCGGCAGACGTGCCGTCCGTGACCCAGAGGCCGGTGTTATCGGCCGTGTCCACGGCCTGAAACAGCACCTTGCTGCCGGGTTGAAGCCGTATGGGCGGATGAAGCTGTTGTATGTGGCGGCTCCCGCCACGGAAATTTCCGATGTGCCGGATGCCGTGCCGTCCGTCACCCACAGGCCTCGATCGAACGAGGAGGCGGCGTTCGCGTCCGCACCGGAGAACAGCACCTTGCTGCCGAGGACGGCGAGGCCAAGCGGATTAAGTCCACCCGAATAGGCACCCGCCACCGCAAGCTCCGAGGTGCCGGCCGCGGTGCCATTTGTCACCCACAGATTCCCGTTGCCCTCGAACAGCACCTCGCTGCCGAGAACCGTGAGGTCCCGCAGGTACAGGCCGCCTCCCGGAAGCGTGAAGACCTCCGAGGTGCCCACCGCGGTGCCGTCGGTCACCCACAAGCCGCCGGCATACGCGTGAGAGCCCGGGGCGCCCGCGTCATATCCGAAGAACAGGAGTTTGCCGCCGAAGGCAACGAAGTCTAACGGACCAAGCCCCCCCGCTCCTGCTCCCGCGACCGAGAGTTCCGATGTGCCGGACGCCGTGCCGTCCGTCACCCACAGGTTTTGCTGGCCATTGGCGTCGTAACCGTCGAACAGCACCTTGCCGCCCAGGCCGACGAAGTTCGTGGGGAACAGGCCAGACGGTCTGGCGCCTGCGACCGAGAGCTCCGACGTGCCGGCTGCCGTGCCGTCCGTCTCCCACAGGTTTATGTTGAATTGCGCGTCGTAGGCAGCGAACAGCACGCGGTCGAGTTCGACGTTCACAGTGGTGCTCGCCGACGCGCTCAGGTTGTTTGATGAGCCGCCGTCATTGAGCGTCCACGTGATGGTGCGGGTGATCGCCGCGCCGGAATCGGTGGGTTGGTGGCTCGTGCTGTTGAAGGTGACCGAATCGAGCACCTGCTGGTAATGCGCCAGCGTATCGCTGCCCGACAGCGTCAAGGTTTCGGTCGTCGCATTATAGCTTGCAGTGATGCCGGTGCCGGTGACGGTCGCCGCGAGGACATCGCCGTCGTTCGCGAAGGTCCCGCCTGTGATCCGCACCGTTGCGCTTGCGAGATCGAGGTTGTCCTTGTCAGATACGTTGAGCGAAGGCGAGAGTGTCACCGCTCCGGTCGCCCCGGCGTACTGGATGAAGGTCGCGCTCGCCGCGACATTGGCCAGCACCGGCGCATCGTTGATTGCAGTGATGCCGATCGTCGTCGTGGTGGTGCCGGTCAGGTCGCCGGCAACACCGTCGTTCGCCGTCCACAGCAAGGTCCGGGTCAAATGAGATCCGTAGCCGCCCGGATTGGCGCTGAGCGTATTGAAAGTGACCGAATCGAGCACCTGCTGGTAATGCGCCAGCGTATCGGTGCCCGACAGCGTCAGCGTTTCGCTCGCCAAATCGTAGCTTGCAGTGATGCCGGTGCCGGCCACGTTCGCGGCCAGCACGTCGCCGTCGCCGGCAAAAGTCCCGGCCGTGATCTTTACGGTCACGCTCGCCAGCGTGGGACTGCCCCCGTCAGTCACGGTCAGAGCCGGCGAGAGAGCAACGGCGCCGCCGTTCTGTGTGAAGGATGCAGTCGCTGCCGCATCGATCACCGGGCCGACGACCACCGGCACGTTCGCCAGGTTGGTGGGATCAAGTCCGCCCGAATTGGCCCCGCTTACGGAGAGTTCCGACGTCCCGGCCGCCGTGCCATTGGTGACCCACAGACCGCGATGGCCGCTCGCGTCGTTGCCGTCGAACAGCACGATGCTGCCGTGGACGGCGAAGTTCGAGGGATCAAGGCCGCCCGAGGCGGCGCCTGCCACGGCGAGCTCCGACGTCCCGGCCGCCGTGCCGTCGGTCACCCACAGCCCGGCGGAGCCGGCGCTGTCGTTGGCGTTGAACAGAACCTCGTTGCCGAAGGCCACCAGATTCTTGGGACCGGACGGCACGTCGGTGATCAGCGACGTGCCGGCGGCGGTGCCGTCAGTCACCCACAGGCCTTGTTGCCCGGTCGTGTCATTGGCGTCGAACAAAACACGATTGCCGAGCGCGACGAATCCGAATGGGAAGATCCCCATCCGATTGCCTCCAGCCACCGAGATTTCCGAGGTCCCCGCCGCCGTGCCGTCGGTCACCCACAGGCCGATATTGCCCCTCGAGTCCATGGCCTGGAATGCGGCTTCGCTGCCGAAAACCGTGAAACCGTTAGGCGCAAACGACGCGAGCCCGGCTACCGAAAGCTCGGACGTGCCGGCGGCGGTCCCGTTGCTCACCCACAAGCCGTGGCGTCCGCTTGAGTCGTAACCGCCAAACAGCACCTCGCTGCCCAATGTGGTGAGGCTGGAAGGGGTGAGCGCCGCATTCGCGCCGGTGATGCCGGTCAGTTCGAACGTGCCGCCCGCCGTCCCGTCGCTCACCCACAGGTTCTGAAAGCCACTCGCGTCGTAGCCCTCGAACAGCACCTCATTGCCGAGGACGGCGAAGCCTTGCGGCAGAAAGTCGGCGGCGGTCCCCGCCACGGTGATTTCCGAGGTGCCGGCCGACGTGCCGTCAGTGACCCAGAGAGTGGCATTGCCGCTGGCATCGGTGCCGTCGAAAAGCACCTTTACCATTGACGGAGGTGAAGCCGAACGGATTGAGCCCAGACGACGACGCGCCGCTCACCGCGATTTCCCTGGTACCTGCTGTGCCGTCGGTTACCCACAGGCCTTGCCGGCCACTGCTGTCGATGCCGTCGAACAGGATTTGCTTTGCGGTCATTGTCGTCCCTCTGTCAGATCGAATTCATGCCTGCGATCCACCGCAGCGCGGCGTATCCCCGGCGCCTCGTTTCGCAGCGTTGCTGCGATTGCAGCGACGACGCTCGACCAATCGCTTGGCGCCACCTGTCGAAACAGCCGTGCCGTCGGATACCAGGCGCAGGCCTCGCCGTGATCGCCCCAGTAGAATGCCGGCACTGTCGGCAGCGCCACCCACACCGGATGCCCGAGCGCCCCGGCGCAGTGCGCCGCCATGGTGTCGACACTGACGACCAGATCGGTCGCGGCCATCGCCGCCGCGAACTCATCGACAGAGAGCGGCTCGCGCGAAGCGTCGATGACGTGAGGCGACAAAGCGGACAAAGCCCGCCCGGCCGGTCCGTGTTGCAGATTGACGAGATCAACTTTCTCGACACGTCCCAGCGCTGCGATCTCTTCGGCCATCATGGAACGCTGCGCGAGCGCCTGGTTCGACGGATTGGCCTGCCACACCACGCCGACCTTGCAGTGGCCGGTGCGGCCCGCCCGCGCATAGCGCGAGCGCCACGCTGCCGTCTGCCCCGGATCGGCCGCGAGATAAGGTGCGGCGGGCGCAAGTCCTCTCTGCCCCACCCCGAGCGCATTGGGCAGGCTCAGCAGGGGACAGATCGCGTCGAAGGCAATTCTTCTCAGATCAATCTTTGCGTGGGCCGCGTCATCAGGGGGCGACAGGATCGCGTCGAGGAAGGGCAACCGAGCGAAAAACGGCCGCATCGGCGCCCGGCAGACGAGCGTTATCGCGGCGCCGCGTTCGGCGAGAACCGATAAGAAGCGCGCGGCGAAGAAGGTGTCGCCGAGACCCTGCTCGGTGAAAACGAGGACACGGCGCCCGCGAACCGGATCGCCCGGCCGCAGCCGCCGGTCGCCGACTTCGGCAAGGCTCTCAGTCAGCGGCAGCGCCTGCTCGCGCCACAGCGCAATCTCCTGGCGGGCTTCGTAATTGGCAAAGCCGTCGGCGAATTCGCCACGCCGCAATTGCGCGACGCCGCGCTCGAAGCGCGCCCAGCTTTTGTCGGCCCCATCGTCCCGCTCGACCGGCGTGGCCGGTAGGTGAGCGTCAACTGGATGGCACGAGGCGAGTTTCGCCGGCAAAGCCTTGGCAAGCGCCGCCACAACGCCGGACCAGTCGCCCAGCGTCTGCTGGCGGAAAATGCGCAGCGACTCGTACCAGGGCGTCTTTTCCCCCGTGATGCCCCAGAACCACTGGGGCGACTGGGGAACCGCGATCCAGGCGGGATGTCCGATCGCGCCGGCCAAATGCGCGGCCATGGTATCGACCGTAATCAGGAGATCGGTCGCCGCGACCGCGGCGCCATACTCGTCAAGCGGCAAGTCGGCATCCAAAGGATCAAGCACGCCGGGCGCGCGCGCAGCGAGCTCTCGGCCGCCGGCACCATGCTGCAAGTTGACGAAGTCGATTTCGCCAACTCCGATTTCAAGTTCGAAAAGGGGCAGGAGATCGGCGACGGTCATCGATCGCGCCGCGTGGTTCGCGGCCGCGCGATTGCAATCGAATACAAGCCCCACTTTGGCTGCGCCTGGACGGCCCATGGCGGCATATTTGCTCCGCCACTCAGCGATGCGCGTGGCTTCGGGCGCCCAATAGTGACGTGCCGCGGGTATGGACTGCGCGTCGGTCTCAAACCAATGCGCCAGGCTCAGCAATGGCAGCCACGCGTCGAACGGCAGCGCCGCGAGATTGATCTGCGCAAGAGGCTGGTCGGCGGGCGGCGAGAGCAATGTCTCGATGCCGGGGATGCGCGCGAAATAGTCGCGCAGCGTCGGGTTGCAAGCGAGCGCGATCCGCGCGCCACGGCGCGCCAGCAGAGGGATGTAGCGGGCGAACATGATCCCGTCGCCGAGCCCTTGCTCGGCCAGGAGCAGAATGCGCCGCCCTTGCACCGCGTCGCCGGATTTCAACATCAGTTGCCGGGCAGCAGCGCGGCTTTGCAGGGTTGCAAAGCCGGACCAAGTCGGCTTGTCGACACGCGCTTCGTAGAGTGGCAGCCCTTCGCGGTAATTACCCGTGCGCAGCAAAGCGAGCGCGAGATTGAGCCGGACTTGCGGGGCGGCGGGTGTCAATTCATAGGCGCGACGCAAATGAGCGAGCGACACTTGCCAGGCATCGCGCCGGTCCAGGATGCTCGCCATCAGCGAGTGGGCGTCGGCGCTATGGTCATTCGCGGCCAGTGCCTCCTCGGCAGCCGCCGCGGCCAAATCAGGTCGCCCTTCACTCAGCAGGCGTCGCGCTTCATCGATCTGTCGCTCCAGGGGCAACACGCTCTACTTACCTCGTCCGACGCGGCGTTTCGGCCGAACAATGCGCACCTCTCGCCGGCACTTTCGATGCAAGTGCGCCGCTCGCGACCGGCGCCGACAGCGCCACATCACTCTGCATCGCGATAAACCGGGGAATGGTTCGAATTATCGGGCCGAAATGCCTTTCCTTTAAGCTCCGCGTGCCTTTAAGCTATACATGCCCGAGCGGCTGGTTTTCACAATCTTGGAAACGGGCAAAAGCGAGCATGACCGCGGCCAGGACGGGACCTTAAATGACAGGACCTCAAATCATGTCTTAATGTCGCGTTAACCTGCGAGCAACGGAAATTTTTGCGTCGATCGAGCGAATGACCGGATATCGTTAAAGCCAGTAGACATTTTGGAGAGGCAAAATTGGAGAGGTGTTGGAGCGCCAAGTTGCAGAGGAGATCGTGCCCCGCCATGCTGTCGACGACGAAGCGGTCGAAGGCCTGCACGAGCTGTGACATCACCTGAACGAACCGGCCGTTATCTATCGTGTGACGCACGAGATCGTGCTCTTCAGCTTCCTGCACAATCTTGCGCACAGGCGTACGTGGCGACACGCCGAAACGGGCGCCGATGTCGGAATAGGAAATTTCTTCGTGCGTCGCGTCGCCCTTCGGGCCGGCAAGTTGCAGATCCGTGCATCATCAGTTCTCGATCTAATCGGCTTTCGGAGAGGCCGCTGCGGGGCGGTCTTTCTTTTGCGCTTATTGCAGCGCATGAGTCCGCTTCTGGCACATCGCGTCATTTCGCCGCGCTGCTGAATTTGGTAGCTATCGGAGTCATAGCGGACATCGTGCAAGCCGCACTTGCGCTTGTCTCGGAATGACGGGCGTAACACGCAAGGCGCCACCGCACGGTATCATCGTAGCGAACGGCCATCCTTTATTCCATGCAGCGGCAATATTAAGCCGTTGGTAAAGGAAATCGCTCAAAATAAGTCCTTACAATCAAAGCGGATTTTCTGGAGACCCGGCATGGCGTTTGGATTCAAGGCGAGCCGCTTCGCATTCCTGCGATTAAATCTCGGGCCCAAGACCGTCCTGAGCGCGGCGCTATTGATCGCCGTGAATACGGCGCTGGTGGTTGGAGCAGGATACTGGTCGCTGACGCGCGAGTTCGACGCCCGCGCCGAGCGCGATATCGACGTCAACTTGCGCACCCTCAGTCTCGCGTTCGGCGAGAGCTTTCCGAACGCCAAGATCGCTACTCGCGATGGCGTCGTTGACCGCATCGAGATTCCGCAGATGCCGGAATTTTCCGACCACAAGATCGTGGATCGGGCAACCTCCTATGTCGGAGGCACCGCCACGCTGTTCGTCTATGACGACGCGTCGCAGCAGTTCGTTCGCCGGACGACCAATGTGAAAAAGGAAAACGGCGACCGCGCGGTCGGCACGCAACTCGCAGCCGATCATCCCGCGCAAGCCTTGCTGCGCCGCGGCGAGGCCTACAAGGGCCCGGCGATGCTGTTCGGCCGTCGCTTCTACACGGCGTATCAGCCGGTGTTCGGTTCGAGCGGCAAGGTGAACGGCATCGTCTATGTCGGCATTCCCACCGCGCAGTTCGACAGCATGCTGGCGCAGGCGCTCTGGGCCATGGCCATCGCTGCCGGGATCGCCGCCCTGCTCGTGCTCGGGATGACGATGCTGATCGTCCGCCGCGTCACCAGGCCGCTGAAGGCCGTGACGGAAATGCTGACCGTTCTCGCCGAGGGAAGGACAGACGTCGAAGTCCGGCACGCCGACCGGCACGACGAGATCGGTGCGATCGCCCGGACCGTCGGCGTCTTCAAGAACAACCGTCTCGAACGCCGCCAGCTCGAGGCCGAGCGCGTCAGTGCCGAGAAGCTGGCGATGGAAAAGCGCAAAGCAGAGCTCAATCAGTTCGTCGAGGATTTCCGCGCCAGGATCAGCGGAATCATCGAGCGGGTATTGAATTCTTCGGGGAAATTTGAAAGGGATGCCGAGCAGCTCTCGGTGACCGCGCATTCAACGGCGGAAATGTCGGGTCGATCCGCCGACGCCTCACGGCAAGCCTCCGAGCATGTCCGCAACGCCGCTGCCGCTTCCGGCGAGCTTTCCCAGTCGATCGTTGAAATCAGCCGCCGGGTTCAGGAATCGAACGGTGTTACCGCCGATGCGGTCAAGCAGGCCGACGCGACCGATGAGCGGATGGCGGAATTGTCGGCGGCCGGCGATCGGATCGGCGACGTGGTGAAGCTGATCACATCGATTGCGGAACAGACCAACCTGCTCGCGCTCAACGCGACCATCGAGGCCGCTCGCGCCGGTGACGCTGGACGCGGATTTGCGGTGGTCGCGCAAGAGGTCAAGACGCTGGCGGGCCAGACCGCAAAGGCCACCGACGAGATCGCCGCGCACATCATCAACATGCAGCGCGCCACCGAAGAGTCCGTCAACGCGATCAAGGCGATCGGGCAGACGATCGAGCGCATCAGCGAGATCACCACGTCGATTTCTTCCGCGGTCGAGCAGCAGGGCACCGCAACCCAAAGCATCGCACAAGGCGTCCAGGCCGCCGCCTCTGGCACCCTCGATGTCGCCGGCAATATCGAGCAGGTCGCCGAGAAAGCCCGCGAAACCGGAACCACATCGGGCCTGATGCTGAAATCGGCCCAGGAACTCTCTGATGTGAGCACCCATCTCAAGGACGAGGTCGAAAAGTTCCTCGATAGCGTTCGCGCGGCGTGATGGATTATCCCAGCCGCCAGCCGACCTCCTCGACCAAGCTCTGATAGAACTCGGCGTCATAGGCGCGTTCCGGCATCTCGCGCACCCGCTCGTCGAGACGCTGGGCGTCGTCACCGACCAGGATGCGCCAGCGCTCGGCCTTGACGCCATCGAGAATGATCCTGGCGGCTTGGGCGGCCGTGGTCGGCGCCTCCTCGAGGAAGCTACGGGCGCGCTCGGCGGCGGCCGCCTGCACGTCGTCATCCGACATTTTTGAAGCGTCGATGCCGGCCGCGATCATGCGCACGCGCGTCTGCGCGATCTCGTCTTCGTTCAGGCGATCGGACCCGCTGCCGCTCTGCACCTTTCGCGAATTGGAAACGATGGAGGTGCCGATATGGCCGGGCATCACCACCGAGCATTTGATGTGCGGCGCATTGAGCCGGAGATCGTTGATCAGCGCTTCGGTAAATCCCTTCACCGCGAATTTGGCCGCGCTATAGGCAGTATGCGATACGCCCATGCCGACGGAGGCCCAGAATCCGTTGACGCTACTGGTATTGACGATGTGGCCCTCGTCGGCCTTCAGCAGCATCGGCAGGAAAGTGCGGACCCCGAGATACACGCCGCCCCAGCAGATGTTGAACGTCCTCTCCCACCGCTCCCTGGTGTTGGTGAACAGGCTGCCGCCGCCGCCGATACCGGCATTGTTGAACAACAGATGAATCTTGTCGGTCGCTTGCTGGTCGGTGATTTCATCGCGGAAGCGTTTTAGCTGGTCCTCGATCGAGACGTCGGCGATATGCGTGGTGACGCGCAGGCCCTGCGGCAGCTTTTCGGCCTCGCAAAGCCGCTTGGTCTCGGCCATCGCCTCGGCGGAAACGTCGCACATCGCGACATTGCAGCCCTCGGCGACGAGCTGGCGCGCCAGTTCGCGGCCCATGCCCGTGCCGCCACCTGTGATCACAGCGATCTTTCCGGCAAAATCCTTCATGGGGTGATCGCTGACCTTTCGGGTTTCATTCAACCTTCGCCGTCCGTCTCTAGCTTCGTTCAAACAGTGACGCAAGGCTACGCCGAGCTTGCCGCTTTTTTGACCTGAATTCCGCTTAAGACGACGCTGAATGTCCGGGACATTTTTTATGGAGCCGCGGCATGAAAATCTTGACCGATGATCCGGATTGGGCGCCCAAGCTTTACGAGGCGCGGGCTCTGGCGATAGGGTTGGTCAGAAAGCACGGTCGTTGGCAGAACAATGCCTCGACGTTCCTGGTTGCCGAGCGCAACGGTTTGACCGTCACATACCACCCGCAACGATCGCCGCGGCTGCTCACCATCGATATTTCAGGCGAAACCCCCGGTCGGTTCGAGCGTGTTCTCAATATCGAATGGAATGCCGCGGACGCATGGCGCGTGGCCATCGAAACCTATCGTTCCGGCCGCTGGGAGTCCCGGCTCAAGATGACGGTCCACCCGCGACCTTGGCTGGAACGCTGGCGCGCAATGGCGCTGTTCACCGCGTCAGCCAGGCTCAGCTAGGAACCGCCGGGCCAATCCGGCGGTCCTCTTTGCAAGCAAACGAGTTCAGCTGCAAACCTGTACCGGACGGATCCGCCAGCCGTAACGCGTCGCCACGCGGCGACGGACGGTGTAGCAACCGTCATCATAGTACGGATATCCGTCGTAATAGGCGTAGGGTGAAAAGCCTACTCCTATAAATGCACGCCGGTGAAACTCGTGATGAAATCCGTGGTGAAACCCGTGGAAGCCACCACCATGGAACGCAGCGCTGTGGAAGCCGCCTCCGAAGCCACCTCCGTGGAAACCACCGCCTCTGTGGAAGCCACCACCTCCGTGGAAGCCACCACCTCCGTGAAAGCCGCCACCTCCGTGGAAGCCACCGCCACCGTGGAAGCCACCGCCTCCGCCCCCGGGACCGCCACGAGCCGACGCAACCGTCGGCTGAACCAAGCCGATCGCTGCCAACGCCAACAGAGCCACTACAAATCTCCGCGCCATGCTTCCCTCCGTTATGTGAGTCGCCCACCAAGCATGGGACACCAACGCACCGGGATTATTCGGCGACAAAAAAACTCCGCGATAAATTAACGGTGAGCCGGATCAATTTCGTCGCGCGGAGCGAACCGTTCAGGTGGAATGTAAGCTCTGTGTCAGGTGGAACGTAAGCCCTGCGTAATGTGGCCGATGACATCGCGCAGCCAGGCGTGCGCAGGCTGGTTGTCGAGCCGCCGCAGCCACATCATGGTCGCTTCGATCGGCTTGGGCGAACGCGACAGTCGACGGAAGACGAGGTGATGCGACCTTGTCATGTTCTTGGCGACATTGAGCGGAAGAACCGACACCAGATCCGATGTCGCCAGAATCTGTGCAGCAGACAAGAATGGCGCACGCATCGCCGGTCTTGGGGCAGACTTTGATCTTGCAGCGACGCTCTCGACAAAATCTGCCCCGAATTGGGCGGACGAGATTTCCAGTTGGGGAAGTGACGTCAGCCTCTCCGTGGAGAATTCCCGTCCTTTCGCTGCCGGATGACCCTTGCGATGGACGACGACGAATTGGTCTTGCAGCAACCGCCTGACAGAAAATCGCTCGCCGTGGACGCCGGGCGGACCGATCGCCAACTGCAATTCGCTCCGATCAAGCAGCTCGGGAACGTTCAACGTGCCGCTCGGCCGAAAATCCAGCGTCACCCCGGGAGCAATCCTCGCAATATGCGCGGCGATCGGCGCGACCAGAACGATCGCCGCGTAATTGTCGACGGCAATACGAAAGGTCGTCGTCGCTTTTGCCGGGTCGAACTGAACGGGTTCCAGCGACTGTTGCAGCCCGTCAAGGGCGATCCTGATAGGCGTCGCGAGCTGTTCGGCCCGCGGCGTCGGCACCATCCCGTTAGGGCTGCGCACGAACAGTTCGTCTTTCAACATGTGACGCAACCGGGTCAACGCATGGCTCATGGCGGGCTGACTGAGGTTTAATCGCTGTCCCGCCCGGGTTACGGATCTGTCCCTCATGATGGCGTCGAACACCACCAGCAGGTTCAGGTCGAGTGCACCTAATTTGGGGGCTGTCTTGTTCAAGCGAAGGGAACTCCAGCCCATCATTCAGATTGAGCATGTGCGAATGAAGAGAATGCATTTTCCGAATGCGAAACTCAACACTAGATTCCAGGTTGTTGCCTGGACAGCGCGCATTTCGCCGGACCTCGTTCGGCCACGGAAAGTTTGAACCGAACCGGCGCGCTAAGTCGGTCCTAACGATCGGCGGCTAAGGCAGCAAATCGTTTCGCATAGGAGGGAAGCCATGATCGGTATCGTT
>WNFM01069878.1_pt1 | contig 17545 bp, 17 predicted proteins | sample 5400271 | NCBI WGS metagenome assembly WNFM01 (sample SAMN13153352, study PRJNA577476) | soil metagenome | isolation source: 60 cm saprolite on Douglas fir-dominated hillslope | place: USA:California | collected 2013-09-17 | reverse complement strand
CGGCTTCACTCCAGCTTGGGCTATCTGCCACCAGCGGAGTTCGAAGCGACCTGCACCCAATCAATGCTTGAGTTGCCTTTGACCCCGGTCCGGTGACAGAGGTGCACTCCAGCCCCTCCTCACCCGCACTGCCTGCGATGCGCCTCGACGCATCAGCACACCCTCTGTCGGCCCTCCGTGTCCTCTGTGTCCTCTGTGTCCTCTGTGTCCTCTGTGTCCTCTGTGTCCTCTGTGTCCTCTGTGTCCTCTGTGTCCTCTGTGGTGAGTTCTGGGGGCAGGGGCGAGCCTGCGGCTGCCCAAATGCGCTTCGCACAGAGGGGCAGGGCTAACGCCCGCCCAACAGCACTTCGTGCAGCCCCAGGGGCTTCGCCCCCACTCACCCCCCTCACAGTCTACCCACTTGGCGGAGGGTACGGAGGGTTGTAAGGGCTATTAGGATAATTTGGGCTTGTCTCTCCAGAGAGTAGCAAAAGAGAAAAAAGGGATGGCTTCGGCGACCCTCTGTACCCTCCGCTGCTTAGCTGTCTGCTTCATCTGCTAGCTTCTGCCCTGGCTCTGGCACAAGGCTGCCTATTTCCATCATCGGCAGCGCATGCCAGAGACGATGCCCGTCGCGGGCGCCGAGCGCGAGCAGACCCATGCTGGTGCCAATATAGAGCCGCTCGTCATCAGGCGACTCGCCCTGGCCCACGGCGGCAGCGAAAACGCCGCTCAGAAGCCGGGCAGGGTGACGCCACTGCCCGTGCACGATCTCCCTGACAATGATTCCGTGATCACGCTTGTGCTCGCGGGCGCGTACGATGCTCCGGCGTCCCTGGCTGAGCGCGAAGCCAATGACCTGTGGTGTGCGCCATCCCCAGAGCTTGATGAGCGGCAACAGATGCGCAGGACTCCGCCAGTGCCAGCGCTGCCGCCCGCTGCGGACATCGAACACCAGCGCCTCGGCCAGGTAGCTTGGCTGCTTCAGCCGGGCAAAATAGAGGCTGCTGTCGGTCGCGAAGCTATGGTCCAAGAAAATGCTGATATTCATAGACATGGATAGCAGTGGAACCTGGCGCTGCGCACGCCAGAGCATGGTGCCATCGCTGATACGGAGTCCGTCTAGCTGTGTCTTCCACTCCGGGCCAACGGCTAGGTAGACGATGCCGGTGTCAGTGAGCGCAAGGAAGCTACCCTGCACCGCGAGCGTCGCGACAATTTCGCCATCCGAAGCGCGGCGCACCGTCAGCGGCCAGTCCGTTCGCCTGTTCTCTTGACCAAGTTCAGCCACAAGCTCCCCTCCCTGCGAGAGCTGCCACCGCTGCATCCCTGGCTGCTCACAGCTCCAGAGCAGGTCTCCAGTTGTGGTGTCGAGAACGTCGAGCCGGCGCTGTCCCTCCTGGTAGATATAGACTCTGCCGGCGCACGCGCCCTGGAGCTGGCCAGCACCGGGCTCATCGGCGCACGGAGAGCGCCAGCGGATGGCGCCGCTCGCCCTGTCGACCGCCGAGATCATGGGTGTCGTCTCGGCAAAGTCCGTTACATCGGTCACCAGGAGCTGCCCATCAAGCGGACACCCGCCGGAGAGTACACGCAGCGGCTGAATGCGCCGCACCCAGCCCTCGCGGCGCCACGCGATCGAGCCATCCTGTGTCCGCACCGCTATGATCTCTGCCGGAGTCACCAGGAGATGTTGATACTGCCGTAGTTCGTCCCTAGAAAGGGGCCATGTCCGGGTATCTCGTCTGACGAACCCCGATGAATAAGCGGTAAGATAGATCGTCTCACCGCCATGTGCTAGCTGACCCAGGCGGCATCCATTCACCAGCTGCCAGCGGACAGCGCCGGTTCGGGCATCAAGCAGCCAGAGCGTCCCGTAGCATGAAACCGCGAGCACGGTAGGCGCATGCGTCTGTCCTGAGGGGTCGATCATCGGTTTGCCCCGTTTTTCGTGTGGCTGTGCTCTGGTGAGCTAGGCCGTAGGATACGAAGGTCGCCGGACAGCTGTCGAAAGGCGCCCGCCCCCGAATCCATTAGGAATGGCGCTGTGACGAACGACAAGGTCTGAGACGGACTCCGTATCACATCTAAGCAGAGTATACTGGGGAGTCTCGGTTCATGCGGCGCGGGGTGCTCGCATCAGCACACGACCTGCCACTCGCCCTCATGGTCTGGCCGCGGCTCTATTGTTTCGATGCGCACGCCGATACGCAGGAGATTGCGTACCAGCTCGCCCCTTGCCCTTGTCTCGACGGTCCACTACGGCGGGCCACGATGACGACCCTGGCCAACCCGGGCCTATGTAGTGTCACTGGTGTAGAAACGCGACATGACACGTGTGCAATGACGTTCCTGACGCTACCCCTGGCCGACGCCTGACTCGAATTGGATTTTCATCGTGCAGACGCTGAACAGGCGTCACCATGAAGGCAAGAAAACCGTCGCGTCAGGTCCGTACTGTGGAAGCCGCTGAGGACCGCGCGGCTTGCACCCAAAGGCACCACGGACACTGAGAGCGAGGCGGGGCCGGCTGAACTGGCCGTGTGGGCTGGCACAGCATGCCGTGTCAGCGGATCGAGCGGGCAACGTGGAGGCGAAGCCACCTGCGACGCCAGAGGAGGATGCCGGTGAGGACGGCAAGGAGGGTGGGGACACCAAGGACGGCAAGGATGGCGGCGCTGCCCTCGGCGAACGGCCACCCCAGACCCACAGACTGCGGAGAAGTGGCGCTCGTGACCATGAAGGAGGTCGTCTGGACGTAGACGTCCGCAGCGAGGGGCTGACCGGTCAGGCGCGCTTCGAAGGTGATCGCACCCGGACGTGCGTTGGTCGGGAGCATCACGCGCAGCGTGAAGTGCCCCGAGCCATCTGTGTCAGCCTCGCCCAGCTCCTGGGCGTACCCTGTCACGACGAGCCCCTGCGCGCTGTGGTTGCACTGGGGGCCGAGCGTGCCTTGGCTCATCGCTTCGTGACGGCAATAACTCACCACGACCTGTTGGCTCGCTGGCCAGTGGAGGGTTGGCGCGACGATAGGAATTAGCTGCGCCTGCCACTCCGAGTGGACCACGAGCTCACCGTAGGGCGGCGCAGAGACCGCGGCACGGATCGTCAGCCGAGTCCCTGGTAGCACGCCAGGCGGAATGGGGACGTCGGTCCGGAAGTGACCGTCAGCTGCAGCAACCGCGACCACCGGCTGTGCGCCGACGAGCGGGGTCAAACACCGCACTGTGTCGACGGGTGTGACGACGTGGCAGTCAGGTGGGAAACTAGCGGCGACGATGCTGATGGAGGTACCGGGCATCCAGGCGCTGCCGCTCACCGAGATCGAGGTGGCACCGCGCGGGAGCTGGAGCCGGGGTAGGCCCACCGCGATCGTGGGCGTCTGCACGATGGTGAGCGCGGCGGACGCTTGGATGCTCCCAGTGAGGGTGTGAGCCACAATCTCGGCCAGGGTGCCAGTTCTCGGCAGGATGCCGCACGTCCCAGGCGGCAGCAGGAAAACGGGGGATGTGAAGGTGCCGGTGGAGGTGGCAGTCGCCTGCGCCAGACCGTCGAAGGCAGTGACGACACCATCCGTCTGGACGAAATGCTTGACCCCTATCGTGATGGGTACCCCGCTTGGCCAGCCAGTGCCGTGCACGACGATCTGGGTACCGACAACCGCGCTTGCGGTATTGAGTGCGATCTGGGCGCCCGTTGCGTCCAGGGGAACCGAAGCTGAGCCGATGCGTTCTGTAGCCATGGATGCCCCGCAGGAACGTGATATGCTGGTGGACACAGCCGCGTACGCAGGTGCAGCAGCGCCTGCGAGCAGCACACAGAGAGCCGCAAGGGATGCCAGGGCACAGAGCGTCGACAGAGTTGTGCCGGCCGGGCGCCACCCATGCGTCCGTGCTGGTGTCGCCGGTGTCGCCGGTGTCGCCGGTGTCGCCGGTGTCGCCGGTGTCGCCGGACGCGTCTGCATGCATGCTCCTTCCCACACGACTCAGATTCCAGGCGTTGCAGCCTCGGACCAGTATAGCAGGCAGAGCAACGAACCACCATTTCGGAGTGGCTGTCTGCGGTTTGCGGAGAACTGCTGGACCAAGGAATCCAGCGTCTAGAGTGTCGCCTGCGAGCTCAACGATGCGTTACTTCGTCAGCGGCCCTCGCCATAGACTGCGCTGGACCGCGAGCACTCGTGCAGCGCCGGCTTTCGTCCGACGAAGGGCCATACCAGTCGCCTCCCATTTCATCACGTCCATATGCTACAAGCGGCCCTACTCCTCATACACACCCGAGCAGCACAGGAGTTAGAGCGAGTTTGAGCTGACGCGCCGCGTGGCGCATCCGGTTTGCCCCCAAGCGTGTACAACCTGCCAGTGTCGTCCCCCACATCCCATGCCATGTAGGCTATTCCCATGGCTCTACGTGCCCCGACGCTTCTGTGCGCTGTCGATGCGCGTTTGGAACCACGCCGCGACCTCTGCCCACTAGGCCTCAGGAATATCACTATATCTGCCCACGTGAAAGGCCGCATTGAGATCGCTGTAGATGACGGAGAAGGAATAGCCCGCAAGCTCATGCAGCCGCGTCGCCATCGCCTTGACTGTCGCTTGATACTCTGGGGTGAGCGTCTGCGGTCCCAGACGTTCCAGCAATTGCGGCAAGAGATGCTGTGCCGCTTCCAGGCTTTCCACGCGGCTGTGCAACTCGCCCAGCTGGGCGTCGTGCTCGCCTTTTCGCGCGTCAATCACCGTGAGCTGCGCCTCATAGGCCGCTTGCCGGTAGTAGAGTGCGGCCAATTGCTCGTGAAACTTGGCCCAGGCAATCGCGGGCGCATCCGCTGCCGGCTTGGCAACAGTGGCCAGCGCGGAGCTCACCGCTGCGGTGTCAATCGGGCGGGTTGCGCTGTCTAAGCGCTCGGCACCGACGCGGGCAAGCCACTGCTTGACTGGCTCAGCCTTGGGCGAGGGAATAGACTGGATGATGCGCAAGAGGGTCTGGGAATCGGCAGCGTCTGTGGCACGCATCTTTCCGTCTGTCGCGCGCATTTTCAACTGTTCGCTTTGAGCGAACGTTTCAGCGAATCCCTCATCCCGCAACTTGATTTTCAACTCCGCCCAATAGCGGCGTGGCGTTGGCGAATCCGTCAGGAGGCCAACCACATCAATGACGGAGAAGAACATTCGCCCGTCATGCCAGACACGTCGTATGCTGGCGTCTGCCTGTTCCTCAATAAGCGCGAGGGTCATGGTGGACTCGTCACCGTTACTGAGGCTGAGGTTTTTGTCTGTCATGGCTGATCGCTCCTGCTACGTCACTTTCTGTACCACGCGAGTGCACGCGCTACGAAGGATGCACGACAGGGACGTGCTACGTGTGCTGCCGGTCAAAGTGAACGTGCCCCTGTGTGTCTTGCCAGCCGATGCGCTGCCGGCCCCAATAGACAGGTGTTTGTGCTGGCTTGGCTGGAACCTTGGGCGTCCTGGGCGATATGGGCGATATGGGCGATATGGGATGTGTTTGGGGCGCGTGACGGCGTGGTATCACCTGTGGCGGGGGAACAACGTAGAGCAGTGGATAGGTCGGCTGGGGCGGCCCCCGCGCTCAATGAACTGGGCGTAGGACCCGCCACACATGACACGCTGCCAACCTATGCGGGCTACACGCCAGCCCGCTATAAGGTGCGGTTTCGCATCCCAGACACATGGGCGCATGTGGGCCTCTTGATGGTGCCCGACGACCGCACACCAGAGGCGGGCGGTCCGCGCCGTGACGGTAAACGCCACTGGTATTTCCCTGCCATACCAGGCACCGTGGGCGAGACGTGGGCCGATGCCGCAGAGATGCGCATCGCCTACGCGCCGTTCCCACATATCTGCCAGACGTGTCGAGAGTGCTACAAGGAGAATCGCGGCCAAGCCTGCCCAAAGCACGGCTGGCAACTCTCCATACTGGAACGCCTCGTCTTTACGGTGGGTCGGCCCTTGCGCCTCTGGGCAGAAAGGCTGGTTGCGGCCCGCGAAGCCTGCGGCGAAAACGCCCTGGCGCGTGCGGCGGTGCGCAACCTCCTGCTGCACACCATTGGGGCCTTCCACGGCACCCGCCGGCCCATCACGCGCATGGCAAGGCTGGCAGATGTTCCCCTGCGCACCCCAGCGCGTACGGTTCTCTCGCCTGAAGGGGATGAACTCCACCTCTGGGATGAGGTGGGCCTGGCCCCTAAGTTTCCCGACTACGCCCGCCCAGAGTGGAGCGCGCAAGTCTGGGCACGTACCCGCGCCCGACTACTCCTGCACCAAGACTACGACACCAAGCAGTTTGTTGGGGCGCTGACGCTGCCCGTCGCGCAGATTGTGGCGTTCCGGCTGGATGCGCTGTACCTCACCTGCGACCCCGGCTGGCTAGACAGCGGGAGGCCAGGCACCCTGCGTGTGAAGGGCGTGCTTGCCGGTCCGGTGCCCTGGCCACAGGACGAAGACGATCTTGCCGCCGCCCAGGTACAGCTAGCGCCACTAGAGGGGGGCAACGGCAAGTGACCGGACCATTACAGCGCGTGGGGCAAGCTATCGGGCGCTTCGTGGGGCGACGTGGACCCCCCGCCCAACGCGTCTATCGTGAGCCTATTGGCAAGCCGCCAAAAGAAGCGCCGCAGGGACCCATCAACCGGCCCCTGCCGCCTGAACAACGACAGCAGGCGCTGTACAGGGTCGGCATCAATCCCCGCCAAAAGGGCCGCGTGGACCCGGCAAGCGGAGAGAGATTCCTGACGGGCCAGTACCCGACAAAGGCTGGAGTTGAGGGCGCCTTGCGCCGCGTACGTGGCCCACTCGTGCAGGTGCGTGCGTATGGCCGGCCAGCCTGGGAAGGCACGTCGCCAGTAGACGAGTTGGGCAACAAACACATCACCTTCAAGGTCCCCAAAGCGGAACTTGAGGCAGCGCAACAAGGCCCAGGTGACATAGAGGATGTGGTGTTCCAGACCGGCGGCTACAACTTTCAGCGCGTGCTGACGGTGTGGGTCGGTGAGGCATAACAGGGAAACGAGGAAAACGAGGATACAGCATGAACAGCAAAAGCCTGTTTGGGCGGATGAGGGGCCACATCCCCTCTCTTGCCGCCCTCTAAGGTGCGTGGGTGCAGTCAAAACGCGACGGGACCATTTAGAGGCGAGCAAGTAGGTGAGACATGGCACGGGACTTACAGGCAAAATTCGAGGAGTCAGCTGATAAAAAGGGCTTAGAGGGCGAGGCGCGCGAGCGCTACATCGGCGGCGCGTGGCAGCGCGTGCGTAGCCCGGAACACCGCTCATACTGGCGCTATTCACGCGATCAGCAGCTTTTAGAGCGCCATTTCGGACGCATCAGTTCTGTGCATGAGGTAGAGGGCAAGCCCGGCGAAATTGCATTTAAGCAGGACGGCCGCACCTACCACATGAGCAAGGCTGAGTACCACGAGCTAGCGATGGCTGCCCTGGAAGATGAGCGCCGCGAACAGCTCACCGAGAAGCAGCGCGCACGTGAGGATGCGCGCGAGGAACGCGAGATCGAGAAATTACTCCGCAAGGCACACACGGAGAACCGGGCAAGCGAACGGCGACGCCTGGAGGCGGAGGCTGCGGAGAAAAAGCGGGAACGGCGCGAGGCGCAAGAGGCGGAGATCGAACAGCGCCAGCTCCGCGCATTTGAGCGCGCCCAATATGCTGATATGCTCGCCATTATTCGCCACGGTGGCGGCATCAAGCGGAGCATCAGCGGCGCCACCGGAAAAGAGTACGACAAGGGCGAATATGAGGTGCTCCCGCGCTCGGTACGTGCGAAGGAAAATAGTCGTCGCAGCCTGACGCTCGATGAGGCGGCGAGCGAGGTAAGCGATCAAATGCCCTGGCTGGAGATCGAGACGCCGCGCGATTTACTCGATTATTTTGATCGCGCTCGCACGTACCGCTACACCCACATGCGGGCCGCGTGAGGTGATGTGAGACGCCGAAATGCGGTGCGACGCGCTCTCCTGGGAGAGTCGGGAGAACGGGTACGGATCGCCACGGGATCGTGCGGATACGTGCGGATGCCCACGGAATTATACGGAATCCTGCGGAAATAATGCGGAAACCGGAATTCATGGGTACCGAGGCATCTGCGAAAATAGGGTGAAAGGGGCAATTTATGACGCCGGACAACGTTGTTGAGGGCGCGCTAAGCGCCCCAAATACGCAGGATATTAGCGCCGAAAATAGGCGGGAAATTACCCCTGCACAGAGGCAGGGAATCGGCCCGTCAGCAGCGGATATGCTCGCGCAGCTCCGCGCGAGTGGTTTGTCGCTGGCTGATATTGCAGCGTGCACCGACATCGCAAAGCGCACGCTGGACGACATCCAGTATGGGTGCAGCTCAGGCGCAAGAAGAGTGTCCCAGCTCCGCCCGCTGTACGACGCGCTCCAACAGAAGCACCAAGAGCGCCGGGCCATAACGCAAATACGCGATCAGGCGCGCATGCAAGGTACCGCAGCTCGCGCTCCGCAGCTCATGGCAAAAGCACGCGCCGTCGCGGATATGGAAGTTGCGGCCTACGAGCGCGAGCAAGACGTGCGACTGTACCGGGCAGCGCTCAATTATCTCGGCCCCAAATGGCAGGCACTGAGCATGTGGCAGGGCGATACTCCCGTCTGACGCCAGATGGTCATTCAGGAGGCGCAGGCGGAACGCGAGCGCGAGCAGCGGCTCCTCGAAGCGAGCGCATGGTACGCGGGTATGCCTGCGGCCAGCCCATTCTCGCGTCTGTTCGGCCGGCGCGAGGCACCCAGGATCGAGGTGTCTGCCGCCCCACAGCGCGGCCAGATCCGCCAAATCGCCCCGCCAGCGGGCTATGTCCCCTATACCCCGCCTGCCTCACCTCTCCCTCGGCGCGCTTTGGGTGACGGATTGACCGTGCCAGACGGCGACGAACTGCCCCCGTGGCTTCGGTGAAGCCTGGCCTCGTAGCACGACCGTGTAGGGGTATGCGAAGTCCAGATTGAGAGGATGCACTGGGTGGCGCTTGCCGAAAGATGCTAGCTCGATTGTCTCATCGCGAGCCGTGGCGGGTCTGGGCTACACTGCTCTGGTTGGGTGCGGTGGCGGCCAGTTGGGGCTGCCACCGCACTTTTGTTGTTCGGGTCCGCTGGCGTGGCGTCGACCCACCGAGGGCGCGGCCTGCGAGCCGGCACCCCTGGAACTCAGGATCTACGACTCGTGGCATCACAGCCCAGGCGGGTACCCCATTAGGCTGCTTTCATCGGCTCTACACTGACTCATACCAAGTCGCGAGGGACAGTTGTCGTTCCGGGAGTTGGGTAGCCGACACGCCGGGTAGGGGGTTAACCGGGGAGCTGCCCAGTGCGGGAGCCTGGGTCAGTCCGTCAAGGTCCAGCAGCAGGTTTCCGGGTCGTTCCGCTCAGACCGCGGCGCGGACGCGTTCGCCTGCCTCCGCGGCTATCTTTCCACCCTCAGGAAGCAAGGCGTGGCCCTGCTGGCTGCCCTCGAAACCGTCGTCGCCGGTCAGCCACTCTACCCAGACTTCGCCTGAACAGACGCGCCGAGAGATGCTACCTCGATTGTCTCATCGCGAGCCGTGGTGGGTCTGGGCTACACTGCTCTGGTTGGGTGCGGCGGCGGTCAATTGGGGCTGCCACCGCACTTTTGTTGTTCGGGTCCGCTGGCGTGGCGTCGACCCACCGAGGGCGCGGCCTGCGAGCCGGCACCCCTGGAGCTCAGGATCTACGACTCGTGGCATCACAGCCCAGGCGGGTACCCCATTAGGCTGCTTTCATCGGCTCTACACTGACTCAAGCGACCCAGCCCCACAGGATCCAGTTGAGAAATAGCCAGGCCGCCACGATCCAGCAAGGGATCATTACGGCGAAACGCACCACCGGCTCGGCTCGCGCGAGCCAGATGCCTGGAAGCAGACAAAGCGGTAGCAACGCCAGCAGGTACCGCGATGCGCTCGGCGTCGTCTCGATCTCGGTCACTTTCGCCACTGAGGCGCACCACGACAATGTCAGATAGAGCAGCAGCCCCACAGGCAGTCGCTTCCGCGCCGCGAACAGGCCCCACGCTGCCGCAATCGCGGCCCCGGTATCGAGTGGAATGTCAACGTGGTGCAGTAGCACATCAGCCGGGTTTGCAAGCAGAATCCTCACCATACTGACGTCGCCTAGCCCAGGCAGTGTGAAATGCTGGCGCCAGCCGTTGCTCCCGGTCAGCAGCTCGGCCGGCGTCGGCTGATGCGCCACAGCCTTAAGAAAGAGGAGCCAAGCGCCAAGAGCAAGCGGTGGAGCAACCACAACTAGCAGCGGCTGCCAGGAGTGGTGCGCCCATCTCCATGCGCGGTGTCGGACGACTCCGCCTGCCGACCATGCGCGGTGAGTGATACTCCACAACTCGGGCAACGCCAGCACTGCGAGCAGCACACCCTGCTGGCGCGTCAGGCTCGCCAGCGCCGCGAGGATGGATGCCCGCCTCCACCGCCGGTCCAAAGCCGCTAGAATCGCTGCGAGCGAGAGCGCAAGAAACAGGGCCTCGGTGTACGGCGCCATCAAGAAGAACGCTACCGGCAGCAGGCAGGCTGACACGACACTCATCCGCGCCGCTGCGGTCGATCCGGTCAGCCGCTCGGTCAACCTGTACAACGACACGAAGCATGCGAACGTAGCCACGGTCGAGATGAGCATGCCGGCAGCAACGACGTCTCCCCCGGTAATCGTGGCTCCGAGCCGGATGGACCCAGGATATAGTGGCAAGAAAGCGGTCGAGCGCTCTTGAACATAGCCCCTAAACGCGATGTCACAGTAGTAGTTCGCATCCCATCGCATCCAGGGACCAGTAAGGTACTCGGCTAGGCCGTGTAGCGGCGGGGGGACGACGAAGACGTGCAACGAGGATGCGGTGGCGTAGGCCGTATTAACCGCACGAAGATAACGATCGTGCAGAACGATCACCGCCAGTGCGGCACATGCGGACGTCGTAAGTCGAAGCGCCAGCACGGCCACGAGTGCCGTGCGGATTCCAGGCTTTTCAGTCCAACGCGTGAGTCGCACCCGCAGGCCCTGCGGCGCAACGGAGCGGTCGAGCGTCGAAATCACCTGGGTGCCGCCTACGGTTCGCATGCTCCACTCCGCGCATGGTCTCGGCTACCCGCTTGTGCGTTATGACTCAGTCTACCGGCGTCATCCCTCTGACGCCCCCGGGCAACCTATGAAATTGGCTGCTCCGAGTGCGGTCGAGGCGCGGAACTAGCGGCGGGGACGCCGCCAGCACGGCAACGGCAGCAAGCACGAGCGCGCAGATGAGCATGACCTTGAGCGCGACGCGATGCGCCATAGTGCTTACCCCTTGCTACGCAGTAGCATAGCACAGGGAGGCCCAACCTGCCTGGCGACAGTTCACGCGAAGGCTGGGCGAGCCTTCCCCTGGCGAGTCTGTTGGGCGAGTCTAGAATGGTCTGCTACACTCCCTCCCAAGGGTGCCCATTTAGCGGAGCAAGCAGCAGGAGTACCGAGGGTTGCAGAGGGTGCGGAGGGTGGTACGCTGTGCGTCTGGGGGCGCACCCGGCGCCCTCAAGGGGAGGCGCAGCCTGCCCCGCTCCCCCCCTGTGGTGAGTTCTCTGTCGCCTCCCGGACAAACGAAACGGCGCCATCCGCCCCGAGTCGCCTCGGACCAACCGGCGCCGTACTACGGCTCACCGTTTCTATGTGTCACCTAGTGTAGATCAAATGATCTAAATGTGCAAGGGGCCTAGCCCGCAGCAGCCTCGCCCTGCGCCGCTTGCCATGCATCTATCGTTGGATCGCGCTCCTCCGGCACGTACGAGCGCATCAGCTGCGCCTCCTCGCCACGGAGTGTGTATGCGCCCAGCGCCGCCGGCAGTACCGCCGTCTCGCCCAACCGCAGCCGCAGCGCCGCCGCGCCCGCCTCGATCGTGCAGGCGCCGCCCAGACACGTCAGAATCTGGCAGCTCGCCGGCGTCGTCGTATCGGCCACGTCGCCCGCCACACGCAGCTCCTCCTCCACGAAATAGCGGCATGCCACCAGCACGCGCCGGCTGCCGTCCGCCCCGTAGGGGGCCGCCTCCAGCGGCGTCGCGCGGACCGAAGGCGGGTGACTGTAGCGCAGCACCTCCAGCGCGCGCGCGACATGCAGCTCGCGCGGCGTGCCGTCCGCCTGCAAGCGCCCGTAGTCGTAGAGGCGATAGGTCACGTCCGAGTACTCTTGCAGCTCGTAGAGCAGGATGCCGCCGCCGATGGCGTGGACCGTGCCCGGCGGCACGAAGATCACGTCGCCCGGCCGCGGGGCGAAGGAGTGCAGCAGCGGCTCCAGTCGCGTCTGCTCGATGGCGCGGCGCACCTCGTCGCTGCTCGTCGCGCGGGCAAAGCCGTAGATCAGCTGCGCGCCGGGCTCGGCATGCAGCACATACCACGTCTCCGTCTTGCCCAGCTTGCCGTGCTCGTGACGGGCGGCGTAGGCGTCGTCGGGATGCACCTGTACCGAAAGCTGCTCGCGCGCGTCAATGAACTTGGTCAGCAGAGGGAAGCGCCGGCCATACACCGCGACGGCTCGCCAGCCGAGCAAGTCCACGCCGAGCCGCGCCACCAGCGCCGCCAGCGACTCTCCGGCGTACGGTCCCTCGCGCACCAGGCTCTCGTCCGCCGTCTCCCACGACTCGCCCACCAGGGCGTCGGCGGGCAGCACCTTCCCCAGGCGCTCGGCCAGCGCGCGGCCGCCCCAGATCGTCTCGTGGAGCGCGCCCGCAAGCGGCAAAGGTACGATCGCGCGCGCAGTATCGGTCATGCGCTCTCCTTCATTTCAATCACGCCCAGCATTGCACTACAGAGGACACAGAGGACACAGAGGACACAGAGGACACAGAGGACACAGAGACCACCAGGGGATGTCGGTGTCCAGCCCTCGCCCCCCTGGCAGTGGCGCGATCAGGATGAACCCTGCCGCTTCAGGGCAGGGGGCACAGAGCACCACGATGCCCACTCACGACTCGACCGTGCGGGAAGCGCTCCCGCAGTCCCTTCTCCTCTGGCCTCTGAGGACTCTGCGAGCTCTGTGGTGAAATCTCCGCTCGCCGGACACAAAAAAGCCGCGGCACGAGAAGATAGTATCTCATGCCGCGGCAAGTCGGGCCTACCGGCCAGCGTGCGCTAGACCTTGTTCAGCAGGCTGATGGCCCGCAAGACCGCCGCCCGCGCCTCTTCCGGCGAGCCGCTGGAGAGTGCATCCGTCACGTGGCACTTCAGCACCTCGGCCGCGACGCGATCCATGCCGGCGCGCGCGGCGAAGATCTGTGTCACCACTTCCTCACAGGGCTTGCCGTCCGCCAGCATACCGATGATGCCGCGAATCTGCCCCTCGATGCGCCGCAGACTCACCTGCATGTCGGTCTGCGTGCCCTCGGTGATCGTCGCCATGCGTCTTCCACTTCCTCGCGCCACCTGAGCGTTCCGTGCGCCGGCATTGCTGTCCCATGCGCCGGCACGTCAGAGCCGCGAAACCTCCCGCGCCCTAGACGGCCATCGCCAGCGCGGTGTCGATGTGCTTGCGCAGCACATCGCGCGAAACCAGGCCGACGATGCGGTCGATCTCGCGGCCGTCGCGGAAGAAAATCATCGTCGGGATGCCCTGGACGCCGAGGCGGCCAGGCGTCATCTGGTTGTCGTCGGTGTTGAGCTTGGCGAAAACCATCTTGCCGTCGTACGCGCTCGACAGCTCCTCGAATGTCGGCGCCATCGCCAGGCACGGCCGGCACCATGGCGCCCAAAAGTCGACGACCACCGGCTGCTGCGCCTTCAGTACCGTGTCTCCAAATGTCTGATCAGTCACGTTTTCGTAATGCTGTGCCATGCTGCTCCTCCTGGGCGTGGGCGTCTGTCATCGGCGATTCATACCATACCGGGGTATGGTACCTGTCCCTACGATAGCACGACCGCCGCAGGGCTGTCAAGGCGCCGGTCGCGTTTGTGGTCGTCGCCGCGCTGATGCTATCATGCTGGTGAGGCCCGTCCGCGCCTAAGTCAGCCACAGCAAGAAGCGTTCCGGCAACGCGCCCGCTCGCCTGCGCGGTCCGGCCCAGGGAGACCACATCATGCCATTACCCGACGGAACCATCTACCTCGACCATGCCGCCACGACGCCCGCCGATCCCGCCGTCGTCGCGCGCATGCTGCCCTATTTCACCCAACAGTTCGGCAACCCCAGCAGCGTCTATGCGCTCGGCCGCCAGAGCTTCGCCGCGCTGGACGAGGCGCACAGCAGGGTGGCCGCCGTGCTGGGCTGCCGGCCCACCGAGATCGTCTTCACCGGCGGCGGGTCCGAGGCCGACAACCTCGCCATTCGCGGCGTCACGTCCAGCGCTCGCCGCCGTGGCACCCACATCATCACCACAGCCATCGAGCATCACGCCATCCTGCACACCTGCCAGCAGCTCGAGCGCGAAGGCTTCACGGTGACGTATCTGCCAGTAGACGCCGAGGGGCTGGTGGACCCGGCGGCGGTCGAAGCGGCGCTCACCGACGAGACGGCGCTGGTGACGATCATGTACGCCAACAACGAGGTCGGCACGATCCAGCCAATCGCCGAGATCGGCCGCCTCTGCCGCGCGCGCCGCATCCCCTTCCACACCGACGCCGTGCAGGCGGGCCCACACCTCCCGCTCGATGTCGCTGCGCTCAACGTGGACCTGCTGACGCTCTCGGCGCACAAGTTCTACGGCCCCAAGGGCGTCGGCATTCTCTATGTGCGCCAGGGCACGCGCATCCAGCCGCAGGTGCTGGGCGGCTCGCAGGAGCGCAACCGGCGCGCGGGCACGGAGAACGTCGCCGGCGCGGTGGGGGCGGCAGAGGCGCTGCGGCTGGCGACGGACGAGCGTGACGCGGAGGCTGCGCGGCTGACCGCGCTGCGCGACAATCTGATCGCCGGCATCCTGGCAATCCCGGGCACGCGCCTGACGGGGCACCCGACGCTCCGGCTGCCCAACAACGCCAGCTTCGCCTTCGCCGGTGTGGAGGGGGAATCCCTGCTGCTGGCGCTGGACCTGCTCGGCGTGGCGGCCTCCAGTGGCAGCGCCTGCACCACCGGCTCCATCGAGCCTTCGCACGTCCTCACGGCCATGGGCTACTCGGCGCCTGAGGCGCGCGGCCACCTGCGCCTGACGCTGGGCCACAGCTCGACCGCCGAAGATGTGGACTTCGTGCTGCGCGAGCTGCCGGCAGTTGTAGAACGGCTGCGCGCGCTCTCGACTGTGCCAGCGGTGCCGGCGTAGTCACGCGCATGCGTGGCGTGTGGCCTACCAGAGGATGCCTTGGACGGGGCGGTAACCCGTAAGGCAACGTCGCGCGCGTTACCGGCGCCTGGCAGAGCCACCGGTGCTGCCCTCACGCGCATGTCCGCTCCTCGCGCCCGCTGTGTGCCGTCTGCCGCTACAAGCCACCGCAAAGGTTGGCGAGTAGTCGCATGCCCTCATGCTGCCAGAGAGCGCGCGGCGCTGGATTGTCCGTTGCGGAGATACGGAGGCGACAGATGGAACATCCTACATGGTATCTGGACGAGCTCGCTCACGCCGGTGGCGAGCATCTGGACGCCGACTACGTGCCGCGCTACGACCAGAAGGCAGCCACAGACCCCGCCGACGACCTGGCCCTGCTGCGCACGCTCGGCCTGAACGAGACGCATACGCTCGTCGACCTCGGCGCCGGCACAGGCACCTTCGCGCTGGCTGCCGCCCCGCTCTGCCGCCGTCTGGTAGCAGTGGACGTCTCGCCGGTGATGCTCGCCACGTTGCGTCAGAAGGCTACGCAATTGGGCATCGCGAACATCGAGTGCGTGCAGCGCGGCTTTCTGAGCTACGAGCACCAGGGTGACCTCGCCGACTTCGTCTATTCACGCAACGCCCTGCACCACCTGCCGGACTTCTGGAAAGCCCTCGCCCTCGATCGTGTCGCGGCGCTCTTGAAACCCGGCGGCGTGCTCTACCTGCGCGACCTCGTCTTCTCCTGTGAGCCGCGCGAGGCGGCACGTGTCATAGACGCCTGGCTCGCCAGCGCACCGGCAGAGACAGACGTCAGCTGGACGCGCGCTGAGCTTGAGACGCACCTGCGCGAAGAGCACAGCACATTCAGCTGGCTGCTCGAACCGATGATCGAGCGCGCCGGTTTCGCCATTCAGCAAGCGCAACACAGCCACTCGCGCGCGTACGCCGCGTACACCTGCATCAAGCGCTGAGATACACTTGATACGGAGTCGCGTCACTCCGTTGCCGTTTGGCGGGCCGACCGCGACGGCCGGCGCGTCACAACTCCGGCTCCTTTGGTCCCGGCTCTCAGCACTGCCACGGGGTGACGTTGTCGGGGCGGAACGTGCCGAGGATGGCATCGTCCTGCGCCTTGATGGCCGCACTGGCTTCGTAGTCGGAGGCCCTGAGCTGGTAGGACGTTCGCTGCGCGTTCAGGAACCACCACCACCGCACCGAGTCGATGAGCTGGAACCGCATCGGCAAGCCGGCAAGCGTCGTCGGCTGCGGCGGCAGCGTGTCGGGGGTCGCCACAGGACAGTACGCTAACACGTCCGTCTTCTCCAGCGCGCTCACGTCCAGCCGGACGTGCCCGGCCGGCGTCGCGATGATGTAGTCCGTGTGGACGGCCTCCTCCAGCGCCGGGTCACTAGGGGAGGTCGTCCAGTCCGGCGGGTAGGCGAGGCGGAAATGGGGCCTCGTCAGCACCTTCCAGCCGGCCGGGATGCGTACGGGCGCCACGGTGGGCGCGCAGCGCAATGGAGCATGGCACTCCACGGTCGCCGGCCGCGCGGTGGGGGTGCAGGCGGCGAGGCACAGGAGCGCGAGCACGCCCAGGAGCGCGAGGGCGGGCCGGGTCAGGAAGCGAGGCATGGGTCCCTCCTCACAACCGCAAGGATGCAAGTAGTATGCCGCTAGGCTAGCGGGGACGCACGCTCCTGTCAAGCATCGGCTGCCAAGTCGCGCGGCAACGCTCCCGGACCGCTCGTCACATCAGGGGCAGCTTTCTACAACGGTCCAAGGCGACGGGGTATGACACGCCAGGGGCAGCGAGGCATCGTCGGCGCATGACAGTCCGCGCATGAGCATGCGTTTGGCTATGCCGAATCCTGATCGTTGCGCACCGGAGTGTGAACCGCGACACGTGGTGCTCGATCCTCCTGACATGCACCAGTGTGCGTCCCCTTAGGCGCTCTTCTCCACGCCACGCGCATACGCCAACACACGATTCCAATACGGCACAGTGCCGCCGATGACGACGCCCAACGCGACCATGGCCAGCGCCGCAACGAGGGTGCGCGCCTGGCCGAGGTGCAGTGCATCATAGAGCGCCCACGCTCCCAGGAACAGAACGGTCAGCGTCAGCGTGAGCGCCAGCCGAACAAGGGACATGCTCGCGACCGCTCGCAGCACGCCCCGATTTTCCTGCATGTACGAGCGGGTCTGCACGCGGCTCGTCCCCGAGGCGACGACGCCGACCCCGAAGGCTATCCCGGTTGCCAGCAGCCATGCGCGCTGGTTGCCGAAGACG
>WNFM01042324.1_pt1 | contig 17554 bp, 17 predicted proteins | sample 5400271 | NCBI WGS metagenome assembly WNFM01 (sample SAMN13153352, study PRJNA577476) | soil metagenome | isolation source: 60 cm saprolite on Douglas fir-dominated hillslope | place: USA:California | collected 2013-09-17 | reverse complement strand
CCAGCTCCACGAATCGCCGTGCTTGCCGCCGGTTGACTGGATGACGTAGTGACGCGCATCCGGGGGCGGCCGCGCCAGTTCGGCCACCGGCACCTGCGCTAACGCGGGGGACAGCAGCAGGACGCCTACGCAGCCCAGCATGAGTCGGACTTTCATTTGGACCCCCAAGATCGGCACCCGGGCCGGCCACGGCGCGGCGGCAAATTGTGACGCATAGCGTGACCTCCGTCACTGCCTGCCCTGCCCGTGCCGCGGGCTAGGGTCCGATGTCGCCTGCGTCACAGTATCGGCCCCGCTGCGCGCGTCATATTCCGGTCTGCTCGCCGGATGCCAGGCCTCAAGTGTCATGAAGATTCGCACCAAAGTCGTCGTGCTGCTCTCGGCGGTGTTCTTCGCCCTCGCGCTCGCCGAGTGGGGCGTCGGGCAGGCGCTGCTCCTGCCGCGCTTCGAGGCGATCGAGCTCGACAACGCCCGCACCGCCATGACGCGCATCAACTACGGCGTCTACCAGACACTGAACGAACTGCAGGTCAACGCCACGGACTGGGGCAATTGGACCGATACCTACATTTTCATGCGCGACCACAACGCGCATTTCCAGCAGGGCAATCTCAGCGAGTCCGCGATGAGACAGTTGCGCCTGACGACACTGGCGTTCGTCGATCTGAATGGCGACGTCGTCATGTCAAGGTCGCTGGACCCGGTCTCCGGCAAACTCCTGCTACAGGATCCGTACGCGCAAGGCTCGCTGCCGCGCGACTTCCCCTGGCGTGCCCGGCTGCGCGACGGCCGCGGGGCCAGCGGATTTATCCTGACCGATCGCGGCGTGCTGTTCGCCGCGGTCGCGCCGATACTCGACGGCTTCGGACATGGACCTTCGCGCGGGCTGGTGCTGATGGGCCGGCTGCTGAGCGCCGCGGAGATCGCCGCGATCGGTGCGCGCGCCCAGACCAGCGTCGCGCTGGTGGCCGCGCGCGGCGGCACCGGCCCAGCCCGGTCGCTGCCGCTACTTGGCGACCCGGGGGCCGCGGGCGAAACGATCGGGATGAATGAGACCACGACCCAGGTATTCCGCGCCTTCGCCGATATTTACGGCCAGCCGATCATGACGCTGCGCGTCGACATCCCGCGCACGATCACCGAGCACGCCCGCAGCACGGTGGCCGATGCGATGGCCTTCACCGTAGGCGCCGCCGTGGCGGTGCTGCTGATCCTGATGGTGCTGCTCGATCGCACGGTGCTGACACCGCTGGCCCGGGTGACCCGGCACGCAGTGGCGATCGGCGCAGGCAATGACCTGACCTCACGGCTCAATCTCGAGCGCAAGGATGAGATCGGCTCGCTCGCCGCCGAAATCGATCGCATGGTGGCGCAGCTCGCCGAATCGCGGCGGCAGCTGGTCGATCACAGTTTCGAGTCCGGCCGGGCGGAGTCCTCCCGGGGCGTGCTGCACAACATCGGCAATGCCATGACGCCGCTCGCGGTGCGCCTGGCCAAGCTCCAGGAACGCTTGCGGGTGGCGCCGACGGATGATGTCGAGCGTGCTCTGACGGAGCGGGAGCACTCGATGAGTTCCTGCGCCTCGCCAGCAGCGAAATGGCGGAGGTGGTCAAGGCGGCGGCCGCCGATGTCGAGGTCGCCGCCCGCCAGGCCACCGTCGTGCAGAACGCGCTGACCGAACAGCTCCATTCCTCGCGCGCGCCGAACGTCACCGAAGCGGCCACGCTTCCCGCGATCATCAACCAGAGCCTCGAGATCGTCCCGGACAGCTGCCAGGAGCTGGCCCGCATCGAACTCGACCCGTCCGTGCAAAAGGTCGGGCCGATACACGTGGCGCGCACCGTGCTGCGGCTGGTGCTGCAGAACCTGATCATCAACGCCGCCGAGGCGATCCGGGCCGCCGATCGGGGGCGGGGCGTGATCCGTTTTTCCGCCGCCGTGGTTGCCGACGGGGACCAGTCCAGGCTCCAGGTCGATTGCGCAGATACCGGTGTGGGCATCGCCGCCGAGAATCTCGAGCGCGTTTTCGAGCGCGGTTACTCCACCAAGCGCGGGTCGGGCAACCTGGGAATCGGACTGCATTGGTGCGCGACGACGGTCACCGCGCTGGGCGGCCGCATCTGGGCGAGCAGCGCCGGCTTAGGGGGAGGTGCCACCCTGCACCTGGTGATTCCGCTGCCCGCCTCCTCCTCCGCCCTCAACACGGCAGCCGCCTGAGGTCCACTCGTGTCAGAAGCCCACCGTGGACCGATTCGCATCCTCGTCGTCGACGACGAGCCGGAAGTCCGCGACGCCTATCGCCAGATCTTCTCCGGGCCCACCGACGGCGCGCAGGCCAGCGCACGCCAGAGCCTCGGGGACAAACTCTTCGGCCGCGGGGAATCCAGGCGGCCTGTCCGGCAGTCCAGCCACGCCGTGAGCTTCGAGCCGGAATTCTGTGACGGTGCCGAAGCCGCGGTCGCCGCGGTACGCACCGCGCTCGCCGCCAAGCGGCCGTTTGCCGTAGTGTTTCTCGACATGCGGATGCCGCCGGGTCCGGACGGCGTGTGGGCCGCGGCCCAGATGCGCGAGCTCGATCCGGCGATCGAGATCGCCGTGTGCACGGCCTACTCGGACGTCGACCCCGCTGATATCGGCGGGCGCGTGCCGCCCGAGGACAAGCTGTCCTACCTGCAAAAACCCTTTCACCCGCACGAAGTGCGGCAGATGGCCATCGCGCTGGCGAGCAAGTGGCGCGCGGAACGGAACATCACGCGCCTCGCTTATTTCGATTCGCTGACGGGCCTGCCCAACCGGGAACAGGTGCACAGCCGCCTGCGCTCGGCACTGGCGGCGTCCCAGCAGAGCGGTGCAATGCTGGCCGTGATGTACATCGATCTCGACAACTTCAAGCGCATCAACGACACGCTCGGCCACGGGATCGGCGATGAAGTCCTGAAGACCGCGGCCGAGCGGTTGCGCGGCGCGCTGCGCCGCGGGGGCGACGGCGGGAGCGGGGACCGCCCGGGCGATCTTGGCCGGCTGGGCGGCGATGAATTCCTGGCGGTGCTGCCGGACATCTCGAGTTCGGCCGATGCGGCCGCGGTGGCCGATCGCCTGATCGCGACCCTGCAGAAACCGATGGAGCTCTCGAAGCACACGGTGGTGATTACCCCGAGTGTCGGCATCGCGATCTCACCGACCGACGGGCACGATGCCGAATCGCTCCTGCGCCACAGCGACCTGGCGATGTACTTCGCCAAGCGCCGCTGGGCGGGGTCCCATGCGTTCTTCGATGCCTCGATGAACGAGGGCATGCTGCAGCGCTACACCATCGAGAGCAAGCTGCGGGGCGCGCTGGAGCGCGGCGAGCTCTCGCTCCATTACCAGCCGCAGATCGACATCATGACCGGCACTGTTTCCGGGATGGAAGCACTGCTCCGTTGGAACAACGACGAGCTCGGCGTGGTGCCACCGAAGGATTTCATTCCGGTCGCCGAAGCGACCGGCCTGATCATTCCGATTGGCGAGTGGGTGCTGCGCACGGCCTGCACCCAGGCCCGGAAATGGCACGATGAGGGCTTGGCGGTGAAGCGCATCGCCGTCAACATTGCGGCCCAGCAGTTCGCCATGCCCGGTTTCGTCGCGCTCGTAAAGAGCATCCTGGAGGAGACCGGCCTCGATCCGAAGATGCTCGACCTGGAGATCACGGAATCGATGGTGCTGAACGACGAGGGCCGGGCGGAGCAGCTGCTCGCCGGCCTGCACGCGATCGGGGTAACGGTCGCAATCGATGATTTCGGCACCGGCTATTCGAACTTCCAGCGGCTCCAGTCCCTGGCCATCGATCGGCTGAAGATCGACCGTTCCTTCGTCCGCGATCTGGGCGATAACTCGGACGACAGCGCCATCGCGGCCGCGATCATCGCGATGGCCAAATCGCTCAGCGTCGGCGTGGTCGCCGAAGGCGTCGAGTCCTTCGCGCAGCTGCGCTTCCTGCAGGAGCACCATTGCGCACAGGCCCAGGGGTTCCTGCTCAGTCGGCCCTTGCCGGCGAGCGAAGCGCGCCAGCTGCTGCAGCGGGCGAACGAGCCGACCGACGCGAGCCGCACCCAGCGCATTCGCCGGCTGGTTGAGTAAAGCCCCGGCCGGTACACTTGGGCGGCATGGACCGGCCGCCGCTCCCGCCCTTTTCCATTGAAACCGCGACGCAGAAGGTGCGGATGGCCGAGGATGCCTGGAACACACGCGATCCGGCCCGCGTCGCACTCGCCTACGCCGTCGACAGCCGCTGGCGCAATCGCTCCGAGTTCCTGCAGGGGCGCGAGGCGATCGAAGCGTTCCTCAGGCGCAAGTGGGACCGGGAACTCGACTACCGCCTGATCAAGGAAATCTGGGGCTGCCGCGAGAACCGGATCGCCGTGCGCTTCGCCTATGAATGGCACGATGACAGCGGCCACTGGTTTCGCAGCTACGGCAACGAGAACTGGGAGTTCGACGCGCACGGCCTGATGCGGATCCGCTACGCGAGCATCAACGATGCCCCGATCCAGGAATCCGCGCGGCGCTATCACTGGCCGCTGGGGCGCCGGCCCGATGATCACCCCTCGCTGAGCGAGCTGGGCTTCTGATTCCTGCAGACTCGGAGGTTTGTCATGCGAATGAGTGGCTGGAACATTGCAGTGCTGGCGATCTTCGCAGGTCTTGCGAGCGCCGAAACGCCTGAACCGGAGCACGATCGCCAGGCTGTCGCCGAACTGGACAGCGCTTACCAGGCCGCCGTAAAACGCAACGACGCCGCGGCGATGGCCCGCATCCTGCACCCGCACATGGTTCTGGTGGTCGGCAGTGGCGGCGTCTCAACGGGTGAAGACCTGCTGAAATCCGCGCGCGACGCCGATGCGATCTATGACCACCAGGAAGAGGTGCCCGGGACGCAGACGGTGCGGGTGTGGGGCGATACGGCGGTGGTCACCGCGCAGCTGTGGCTCAGCGGAGCCCGGCACGGCACCGCTTTCGACCGGCATCTCTGGTTCAGCGACACTTACGTGCGCACTCCAGAGGGCTGGCGCTATGCCTTTGGCCAGGCCTCCCTGGCGCTACCGAACGATGCGTCAAGGGCTGCACCGACCCCTGCGGGACGGTAACAGGCTAGGGCAGGAATCCCACTTCGCGCTGATGACGCAGCGCAAGCATGCGTACCTCGTCGCGTGACACCACGAAGCGATACAACGCCACGTAGCCCGTCTGCCCGTAGGAGATGATCAACTCGCGCAACTCCCCTTCAAGGCGCCGGCCGGTCAGCGGATGCGCCGCCAGGTTATCGACGGCGGATTGGATTGCGCTCACCGCACTCAATGCGGCGGCCGGATTCTCCTTGCGCAGGCGTTCGAAAGCGCGCTCGAGATGATCAAGCAACCGCGCGGAATAGACTACCTGCGCCACGGCTTGGGCCGTGCGGAGGAATCGCCAGTGGCCAGCCTGGCCATCCAGGCGTGTACATCCTCGGCGCGGTAGACCTCTCCCGGCTTCTCGATCTCAGCGTCCGCCGCGAGCGCTTCCTTGACCAGGCTCCGCAGTTGCTCTTCGTAGGCGGCGTGCCGCTCCACAGCTTCGACAATCAGGCTGTGCGCCGATCGCCCCGTCTGCCTGGCAAGCGCGCCCAGCCGGGCCCGAAGTTTCGGGGGCAGGCGAATGGTGGTCGTCGCGGCCATCGCGGCAGTCCTCCTCAAAGCTTAGTCACAAATGTAGCACAGATGGACTGCCGCTGGCAAAGCGAGGCGCTGGATTGCCTGGCGCGAGATTCGCCGACGCTGGGTGCCTGATCGATCCACGCACCGACATTGCAATTCATCGGTCGTGTTGCTATTAAAGGCGCCCATTTCCTGCTCGAATGTTCGGGCGACTTTTTAGCTGAGGCGCACATGGGATTACTGGATGGGATACTGGGCGGAATCGTGGGCGCTGAAGCGACCCATCTGATCAGTGGCGTCATCGAGCAGCACGGCGGTCTGTCCGGCCTGGCGGCACAGTTTCAGAAGCAGGGCCTGGGTGGCGTCATGCAATCGTGGATCGGTACGGGCGCCAACGCCCCGGTCAGCGCGGAGCAGATCCAGCAGGTCCTCGGCTCGAACGCCGTGGCGCAACTGGCGGCCAGGCTGGGCCTCAATCCGCAGGACGTCGCACGGAAGTTGGCGCAGATGCTGCCGCAAGCGGTCGACAAGATGACGCCCGGTGGTGTCCTCCCCGCCCGGTAGAGGCGCTGCGCTGGGGCTGCCGACTGTCTTGCACCGGTGAATTCGTTTTAATCATCGGATTCATCACTCGTTCAGTGATCCCGTGTCATGCTTCAATTTCTGTCTGGCCAACCAATACAGGGGAACGCGATGCAAGCCCATTTTCTACGCTCGTTGATCGTCTGCTCGGCCCTGGTCGCATTCGGCGCCACGGCCCAAACCTACGCGGCCGACGCCGCGACCACCGTGACGTGCAAGGACGGCACCAGCTCCAAGGGCGGGAAAGGGGCCTGCAGCCACCATGGTGGCGTGCAGAAGGGCGCTGCCACCGCCGCGGCCAGCTCCGAGGCGGCCAGCGCCGCAGCACCGGCCCCGACTACAGCAGCTCCGTCGCACAGCAAGTCCTCATCCAGTGCTTCTACGGCTGGCAGCAGTGCTGGGGCGGCCGGCACACCGCGGGCCAAGTGCAAGGACGGCTCGACGTCCTATTCCAGGCAGCACCGGGGCGCGTGCTCGCATCACGGCGGCGTAGCCGAGTGGCTCGATAAGTAACCGGCTGCGAACGGGCTGGTGGCGACCCCTCAGACGTCGAGGTTGGCCACCGACAGCGCGTTCTTCTCGATGAATTCGCGGCGCGGCTCGACCTGATCTCCCATCAGCGTGGTGAAGATCTCGTCGGCCGCGACCGCGTCGTCGATGCGCACCTGCGTGAGCCGGCGCGTCTCGGGATTGATCGTCGTATCCCAGAGCTGCTCGGGATTCATCTCGCCCAGGCCCTTGTAGCGCTGGATCGCCTGTCCCTTGCGCGCCTGCTCGAACAGCCAGCGCATCGCTTCCTTGAAGGAACCGACTTCGAGGCGCTCCTCGCCGCGCGCCACCACCGCTCCCTCCCCGATGAATCCGGCCAGCGTACTGCCCAGCTCGGCGATGCGGCGGTATTCGGCGGAGTCGAAGAACTCGCGCGTGAGGTGCTTGTCGGTGACCGAGCCATGCTGGGTGCGGTGCACGATGACACGGGCGGCGTGCCCGTCTGTGCCAGATCGCACCTCGGCCCTGAAGCTGCGCTCCGAATCCGCGCCGGCGTTCAGGCTGCTGACCAGTCCGGCACACCAGCCCGACAGGAAACCCGGACGATCGAAACTCTCGAGCGTCACCTCGGGCTGATAGATCAAGGCATCAAGCAGACGCTCGTCATAGCGGCGCGCCCAGCGCTTGATGATGGCCTGCACTTCCATGTAGCGGCGTGCCAGCAGCTCGAGGGCCGAACCGCTGAGCGGCGCGGCGCCCGCGCTCACCTGAAGGGAGGCGGCTTCGAGGGCGCTCGAGAGCAGCAGCGCGTTTAGCTCGTTCTCGTCCTTGACGTAGGTCTCTGTCTTCCCGCGCTTGACCTTATAGAGCGGCGGCTGGGCGATGTAGATGTGGCCGCGCTCGATGAGCAGCGGAATCTGCCGGTAAAAGAAGGTCAGGAGCAGTGTGCGGATGTGGCTTCCGTCAACATCAGCATCGACCATTATTATCACGCGGTGATAGCGCAACTTATCGATATCAAACTCGTCGCGGCCGATTCCGCAGCCCAGCGCCGTGATCAGCGTGCCGACTTCCGCGGAGGAAATCATCTTGTCGAAGCGCGCGCGCTCGACGTTGAGGATCTTGCCCTTGAGCGGCAGGATCGCCTGCGTGCGCCGGTCCCGGCCCTGCTTGGCCGACCCGCCGGCCGAATCACCCTCGACGATGAAGATTTCCGACAGTGCGGGATCCTTCTCCTGGCAGTCGGCGAGCTTGCCGGGCAGGCCCGCGATATCGAGCGCGCCCTTGCGCCGTGTCATCTCACGCGCCTTGCGCGCCGCTTCGCGCGCGCGCGCCGCGTCGATGATCTTGGCCACGATGGCCTTGGCCTGGCTGGGCTGCTCGAGGAGGAATTCACTGAGCTTGGTCGCAACGGCGGTCTCAACGACGCCCTTCACCTCGGATGACACCAGCTTGTCCTTCGTCTGCGAGGAGAATTTCGGATCCGGCATCTTCAGCGAGAGGATGGCGGTGAGTCCCTCGCGGGCGTCATCGCCCGTGGTCGGAACCTTTTCCTTTTTGGCGGCCGATTCCTTCTCGATGTAGTCGTTCAGTGTGCGCGTGAGCGCGGCGCGAAATCCGGACAGGTGCGTGCCACCGTCCTTCTGCGGAATGTTGTTGGTGTAGCAGTACATGCTCTCCTGGTAGGAGTCATTCCACTGCAGGGCGACTTCGACCGTGGTCGCGCCCTCCATCGTGCGGAACCAGAACACGCTCTCATGCACCGGCGTGCGGCCGCGGTTCAGATGCTTGACGAATGCCTGCAGTCCGCCGGCATGCTGGAACACGTCGCGCTTGTCTTCGCGCTCATCGTTCAGCTCGATGCGCACGCCGGAGTTGAGGAAGGACAGTTCCCGCAGCCGCTTGGCCAGCGTTTCATAGACGAACTGGATATTGGTGAAAATCTTGCCGCTCGGCCGGAAGCGGATGGTGCTGCCGCGCTCGGTGCACGGGCCCACGTCGGCGAGCGGTGCCACGGGCTCACCGAGGTGATATTCCTGGCGGTGCATGCGCCCTTCGCGGCAGATCGTCAGCAGCAGCGTGTCCGAGAGGGCGTTGACGACCGAGACCCCTACGCCGTGCAGGCCGCCGGAAACCTTGTAGGAAGTGTCATCAAACTTACCGCCCGCATGCAAAACGGTCATGATCACTTCGGCCGCCGAGCGCCCCTCTTCGGGGTGAATGTCGACCGGGATGCCACGGCCGTTGTCGGTGACGGTGACGGATTCGTCGGCATGAATGGTGACCGTGATGCGGTCGCAATGGCCCGCCAGCGACTCGTCGATGGCGTTGTCCACGACCTCGAAAACCATGTGGTGCAACCCGCTGCCATCATCGGTATCACCGATGTACATTCCGGGTCTTTTCCGCACTGCATCAAGTCCCTTTAAGACCTTGATTTTACTGGAATCGTAGACGTCAAGCTCGGTCATGCGGGGGCCCTTTTTACCATACTCATATTATAGCTTGGTAACGCGGCCATGTTCCACGTGAAACGCCCTCTCCGGCTCGCCGAAGCGGGCCTCTTCGGGATGGAGCGCAGTCACGATCAACTGACCCTTCATCTTGCGAATTTCCCCCAGCATGACTTCGGTATGAGCCCGGTCGAGTTCGGCCGCCGGATCGTCGAGCAGCAGGGTTGGCGGACGCCGACCCCCGCTCCCGGCCAGCCGCGCCATGGCCAGCGCCAGGGCGGCGCCGAGGAGTTTCTGCTGGCCGCGCGACAGCACCTCGCGCGCCGGGCGGCCATCAATCCTCAACAGCACGTCAAAGCGATGGGCACCGCTGCAGGTGGTCTTGCGCTCCAGGTCCCGGGTGCGATGAGTGGCCAGGATCTCGAGCAGGCTGCGCTCCTGACCCCAGCCCCGGAAAAATCCCAGCGTGACCGGCTCGCCCAGCAAGGCGGACAGGGTCTCGCGCCAATAGGGCTCCAGCAGGGACAGCGTCCGACTGCGTGACTCCGCCAGCAGCTCGCCTAAGCGGGCCAGCTCCGGCTCCCAGGCCGCGGGGTCCGCCCCCTGCTTCAGCGCCGCGTTGCGCTGCTTGAGCGTTTTCGAATAGTCCATCCAGGTGCCCACGAAGCCTGGTTCCACGTGGAACACTCCCCAATCCAGCCAGCGGCGGCGGTAAGCCGGGCCCTCTTCGACCAGGCGGTGAATACCCGGATCGAGCACCTGCACGGGGAAGGCCTCCGAGAGCTCCGCCAGCGAGCGGGCCTCGCGCCCGGCCAGCCGAACCCGGAGGCCACTGAAGCGATCGAAGCTCAACCCCAACACTGGGAAGCTCTCATCGTCCGTGCGGCCCAGGACCGACAGGCCGGGCCGGTCGTGACTGATCAGTTGTTCCGTATGGCGGGTCCGGAACGAGCGCCCGCGGCCCAGCAGATAGATCGCCTCGAGGAGCGAGGTCTTTCCAGCCCCGTTGGGGCCGGTGATCAGATTGACGTGGGGATGCAGTTCGAGCTGGACTTGCTTAAAGCAGCGCAGGCCCTCGACCTCGAGTGCCAGCAGACTCACGGCGGGTCCTACAGGCGCATGGGCATGACGACGAACTTAACGGAGGTGTCGCCGGGCGCCCGAATCAGGCAGCTCGAATTGGAATCGGTCAGGGCCACTTCGACCGTATCCACGTCAATCGCCGCCAGGGCCTCGAGCAGGTAGGTCACGTTGAAGCCGATCTCCATTTCATCGCCCGTGTAGGCGACCTCGACCTGGTCCTCCGCCTCTTCCTGTTCGGGGTTATGTGCCTGGATCGTGAGCTGATTTGCGCCGAACGTGAGACGAACTCCGCGATACTTCTCGTTTGAGAGGATGGAGGTGCGCTGCAGGGCCTGGCGCAGGACATCCCGGCCCGCGCTCATCGAAAAGGGTGGTTTGGCCGGTATGACACGCCCATACTCCGGGAATTTCCCATCGATCAGCTTCGAAGTGAAGCGAATGTCGCCGATCTGGGCGCGAACGTGATTAGTGCCGATGCTGAGCTCGATCTCCCCGTCCCCACCGAGGATCCGTTGCAGCTCCAGGATGCCCTTCCGCGGCACGATCACCTGCTGGCTGCCGTCGATGGCTTCGGACAGGTCGGTCTCCGCGAGGGAAAGGCGATGACCGTCGGTGGCAACGGCCCGCAGCTTTTTGCCTGAAGCCTCGAGCAGGGTGCCGTTGAGGTAATAGCGCACATCCTGCTGTGCCATCGAGAAATGGGTCTTCTCGATCAGGCGCTGGAACTGGGCGCAGCTCACGCGGATGGCCTGGCGCGCGTGAATCTCCTCGACCACCGGAAATTCACTCGCCGGCAGACTCGAGAGCGTGAACCGGCTCCGGCCCGCCTTTACCACCACGCGCTCGGCCTCGCGCACCAGCGAGACCGTCGACTTCTCAGGCAACGCGCGCACGATCTCCAGCAATTTGCGGCCCGGCACCGTGATGTCACCGGCCTGCTGCACGCTCACGGTCGCGCTCGCGACCAGTTCCACTTCCAGATCCGTACCGGTGACTGAAAGTTTTTCGCCGCGCGCGATCAGCAGCACGTTCGCCAGCACCGGCATGGTCTGCCGCCGCTCGACAACACCCATCACGCTTTGCAGGGGACTGAGCAGACTCTCCCGCGATGCCGAGACTTTCATAGTATTAATTTCTTCTTAGGATTAAGACAGTAATGATTATTAGGCCTGTGAAGATCGGGGACAACCGCTTTCGCAACTCCTCGACCCGGTAATTCACGGTGCCGGTCACCGGCTCCTTGAAGGTGAACCACGCTGGCTGACTGTGTGTGCACTGTGGGTAAAGTTACCCCCCATTTTGCCCACAGCTTTTCAGGGTCACCCAGCCAGGGTTCTCAACAGGATTGAAAAATCCTCCTGGATGCGCGGCTCGCTGTCGCGCAGTTCCCGGATGCGCTTGCAGGCGTGCATCACCGTGGTGTGATCGCGACCGCCGAAAGCATCGCCGATTTCCGGCAGGCTGTGCGTCGTGAGTTCCTTGGCGAGCGCCATCGCCACCTGGCGCGGCCGCGCAACCGAGCGGCTGCGCCGCTTGGACAGCAGGTCCGCGATCCGCACCTTGTAGTACTCAGCCACGGTCTTCTGGATGTTATCGACCGTGATCAGCCGCGCCTGCAGCGTCAGCAGGTCCTTGAGCGCTTCGCGGGCAAACTCCAGCGTAATGGGGCGGCCGAGAAAGCGCGCGTTGGCGATCACGCGACGCAGCGCGCCCTCGAGCTCGCGCACGTTGGAGCGGATGCATTTCGCTATAAAAAAGGCCACTTCCTCGGGTAATTCCACCCCGACGAGCTGCGCCTTGCCGAGCAGGATCGCCACGCAGGTTTCCAGATCCGGCGGCTCGATGGCGACCGTCAGGCCCCAGCCAAAACGCGATTTGAGCCGCTCCTCCAGGCCCTCGACTTCCTTCGGATAACGATCGCAGGTGAGGATCACCTGGTGCTGGCCTTCGATCAGTGCATTGAAGGTGTGGAAAAATTCTTCCTGCGAGCGATCCTTGCCCGCGAAGAACTGGATATCATCGATCAGCAGCGCGTGCAGGGTGCGATAGGTGTTCTTGAACTCATTGATGGTGTTGTGCTGGAGCGAGCGCACCATGTCGCTGACGAAGCGCTCGGAATGCACGTAGGCGATGCGCGCTTCGGGCTTGCGCTCGCGGATCAGGTGGCCGATGGCGTGCATGAGGTGCGTCTTGCCCAGGCCCACGCCGCCGTAGATGAACAGCGGGTTGTAGGCCGAGCCCGGATTTTCGGCCACCTGCTGCGCGGCGGCCTTGGCGAAGTGATTGCTCTTGCCTTCGATGAAACTGCCGAAGGTGAAATTCGCGTTCAGCGGTACGCCGGCGAATGCCGCGCCGCGCACGGGCGCCACCGTCGTGGTTGCAGGCGTCTCCTGCAGTGCGGCGGCCGGCAGTTCCCGCGAACCGATCTCGATGGTCACGGGCATGCCCCCATCGGCACGCAGGATCGCTTCGATGCGCGCGAGCAGGTTGGCGCGCACCCAATCGACCACGAAGCGGTTGGGTGCGAGCAGGCGCAGCCGCTCGCTGCTTTCCACGGCCTGTAGTGGCCTCACCCAGGTGTTGAATTGCTGTTCGGGCAGCTCGCTTTCGAGCGCGCCGACACAGCGGGACCACGTTGCGCTCAAGCGGCACGCTGCCTTCAGGTCTGCTGTGGAACGGAAAAGGGGTCGAAGTCTATACCGATAAGCGGCCAGCCCGGAAGCGTTCGCGTATTGACATGCCGCGGCCCCGAACGTACCCTGCCCGCCCATTTTTCGCTGGCGCTCCGGACCTCACTTCAGCCATGAAACGCACCTATCAGCCCAGCAAGGTCCGCCGCGCCCGCACCCATGGTTTCCGCGCCCGGATGGCCACCAAGAACGGCCGCAAGGTGCTCGCGCGGCGACGCGCCAAAGGCCGCAAGCGGCTGATCCCCTAGAGAATTTGTGACCGCTGGCGAATCCAGCAATGGGCCGGATCGCCCGAGCTTGCGGTTCCCGCGTACCCAGCGCCTGCGCCGGCCGGCTGAGTTCAAGGCGGCCTACGGGCAGGGCCGGCGCTTCGGGAACGAGCTGCTGTCGGCATCGGTCCGTCCCAATGAGCAAGGCGATGCGCGCCTCGGACTGTCGATCGCGGCGCGCACCGTCGGCGATGCGGTCCACCGCAACCGGCTGCGGCGGCAGATCCGGGAGAGTTTTCGCCTGCAACGGCACGCGCTGCCGCCGGTGGATATCGTGATCGGCGCGCGCGAGGGCGCGCGCGGCGCGGCCAACGGGGCCGTGCGCGAGAGCCTGCAGGTCCTCTGGAAGCAGATCATAGAAGCATGGGCAAAACGCTAGTTCAGCAGCTGATCCGCCTCTACCAGCGCGCCTTGAGCCCGCTGCTCGGGCCGCGCTGCCGCTACTATCCGAGCTGCTCGCAATACGCGCTCGAGGCGCTCGAAGAGCACGGCGCGCTGCGCGGGCTGTGGCTCGCGCTCAAGCGCATCGGCCGCTGCCACCCGCTCCATCCCGGTGGCTTCGATCCGGTGCCACCGCGCCACGGTCCGCGGGCAGGACATGTTCCCCAAGGTTAATCTGCGCATGATCGTGTGGGCGACGCTGGCGATGGCGTTGCTGATGAACTACGTCACCTGGCTGCACGATTACCCGCCCGCTCCGCCAGAGGCCGTCACCGCGGCACCTGCAAATGGTAGTGGCCCGGCCGCGGCGCCGGCCCTCGGGGGTTCGGTGCCGGTGCTCGCCGCTCCCGCGGCCAGCCCGTCACAACCGGTGGCCGCACTCGCTACGCCCGCAACGGCGGCCGTGGCGCCCATCGCCCCGCGGGTGCATGTGGTGACCGACGTTCTGGATGTCGAGGTCAGCCTCGCCGGCGGAGAACTGACGCGCGCCGATTTGCTGGCCTACGCTCAGGTCAAGGGCGCTCAGGAGCGGGTGCGCCTCCTCAACCGCGACAGCGAGCAGAGCCTGTTCGTGCTGCAGTCGGGATTCCTGGGTGCCGCCGGAACGTCGATGCCCACCCACCTGGCGCTGTTCAACACGCAAGCCCGTGAGCTGCGGCCGGGGGCAGGCCAGGACGAGCTGCGCGTGCCGCTCACCTGGAGCGACGGCGCGGGCGTGACGGTGACCAAGACCTACGTCTTCCGTCGCGGCCGTTACGCGATCGAGCTCGAATATCAGGTCCGCAACGCTTCGGCGGCGCCGTGGCAGTTCGCGCCCTACGCGCAGATCCTGCGCAACAATGATCCGGTCGCCACCTCCTACTTTCATCCTGAAAGCTACGCCTACAAGGGCCCGGCGTACGACGACGGCAAGAAATACCAGAAGCTCAAGCCCGGCAAGGACGCAACGACGCTCGATGCGCAGGTCAGTGGCGGCTGGATCGCGGCGCTGCAGCACCATTTTGCCGCGGCGATCGTGCCGCCGGCGGGCGAGGCGTGGCATTACCTGCTGACCACGCGGGGTGTTGAATACCAGTTCACCGCCACCGGGCCGTCACAGCAGCTGGCACCCGGCGCGACCAGCCACCTGCGCGAGACGCTGTTCGTGGGACCGAAGCTCCAGCACCAGCTCGAGCAGGCGAGTCCCAGGCTGTACCTGGTGACTGACTACAACTGGCTCAGCGTGGTGGCGCAGCCGCTGTTCTGGCTGCTCGACAAGGTGCATAACGTGGTCGGCAACTGGGGCTGGACCATCATGGTCACGACGCTCCTGCTCAAGCTCCTGTTCTATCCGCTCTCGGAAGCGAGCATGCGTTCGATGGCGCGCATGAAGGCGCTGCAGCCGCGCATCAAGCTGCTGCAGGAGACCTACAAAGACCAGCGCGACAAGCTCGGCAAGGCGATGATGGAGCTCTACCAGCGCGAAAAAGTGAATCCGGTCGCCGGCTGCCTGCCGATGCTGATCCAGTTCCCGGTGTTCATCGCCTTCTACTGGGTGCTGCTCGAGAGCGTGGAGATGCGCCAGGCGCCCTTTGTGGGCTGGATCGGTGATCTGTCGGCGCGCGATCCGATCTTCGTCCTGCCCGCGCTGATGGCGGTCGGGAACTACATCAATTTCAAGCTCAACCCGCAGATGGGCGATCCGACGCAGCAGAAGATGTTCATGTTCATGCAGCTCGGGATGCCGGCGATGTTCGCCTTCATGCCCTCAGGCCTCGTGCTGTACTGGACCACCAACACGGTGCTGTCGATCCTGCAGCAGTGGAACATCAACCGCCCGCGACTAGCGCACGCGCCGACTGCGCAAGGCGCCCCGTGACCGACCCGAGCGCAACCCGGAATCAGACCATCGTCGCCGCGGCCACGCCGCCGGGCCGGGGCGGCATCGCGATCGTGCGTCTCTCGGGGCCGCTGTGCACGGCCATTGCCTTGAGCGTGCTGGGCCGGCTGCCGCCGGCACGCCACGCCACGCCGTCCCGCTTCCTCGCCGGCGACGGCACTGCCCTCGATGAGGGCCTCGCGCTGTATTTTCCGGCACCGCATTCCTACACCGGCGAAGACGTGCTCGAGCTGCACGGCCACGGCGGTGCGCTGCTGGTCGAGTCGCTGATTGCGCGCGCGGTCGCGCTCGGCGCGCGGCGCGCGCAGCCCGGGGAGTTCACGCTGCGCGCCTATCTGAATGAAAAACTCGACCTGGCGCAGGCCGAGGCCGTCGCCGACCTGATCGACGCCGGGAGCGAGGCGGCGGCGCGCGCCGCGCTGCGCTCGCTCCAGGGCGAGTTTTCCGCGCGGGTGCGCGCGCTCGATGAGGCGCTCGCCGAAGTGCGCGCGCACGTGGAGGCGACCATCGATTTTCCGACCGATGAGATTGATTATCTCGCCGACCGCGCGCTCACCGAGCGGCTCGCCGCCGTCCGCGAGTTGTGCGCCGCGCTGCAGGCCACCGCGCGGCAGGGGCGCCTCCTGACCGAGGGCCTCACCGTAGTGATCGCCGGTGCGCCCAATGCCGGCAAGTCGACGCTCCTCAATCGCCTCGCGGGCCACGATGCTGCGATCGTCACGGACATCCCCGGCACCACGCGCGACGTGCTGCGCGAGCGCATCCAGCTCGAAGGCGTGCCGCTCCTGCTGCTCGATACGGCAGGGCTGCGCGACAGCCGTGACGCGATCGAGGCCGAAGGCGTGCGGCGCGCCCGCGCGGCCATGGCGCAGGCCGACCACGTGCTGTTCCTCGTCGATGCACTGCGCGATCCGGGCGCGGCCGGCTACGAGGCGGAGCGGGCGCGGATTCCGCCGCAGGTGCCGGTGACGATCCTATTTAACAAAATCGATCTGCTCACCGATCGGGCCAGTGGCGCCAGGGTCCTGCCCGGCCTCGCGAGCGTGGCGCAGCTGCGGATTTCGGCGAGCACCGGCGCCGGGCTCGATGAGCTGCGCCGGCACTTGCTCGAGGCCGCGGGGTACCGGTCCTCGGACTCCGGTGCCCTGTCGGCGCGCCGCCGCCATCTCGAGGCACTCGCGCTGACCGCTGCGCACCTCGACCACGCGGAGCGCCAGTGCCGCGAAGCGGGCGCGGGCGAGCTGGTCGCCGAGGAGCTGCGCGGCGCGCAGCGCGCGCTCGCTGAAATCACCGGTACGGGTACGGCCGAAGAACTCCTGGGCCGGATTTTCTCGGCCTTTTGCATCGGCAAGTAGGGTTACTCTGCAGGTCGCGGTTTGCATTGCGGAGTTGCGGGCAGTGCGGCACACTGAAGAAAAGGGCAGGCGTGCTGGGGACGCCGCTGGGGCCTGCCACTCAATGAAAATAATTTCAGGAAACATGACGCACCACTCGGCCTACTCTGCGCGCCCACCCGCCGCCCGCCACCGCCACCGCCACCGCCGCCCCGAGCGGAGCTGAAGCTCATGAGCCACAGCGCCAGCGCGGCGGTGCCGCTGACCACGCTCGACGATGACGCCTGGGATGACCTGCTCAGCTTCATCGAGGAGCGCCGCGTCATCCCGATCGTGGGGCCCGAACTGCTGCAGGTCGCCACCGAGCGCGGCCCCCGGCTGCTGCTCGACTGGGTCGCGGAGAAGCTGGCGGGACGCCTGAATGTGGACGTGCGGGAACTGCCCCAGCCCTACACCCTCAACGATGTGGTCTGCTGGTTTCTCGCCGCCCGCGGCCGGCGCGAGGAAGCCTACGTGCGCCTGCGCGGCATCATCAAGGATGCGAATTTCGAACCGCCGACGGCCCTGCGCCAGCTCGCGGCGATCGCCGATTTCGATGTGTTCGTCACCACCACCTTCGACTCGCTCCTGGAGAACGCGATCAACCAGGTGCGCTTCGCCGG
>WNFM01040884.1_pt1 | contig 17556 bp, 20 predicted proteins | sample 5400271 | NCBI WGS metagenome assembly WNFM01 (sample SAMN13153352, study PRJNA577476) | soil metagenome | isolation source: 60 cm saprolite on Douglas fir-dominated hillslope | place: USA:California | collected 2013-09-17 | reverse complement strand
TGGCGGACGATATGGCCGAGGGTCTCCTCATGTTCGGCCCAATAATCCAGGATCGGCCGGCGATACAGCCAGATCATGTTGGGCAGCCGCGCGATGTCGTCATTGCTGCGAAACGGCAGGCCGACGCCGTGGAACAGGCCGAGCAGGTCGAATTCGCTCGCAGCGTCCATCTCGTCCAACACCTCGTCGGTCGGAAAATCGTCGACCCGGATGATCAGGCCCTCGCACAGGGTGCGAAAGCCCATCGGCAGGCGCTGGAAAATTTCGTGCGCCATGGTCTCCATTTCGGCCAATGAGGGGGCTTTGGCTGAGGTCCACATGCTGCCTTTTTAGCGCGGGTTTGGTCGAAGTGCATGCCGGTTTTGCGATTGGTTGGGTTGCGCAGTTGACCTTGGCGCGGCAATCGGAGACGTTGCGGCCTCTAAGCAGGTTTTGGATGGGCGTGATGATATCGATCAGGACGGCGGCGATATTGGTTGCGGTTGCAGGGGCGGTTTCGTTGCCCGCAGCCGGCGCGAAAGCGCAAACCGCGCCGCAGAGCATGCGAATGGCGCAGGCGGCGCAGCCTGACGTGACCGAACCGTCCGCTCCGCGCCATGTCCGGCGGCCCTCGCAACGCCTGAACGTCTATCCGAGCTACGACGGCGTCGTTCCCCGCTACAATCCGGGCCCGAACGCCGTGCGCGAATGCAACGCGACCTATGTGCAGGAATACCGGCCGAGCGGCACCGTGATCGTGCCCCGCATGAGCTGCTATTGGCGGCCCGGCTAGGGCCCGCGCCGGCGCGCTGCGCCGATCAGTCCGGCGCCGACCACCAACGCCGAGGTTCCATAGACCAGAATAGCCATGGCCAGTTGGGTGAAGCTGCCGGCCGTGCCCGGACCCCCGCCAGGGCCCTGAGAGGCGAAAGCCGCGGAGGTTGCGAGCAAGGCTAGTGTTGATGCAGCGGCGAACCCGAGGTGCGATATTCGATGCCGCATTCGAGACGATGGCATGACAATCTCCTTCCGGTGGTCGTCCCCGCGAACGCGGCGACCCATAACCGCCGGCGTTCGCGCTTACTCCCGATAGCAGCGGCCCCAGCCTCACTGAGGAGTGATGCATGAGAAAATGGACCGGCGCGATCATCCTGGCGCTGCCCCTGATATTCGCGGGCTCGGCGGCGATCCATCCGGCGGCCGCGGCGCCATCGTCCGCCGCGATGCAAACGCCGCAAGCGCTGAAAGCAACGGACGTCAGCGCGCGGCGCCGTCATCGGCATCAGCTGCTTTTTGCCGATCGCGCATATCGCGGGCCCTATTTTCCTTCTTATTACGACCGGCCTACCTATTACGCGCCGGCGCCGTTCGTGCCGTTCAACTTCGGTTATGCTCTGTTGCCGCCGCCGTGGTAAGGGCGGATTTTTAAAAGACGACTCACCGCTCCGTCATGGCTGGCATAGCCGTCGGAAGGACGGCGTCGCTTCCGCTCGCCTATACGCGGCCATCCACGCCTTCTCCCTCAATTGTGGCCAGGATTTTCCGCATTCACAGCGCGTTCACTATGATGATTACCCCTATTATTACCGTCCGCATCGGCGCTGCCCGCCTCAATCCCAGTTCTTGAACTTCCAGGATTTGAGCTTCCACGGTGTCAGCGTTTCCATCCGCCACTGCTGCCACCGATCCGGCGGCCAGTGACTGAGCTTTGACCGCTCCTTGGCCTCTGGCTCCGCGGCGCGCGTTACGACACGGCGCCGGCTCTGCCGCGTCGCCTCGCTGATCATATCGACGAATTCAGGCTTATCGGCCATCACCCGGCTCCCCCAGCAAAACGTCACGTGTTTTCGCTGGGGCGAGTCTGCTCCCAACTGCTTAACGAGTTACTTCGGGATTGGGTCGAGGCTGAAGGACGGTGAGGTTACCGCCACTCCCTGATATCGACAAAATGCCCGGCAATCGCCGCCGCCGCCGCCATCGCCGGCGAGACCAGATGGGTGCGGCCCTTAAAACCCTGGCGGCCTTCAAAGTTGCGGTTCGAGGTCGAGGCGCAGCGCTCCTCGGGTTTCAGCTTGTCGGGGTTCATCGCAAGGCACATCGAGCAGCCTGGCTCGCGCCATTCGAAGCCGGCCTTGATGAAGATCTTGTCGAGCCCTTCGGCTTCCGCCTGCTCCTTCACGATGCCCGAGCCCGGCACGATCATCGCGTTGACATTGGCGTTGACGGTCTTGCCCTCGGCGACCTTCGCCGCCGCGCGCAGATCCTCGATGCGGCCGTTGGTGCAGGAGCCGATGAAGACGCGATCGAGTTTTATCTCCGTGATTTTGGTGCCAGGCTTGAGACCCATATAATTCAGCGCGCGATGTTTTGAGAGCCGTTTGGCCTCGTCGGCAATTTTGTCCGGATCGGGCACCATGCCGGTGATCGACACGACGTCCTCGGGCGAGGTGCCCCAGGTCACGATCGGCGGCAGCTTTGCCGCATCCAGCCTGATCTCGTGATCGAAATGCGCACCGTCATCGCTGCGCAGCGTCTCCCAATAGCGCATCGCGGCGTCCCAGGCCTCGCCCTTCGGCGATTTCGGCCGGCCCTTCAAAAACGCAAAAGCCTTTTCATCCGGTGCGACCAGGCCGGCGCGGGCACCGCCCTCGATCGACATGTTGCAGACGGTCATGCGGCCTTCCATCGACAACGCGCGGATCGCCTCGCCGGCATATTCCAGCACGTATCCGGTGCCGCCGGCGGTGCCGATCTCGCCGATGATCGCCAGGATGATGTCCTTGCCGGTGACGCCGTCGGGCAATTTGCCGTCGACGATCGCGCGCATGTTTTTTGCTTTTTTCTGGATCAGGGTTTGGGTTGCCAGCACGTGCTCGACTTCAGACGTGCCGATGCCATGCGCCAGCGCGCCGAACGCGCCATGCGTTGACGTGTGGCTGTCGCCGCAGACGATGGTGGTGCCGGGCAAGGTAAAACCCTGCTCGGGGCCGATGACGTGGACGATGCCCTGGCGCTTGTCGAATTCGTTGAAATATTCGATGCCGAATTCCTTGGCGTTCTCCGCCATCACCCTGATCTGCTCGGTGGATTCCGGATCCGGATTGGGTTTTGAGCGGTCGGTGGTCGGGATGTTGTGATCGACCACGGCCAGCGTCTTCTCCGGCGCGCGGACCTTGCGCCCGGTCGCGCGCAGGCCTTCAAACGCCTGCGGCGAGGTCACCTCGTGGACGAGATGGCGGTCGATATAGAGCAGGCACGTGCCATCCTCGGCTTCGTGAACCAGATGGTCGTTCCAGATTTTGTCGTACAGCGTGGTCGGGTTTTTGTCGGACATGGTGTCAGGCCTTGAATCGGAATTGAAAAAGGGAAGTGCAACTGCGCGCGGCGAAATGCGGCGCGGGGCGCGCGTCAAGCCGTAAGCGCCGCCGTCGTCAACCGACCGAAGAAGCGCCAGGGCAAACGGCTGCGGTCGTCGAGAACGACGCGACCTTATAGCACACGAGGTATTCAGCGCGATACGCGATTGCAACCATTCATCATTCCGGGGCGATGCGAAGCATCGTACCCGGAATCTCGAGATTCCCCGATGCGCAATTGCGCATCTGAGGTCTGGTGCTAACGCACCATCCCGAAATGACGGTGACTGACGATAGAGGCAACAAAAAAGCGCGGAGACGCCCGCGCTTTTTCCTCAAATCCGATGCGGACCGCGATTTACTCGCCGACGGCGGTGGCCTGCGTGCGCTCGGTCTTCTCGACGATGCGGGCCGACTTGCCGCGCAAATTGCGCAGGTAATAGAGTTTCGCGCGGCGCACCTTGCCGCGGCGCACCACCTTGATCGAATCGATCATCGGCGACATCACCGGGAAGACGCGTTCCACGCCCTCGCCGTAGGAAATCTTGCGCACCGTAAAGCTCTCGTTGAGGCCTGCGCCGGAGCGGCCGATGCAGACGCCTTCATAGGCCTGCACGCGCGAGCGGTCGCCTTCGACCACCTTGACGTTGACGATCACGGTATCGCCGGGTCCGAAATCCGGAATCTCCTTGCCGGCGGACAATTTGTCGAATTGCTCTTTTTCGAGCTGCTGAATGAGGTTCATTGGGAAATCTCCATCGGCGGCGCGCCCGGCTGAGCGCTGCGCGGGTATTTCGGTATCCTGTAGCGCGCATTCCGCAAAAGTGGACACCGGTTTTGCGGAAAGAATACGCGCAATTCAACTAAATCGAGCATTTTCTCGCGGCAAACCGGAATGCCACTTTGCCGGAAAATGCTCGGTGCGCGGATTTGGCGCTCGTATACGGCAAAGCTTGTTGCTTGTCACCCATCTGTCGTGTTTTTTGGGCGTTTTTGGCGATCCGTCTTCGCCGCCCAAAGATCAGGCCGCCGCGCCCGGGTGAGCGCCTCGGCTTCGGCCTGCCGCCAGGCCGCGACCTTGGCGTGGTCGCCGGATAACAGAATTTCGGGGATCGGCCGGCCCTCGAACGCCTGCGGGCGGGTATATTGCGGGTATTCCAGTAATCCGTCGGAAAAGCTCTCGTCCGCCCCGGAATCGAGCTTTCCCATCACGCCGGGCAACAGCCGGACACAGGCGTCGATCAGCGCCATCGCGGCTATTTCGCCGCCGGAAAGGACATAATCCCCCACTGAAACCTCCTCAAGTCCGCGCGCCTCGATCACCCGCTGGTCGATACCCTCAAACCGGCCGCAGACGATTAGGGGGCCAAGCCCAACGGCAAGTTCCGCGACCCGGGACTGGGTCAATGGCCGACCCCGCGGGCTCATCAGCAGGCGCGGCCGGGCGGGGACGATCCCGGCCGCATCGATGGCGGCGGCGAGCACGTCGGCCCGCAGCACCATGCCCGGGCCGCCGCCAGCGGGCGTATCATCGACGCTGCGGTGGCGGTCAGCGGCGGAGTCGCGAATGTCGCGCGGCTCCAGTGCCCACAGGCCGGTCGCCAGCGCCTTGCCGGCAAGGCTGACGCCGAGCGGTCCCGGGAACATCTCGGGGAACAGGGTGAGCACGGTCGCGCGCCATATGGTCGCTTGGGCGGTCATGCGATCAGGGCACTACCGCCGTGACGTCGAGGCCCTGCATCAAGGCCGCCGCTTCGACCGCCTGCTTGAAGTCGGCGAGCCTGAACGTCGTCACGATGATCTTGCGCAGATCAAGCAGGGCTTCGGCGGCGAGCGCCGCGAGTTGGCCGGGCGCGGTGCGGTCATACATGAACTGGCCGACCACCTCCCAGTCATTCGCCAGCATTTCGCGGAACGAAAGCTCCAGCGGCACCTCGGCGCTGCCCATCAGCACCAGGCGGCCGCCGCGCTTCAGACTGCGCAAGCTCGAAAGCGTGGTCGAGGTGCTCTTGGCGGCCCCGACCAGATCGAGCGCGACATCGGCGCCGCCGCCGGCGGCGTGGCGGATGATACCGGGATCCCTGGCCGCGTCGCCGCTCACCACGGCGGGAATGACGCGCGGGCCAAAGGCTTCGCGGAGCGCTTCAAGCGCGGCCAGCTTGCGTCCGACCGCGACCACGCGTGCCGCGCCCATCGCGAGGGCCAGCATCACCGCACCGGAACCGAAATAGCCTGACGCGCCGTTGATGATGATGGTGTCGCCGCCGCGCAAGCCCGAGCGCTGCAGGCCGCCGAACGGCACGATCAGTTTCGCCAGTCCAATCAGCTCCGTCGCCGGCCTGTCGTCGAGTCCAGCGAGCGGCGTTACACAGGCCGCCGGCCAATGGGCGATCTCGGCGAACACCCCGTCGCGCCAGCGCGCCTGCAGCGCGAGTGCTGCGGGCGTCGTCGCCATCGCGGTCAGCCCGATCAGGATTTGCGGCGGCTCGGGGTCCGGCACATCGCCGCGCAAATGCGGGCTGAGAAATACAAGGTCACGCTCGCGAACATGGCTCACATTGTCGCCGACCGCGATCACCCGCGCGATCGCATTGGTGCCGGGCACGAATGGCATCGGCGGCAGGCTATAGGGCACCGAACCCGACAGCACCTTGCCCGTGTAGGACAACACCATGGCGGCCTCGATCCTGACCACGACGCCGTCGGGCGCCGGCTTCGGCGTCTCGACCTCGTCGAACCGCAGATCGTTATGGGCGTGCAAGCGCCAGGCTTTGTGGGTGTTTTTCATTGCCGTTATTCCCAACCAATGTCGTCCCGGCCTTGAGCCGGGACCCAACCACCGATGATCGTGTGTAGCACGCTGGAGCCCCATCGCGTGTCACAACAAAGGGCTGTGGTTATCGGTCCCCGCCTTCGCGGGGACGACGAGGGGAGAGGTCGGCGTCATCGTCAGCGCGATCGTCGCCCTGGATTTCTTCAGGCAGTTCGATGACGACGCGCCCGCCCCAGAGATCGACCGACGGCACCACGGCGTTCGAAAACGGCAGCAGCATGGTTGAGCCCTGCGGCGGTGCGATTTCGATGATGTCGCCGGCACCGAAATTGTGGATCGCGACGACGCGGCCGAGCGGCTCGTTCGCCGTGGTTACAGCGGCGAGCCCGATCAAATCGGCGTGGTAATACTCATCCTCGTCGGTCGCGGGCAGTTTTTCGCGCGCGATGTAGAGTTCAACGCCGTTGAGCCGTTCCGCCTCCTCGCGCGTGGCGATGCCCTTCAGCGTCGCCACCAGATGACCTTTGGCTTCGCGCGCAGTCGCCACTTCGAACTGCCGCGTGCCGTCTTTTGTCACAAGCGGCCCGTAGCGTTTCACCGCCAGCGGGTCTTCCGTAAAAGTCCACAGCTTGACGGCGCCGCGCACGCCATGCGCGGCGCCGATTCGGGCGACGCAGATCGGCGCTGCCACCGTACTCGCCCCGGAGCTTACGCCGACTTGGCGGCGGCTTCGGCGGCGGCCTTGCGCTCCTTGCGCGGCACGGCCTTTTCCGGGTTGCTGCGCGCGGCGCGCTTGACGACGCCCGCGGCATCGAGGAAGCGCGTCACGCGATCCGACGGCTGCGCGCCCTTGGCGAGCCAGGCCTTGACCTTGTCCATGTCGAGTTTTAAGCGCGCCTCGTTGTCCTTTGGCAGCAGCGGATTGAAATGGCCGAGCCGCTCGATGAAGCGGCCATCGCGGGGAAACCGCGAATCGGCGACGACGACGTGATAGACCGGGCGCTTCTTGGTGCCGGCGCGCGCGAGGCGGATAACGACTGACATTTGGTTCTCCTGATGAGTTCGAAAGTACGTTGAGTGGAATTCGGATGAGTAGTTCACGTCATTGCGTTGGCCCGCCATGACGAAAGAGAGATCACTTCTTCTTCCCCAATCCGGGGAAGCCGCCGAGGCCTGGCAGGTTCGGCTTGCCGCTCAAGCCCGTAAGCCCCGGCAAATTCGGCAAGCCCTGGCGCAGGCCCGCGGGAAGATCCTTCGGCAACGCCGGCATGCCGCCCGGCGCGGCTCCGGCAGGCATTTTTTCCGCCAGCGCCTTCATCTGTTCGGGCGAAGGCATGCCGCCGCCAAAACCCATCGCCTGCGCGATGCCGGCCATCGGACCGCGCTTGCCGGAGCCCATGGCCTTCATCATGTCGGCCATGTTCCGGTGCATTTTGAGGAGCTTGTTGAGCTCCTCGACCTTGCTGCCGGCGCCGGCGGCGATGCGTTTTTTACGGCTCGCTTTCAGGATATCGGGGTTTTTCCGTTCCTGCCGCGTCATCGAATCGATCAGCGCGACCTGACGCTTCAGAATTTTGTCGTCGAGGCCGGCATTGGCGATCTGGTTTTTCATCTTGGCGATGCCGGGCATCATGCCCATCAATCCCGAGATGCCGCCCATATTGGCCATCTGCAAAAGCTGCTCGCGCATGTCGGCGAGATCGAATTGCCCCTTGCGCATCTTCTCGGCGACGCGCGCGGCCTTTTCCGCATCGATATTGGCGGCGGCTTTTTCGACCAGCGACACCACATCGCCCATGCCGAGAATGCGGCCCGCGATCCGGCTCGGATGAAAGTCTTCCAGCGCGTCGGTCTTCTCGCCGGTGCCGATCAGTTTGATCGGCTTTCCGGTGACCGCCCGCATCGACAGCGCGGCGCCGCCGCGGCCGTCGCCATCGACACGCGTCAGCACAATGCCGGTCAGCCCAACGCGCTCGTCGAACGCGCGCGCCAGATTCACCGCGTCCTGGCCGGTGAGAGAATCCGCGACCAGCAGCACTTCATGCGGATTGGCGGAAGCTTTGATCTCAGCCGCCTCCGTCATCATCTCTTCGTCGAGCGTGGTACGGCCGGCGGTATCGAGCAGCACCACGTCGTAGCCGCCGAGTTTTCCCGCTTCCAGCGCGCGCTTTGCGATTTGCGCCGGCTTCTGGTCGGCAACGATCGGTAACGTCGGGATATCGAGGTCGCGCCCGAGCACCGCGAGCTGTTCCATCGCCGCCGGGCGATAGATGTCGAGCGACGCCATCAACACCTTGCGCTTGTCGCGCTGGGTCAAGCGGCGTGCGAGTTTTGCCGTGGTGGTGGTTTTGCCGGAGCCTTGCAAGCCCACCATCATGATCGCGACCGGCGGCACGGCGTTGAGGTCGATGGCCTGGCCGTCGGAGCCGAGGGTGGCGATCAGTTCGTCATGAACGATCTTCACCACCATCTGGCCGGGCGTCACCGACTTGACCACGGTGGCGCCGACCGCCTGCTCGCGGACTTTTTCGGTAAAACTCCGGACCACGTCGAGCGAGACGTCGGCTTCCAATAACGCGCGGCGCACCTCGCGCATCGCCGCATCGACGTCGGCCTCCGTCAGCGACCCGCGCCGCGTCAGCCGATCGAGAATGCCACCAAGCTTTTCCGACAGATTGTCGAACACGTAATTTGTCCTTTGGCCTGCTTCGCAGGTGCTGCGTCACTCACCACCGTCATACCCCGCGAAAGCGGGGTATCCAGTACGCCGCGGCTTCTCGGCTCAAGCGAGCTGCCTCACGGTTACTGGATCACCCGCCTTCGCGGGTGATGACGACCTATGTGCCTTGGCGCCGAGCACCAAGACGACCTTCCAAACACTTTCGCGCCCGAGGGCGCATCGCGCTGTCGGGCGTTGACCTCCGGCCTCCAGGGCCGGGCGGCGGGTCGAAAAGAAAATCTTTCCGAGAGTTGCGCGGATTTACAGGGGATGGGGGCTGCAAGTCAAGCAAAGTTCTCGTCAGTGCGGCCGTCCAATTTCCTGCTAACTTATTAAAAAATCATCAGAATTTTTCATCGCCGCGATGCCGGATCGAATCCGGAAAGTCCCGGTACAGCGCAAATTGCACGTTCTGGACCTGGGAATTGACCCCGAAATGCACGCCCTCGATCGGCTCGCGCCGGCTGCCGACCCGGTTGAACGCGGAATCGAGCTGGGCAAGATCTGAAAATTCCATCATCAGGTGAAATTCGCCGACCGGTGCGGCGCTTAAGCCGAGCTTGCGCCGCATCAGCCGCCAGCCCTGCATCAGCCCGTCGTTTTTCAGGCTTTCCATGTAGGTTTTGAGCCGGTCGGCGAATTCGACGTCGGATACGCCCGGTTTCAGATCGAACCATGCGTTGTAAATGTCCATTGGCTGGTCTCGTGTTCTGGCTTCACACAACCATATAGGACCGAAGTTCCCGCTCTCCACCCGAATTGCGATCTCGCCAAGTGTCCCTCACCCGCCGCCGGTTGATCACGGTTCTCGCAGGCCTTGCGGCCGCGGTTGGACTCCCAGCCTTCTGGATTTCCCGCATGCGAAGCTATGACGGCCCCGTCTCGGATCATTTCGACGGCGAACATTTCTTCGATCCCGATGGCTCGCCGCCGAAATCGCTTGGGGAGGTCCTGCGCTGGCAGTTCGGCTCGGGGCGGAAGCGCGCGGCCTGGCCCGACTGGGCGCCGAGCCCGCACGCCGACACGCCACCGGCGCGTGTTACGGGCGACAAGGTGCGGCTGTCGTTCGTCGGGCACGCGAGCTGGCTGATCCAGACCGCGGGCTTGAACATCCTGGTCGATCCGGTGTGGTCGGAGCGCGCCTCGCCGTTCGCCTGGGCCGGCCCGAAGCGGCACAACGACCCCGGCATCGCCTTCGACGCATTGCCGCCGGTCGATATCGTGCTGGTATCGCACGGCCATTACGATCATCTCGACGTCGCGACGCTGTCAAAGCTTAACGCAAAATTTTCCCCGCGGGTGATCACGCCACTCGGCAACGACATCACCATGCGCGACGCTGACCAGGCGATCCGTGCCGAGGCGTTCGACTGGCGCGACCGCGTTGAACTCGGCGGTGGCGTCGCGGTGACGCTGGTGCCGACAAGGCATTGGTCGGCGCGCGGCTTGTTCGACCGCAACAAGGCGCTGTGGGCGAGTTTTGTGCTGGAGACACCCGCAGGCAAGCTCTACATCGTCTGCGATTCCGGCTATGGCGACGGCAAGCATTTTAGCCGTGTCGCGCAAGCGCATGGTCCATTGCGGCTCGCAGTCTTGCCGATCGGTGCCTATGAGCCGCGCTGGTTCATGAAGGATCAGCACATGAACCCGTCGGACGCGGTAAAAGCGCTGGCCGATTGCGGCGCGGCGCAGGCGCTCGCGCATCATCACGGCACCTATCAATTGACCGATGAAGCGATCGACGCACCGGTGATGGCGTTGCACGAGGCGCTCGATGAGGCAAAGATTCCGCGCGAAAAATTTGTCGCACTCAAGCCGGGGCAGGTGTTCGAGATTTAGCCGTCGTCCCGGCCAAGCGAAGCGCTGAGCCGGGACCCATAACCACCGATCTGAGTTTTGCGACGGCTGGAGCGCCAGCATCGCTCATCCGCAAAGGCCTGTGGTTATGGGTCCCGGCGTTCGCCGGGACGATAACTATTGCGTGCGAGTCTACTGCCCCGCCTGCTTGATCGCCCAGGATACGGCGACCGTCACCTGCAGCGTCTCTTCGCCTTGCGCAACCGGTGCGGCCGTGGCCATGCCCATCGGCATCTTGTTGCGATAGAGTATTGGGCCGGGCGCGCCTCCTTCGGAGATACTGATCGGCGCGCCGAGCGTGACGCCGGCGGCCTTGGCGTAGATCTCGGCCTTGCGGCGGGCATCGGCGATCGCCTGTTCGCGGGCATCATCGAGCAGTTTCGAGGCGTTGGATACGGAAAAATTGATGCCGCCGATATCGTTGGCGCCCGCGGCCACCATGGTATCGATCACACTGGCGACCTTGGTGACGTCGTGCAGCCGAACCGTTACATGGTTGCTGGCGCGGTAGCCGACGATGGTCGGAGCACTGGGCGGGGTGCGGTTCGGCGCGCTCTCCGGCTGCAGCGACAATCGCGAGGTCTGAAAATCCTTCTCGGCAATGCCGGCGCCCTTCAGCGCCAATAGCACCTTGCCCATTGCCGCGTTGTTGGCGTCGGACGCCTCGCGCGCGGTCTTGGCCTCCGAGGTGACGCCGCCGTCGATCTGCGCCAGATCGGGCGCTACTGAGACGGTGGCTTCGCCGGTGACGGAAATCAGCGCCGGCGGCTCGGTCTCCGCCGATGCAGGCGCCGCGAGCAGGGTGGCCGCCGTGAACGCGGCGGCAAGAGCGGTGAGATACTTCATGGGGCTTACTTCAGCGGCACGTAGACGTTGATCACCAATTTATCCTCCGCCGTCTTCAGGGGATCGGTGATGTATTCCTCGATAAACGTATCCTTGGCTTCCAGCTTCTTGTCGTCGAGGTGATTGGTGATCGCCTCATAGGTGTTGTCCATGTTGTCGTAGGAACCGCGATGGACGAATTTTAAAGCCTTGCCGTCGGGCGACTTGCCCATGCTCATGTTCTTGGCCAGGTTCTTCGGATCCTGCTCGACCGGAATTTCCGCAAGATAAGTGAAGCCGGTGTCGTCGGTCGAGGTGTACACGATCATCGCGTTGCCGGCGGACTTGATGCCCTGCTTGTCGAGCAGCGCCGCCAGCGACTTGAAGGAATCGATCAGGGTGTCGAACGCCGAATCCCAGTTGGCGTTGCCCTTGGCGATGACGACCATTTTCGGTTCCAGCGTGATCTGCTCGCCGAAGGGATCGGCGGTCTGGACCGGCGCTGGGGGCGGCGTCGGTGGGGTCTGGGCGGTTGAGGGCATGTCGGCCGGCGATTTGGTCTCGGCCGGCGGCGGAGCAGGGGTTGCGGTTGGGCCAGGTGCCGGGGCGGCCGGCGCGCTCGCCGCCGGAGGCGTCGCGGGCGGGGTCGCAGATTGGGGAGATTGTGCCAGCGCGTCGCAAAAGCTCAGCGAAATCGCGGCTATCGGGACCAGCGCGACCGTGGCAAGGCGAAACGAGCGGGGAAACTTCATCCGGTATTCTCCTTAGGACTTAATCTGGGGCGTCCCGGCCCGCAGGTCCCGGTCCACGTCGAAAGACGCGAACGTCGAACCGGTTGATGCTAACACGCGAGCCCGGCGTTCGTCCCATGACAGATATTTCATAGGCTACCCCGGCTCCCGCAAAGCCGGCCGACACAGATTTGCCGCACTGGCCAATCCGCCATCATTCGCCATATAAGACTTGATATAAGGCTTGCGGGAAACTCGGAAAACTCCATGAGCGCGCTGGCCAACCAGACGTTTGCCAAGATGAACGGCATCGGCAACGAGATCGTCGTGGTCGATCTGCGCGATAAGTCCGCAATGGTCACTTCAGAAGAGGCGCGCGCGGTAGCCTCGCCGGCCGGCGTGCATTACGACCAGCTGATGGTGCTGCAGAAGCCGCGCCTAGAGGGCACCGAGGCCTTCATCCGCATCTACAACAATGACGGCTCGGAAGCCGCCGCCTGCGGCAACGGCATGCGCTGCGTGGTGCGGCGCCTGTTCGAGGCGACCGGCCAGACCGCCGTCACCTTCGAGACCAAGGCCGGATTGTTGAATTGCTGGCAGGGCCCCGCCAGCGATCTCTATACCGTCGACATGGGACCGCCGAAATTTTCCTGGAAGGATATTCCGCTCGCCGAAGAATTTCGCGACACCCGCTCGATCGAATTGCAGATCGGCCCGATCGACGCGCCGGTGCTGCATACGCCCTCCGCCGTCTCGATGGGCAATCCGCATGCGATCTTCTGGGTCGACGACGTCAACGCCCACGATCTCGGCCGCTTCGGGCCGCTCCTGGAAAATCATCCGATTTTTCCGGAGCGCGCCAATATCACGCTGGCCCATATCGTCGATCGCGACCACATCACGATCCGCACCTGGGAGCGCGGCGCCGGACTGACAAAGGCATGCGGCTCGGCGGCCTGCGCGACGGCCGTCGCCGCGGCGCGGCTCAAGCGCGCCAATCGTGCCGTCACGATTGCACTGCCGGGCGGAGAGCTTGCGATCGAATGGCGCGAAGGCGACGACCACGTCTTGATGACGGGCACCGCGACGTTCGAATATGAAGGCCGCTTCGATCCCGCTTTGTTTGCCCACGTCGCCTGAAGCGATGAGCGTCGATATCGTCACCTTCGGCTGCCGCCTCAATGCCTTCGAATCGGAGGTGATTGCGCGCGAAGCCGAGAACGCCGGGCTCACGGACACCATCGTCATCAATAGCTGCGCGGTCACCAATGAAGCAGTGGCGCAGGCGCGGCAGTCGATCCGGCGGTTGAGGCGCGAGCGGCCGGAGTCGCACATCGTGGTGACCGGCTGCGCGGCGCAAACCCAGCCTGAGATGTTCGCCGGCATGGGCGAGGTCGACCGCGTCGTCGGCAACGATGAGAAGATGCGCAGCGAGGCCTGGCGCGATGCGCGCGTCGCATTTGATGCGGCGCCGACCTTCGGCATCGCTGAGAGCGAAAAGATCGCGGTCGCCGACATCATGGCGGTCAAGGCGATGGCGCCGCATCTCGTGGCAGGATTTCAGCGCGGCCTGCCTCGCGTTTTCGTGCAGGTGCAAAACGGCTGCGATCACCGCTGTACCTTCTGCATCATCCCCTATGGCCGCGGCAATTCGCGCTCGGTGCCGATGGGTGGGGTGGTCGACCAGGTCCGCGCGCTGGTCGAGCGCGGCCATGCCGAGATCGTGCTGACCGGCGTCGATCTGACGAGTTACGGCGCCGACCTGCCGGGCACGCCAAAACTCGGCCAACTGACAAAACAGATCTTGCGGCACGTGCCGGAACTAAAGCGGTTGCGGATTTCTTCCGTGGATCAGATCGAGGTCGATCGCGACCTGCTCGAAATCATCGCCGACGATGAACGTTTGATGCCGCATCTGCATCTGTCGCTGCAGTCCGGCGACGATCTGATTCTGAAGCGGATGAAGCGCCGGCATTCCCGCAAAAATGCGATCGATTTCTGCGCGCAGGTGCGCTCGCTTCGGCCGGACATCGCGCTCGGCGCCGACATCATCGCGGGCTTTCCGACCGAGTCTGATGAGATGTTTGAGCGTTCGCTGGATTTGGTGGAGGAATGCGGGCTCACGTTCCTCCACGTGTTCCCCTATTCACCGCGCCCGGGCACGCCGGCGGCACGGATGCCGCAGGTGCAGGGCGGTATGATCAGGGAACGCGCGAAGCGCTTGCGCGCGGCCGGAGAGGCCGCGTTGCAAAAACGGCTGGCGTCGGAGGTCGGTGCCACGCGACAGCTGCTGATCGAGAGCGGCACGCAGGGCCGCACCGAGCATTTTTTGCCGGTAGCAATCAGTGGCGAAACGCCGGGTGCGGTGCGGGCGCTGACGATCAGCGGCCATGATGATGCGCGGTTGACAGTGTGAGCACGCCCCTTTCCCTTCTCCCCTTGTGGGAGAAGGTGGCGCGGACGCAGTCCGTGACGGATGAGGGGTCTCTATCCGCGGAGAGAACCCCTCACCCGCCTTCGATGCTTCGCCTCTCAGGCACCCTCTCCCACAAGGGGAGAGGGGAAGAAAGCGAGCGGCTTACTCCCCATTCCAGCCGCATGCCCGGAGCCGTTCCTGCAAATGTGGTGGCGCTGGCGCCACCACGCGGACCGGGTCCTTGTTCTTCGAAATCGGGATCACGATCTCGCGCGAATGCAAATGCAGGCGCGGCTCGCCGAAGCGCGGGCCGTTGCCGTAAATATTATCGCCGACAATCGGCCAGCCCATCGCTACGGCATGCACCCGCAATTGATGGGTCCGGCCCGTCACCGGCTCCAGCGCCAGCCAAGCGAGACCCTCGCCGCGCCCGAGCACTCTCCAGTTGGTGACGGCGGATTGCCCTTCCGGATCGGGCTTCTGCCACCAACCCCGCTCGGCGTTGAGACGCCCGAGCGGCATGTCGATGGTGCCTTGATCCTCAGTAGGTCCGCCTTCGACCACCGCCCAATAGGTCTTTGAAATTCTGCCATGCTTGAACAAAAGGCCGAGCGAGGCCGTTGCCTTGCGATGGCGCCCGAGCACGAGGCAGCCGGAGGTGTCGCGGTCGAGCCGGTGGGCGAGGACCGGCGGCCGCGGCAGCCCATACCTTAGCGCGTCGAAGGAGGATTCCAGATTGGCGCCGCCCTTGGGGCCGCGATGCACCGGCAGCCCCGCAGGCTTGTCGATCACCAGCATCAGCCCGTCGCGATGGAGCACGCGGGCCTGGATTTCCTCCGCGCTTAGTTCGGGAACCTCGGTAGGTCGGTCAAGGCTTTCACTCATGGCCCGAAACCGCTAACACACGCCGGAAATGAACGATACCACTCCGGAACAGCCAAAATTGAGCTGGTGGCGGCGGTTGTCCGCGGGCCTGAAGCGCACCTCGGGGTCGCTGGGCTCGGCGGTAGCCGACCTCGTCACCAAACGAAAACTCGACCGCGCGATGCTCGATGATATCGAGGACGCGCTGCTGCGCGCCGATCTGGGAACCGAGGTCGCGGCGCGCATCTCCGCGGCCGTAGGCCACGGCCGTTACGACAAGGCGATCACGGCCGATGACGTGAAGTCGGTGGTGGCGAGCGAAGTCGAGAAGGTGCTTGCGCCGGTGGCAAAACCGCTCGAGATCGATGCCACGCAAAAACCGTTCGTCATTCTCGTGGTCGGCGTCAATGGAAGCGGCAAGACCACCACCATCGGCAAGCTCGCCGCAAAGCTTTCCGCCGAGGGCCGCAAGGTGATGCTGGCGGCCGGCGATACTTTTAGGGCCGCCGCGATCGAGCAGCTAAAAATCTGGGGCGAGCGCACCAAATCGCCCGTGATTGCGGGTGCGCAGGGGTCGGATTCCGCGAGCCTTGCCTTTAATGCGCTGTCAGCCGCGCGCGAGCAAAAGCTCGACGTGCTGCTGGTCGATACCGCCGGCCGGCTGCAGAACAAGGCCGAACTGATGAACGAGCTTGAAAAGGTGGTTCGCGTCATCAAAAAGGTCGACGCCTCGGCGCCGCACGCGGTGCTGTTGGTGCTGGACGCGACGGTCGGGCAAAATGCGCTGTCGCAGGTCGAGGCGTTTCATCGTACCGCGGGTGTTACGGGTCTCGTCATGACAAAACTCGACGGCACCGCCCGTGGCGGCATTTTGGTGGCGCTGGCCGAGAAACACAAATTGCCGGTGCATTTTATCGGCGTCGGCGAAGGCATCGACGATCTCGCGCCGTTTACGGCGCTGGATTTTGCAAAAGCGATCGCAGGGATTGAGTAATGGACAAAACCACGCCGCATCCGTTGTTCAAGCTTGCGACCGAACTCGGTCCGCTGGTGGTTTTCTTCGTCGCCAACGCCAAATTCCATCTGTTTGTGGCGACCGGCGCCTTCATGGTGGCGATCGTGGTGGCGATGATCGCGTCTTATGTGGTGACGCGGCACGTGCCGATGATGGCGATCGTCACCGGCGCGATCGTCATCGTGTTCGGCACGCTGACGCTGGTGCTGCATGATGAAACCTTCATCAAGGTGAAACCCACCATCATCTATGGCCTGTTCGCGGCGACCCTTGGCGGCGGTTTGTTGTTCGGCCGCTCCTTCATCGCCATCATGTTCGATCAGATGTTTAATCTGACGCCGCAGGGCTGGCGCATCCTCACCTTTCGCTGGTCGTTGTTTTTCTTCGCGATGGCGATTTTGAATGAAATCATCTGGCGCACCCAGACCACCGATTTCTGGGTCGCCTTCAAGGCGTTCGGCGTGATCCCGCTGACCATGATTTTCGCCATCGCGCAGATGCCGCTGACAAAACGCTACCATCTGGAGCCGGTGTCGCTTGAAGCCAGCGACGCGGCGGAGGGCGATGTGAGCAAGGGGTGAGCGCCCGTTCTCCCTCGCCCCGCCCTTTGCGGGGAAAGGGTTGGGGTGAGGGGCTGCATCCGCAAATTCGGAAGATGAAGAGTGCGCGGTGAGTCCCCCTCACCCGGATCGCATCTCCGATGCGATCCGACCTCTCCCCGCAAGCGGGGCGAGGTTAGAAAGGCTCAGCTCGCCTTACGACCCCGCCTTCAGCGCCTTGTCGATCTCGACCTTGAGCACGCTGTCGATATTATCCGGCGTCACCGGGCCGACCATCTTGTAGACAATCGTGCCCTGGCGCCCGACGACAAACGTCTCCGGCACGCCATAGACGCCCCATTCGATCGCGGCGCGGCCGTTGCCGTCGACGCCGACGATGCCGAACGGATTGCCGTAGCGGCCGAGGAAGCGCCGCGCGTTGTCGGGCTTGTCCTTGTAATTGATGCCGATCAGTTGCAGCC
>WNFM01020822.1_pt2 | contig 17556 bp, 15 predicted proteins | sample 5400271 | NCBI WGS metagenome assembly WNFM01 (sample SAMN13153352, study PRJNA577476) | soil metagenome | isolation source: 60 cm saprolite on Douglas fir-dominated hillslope | place: USA:California | collected 2013-09-17 | reverse complement strand
CTGATGAAGGCCGGCGTCTACACGCTCCGCTACGGCATCCAGCCGAAAAACGACGACCATTTCGGCGTGTCGCCGTTCCGCAATTTCCTGCTCCTCTCCCCGGCAGCGGTCGACAAGGATCCCGCCGCGCGGGATCACGACGGCATTATCGAGCTGTCGAAGCAGACACTTGGTGGCGATCACCCGGCGGTGTGGAGCATCGATCCGCCCGCCGGCAAGGACGCGCCGCTCTCCGTCTACACGACCGACCTCGGTCACAAGTCGCTGATCGTCGAAGTCGGCAAGCTGAAGTTCGGCATCGTGCTGATCGGCCGCATCCGCACGTAGCGTCACACCACATCACATGGATCTGAACGGACGCGCGGCATTGATCACAGGCGGCAAGCGGATCGGCGCGGCCGTGGCGAAGGCACTCGCCGGCGCCGGCATGGACGTCGGCCTCTCCTACAACCGGTCACGCGCCGAGGCCGAGGCAACGGCGGCTGACATCACGGGGGCCGGGCGCCGCGCGCACCTCGCAAGCGCGAACCTCGCCAATCCCGGCGACTGCCGCGCGCTCGTCGAGGGCACGGCGGCCGCTTTCGGACGGCTGGACGTCCTCGTCAACATGGCGTCCGTGTACATCTCGACGCCGATCGACCAGCTCGACGAACATGCCTGGAACGCCACCGTCGACGTCGATCTGCGGGCGGCGTTTCTCTGCGCGCGCGCCGCGGTCCCGCACATGCGGAAGCAGGGAGGCGGGCGCATCATCAACTTTTCCGACTGGCTGCCGGTCAGCGGGCGCCCGCGGTATCCGGGCTACCTCCCGTACTACGTCGCCAAGGCCGGCGCGATGGCGCTGACCGAGGCGCTCGCGCTCGAGCTCGCGGGCGATCAGATTCTAGTGAACGCGGTGGCTCCGGGCCCGATCCTCGCGCCGCCGGGCACGACAGACGACGAACTGAAGTCCGTGGAGACCGCCACGCCCCTCGGACGCTGGGGCGGACCGGAAGCCATCGTCCACGCCGTGATGTTTCTCGTCGAGACGGACTTCGTGACGGGCGAAACCATCCGCGTGGACGGCGGCCGGCAGCCGCCCCTACGCGACACGCCGCAGGATTCCGACGGCCACAAGCAGCCAGGCGGCGGCGAGCAAGCCGAAACACACGAAGCCGACGGTGAGCGATTCGGCAATGCCTCGATACATCGCCGGCGACGGCAAGTGCCCAGCCGGCGTCGCGGCAATCCCTCCCAGCACCGCGATCCCCCCCCCGAGCAGCCCACTGATCGTCGCGAAGATGGCGGCCAGCGAGACCGGTCGCATCAAGACGAGTTTCTGCTCGGTGGGCCGGAATACGTACGCGACGGCGAGACCGAATGCGGCGATCCCGACCACCGTCGATGTCACGCTGTGCTGCAGGCGCAGGCCGGGCCGACAAACGGCCGCGCTGACGATGAGTGGGACGGCCTTCCAACGAATAATCGGCCCGGCCCTCGGTGGGGCGTGGTGTCTCGCGTACCTGGTGGAGATCATCCGCCGCGCCGCAGCGTTCTACTTCGCCACCCCGTAGCGGCGGCTCGCGAGCCGCCCCTACACAGTCGCGAATAGGCCGGTCATTGATTGGAGCGCGCCGGCGAGCTCCTTGCGATCTCTGGCGAAGCAGAAGCGGAGGTACCCCTCGCCGTGAGCCCCGAAGTCCGCGCCGGGCACGCACCCGATCCGGCCTTCGGCGATCAAGTACTCCGTCATGGCCCAGGACAGCGACTCGCCGAGCTGGCCTGAGGGCGGACGCCAGTCCGGATTGATGCGGAGGAACGCGTAGAACGCGCCCTTCGGCGGCTCTCCGGCAAAGACGTCGCCCGCACTTTCCCGGATGCCCTTGTAGAACAGGTCGCGCCGCGCCTGCAGTTCGGTCCGGAATTCGGCGACCGCGGCCTGCGATCCTTCGAGCGCGCCGACGCCGCCAAACTGCACGACCGACGCGACATTGCTCGCCGTGTAGAACAGCGCCTTCTTCATCCGATCCCGCAGATGCGCGTCCTTGGCCGCGACGTAGCCGAGGCGCAGGCCGGTCATCGCGTACGTCTTGCTGAACGTGTAGAACGAAATCGTCCGGTCGTACATGCCCGGCAGGGACGCCGCGCTGACGTGCGTCCCTCCATCGAAGACGACATCTTCGTACGCCTCGTCCGAGATGAGCCAGAGGTCGCGGCGCTCGGCGAGGGCGGCGATGGCCGTGACGTCCGCGCGCGTGAGGACGCCGCCGGTGGGGTTGCCCGGTGAATTGATGTAGATCGCGCGAGTCTTCGGCGTGATCTTCGACTCGAGCTCGTCGAGGTCGTACCGCCATCCCTGCGATTCGTGCAGCGCACACGGCACCGGCACGCCATGGGCCAGACGGATGTTGCCGGCGCACGGCGGCCACTCGGGATCCGGAATGATGACCTCGTCTCCTGGCTCGAGCAGCGCCTGGCAGACGATGAACAGCGCATGGATCCCGCCGGTCGTGACCATGATTTCGTCGGGATTGCCGACCGGGATGCGGTTCCTGTGTCGAAGTTTCTCGGCGAGCAGCTCCAGAAGGCGCGGGACGCCGGTCGTCGCCGCCTTCACCGTGTCGGGCGCGTCAAAGCTCACATCCCCTTGATCCAGGCGGAACGGATCCTTGACGCTGTACATCATGTCGCGGATGCGGATGATGCCGGAGAACGGAATCGTGTCGAGGAACTGACCCATAGAAAGATGTTAACAGTTCACAGTTTACAGTTCACAGTTTAGAGTTTCCGGAACCACAAACCACAAACCACAAACCGTGAACTGCAAACTGTGAACCGTTAGACGAGCGCGAGGATCCGCGCGAGTGTGGAAGCGGCGCGACCGATGGGCAGGTTGCTCACGTAGAAGTGACGGACGCCGGAAGCGGTCAATTCGCGAATGGACCTTGCGCACACCGAGTCCGGAGTCGCGCCCGCCGCGAATTCCGCGCGCAGCTGGTCGACGGGGACCGGCAGGAACTCGCGCAGCGTTTCCAGGGTCCGCGCATTCGCGGACCGGTAGTAGAAGACCCCGAACAGGCCCGGGAGCGTGAGGCCCCGGCGCTGTCCCTCCGCAAGGAATCGTTCGACCGGCGGCCGGCTGTGATGGGAGACGATCTGGGTGAGGTAGAACTCGGCCGTGACCCGATCCGCGAGCAGGTGCTGCACCTGCGTCGCGGCGTCCGCGTGCGGATTGGCCCATCCCCCAAGCGCCAGGTCTGCCTCGCGCGCGCGGACCATCGCGCGCAATTGCCACGCGTGCTCCACGCATCGCGGGGGACCGACATGCTTGTCGCCGCCGAGAATGACGAGCGATTCAAACCCGTTGTGCCGCGCCCGATCCGCGTAGGCGAGGCAGTATTCCGCGGTGTGCTTGCAGGTCAGAAACGGGATGACGTGCGATCGGGGCACGTCGCCGCCGAGATTGATGACGAGGTGGCGGAGGTTGTCCTCTTCTTTGAGCCCCACCGCGCTGTCGGTCAGGAAGACGAACGTGCCGGCCCGCGTGAGTCCGCGAACCGCGTGGTACGTGTCGATCCACGCGTCCATGCTCGCCGCCGTGGCCAGCTCGGCGCGCGGCGGCCGCAGCTCCGCCGCAATCACCGGCGCGCCGTTCTTCAGTTGCTCGACCAGTACGCTCATGGGAGTAAACCGCAAACTCTCTATACTAACGTGTCTCATGAGCGTCCACGCCACCGCCTTGGAACGGCTCGCCGGCCTTCCGCGCCTCCCGCTGGCCATCGCGCCAACCCCTATCGACGACCTCTCGCGGCTGCGCGACGCGCTCGGCGCCGGGGGAACGCTCCTCGCCAAGCGCGACGACACGATTCCGTTCGGGTTCGGGGGGAACAAGATCCGCAAGCTCCAGCTCGTGGCGGCCCGGGCGCTGGCCGAGGGGGCCGATACGCTGATCACGACCGGGGGCATCCAATCGAATCACGCGCGCGCGACCGCGGCCGTGGCCGCGCGCATGGGGCTCGCGTGCGTCCTGGTCGCCAACGGCACGCCGCCGGCCAGGCCGACGGCCAACGCGCTCCTGGATCGGTTGCTCGGCGCCGAGGTGCGATACGTCGCGTCCCGCGAGGCGCGCGCGCCCGGCATGGAGGACGCCGCCTCAGCGCTCAGGAACCAGGGCCGCCGTCCGTTCGTGATTCCTTTGGGCGCCTCCACGCCCCTCGGGGCCGCAGCCTACATCCTGGCGGTGAACGAGCTGCTGGCGCAGATCGCGGCCCCGGATCTGATCGTGGTGTCGACCTCGTCGGGCGGTACACTGGCGGGCATCATCGCCGGTTGCCGGTTGAACGGACTGTCGACCCGTGTCCAAGGGATTAGCGCCGACGACCCTTCAGCCGCACTCGCACGGGAGGTCGGCCGGATCCTGAGCGGCCTCGAGGAGCTGCTCGGCACGCCGCGAGGGACCCTCGCCGGCGCGCCGATCGCGATCGAAGACGGGTTCGTCGGCGGGGGCTACGGGATCCCGACACCCCAGTCGACGGAAGCGATCGAGCTCTGCGCCAGGCGAGAGGCGTTGTTTCTCGATCCGACGTATACCGCAAAAGCGATGGCCGGGCTCATCGCGAAAGCGCGGGCCGGCGAGCTCGGCCCGGGCACGACACTCTTCTGGCACACAGGCGGTCAGGTCGGACTCTTCGCCTGACAAGGCAAAAGGCAAAAGGCAGAAGGCAAAAGGCAGAAGGCAGAAGGTAAAAGGCAGAAGGTAGAAGGTAAAGGGCAGATGATCTCGATCACGTTTCTCGGAGCGGCGCGCACGGTCACGGGCTCGAAGTACCTGGTCGAGTCCAACGGCACGCGCGTCATGGTCGACGCGGGGCTCTTCCAGGGCTTGAAGGAGCTGCGCGAGCGGAACTGGCAGGATCTGCCGGTTCCCGCCTCCAGCATCGAGGCGATCGTGCTGACGCACGCCCACCTCGACCACTGCGGTTACCTGCCGCGGCTGGTGTCCCAGGGTTTCCGCGGACGCGTGTTCTGTACGCTGGGGACGCAGGATCTCTGCAAGATCGTGCTGCCCGATGCCGGGCGCCTGCAGGAAGAAGACGCGGCGTTCGCGAACCGCCACAACTTCTCGAAGCACAAGCCCGCGCTGCCTCTTTACACCGAGGTCGACGCCTACCGCGCCGTGTCGCAGCTCCAGCCGGTTGGCTACGATCGGACGATGCCCGTCGCGGCCGGTATCGAGCTCGACTTCATCAACGCCGGGCACTTGCTCGGATCGTCCTACGTGCGGATGCGGATCGACGGGCGGACGGTGCTCTTCGGCGGCGATCTCGGGCGCTACGGACGCCCCGTCCTCCCCGACCCGACGCCGGTCGCGGGGGCGGCGGACTACCTGCTGGTCGAATCCACCTACGGCAATCGCATCCACGAACAGGACGACAACGGCGATCGCCTGGCGGCGATCGTCAGGGAGACGGCGCAGAAGGGCGGGAAGCTGATCATCCCTGCGTTCGCGATTGGCCGCGTCGAGGAGCTCGTCTACTGGCTGAAGCGGCTGGAGTCGGAGAATCGCATTCCCGTGCTGCCCGTCTTCGTCGACAGTCCGATGGCGGCGGCGGCGCTCGCCAGCTATACGCAGCGCGTGAACGAGCTCGACCCCGAGCTGCACCCGGAAGAGAGCGACGACAAAGCACCCCACGACGCGGCCGCGCCGCATCCGCCCGACGTGCGCCGGCGCCAGGCGATGCAGGAGCGCGAGCTGTGCGTGTTCTGCACGGAGCGCTTCCACGTCATCGGCAACGCCGAAGAGTCCAAGCAGCTCACCTCATCGAAGATTCCCTCTATCGTCATTTCGGCGAGCGGCATGGCGGAGGGCGGGCGGGTCCTGCACCATCTCAAAGCCGCGCTGCCCGACGCGCGAAACACGGTCCTCTTCGCCGGCTACCAAGCCGTGGGCACGCGCGGACGCCGCCTGGTCGACGGCGAGAAGAGCATCAAGATCCACGGCGGGTGGGTCCCCGTCGCCGCGCGGATCGAGCGCGTCGACTCGATGTCGGCCCACGCCGACGCCAACGAGATCATGCGCTGGCTCGCCGGCTTCACCGCGCCGCCCAAGCAGACCTTCATCGTCCACGGGGAACCAACTGCCCAGGACACGCTGGGAGCGCGCATCCAGGCTGAGCTGGGCTGGTCGCACAAGGCCCCGGAACATCGCGAGCGGGTCGAATTCTGAGCCGGACCCGATCCTCGACCCTCGATCCTCGACGGGCTAAGATCATCGTATGAACCGTCGAGTCTTTGCGCTGTTCACTCTTCTGGCTGTCCTCGCTGCCGCACCCGGCGCGCAGGGCCCCGCACGCTCCAAATCGGCTCGCCCGACCAAGATCGAGGGGCCGCTGGTCGAACGGGTGGGCGACACCGGCTTCATCCAGCTGCAGTCGCGCAGCTTCGCGACGCTGAATGACAAGCAGAAACAGCTCGCGTACTGGCTGACGCAGGCGTCGATCGCCATTGACCCGATCGTTTACGATCAGCTCTCACGCTTCGGGCTCCGTGAAAAGCGCCTGCTCGAAGGCGTCATGGCGCACCATCAGGGCGTCGCGCCTGCCACGTTCGGCAAGATCCGCGAGTATGCGCTGCTCTTCTGGGCGAATCGCGGCAACCACAACGAAACCACCGCCCAGAAGTTCCTTCCCACGTTCACGGTGGAACACCTGCAGGACGCCGCGGAGAAGGCGCAGGCGGCCGGAGCATTCAAGACTCCCTCCGCCGACCTGCCGCCGCTGGCTACCGCGGAGGCGGTGAAGAAGGAAGTCGGCGACCTGCGCCAGGCGATCTTCGATGCGGCGTTCGAGCCGATGACGACGGCAAAGACGCCGCCGCCGGGGAAGGACATCCTCCAGGCGAGCGCGAACACGTTCTACCAGGGCGTGACGCTCGAGGAGCTGAAGAACTTCAAGGAGCAGTTTCCCTTGACGTCGCGGGTCGTGAAAGACGCTCGCGGTATCCACGAAGATGTCTATCGCGCCGGCACGCCGGACGGGCGCGTCCCGCCGGGGCTCTACGCGACCTACCTGAAGAAGGCGATCGAGTGCCTGGACCAGGCGCGCCTCGTCGCGGACCCGGCTGAGGCTACGGTCATCGCGGACCTGATCAGGTTCTACCAGACCGGCGACCGCAACGACTGGCTGAAGTTTGGCGGCGACTGGGTCCGGAACGACGCCATCGTGGACTTCGCCAACGGCTTCATCGAGGTGTATCGCGATCCGAGGGGTGCGAAGGGCAGCTCCCAGAGCTTCGTCACCATTACCGACAAGCCGGTCACGACGGCCATGGTGAAGCTCGCGCAGAACGCGGCGTACTTCGAGGAGAAGGCGCCCTGGGACGCCAAATACAAGAAGCGCGACTTCCTGCCGCCGGTCGTCAAGGCGGTCGAGGTGCTCATCGAGACCGGCGACTTCCATGTGACGACGATCGGCGACAACCTGCCGAATGAAAACGAAATCCACGAGAAGTACGGCACCAAGAACTTCCTGTTCCTCGGGAGCAGCCACGCGCTCTCCGCCGCCGCGAGCGGCGCGATCGATGAGTTTGCCGCGTCCGCCGAGGAAATCCAGCGGAGCAAGAAGTACAGCGAAGAGGCCGAAGACCTGCTGACGGCGATGCACGAAGTGATCGGACACGGCTCCGGAAAGTTGAGCGATCGCATCAAGGGTGGCGCCGAACCCTACCTCAAGGAGTACTTCTCCACGCTTGAGGAAGCGCGGGCGGACTTGATGGGGCTGTGGAACATCCAGGATCCGAAACTGAAGGAGCTCGGGCTGGTCAAGGATCAGGACGAGGTCGCGAAGGCGATGTACGACAACGCCGCGCGCGCCCCGCTGACCCAGCTTCGCCGGATTCCGAAAGGGGATACGATCGAGGAAGACCACCAGCGCGACCGGCAACTCATCGCGCATTACATCAGGGACAAGACCGGCGCCATCGAGTACGTCGACAGGAACGGGAAGACCTACGTCCGTGTGACGAGCTACCCCAAGATGCGCGAAGGCGTCGGCATGCTTCTGGCCGAGCTGATGCGGATCAAGGCGGAAGGGGACTACGCGGCCGTCAAGGCGCTGGTGGACAAATACGGCGTCCACTTCGATCCCAAGCTCCGCGACCAGGTCGTGGCGCGTTACAAGAAGCTCAACCTGCCGACCTACTGGGCGGGAATCAATGCGAAGCTGAGCCACCCGCCCGTCGCGGGGAAAACCGCTCCGCCCGTGATCATCAGCTATCCGCGCGACGCGGTCCGCCAGTACCTGGAGTACGCCGCGATGTACGACGCGAGCCTCCGGCCCGCGAGCGCGAAGTGAGCACGCCCGCCTCCTCGCACGTCGACACGAGGCCGTACCTGCTGGAGCGGGTGGGCGAGGCCGCCGTCGTGCAGCTGTATGCCGACGGTTTCATGGCGCTTCCCGTCCGCGACAGGATCCTGATCTATCACCTCTACCAGGCCGCCATCGCCGGGCGGGACATCTACTACGACCAGCGATACGCGCACAACCTCGCCATGCGCGACGTGCTGGAGGAGATCGTCACCCACGCGCACGGTATCCCGCCGGACACGCTCGAGGAGATCCAGCGCTACACGAAGCTCTTCTGGATTAACACCGGGCCTTACAACAACCTGACGGCGCGCAAGTTCGTACTGAAGTGCACGCCCGCCGCCTTCCTGGAGGCCGTACGGACGGCGGTGACGAACGGCGCCCGCATGCCGGTCGATCCCGCGGATCTGCAGCCCTGCTTCTTCGACCTCGACGTCGATCCCATCGTCACGAGCAAGACGCCGGGGCCCGGGAAAGACATCCTGCAGGCCAGCGCGAACAATCTGTACGCCGGCGTGACGATGGCGGACCTGGAGGGATTCGACGAGCGGTTTCCCCTGAATTCCCGTCTGATCAAGCAGAATGGCAGGCTCGTCGAAGAGGTCTATCGAATCGGCGGGCGGTACGACAAACAGATCCGCGAGATCGTGCGGCACCTCGAGGCGGCCATGCCCTACGCGACCGAGCCCATGGCGGCGGCGCTACGCGCGCTGATCAGGTTCTACCAGACCGGCGAGACCGCCGACCGCGCGGCCTACGACATCGCCTGGGTCCGGGATCGGGACTCCCCGGTCGATACCATCAACGGGTTCGTCGAAGTCTACATGGACGCGCGCGGGGTGAAAGGCGCGTGGGAGGCGCTCGTGTACTACGTCAACCCGCAGAAGACGGCGGGCATCCGGAAGCTCGCCGCCGCGGCGCAGTGGTTCGAGGACCGCATGCCGTGGGCGGACGAGTACAAGAAGCAGGGCGTGCGCGGTGTCTCCGCCAACGCCATCGACGTGGTGATCGAGACGGGGGACTCGGGGCCCCTGACGCCGGTCGGCATCAACCTGCCGAACGATCAGACGATCCGCGAGCACCACGGCAGCAAGTCCGTGTCGCTGTCGAACGCCAACCAGGCGTACGACAAGTCCACGCTGCCCGAGTTCCGGCGGGAGTTCGCCTGGAGCCCCGAGGAGGCCGAGCGCGCCGAGAAGTGGAGCAGCGTCGCCGGCGAGCTGACGACCGACATGCACGAGGTGATCGGCCACGGCTCCGGCAGGATCGCCGAGCACCTGCAGGGCAATCCGCAAGGCGTGCTGAAAGAACAGTATTCGGCGCTGGAGGAGTCGCGCGCCGACCTCGTCGCGCTCTACTTCGTGCCCGACCGCAAGCTCGTCGAGCTCGGGCTCGTGGACGAGGCCGACCGCGCCGACATCGTCCGCGCCGAGTACGAGGGGTACGCGCGCAACGCGCTCGTCCAGCTCCGCCGCGTCCGCGAGGGGTCGCAGATCGAGGAGGACCACATGCGGAACCGCCAGATGATCGTCCATTGGCTGATGGCCAACTCCAAGGCGATCGAGCGGCGCAGCCGCGGCGGCAAGACGTATTACGTCGTGGTCGACGTCAGGGCGTTCCAGGAAGGGGTCGGGCGCCTGCTGGGCGACGTGCAGCGGATCAAGGCGGAAGGGGACTACGAAGCCGCCAGGGCCCTGTTCGAGACCTACGGCGTGCATTTCGATCCGGCCCTCAGGGACGAGGTCGTCGCGCGGGTGGATCGCCTGAAGATGCCGTCCTACACCGGGTTCGTCCAGCCGCGGCTCGAGGCCGTCCGGGACGGCCGGGAGCAGATCACCGACGTCCAAATCTCGTATCCGCTGGACCTGACGAAGCAGATGTTGGAGTATTCCGGGCGTAGATGAAACTGATCGCGGCATTCGCCGGCCTGTTCCTCGTCGCACAGGCAGCGCAGCGTCTGCCCCCCGCCGTGATGCGGCTGGACAGCGGCACCGTGGGCGACGAACCGCCGATCGTCCTGAACGCCGAGAAGGCCTGGGCTGGAGGCGACGTGCTGTGGCCCCTAGCGACGTCGGGCGATCTTGCCGTCAGGCATTACGCGATCCGGGCCATCGGGCGCCTGGAGGACCCCGGCAACGTGCCCCGCCTGCTTGCGCTCGCGCAGACTAATGAGCCCACCGCGGCCGCCACAGCGATCGCCCAATCGCTCAATGGCTTCGATCCGGCCCGAGCCCCGGACCTTATCGGCTCTGTTTCGGAATGGCTTCGAGTCGTGACATTCGTCGACGGCCCAAAGCTGAAAAGCGTCATGCCGGCGCCGATTGGCAGCATCGTCTGGAGCAATCCCGAGCAGGTGCACGCCGCCGAAGACGCCTTGCTTCGGATTCTCGATTGGGCGGCATATGACAAGAACAAGGTGGTCATGTATGTCAGTGCGGTTCGGAGCCTCGAATCCCTGGGGCGGCTGAACGTCAAGGTCTCGACGTTCAATCCCGAGACGGTCACGCGCCTCCGGGGCATCGTCGGGAACACGGGGGTCAACGACGTCGATGGCGCCCGCGAGAACGCCGTTGCGGCGCTGATCGCCACGCGCGGACTGGATGCCGACACTGAACTGATCGCGCTGCGCGACCCGTTCGAGCAGGTGCGCCGCCTGGCCACCACGGTGCTGGCCGGCGCGGGCGCGGGACTGGATGATGAGCGTCGCCTCAATTCGATTCAGGAAAGACTGGGTGATTCCAACGGCCAGGTACGATACGAGGCGGTGAAGGCATACGTTCGCCGCAGCGCCGCGACGCGCGGCTGCGCGCCGCTGCTGGATGTCGTCGCCGACCGCGACACCTCCGTCGCGATCGCGGCCATCGACGCCCTGGGCGACCTGTGCAAAGACGACGAGACCTCCACGGCCCGGATCGTCGCGGAAGCCAGGACGCCGGCCGGCTCCGCCTGGCATCGTGAGGCGCACGCCTTCGTTGCTCTCGCGAAGCGCGCCCCCGAGGGCGCCGCGATCTCGATGGAGGCCTTCGTTGCGCACCCGTCGTGGTGGGTGCGGATGTACGCCGCCCGCGCGGCCGGCGCGGCCGATGACGTCGTCCACCTCGACAAGCTCGCCTACGACACCAGCGACAATGTTCGCGACGCCGCGCTCGGGCCGCTGCGCCGGCTGAAGAAGGCGGACGCCGACCCCGCGCTGGTCGCGGCGCTCGACCGGAACGACGTGCAGCTGCTGAGAACAGCAGCGACCCTGCTGAAGACCTCGGCGCCGTCCGATCGGACGGCCCGCTCGCTTGTCAACGCGCTGGTGCGGCTCACGAAGGAAGGGAAGGAGACGTCGCGCGACGCGCGCATCCCGCTCCTTGAAGCCATCGACATTCATGGCGGCCCTGAGATCGCGCCGGATCTGACTCCACTGGTGACGGACTTCGATCCAATCGTGGCCGCGAAGGCGGCGGCGATCGTGTCGCGATTGACCGGAAAGACCGTCGCCGCGGAGCCGGTCCACGTGACGCGCGGCTGGGCGAAGTCGTTCGACGATCTGCGGCAATGCGTGAGCGTGAGCCTGGCGTCCGGCAAGTCGTTCACGCTCCGGATGAATCCGTCGGCGGCGCCCGTCACCGTCGATCGCTTCCTGTCGCTCGCGCTCGCCGCGCGCTACTACGACGGCCTCACGATCCATCGCATCGCGCCGAACTTCGTCATCCAGGGGGGCAGCCCCGGCGCCAACGAGTACGCCGGCCACAAGGAATATATGCGCGACGAGATCGGCGCGAGAAACATTCGGGGAACGGTCGGCTTGTCGACTCGCGGCCGGAACACCGCGGACGCGCAGTTCTACGTCAACCTGATCGACAACGCGCGGCTCGACGCGGATTACACGGTGTTCGCCAGTGTCATGCCGGCGGATATGCCTGTCGTCGACGCGATCCAGGAAGGCGACGTCATGCGCGGGATGTCAGCCGTTCGGTGTAGCGCGATCCGCTGAAGCAGACCTGAAGGTCTGCGCTATATCTCAGGCGACCGGCGATTCCAGCAGCCTGATCGTCGCCGCCGACGCGTCGATCTCCACCTGCGCCCCTTCTGGCAGCGTCCACTGCGGCTGCGCGTGGCCGATCATCGCCCCTTGCCAGGCCGGAACGCCGAGCGGCTTGATGTGGTCCGCGAAGATCTCCTCCAGCGTCAGGGCGCCGTAGTTGCCGTCGCCCGGTCCGCACTCCGAGCACGCGCCGAAGACGAATCCTTTGATCTTCCCGAGCACGCCGGCGAGCTTCAGCTGCGTCAGCATCCGGTCGATGCGATACAGCTCCTCGTGCACGTCCTCGCAGAAGAGGATCGTGTCTTCCCAATCGGGAAGATACGGCGACCCGAGGATCGTCGTGAGGACGGTCAGGTTGCCCCCGAGCAGCTTGCCGCGGGCTTTGCCTGGTGTGATCGTCTGCGTCCGGAACTCGACCTGCGTCAGCGCGTTCCGCTCGGCCGAGATGCCCTGCTTGTTTGAATAGGTGACCGGTTCACCGTTGAACAAGACGCGCCTGTAGTAGTCGAGCGAATACGGATCCCAGCGTCCCAGCCCGATCGGCCCGTGGAACGTGATGAGGCCGGCCCTGGCGTGAATCGACACCAGCAGGGCCGTGATGTCGCTGTAGCCGATCAGGACCTTCGGATTGCGGCGGATGGTGTCGTAGTCGAGATAGGGCAGCAGTCGAGCGCTTCCCCAGCCGCCGCGGATCGCGTGGACGGCGGCCACGGATCTGTCGGCGAACGCCTTGTTGATGTCCTCCGCACGCGCCTTGTCCTCGCCGGCGAGGTAGCCATGGCGCTCCATCATGTGCGTGCTCAGCCGCACCTTGAAGCCCAGCGCTCCCAGCGACTCCTTTGCGATCTCCAGGTCGACGGTGTTGAACGTCGCGTTTGCGGGGCTCACCAGCGCGACGGTATCGCCCGGCGCGAGCCGCTTCGGCTTGATCGTCGCGGGCGCGGCGGCCGCCCACACGTGCGGCGCGGGTAGTTGTGCGGCAAGCGACGCGATGCCGAGCGACTGGACGAAGCGGCGGCGGTTCATGGCTGGAATCTTATCCGACCGGCCGACGGGCGGCGTACCCGCAGACCCGCCGAATCGGGAGCGACTATCGGATTCCGGTGTCGAAATGGAGGAGCACGGTCGTGAGCCCGCCGGAGCCGACGACCACGTCCTTGGTCTGTGTCCCCGGCGAGATGAGCGGGGCGCTGGAGTCTGGCACGACGACGTACGTTCCGCGAGCCAACCGCACTTCGAAATGACCCGCGGCATCGGACGTAAAGGTGGCGGCCACTCGATTTCCTTGCCGCACTGTGAAGCTGGCACTGAACGGCGCCTCGCACGACAGATCGACCTGGCATACCGGCTGGAGGGGACCGCGCACGACGGTCCCGACAAGTCCCGTGTCGCTCGGCGCGGTCGGCCCACCGCATCCTGCTGTCCAGCAGAACAGAGCCACGGTCAGGAGGGATGTAGTTCGCATGAAGCTGTACGGCCTTACCTGGACAGCTCACTCCAGATCTCGCGCGAGATCGACGCCATCAACGGCCCGCTGACCTTCTGGTCCTGGATGCCGCGCACGAGGACGACGAGCACGTAGGGACGCGGGCCGTACACGATGGCCGCGTCGTGATGGATGCTCGTGATGTTGCCGGTTTTGTGCGCGACCGGCGTGCCTTCGGGCAGTCCCGCCGGAATGGCGTCCCGGAATTTCTGGCGCTTCAGGATTGCCACCATCACCGCATCCGCTTTTGGACTGACGGCCTCCCCGGTGCCCATCTTCTGCATCAGAACGGCGAGCGCGCGAGCCGTCGTCACATTGTTCAGTCCCTTGTCGAACGCCTTCTGATCTTCGACGCCGCGCAGCACGTGCATGCCGCCGGCTCCCAGGCGCGCGACCGTGGCTTTGATGTTCTCGACGCCAAGCCGCTCGATCAGCAGGTTCGCCGCGAAGTTGCTGCTGACCGTGATCATCGCCTCGCACAGCTCGCCGAGCGTCATCGTCTTGCCGACCGCCTTATAGACTTCGGCGTCCGAGTCGTCGCCGAGGCCGAGCTGATACATGCTGCCGTCCACGATGCTGTGGAACTCGTTCTTGATCGGCAGCGGCTCGTCGAGCTTGAGCGTGCCGGCTTCGGCCTGGCGGTAGAGCTCGATCATCACCGGCACCTTCATCGTGCTCGCGGCGTGGAACGGCTTGTCGGGATCGATCAACAGCTCGTCCTTGCCGTCGAGCGTGCGCAGCACGAGGGCGACTTCGGCGCCGCTCGCGTCGATGAGACTCTGAACGTGCGCCTTCAGATCGGACGGGGGCCTCGGGTCCAGCAGGAGCGCGAGCAGCAGCCAGGGCATCGCTCCAAGTGTAATCTTGAAGGATGCCCAGGCGGGATCTGGCCGGCTCGACCGTCGTCGTCGCGGGGGCGGGACTGGCGGGCCTCTCGGCGGCGAAAGCGCTCGAAGCGCGCGGCGCCGCCGTGACCATCGTGGAAGCGCGCGACCGCGTGGGCGGGCGCGTGTGGACCATCCGCAATGAGTTCGCCGGCCGCCAGCACGCGGAAGCCGGCGCCGATCTCATCGAGGAGGAGCAGGCGCACGTGCTGGCGCTCGCGCGGGAGCTCGGCCTCGCGCCGGTGCGGATTCTTCGTGACGGCTTCGGCTTCTACGGACCCGACGGCCGCGGCAAGCGGCGCATCCAGCGCGGTCCGGGCTCCTGGGCGACGGTCGCGACGCTGCTGAAGCCGGACATCGAGGATTTCAAGCTCGCCGAGGAGCGCTGGGACAGCGCCGTCGCCGCGCGGCTGGCCCGGACGTCTGTCGAGCAATGGCTCGAACGGCAACGCGTGCCCGCGCCGTTCAAAGCGGCCATGCGGAGCTTCAGGGGATTCTTTCTCGCCGATCCCGAGGAGTTGTCGCTCCTGCCGCTGGTCGAGCAGTTCGCCGAGTCGGGGACGCCTGGCCGCGGGCGCATCTTCCGGATCCCCGGCGGCAACGATCGCCTCGCCACCGGAATGGCGAAGCGCCTTCGAGGCCCACTCCTGCGCGAAACCGTCGTCCGGCGCATCGTCCAGCGCGCGGACGGTGTGACCGTCACGATCGAGGATCGCGGCGGGCGCCGATCCGAGATCAGCGCCGGGTATGTCGTCTGCGCCCTGCCGGCCAGCACCGCGCGTGCGGTCCTCTTCGAGCCTGCACTCCCCGAACCACAGCACGATGCCATGTCGTGCCTTCGCTATGGATGCGCGACACGCCTGCTGCTGCAGTTCAATCGGCGCTTCTGGAGAAAGCCAGGACGCCCGCGCGCCTTCGGCAGCGATCTGCCGACGGGCGCCGTCTGGGAGGGCAACGAGCAGCAGCGCGGACCGCGGGGCATCCTGAGCTTTCTCGCCGGAGGCCGGGCGTCGGGCGGGCTCCAGGAGATCCTCGCGCGCCAGGGGAACGCGGGTGTGGTCCGGCACATCGAGTGGCTGGGGCCGCCGGCGACGCTCCTGGCCTCACGCGCGATTGTCTGGGACAACGATCCATGGTCGCGCGGAGGTTACGCCTATTTCGATCCGAGCTTCGATCCGCTCTGGCGCGCGTGGCTCGCTCGTCCCGCCGGCCGCCTCGTCTTCGCCGGCGAGCACACGAGCATCAGGTATCAGGGCTACATGAACGGCGCGATCGAGAGCGGCCTGCGCGCCGCCGCTGAGATTTCTGCGATCAGATCTTCCGCCTAGAGCCGGAAGCCACGAGTCTCTACTCTCGTCGCGTCGCCCACCTGCGCTCTTGTGGCTTCCGCCTTCAGCGGAAGATCCCCTACGCGAAAGGCAGCGCCACGTCGACCAGTGGCTCCCACGTCTCCGGATCCTGCGAGACGAGCGTCGCGAGATAGAGCGACACGTCCTCCGCGGGGTACTTGGTCGCGAGATCCTTTGCCGCCTGCGTGACCTTGGCCGCCTCGGGCTTCGTCAGGTTCTCGTCGCTGATGAGGCCGTTCTCGTGGGCGATTCCGAGCAGGTCGAGAAACGCCCCCATCATCGGGCGCTGCCGCTCGAGGTGATAGTTCACCAGCGCACGGGCGGCGATCGTGTCCGTGACGGTCGGGAGCTGCGCGAGATACCTGGCACGCTTGTCCGGGGCCAGGCTGACCACGCTCCTTGGACGAAACTTCATGTGCGTGGCGATGGCCGCCACCGCCTCCATCTGCTGGTCCGCCGAATGCTCGTCGTCCCAGAAGAGACCCGCCGCATCGACGCGCCGGTCCATGGGCATGCGCCGCCACAGCTTCGACGGCCTGAAATTCGTCAGATCCCGCTGCATTCGAGCATCTTATCTCGTCACAACCGCCGCGATCCCCTCGTCGGCGCTAAAATCAGTGTGATTGCCGGACCGCCTGTTCACGCCGCGCTTCTTCGTGATGTGCGGCTTCTCGTTCACCGTCTTTCTCTCTGCGTTCCAGTTGCTGCCGACCGCGCCGTTCCACATCCTGGCGCTCGGCGGCAGCACGTCGGCGGCGGGACTGTTCCTCGGCTTTCTCACCTACGCCTCGGCGTTCTCCGCGCCCATCACCGGCACGCTCGCCGATCGCGTCGGCACGCGCCGCATCCTCATCACCTCCAGCGTCGCGATCACCGGCTTTTCGGTCGCTTACGCGCTGATCCCGAGCTATCAGACGATGCTGGGGCTCGTTCTTATCCACGGCGTGTTCTGGTCCGGCCTCCTGACTGGCTCCGCGGCCTACATGACCAATATCCTTCCGGAGAGCCGCCGGGCTGAGGGCATCGCGTACTGGGGCCTCTCGACCATCGCCGCGATCGCCGTCGCGCCGTCGATCGGTTTCTGGATGTTCCATTTCGGCTGGCGCGCGCTCTGCCTGGAAGCCGCGGCGCTGAATATGCTCATGGCGACGATCGCCTGGTGCCTCCCGCCGCAGCCCGTCGCCGTGCTGCACGACCGCAAGGGCCGCCTCGTGGAATGGCGCGTGCTCATCCTGTCCTTCACGCTGTTTCTCTACTCGTTCGGCTACGGCGGGATCACCAGCTTCACCGCGCTGTACGCCGACGCCAACGGCGTCGCGCCGAAGGGGATCTACCTGACGACGCTGGCGGTGGCGATCCTGCTGACGCGGCCGCTGGCCGGACGGCTGGGAGATCGGTTCGGGTACCGGCGGGTGCTCTTGCCGTGCCTGCTCCTGATCACCGGGGGACTCTCGTGCCTGGT
>WNFM01200733.1_pt1 | contig 17557 bp, 10 predicted proteins | sample 5400271 | NCBI WGS metagenome assembly WNFM01 (sample SAMN13153352, study PRJNA577476) | soil metagenome | isolation source: 60 cm saprolite on Douglas fir-dominated hillslope | place: USA:California | collected 2013-09-17 | reverse complement strand
ACGTGGTACTCCTGCATATAAGTTGGAGGATACTCGCGTGTCCCTTGCGGCCAGAGGCGGCTGGTGAGCAGCACCCGGCAGCGACACGGCTGGCTGTTGAGCGCGTCGAGCCATTCGCCCACACCCGCGTGGTCTGCGAGTGCATATCCTGTCTGCGCGTCGAGCAGGTTCTCAAATTGGTCCAGCACGACCAGCCGCGCATCTTCAGTCGCATTCAGCGCATTGAAGAGCGCCACCGCCAGGTTCTGTGGGGTGAGATCGCCCAAATCTAGCATTGGCTTGCCCAGCGCCTCAAAGAGCGTCCCCGCCAGATCGGTCATTGTGACCGTGGGGTCAATCCTGAGCCAGAGTGCGCTGGCAGTGAATGGCCCGCTACCGGCACGCCGCTGTTCCTCGGCATAGCGATGGATAAGGGCGGCGAGGGTTGACTTGCCAACGCCGCCGATGCCTGTCAGGGCAATAGCTGTGATGTCAGGCTGGGTCAGGGCGGCATATACCTCTTTGACCACCTGCTCGCGCTGCTGGATGGTCCTGGAGTCAGTAGGCGGGGGAAAACCCAGAATGCCACGAAATGCGGCCTTATCGGGAGCCATCAAAGCCGGGGGTAAGGGTTGGGTAGTGGGAACATGCACAATAATCTGCGGCATCGCGGGAACAGGCACAGGAGTCGGAGACGCGTGCGGCATCAAGGAAGAAACCGTATGGTGTTCTTGCAAGCCAGCAGAAATGGGGAACAACCATTGCAGCAGGCTAAAAACGACGCCGAGTACAGTGAAAAGAAGAATAGGTAAAATGCTGAACCAGGAGCCCTGGCTGCTCTCTACCCAGGCAATAGCTCCAAAGGCAATTAGCAGCAGCGTAGTTATCAGAACCACCCAGCGTACCCAGGGACGGCCCCTGGGTCTCTTACCCTGCCCCTGGGAGTCGCTGGAATATTGTACATGCTCTTGCTGTGCCATGCTATATATCTTTCGCTATTGTACGTATTGTCGGATTTTTATCGATTATAGCATGATATAAGAGCTTCTGCAGCTATTGTGCGGGCACTATGTACACAGCAGTACCATAGCACAGCACTTCGGTCACGCCTGGAGTAATTTCTGTCGCATCATAACGTACACCGATGATCGCATTCGCTCCCATCTGCTGGGAGTGTTGAATCATGATCTCGTAGGCATCCCTGCGCGCCTGCTCGCAGAGTTCGGTGTAAATCGTGATGTTGCCGCCAAAAATCTGCTGGAACGACGCGCCAATGTTGCCCACGACACTGCGTGAGCGCACGATGATACCGCGCACCAGCCCAAAGTTCCTGGCGACGCGAAAGCCGCTGAAATCGAATGCAGTCGTGACAAAATTGTGAATATTGGGCGCTTGAACAGGAGCTGGCCCTGGACCCTGCATAGTGACTTACCTCCTTTTGAAGTGTGATGCTTTCGTTGCTTCATCCGGCAGATACATATCTATGTATCTATACAGAATTGTATCACTGCTGGGGTTAGGTGGATAGATAACCTTCATCTATGGTATCATTGCAGCAAGTACACCATCCCAAAAACACCTGTAGCATCATCTATGCAAAAGAAAACATCACAACCGCTCGACCTGCTGCTCCTCATGAGCGCCTACGCACAGGGCATCTTCCCCATGGCAGATCACCGGGGCGATATCCACTGGTACGCGCCGGACCCCCGCGCCATCCTGGAACACGACAACCTGCATGTCTCCCGCTCATTGCGCGCCACCATCCGTAGGGGCATCTACGAAGTGCGCATGGACACAGCCTTCGAACTGGTGATGCGCCGTTGCGCCGCGCGCAAAGAGACCTGGATCAACGAGGCACTCATCGCAACCTATACCGGTCTGCACCATGCCGGGCTGGCACACAGCGTGGAGGCATGGCGCGACGGCATACTCGTTGGTGGTTTGTACGGGGTAGCCCTGAAAGGAGCCTTCATGGGCGAAAGCATGTTTTCCCATGCCACTGGCGCCTCAAAAGTCTGCCTGGTTGCCCTGGTCGAGCACCTCAAAGCCCGTGGGTACATCCTGCACGATACCCAGTTTCTCACCCCGCACCTGGCAAGGCTGGGCGTGACAGCGATTCCGCGCAGGGTGTACGAGCAGCGCTTGAAAGAAGCGTTACAATTGAACTGTACCTGGCATGAAATGGCTACGAATTCCGACCCTTTTTAATGCTGTTGTGTACTTATATCTTCCCAGGCGGCTTCACTAGATGCATACATACTGCCGATAGCGGCAATAATGAGGCAGACAAGTGTGAGCCCCCCGATAAGCAACAACCACTGGTTATTGCTAACCAGCGTTGGTATCCAAGAATAGAACAGTGTATCAAAGACGGCTAGTAAACAGGAGGCTGAGCCGAGCGCAACACTTATGCCCAGCACAGGCAGAGGAAAGATGGCCCGTTTGAGGAACCATAGCCGATCACGGATATACAATCTTGCGATGTTGACGAAGAGGAAAAGAGTCGAGATCGCCCAAACCAACGTTGAAGCTGCTAGCAGTACATTGTAGACCTCGGTAGTGAGGTCTGCTGGTTTTGCGCCCAATTTGACGACATAAGGGAAAACGAAGAAGACAATGGCGGCGGCAACTGCTGCTACGATGGTTTGAAAGAAAACTGCCTTAGCAGGGACGCGATGTTTATTTAGCCGGCCTGCATTGACGGGTAAGCGTTGGTCGATACTTGCCACTAAAAGCAGGCGTGCATAAGCATAGTTGTAGGTCACAGCCGCCATGACAAAACAACTCATCAGGCAGATAGCGGTAATGCTTCCCGCGACTTTGCCAAGCGCTATGTCCACAGTGCTCACTAAGGCGAAGGGAACTGCTCCATTAGTTGATCCCTGTACAACCAGTACTGAGAAGGTAGCAATGAAGTAGCCAATCAGGACGAGCAACGTGCCCCACAGTAAGTGGCGTGTAACTACTTTGCGTCCGACAATTTCGCCCCCCATGTTCAGTGGTGCTTCAGCCCCAAGGAGAGCAAGGACGATGAGCCCGAACAAAAACAGGTTGCCCTGGGTAGGGCTCCAGTTGATGTTCCAGTCAGAGAAGTGGCTAAAACTGGTGGCAGAGGCATGGCCCTCAGCAAGCCAGACGATCCCCGCCAGACCTATCAAGAAGACACCAACGAAGGTGAGACCGATCACCATATTGAGGATGTTCTGCACAGCACGATAACGTTGGACCGACAAGATGCCGGTGAGGGCGATGAGTACAATAAGTACTATGCCCTGCTGCCATGGTTGGACGAGCCAATTGCTGTTGAGCCCTTGAACATAAGCAACGAATAGGTCAGCTGCACTGATTATTACCAGCACACCGGGGAACCAGGCGCAGAAAGCGACAAAGAAGCTCCAATAGCCGCCGAAAGCCTTGTGCGTCCAATTATAGAGCGAGCCATCGTGCGGAAACATGACACCGAGCTGGGCAGTAGCAATCACACATGGGATGAAAAAAGTGACAGCACCCAGAGCCCAGTAGGTAAAGGCTGCGGCTCCTCCAGCTACAGAAGTGGTCGCATTGGTGATGAAAAAGATGATTATCAAAAAGGTTGTTGTCATATCGAGTGTGCCCAATATGGGCGGCATCGTCTTGGCTACGTATTCTTCTGAAGGTAGTGTGCTTTGTCTGCTAGATTGTCGTGCCGGTACTTCATATGTTGCCATTTTGTCCATCCTCCGTGACTCTCCATTAAATGCGAGTCGATGTAAAACCTTCGGGTTCGTTCCTTCAAAATGAACGGACTTAGTAACGTCCATAGAAGGTGTTGTGAAATATGAGAAACTACGACACGGCAACAAGTGTACAACAAGTATGTGGTTTTAAGATATATTTGCTATGTCAGTAGGATGATTTACCTAATTTTCTTAATATTACACTTTGGATAACTTTCGGCTCTTCCCTTATACTCTTCATCCCTTATATGAGGAGAGGCTGCTTTCCCCCAGGCTTGTAGTTAACCCTCGATTATAAGAGTAAGCTGGAGGGAGCAGGAGCTTTCAACGTAGGCTTGCTAATACCCGATCTTGCTCAAGGAACGGAAGCATCTCCCGAAAACCACCCTTTTTCTGCACTGGGAGTGCTTTGATCCCACCGGATGTGAGTTATGAGTGGATGTGTTGCCAGACAGCGTACTTGACAGGCAGAGTCATCGTCGATATACTTCAGTTGAGGAACCTTATGATGCCATAAGTGGCCTCTTGTCTGTTTAAGGAGCCCTCGAGCATTTGTTCCTTTTGATTTCATTCATTACAGAAGTTTTTGGAGGTACACACTCAATGGCAACAACTGCCGAAAGCAGCGGCGAGGTTTTGCGTTCAGAGCGCATCGCGGGAGGCCTTCTCTACAAGACTCTGAACACCTTCGATATGGTGGCTATCTTCATTGCCATCGTTCTTTTTATTACGAACTCACCAGGTATCGCCGCCGCGGGCCCGGTCGCCTATATCTATCTGGTGGCGGGCTTCCTGACCTTTCTGATTCCGGGCGCTATTGTTACCGGGCAGCTTGGGCGCATGTTTCCCCAGGAAGGCTCGATCTACGTCTGGACGAACAAAGCCTTTGGCCATTTCTGGGGCTTTTTTGCCGGGTTCTGCGCCTGGTGGCCCGGCATCTTCGTGATCATGGTGTGCGGGAGCCTGGTCAGCACCTTTATTACCGATCTATTTTCCAGATTCGGCGTGAGTGTCCTGACTCAGCCCTGGCAACTGGGCCTGGTGATCCTCGTTGTCACCGCCATTTCTTACGGGCTTTCCATCGTGCGTTTCCGCGCCGCGCAGAACCTGGTCAACATCGTGTTCATCGCCTATGGCGCCGCCATTGTACTGATCGGCCTGGCGGGGGTGCTCTGGCTTGTGACCGGCCACGCTGCAAACACGAACCTGGCGTTTAGCAGTGGGGGCTGGGCCATCACCTTCGGGGGCACCGGCAACTTCACCATCTTTGGCTTCGTGATCCTGGCCCTGCTGGGCATCGAGGTTCCGCTAAACATGGGCGTTGAGGTCACCAGTGAGCGCGCCGTGACCCGCTACCTCATCTGGGGTCCGATTGTCGTCATGGTCGCCTATCTCATCACCACGTTTGGCGTGCAGACAGCTGTGCCTGCCGCGGGTCAGGCGAATCTCCCGGCGTTAGTAGACGCCGTCCACTTTGGGTTTGGCGGTGCCGGCCAGGTTCTTGCCGTGATTGTTGATGTGATCATGATCGGCTGGGGTCTCTACGCAGCGATCGTCTATAACTACTCGTATGCCCGTTTGCTGTTTGTCTCCGGCCTGGACCGTCGCCTGCCACCCGCGATGGGTAAAGTGAATGCCGCGCGTGTGCCGTGGGTAGCGGTGCTCGTGCAGAGCATCATCATTGCGGTGCTCGCCATAGCGATTTACATGGTAGCTCCCTATGTGATACCCGGGACGAAGCCCGCCGACCTGGCGACTGTGATGTACTACATTCTGTTTGCGGCGATCACGATAATCTGGTGTATCTCGATGATCTTCCTGTTCATCGATGTGATCGTTATTCGCTATAAGTACCACCAGGTCTTTACAGGTGCCCGGCTTGCGCCAGACTGGGTTTTCTACCTCTGCTCGGTTGTGGGTCTGCTGGCCAGTGGCGTGGGCCTCTACGCGACGGTGACGGCGCCCTGGGTCCCCAGTTTGATCGATGTCGTCCGCTGGGACGCCTGGCTTGCTGGCATCACGGTCCTATCCTTAATCGTGGCCGCAGTAATTTACTTTGTTGGTCATGCAACGATCAGGGAAGATGTCTCCGACGCGGAGGCTATCGCTGAGGCCACGGGTGCTGCAGGTGAATGAGGGCTTGTAGGTAGAGCTTCGGTTTTCAGGGGGCGGACCTAGGCGGTCCGCCCCTTCTCTATGGAGATGTTGGGCCGTGAGACGCTTCGATGAGCCAAACTGCTCACATCTCAATGCTCGTGAGAGTTTCCATGATTATGCATTGGCGGAGGCACATCAAGCGCCGGATTGCGATCAAAGAAGCCCGCTGGTTTTAATGTGAACCCGTAGTAGGTCACAGGCATCACCGGCCAATCCTCAGTTCGCGGAACGTGATGCACCCCTACCGTGTACCAGAGCACCACGTTGGTGTTCTCGATAGAGCGGTTGGCTTGAGTCCATGCAGGAAGTCCTGCTCCACCAGCATGCTGGTTCGGATAGTCTCCGGCCGGGTAACGCTCTGCTGGGTTGTAGGGGGTGACCCAGAGGTGTTTCGTAATAAACCTTGCACGCTTACTAACGCTGGCCTCTGGATGCGCGAAGGGCAGGACGTTTTCGCCCGGCATCAGTTTGTAGCTCACTGGCTCGCCGACAGCGTTAAGGACGGCAGGGTTGACCACCTTCCAGTAACGACCGGACAATGGATCGATCACCTGTTGCGCCTCAGACTCGGTGGACAAGAGGGTTGATCTGGGGAAGAAAGCGTTGCCGTGTGGGTTTTGTGGGCCAAGCGGCTCGGCCTCAGTATGCACTTCATACACTGAGTTGTTCAGTCCATCGACCATCATGTCCAGGCGCACGTTGAAGAAGTGTTGATGTACTGGTGCGTTCAACTGTGGCGCGACCAGTTGACCGTATTTTGGCGTTACGCCCGGGGGAACAGCCCCGGTGTTCATGATGCCCGTCATCTTGACTTCGAACTGAATGGTGCCGTCCTGGTAGAAATACCAGAAGTAGCCAGAGACGACCAGGCGCCGCGAGCGCCGCACCTCCGTCTGATTCGTGCGCCAATCGATATGCTTCCATAGAATGCCATAGTCCTCTTCATGCATACAAATGGCGTTGGGCAGTTTCATCAGGTTACCGTGACTATCGGTCATCAGGGCATCGAAATAGTGAATGTGGCCCAGGCAATCGCAACCCATCTCCAGAGAATTGGCCAGCGTCCCAACGCCATATTCTCCCACATCAAAGGCGTTCTGGCGGTAGTGGCCTGGGCTGGGATCACCATAAGGCACGGTCATTTCTGCCAGCGCTGCCCGGTAGATGACGGGGCGTACCCGCCCTTGATCCTCGTACTCGATGGTGTAGAACACGACTCCCTCGCGTGGTGTGAACCCGAGACGGAAATGCCATTTCTGCCAGTGGACCTCGTGCCCGTTGACAGTAAAGCTAGGACCTTCAGGCTGAGCAATCTCGAGCGGCTTAAGGTCGCTGCGCACTTGACCAACGGCCTCAGGTGTGTAGTTACCCAAGGTAGGTGGTAGCGGCACGACTCCATAGTCCTCGACCCGTATGACCTCCATTTTGTTGAGATCAACGACTGCAATCAGGCCTTCAATGGGATGGGCGTAGCCATTGTCATTGGGGTCGGACCTGACCCACGAGAGCGCCCGGGAAAGACGCTGCGTCTTCTCCTCTTCGGTACCGTGGTAGTTGCCAGCCGACCAGGGATCAACCATCAGGAGATCAAAATTGGTAATGCCGCGCTTGCGCAGGGCCTCCTGGAACTCGGGACTAGCTTTGACGGCTTGTTCGCATTCAAAAAATTCGTCGAGCATGATGGAGGGCTGGACACCGGGAATGTGTTGCCACGAGGTCACCTTACCCTCGGTGATCGAGGCGACCGCCTCATACGTCGCTCCATCGGTATTGTCGAGTAAGATGATAAACGCTTCCCGCGTGATCGGATCACCCTGCTTAAAGTTGAGCACGACCTCTTTTGGAGGCTCGTGGAGAGCAACTGATGCAAAACGAACTCGCTCATGCAAGTTGCGTTCGGCGCGTACGATGTGGACAGCCGCAGTGATCTCTTCAGCCGTTAGCGGTTCCAATGGGTGAAGAATCAACGGTGGGGAAATACTTGACTCAATCGTCTGATAGGTATCAGCCATACCTTCTCCTCTCTTTTCTAGTCAGGACAACTGTGGGGACAGGCAACGCACACAACAATTCTCTTGGCGGGAAGCCTATACACAGCGAATCTCTTTCATTCATTCATAAGCATCTAAGCACTTTTTAAACCCGCCAAGCAACCTCAAGCACTATATTTGGCCGGGAACAAAGTTATTATCGAGCTTAATCAAATGTAACCTAAAAAAGCATCTGGCGTCAAGAACGAAATTTCTCTATTATAGATTGTCATCCTAGGATAGAGTACATTGTGCCATTAGATAGGAGAAACATCCTACCCAGCCTGTATTTCTTCTAGGAGTGAGCTTAAACCTGCCTTCCCCTTGAGTGAAGGATCGTCTCCCCCTACCGCGATACGGATACGTCCAAATCAGTGGAGCAGTCTATCTGCAGTTTCCCCTGCCCAAAATAGAGGTAGGTTGTACCGCTTGATAGGACTCTTTTCCTATGAAGTCTCTATTGTTTCTCTTGTTAGACAATTTCCTATACACTAGGGAAGAAACTGATCATGTTCCAGTATTTGCTAGCCTGTGTCGTCTGTTTCCCATGTGGTTTCCCGTCTAAGGACCGGAAACCCCGACAACAACTGCTACAGTACAAATAAATCGTTTCTTAACTGCTTGCTTATGTAGCTATGGAGAAAGCATATGTCAGTAAAACCCGATGCGGACCTGCTTGCTACGCCATATCTGCCAGCGACATCCCCACTGGCATCCGAAAATTATGTGGTGAAAGCACTTCCGCCTATTCTCACCACGCGGGATTTGATCGCATTGTTTGTGATCATCCTGTTTTTTATTACCAACGTCCCTTCCGCCGTGGCTGGCGGAACAGCTGGGATAACCCTCTGGCTCGTTGGCGGCCTGCTCTTCCTGATGCCCTGCGGGCTCGTCACGGCCCAGCTAGCCGTGTTGTTTCCCTACGAAGGCTCGCTCTATTGCTGGACTCATAAGGTCTTCGGAGGATTCATGTCCTTCTTCGTCGCCTTCTGTGCCTGGATTCCCTGCCCTTTGCTTATCCTTGCAACTGCTGACCTGGCAGTGAGCTACTTGCAAGGGTTGAATCAGAAATGGCTCACAGAACCCTGGTCGCAGGGGGTAGTGCTGCTGGGGATTATCTTGGTATGCTGTCTTGTTGCAGTACAACGGCATCGCACTGTACAGACGCTGGTAAACATGATATTCTGGCTCATTTTACTCGCTACGTTCCTGGTATTCCTCTCCGGCGTCGTGTGGCTGATCAATCGGCACCCATCCGCAGTGAACTTCAACAATACCCCCGACTGGAACCCCTTTACGGGGGCGAATATCCCGCTCTTCGGGGTGATTACTCTTGGTTATCTCGGCGTCAACCTTCCTATGAATATGGGTGGTGAGCTCATGGTCGCAAATGACCGGGCGAGGAGAAGCATCATTACGCGCCACCTCCTCTGGGGAACCCTCATTGTCCTGGTGGCCTATCTCCTGGCAACATTTGGCGTCCTGGTCGTCCAGGGTCAGAACGCTGGCTTTGTGTTGTTCTCAATGGTGAGCACCGTAGATATGGCACTCGGTAGCCTGGCGGGAGACGCAACTGCTATTTGCATCGTGGCAACCTTGTTTATCGCTTGTGTCGTTTATAACTACACCTTTGCGCGCTTCCTCCTGGTTGCAAGTATCGATCAGCGGCTTCCCACGGGCATGGGCAAGCTGAACCGCCACCGGGTCCCCTCCCGTGCGATCATTTTCCAGACTGTCCTTACCTGTATACTGGTACTCCTGTTCTTCATGGTGATTCCTTATATCGGTTTTTTTCGAGGCAAACCAGCTGATCTGGCCGCTGATGTCTACTTTGTGGGAGTGGGAGCGGCCACGGTTGTGTGGGCCTTCGCCACGGTCTTTCTGTTTATTGACATGTTGTGGATCATTTTTTTCAAACCACACTTGTTACGTGTCCGACGGGTCGTCCCTACTCCTGTTCTTCTGATCAGTTCTGTTGTTGGCCTGGCTGCTGGTCTGGCTGCCATTGTAGATACGATCTTAAATTCGTATGATCCTCCGCTGATCTCCAATGGCATCTGGCTTTTGGTCGTCACAGGCCTCACAGGGACTTTCCTGATCATAGGCGCCATCGGCGGCATGTTTGCAAGAGGTGAAGCAACCTGGGAAGGGGCGAAAAGAGATATCTATCCTGAAGAATGATCCCAGCAGGAAGAATAGAGGATAGGTGAGCATCGATATTGACAAACGTTTGTGGCACTGGTAATGTTGATTACTGTTGGGATTACTTCTGGTACTTGAGACTCTGTTTTGTGATCGAGACGGGTTTGATCCCTCCGGTCTAGTTCTGAAAGATCTCAAGGCATATTCAAGAGTGTTTTTCCCAATATCTTTCTTGAGTCCTCTTGTAAGAGAGAAGTCTTGAAAGGCGCATGTCTACAGGAAGTTTTTTTATGCTCATGATGAGCAAAGGAGTTGTAAGATGTCCATTGAAGCGATCCCCCCATCAGAGCAATCGTCAGCATTGCGAAGAAATGCAATTGGTCTCCCCGGTGTCTTGTTCCAGTCAGTTACGACAATGGCCCCAGCTGGAGCCGTGGCTTTCAGCCTGGGTGCTGCCATTCCTTTTACGGGTGGTGCATTACCCCTGGCTGTGTTCATTGCGTTGTTGGCTTGTGTCCTGATCGCTTTGAATATCGGTTTGCTAGCAAAGCATCTGCCTTCTGCCGGAGGCTACTTTACCTTCGTTAGCAGCGGTCTGGGCCCCCAGGCTGGTTGGCTGGCTGGCTGGCTCTACATCCTTACGTATCTCTTATTTATTCCCCTCACGCTGCTCGTGTTGGGGCCGGTGACCGACTCATTTTTCAGTAGCACCTTCCATCTTTCATTTGGACCGAATGGGTGGATCGTCTGGGCCCTGGTCTTTGCGGTGATCGCCTTCGTCCTCACTTTCTTCGGGATCAAAATCTCGGCCAATGCGGGTATCATCCTGGGTACACTTGAGATCGTCATCTTTGTTGCGCTCTCCATCTGGTTGATTGCCACTGCTGGCAGTGGCAATACTGCCGCAACCTTTAGTCCTGCCTCCAGTCTTCAGCCCGGCCTGGGTGGTTGGCAAGGGATTCTGTTTGGGATGATTTTTGCCTTCCTGGCTTTTAGCGGTTTCGAGTCGTCCGCACCGCTGGCGGAGGAAGCGCACCTGCCTCGTCGCACCGTGCCAAGAGCCATCCTGCTGGCAGCGCTCGGTATTGGGATCTTCTACGTGTTCTGCAGCTATGCAGGAGTCGTTGGCTGGGGATTTAACAAAATCACCACCTATCCCAGCAATCCGGACCCCTGGGGAACCATGGCCCAACGGGTCTGGGGTCCTTTTTCTGTCCTGGTGATTTTTGCCATCCTCAATAGCGCACTGGGGAACGCGAATGCCAGCATCAATTCAGTTTCTCGCGTTCTCTATGCCATGGGCCGTATCAGGGCGCTTCCTGGTGCGCTGGGACAGACGAACCGTTACCGCACCCCTGGCCTGGCTATTGTCCTGGTGTTGGTCATTGGAATCATTATAGCGATAGTGTTCGGCCTGACGTTCGGGCCTACCACGGGCTTCGCATTTATTGGGGCCATCCTCACCGTCCCGATACTCCTTGTCTACATGGCGACCTGTTTGTCAGTCGTATTCTATTACCGGCGTGAGCATCGCGATGAGTTCAATGTGGTACAACATGTTCTACTTCCCGCCGTACCGATTGTACTGCTTGCCATTGTGATCTACTTCCAATTTGTGCCCCTGCCTCCTGCACCTTTCAACCTGGTTGGCCCAATTAATGTCGTCTGGTTGGTGCTGGGGATCATCATCGTCGTGGTGCTCAACACGCGCGCTCCTGAGGTTCTGAAACAAGGCGATAAGCTCTTTGTTGCAGGGGAGGAAGGCAAGTAAGCTGCCTTCCCCCATGGGAGGAGCCTGGTTGCCACAGGAGAGCTGCCTGGGCAATCAGGCATAGAATTGTTTATGGTTGTGCTTGTAGTGGGCGTCCACCTTGCATGATGCTATCCTGCCACATGGTGTTCGTAATGCTCACTGGCCGGAACATCGAGCGCAGGGTTCCCATCGAAGAAGCCAACCGGCTTCAACGAAAAACCAACTGTCTCTACCGGCATAACAGGCCAATCTTCAGGCCGGACAACATGATTGGAAGCGATCAGTGGTGGTTCCTCGTCGGGGGCTCACGATCGGGATCATGATCGTTGCTAGCGTGGTGGCTATGTTCCTGAGCGGGGAGGCGGACTTCGAGCATTTGGCGTTGATCGTCCGTAATATGTATGGGAGGGGAGAGAGGCGACAAAGCGGCCTCTCTCCCCTCCCACGCGTCGCGCCAACCCCACCCTGTCGGCGTCTTAGCAGGTTTCCCGGCTGCAGGGAGAAGACGCGTCCCGTACTTTCGGGAGATGAACCCTCTTGAGTGATCTCTTCATCTTGACAGTTGAGCTCTCTCACGATAGACTTGAACTATGCTAACGCTGGTTTTGCAGCTTTACCCGTCTGAGGCGCAGCACGCAGTCCTGGTTGAGACCAGCCTCCAATGCTCAGAAAACGGGAAGCCCCGTGGCTCTTGTGTTCATCCAAACGGAAGGGCAAGTTTTATGGCATCATCATCAACTGCTTCAACACCCGGGGGTCAGGTGCAGCGCCTCGGCCACCGTCCCACGCTCACCACGTGGGATGCCATCGCGCAGTCTCTCTCAATCGGACCTATTTTCTCTTCGGCATTCGTTGCCTTCCTGATTGCCGGCGCCGCCGGTGGCGCTGCCCCCTTGAGCACGCTTATCGGGGCGATCGGAGTGCTGGCCCTCGGCTGGCTCATCGCGCTGTACGCCCGCCGCGGGGGTGGGGCCGGGGCCATTTACGATTACCTCAGGAGGCTGAGCCCGGCCTTCGGCCTGTTCGCGGCCGGGATCTACTTTTTCGGCACTCTCACCCTGGATTCAGCCGGTTTTCTGGTGATCGGGCTTCTGGGCGCTCAGGTCTTCGCGACGTACCTGAACATCACGCTTCCTTTCTGGATTATTGGCCTGGTCGCGCTTGTGTTGATCGTCTCGCTCAACTACCTGGGCATTCGTTTGACCACCCGCGTGCAACTCATCCTCTCCGCCCTATCTGCCATCCCCCTTCTCATCCTGGCCATCGTGATCATCGCCCACGGAGGTGCAAGTGGAAACACACTACAAGCCTTCAACCCGGCGAACGTGCCCTCCGTTCCGACGAGCGTGCCAGCCGCAGGTATATTCCCAGGTATCCTGTTCGCCATCACTCTCTTCATTGGGTTCGAAACCGCCGCCGTGCTTGGCGAGGAAACAAAAGAGCCGCGGCGCTCGATTCCGCGTGCAGTCGTCGGAACCGTCATCATCACCGGTCTCTTCTACCTGCTGGTGATTTACGCCTCGGATATCGGCTTTGGACTGGCAAACAGCGCGAAGTGGGCATCTGATCCCGCCCCGCTCGACACGCTGGCGACCCGCTACGTCGGCTCGTGGCTGGCGGTCCTGGTGGATATTGCGGTCTTGTTTGACGCGTTGGTCGTGATGTCTGCCTTTATGGCAACGACCTCGCGCGGCATGTTCGCGCTCGCCCGGCACCAACTCCTGGCCTCTCCGCTGGCGCGTATCAGCACGCGCTTCCGCACCCCGCTTGGGGGTATCACCGCGGTGGGAGTGGTCGCGCTGCTGGTCCTGGCCATCGTCTCGATCGTCACTGGAAGCGCCCCCACGAACGTGCTCACCGTCTTCGGTATCATGAGCACAATTGGAAGCCTGCTGATCGAGCTGATCTACATCGGGCTCTGCTTCGCAGCGGTTCGCCTGCTCCTACAAGATCCTGGAAAGTGGTGGCGCTGGCTGTTCCTCCTGGTAGCCGTGGTGACCCCCATTCTGGGGATCTACGGCAGTGTCGTACCCTTCCCGGTCTGGCCCCAGAGCCTGGGGATCTACATTTCCCTCGCCGTGATCGCCCTCTCGCTCCTCTGGACGCTGGTGAACAGGTTTGCGTTCCCCGCCCGCCTGGGGAAGGCCTCCGAGCCACACCCCTGGGAGGTGGAGGAGGTGGCCCCGGAAGGCGCTCCGGCATCCTGATCTCCAGATCGAGAGAGCGTACGCTCCGGCCGCTCCTCCCGCACAGCCGACCCGGTGGGATGAAGCCTCACTGGGCCGGCTGACGTTCAAACGTGGTGGAGGGCAGCGCCGGCCACCAAACAGGGCATTCCCCCTAGAAGGGTTTTCGAGAGTATCTATGGGAACAATGACAAACACACACCACCCGTTTGCCCCTCTGACTCCGGAGGAGATCGAGGCGGCAGTAGCACTCGTGCGGGCCGCACGGGCGAGCTCTGAGCACCTCCGCTTCGTCACGGTGCGCCTGCACGAGCCACCAGCAGAGGTCGCACACACCTTTCGGCCGGGTGACCAGGTGCCGCGCGAAGCGTTCTTCGTCCTGCTCGACAAGACGCCGGAGCAGAGTGGTGCCTACGAGGCCATCGTCAACCTGACCGAGGGCCGTGTGACCTCCTGGAAGCGCATAGGCGAAGGCTCGGGGCAACCGAGCATCATCTTCGAGGAGTTTTTCGCCGCAGAGGATGCCGTCAAGGCGGATGCCCGCTTCCGGGCCGCGCTCGAGAGGCGCGGTATTACCGAGGCCGACCTGCACCGCGTTCGCGTCGACCCGTGGTCCGCGGGCAACTATGGCAACCCCGACGAGGATGCAAGCAGGGTCCTGCGCACCACCGCCCACTACCTGCTCGACGCGGGGGATCCCGAGGAGAATACCTACGCGCACCAGATCGCCGGACTCCACGCGGTCCTGGACCTGAACACCATGGAGGTCGTGCGGGTGGACGACTTCGGCGTGGTCCCCATCCCCCAGAAACAGGGCAACTACCTGCCCAAGGACGTCGGCCCCCTGCGCACCGACCTCAAACCCATCGAGATTACCCAGAGTCAGGGACCCAGCTTTACCGTAGAAGATGGCTACCGGGTACGCTGGCAAAAATGGGAATTCATCGTCGGTTTCTCACCGCGCGAGGGGCTGGTCCTCTACCACATCTACTACGGTGGGCGCCCGCTCTTCCGCAGCCTGCGGCTCGCCGAGATGGTGGTCCCCTACGGGGACCCCAGCCCGGACCACGCTTTCCAGAACGCCTTCGATGTGGGCGAGTACGGGGTCGGCTGGCTCGCAAACTCTCTTGAGCTCGGGTGTGATTGCCTGGGTGAGATCCACTATTTCGACGTCCACATGACCGAGAATGACGGGAGTGTGCGCACGATTAGCAACGCCGTCTGTATGCATGAAGAGGACGACGGGGTCCTCTGGAAGCACTGGAATTATAGGACTGACCATGCTGAGGCACGGCGCTCGCGCCGCCTTGTCGTCTCGCTTGTAGCGACTGTCGGCCCCTACGATTACGGCTTCTTCTGGTACTTCCGCCAGGACGGATCGATCGAGATGGATGTCAAATTGACCGGCGTCATGAATATCGGGGCGGCGTCTCCCGGGATCATCCCCGAATACGGCCAGCTGCTCAACACTGATGGCCTCTACGCGCCCATACACCAGCATTTCTTCTGCTTCAAGCTGGAAACGATGGTCGACGGGCTGAGAAACTCGGTGGTGGAGACCAATATCGTCGCCGAGCAGGATAGGGAGAGGAATCGCTGGGGGAACGCCTTCCGCCCCGTCGACACAACGCTGCGCACCGAGCAGGACGCGCAGCGGGACATCGCGCAGGATCGCAGCTGGAAGATCATCAATCCCAACGTGCGCAATCCCACCAACGGCAGCTTCGTTGGCTATGAGCTTTGCCCGGGGCTGGGAGCGAACTCCCTCCTGTTGGCCACCCCCGATTCCAGCATATCCCGCCGGGCGACGTTCGCCCGGCATCACCTCTGGGTGACGCCATCTCGCTCAGAGGAGCAGTTCCCTGCCGGTGACTATCCGAACCAGCATCCAGGTGGGGCGGGCCTGCCAGCCTGGACCGCGGCCAATCGGTCTATCGAGGATAGCGTCCTCACCCTCTGGCACACCGTCGGTGTGATGCACAACCCGCGGGTGGAGGACTGGCCGGTCATGCCGGTCAAACACGCGGGCTTCATGCTGCGACCGTTCAATTTCTTCGAGGGCAACCCCGGGCTGGATGTTCCCCCCTCCAAGAACCACGGGGACAATTGCGAGCACGACGAACAGCACATGTAATCAGGACCAGGAGTGCGGTATATACAAGGAGTCCCCACTCCTCGCGAACGCTCCTACTGCCAGTTGTGGCAGTGGGAGCGTTCGCAGATATCCAGCATGCCTGTTCTTGCCTCGAAGGGGCGAGGAGAAGCGCTGACGTATCTCCTCGCGTCACAAAGGAGCGACATGGAACGATCCGGTATCTTGCTGGCCATTGCGGTGGCCCTCTGCTGGGGGTCAGCCGACACAGTGGCGACCTTCGCCACACGCAGGCAGGGGACATTCGTGACGACCTTCATCTCGCTGGTTACGAGCGCGACGGTGCTGGTCCTGTTCGGTCCCCTCGCCTACGCCCGGCTTTCGCTTTCCCCGGTGGTCTTTGTACAGAGCGCGGGTCTGGGGCTTTTAACTGGCGTCATGGCGGCGGTTGGCTATTTCTCGCTGTACCGGGGATTGCAACTGGGGCCCCTGGCCATCGTGAGCCCGGTCACCGCCGCCGATGGGGCCGTCGGCGCGGTGCTCGCCGTGCTCTTCCTGCACGATTTCTTCAGCCCCTGGCAATTTGCCATGCTCGCCCTTGTCTTCCTGGGCATTCTTGGGGCCTCGACCAATATCGTAGAGGTGCGCGGGATAGCACGCGCCTCCGGCCTCGCCGGGCTGGCGGCTGGCGGCGTGCGCTGGGGGCTTCTGGCGATGGTGACCTTCGGCGTCATGCTCTTCGGCATCGGACTGGCCGCCGGGAAATGGGGCTGGTATGCGCCTATCCTGTGGACGCGCACCTTTGCCGCTCTGGCGCTGTTCCTGTTCGCGGCCCTGCGGCGCCAGGGGTCCCGGCGGCCACTCCGCCCTGGCGCAGCCTCGGAGCAGAAACCGGCGCCCCTGCACGCGTACGGCGTCGGGCTGGCAGTGGCCGTGGGGCTCCTGGAAACCGTTGGCCTGCTCATCTATAGCTTCGATACGCAGTTGGCGTCGACCGGGCTCGCGTCTGCCATTAGCTCCGCCTGGGGCATCATCCCGCTGCTCGCCGGCATCACGATTTTCCGCGAACGGCCGGCGCTCTACCAGGTCTTCGGGGTGGCGCTCGTGCTGCTCGGGCTCTTCCTCTTGGCGATCAAGCCCGCCTGAGCCCTTTTCATTCATGTCCTTCCCTGTTCTTTATCATTACTTTGTTTGCCATGTGAGAATGGTTCTGAGCAACCGGGCTGTTATCTTGTGTCAAGCACACATTTATATTAATATGTGTGCAAGGCATATGCAAGAGTTTTCCCGCCTGATGCCTCTTGCCAGTCTTCTCATGAGAGAGAAACCTTGAAAGATACACATCTACAGGAAGTTTTTTATGCTCATGATGAGCAAAGGAGTAATAAGATGTCCATTGCCTTCTGCCGGAGGCTACTTTACCTTCGTTAGCAGCGGTCTGGGCCCCCAGGCTGGCTGGCTGGCTCTACATCCTTACGTATCTCTCATTTATTCCCCTC
>WNFM01337685.1_pt2 | contig 17568 bp, 18 predicted proteins | sample 5400271 | NCBI WGS metagenome assembly WNFM01 (sample SAMN13153352, study PRJNA577476) | soil metagenome | isolation source: 60 cm saprolite on Douglas fir-dominated hillslope | place: USA:California | collected 2013-09-17 | reverse complement strand
GCGGCAGCCTTCGGATCGGCCGCCGCGAGGATCGGCCGGCCCACCACGAGATGATCGGCGCCGGCGGCGATGGCGGCGGCCGGCGTCATGATGCGCTTTTGGTCGCCGGCTGCGGCACCCGCCGGCCGGATGCCCGGCGTCACCAGCACCATGTCGGTACCGATGATCGGGCGCAGCAGCGCCGCCTCCTCGCCCGAGCAGACGAGCCCGTCGATCCCGACGTCGCGCGCCTGCGCCGCGCGTTCGCCGACGAGCTCTGAAACCGTGAAATCATACCCGGCCGCGGCGAGATCGGCGTCGTCGTAGGAGGTGAGCACGGTGACGGCGAGAAGGCGCAAGGCGGAACCTTTGCGCGCATCGACCGCGGCATGCATGGTCTGGGGATAGGCGTGCACGGTAAGAAACGACGCCCCGAGCCGCGCAACGCTTTCGACGCCCCTGGCAACGGTGTTACCGATGTCGTGCAGCTTGAGGTCGAGGAAGATGCGCTTGCCGGCGCCGGCGAGCACGCGCGCGAAGTCGATCCCGCCCGCAAAGGCAAGCTCATAGCCGATCTTGTAAAACGAGACGGTTTCGCCGAGCCGCGCGACCAGCGCCTCCGCCTCGGCGACCGACGGCACGTCGAGCGCGACGATCAACCGCTCGCGCGCATCAAGCTTCACGGCCGACCTCCTCCTCGTGCGTCCCGGACGCGGCCAACCATCCTCTCATGCCAACAGCTTGGCGGTCTCGATGAGCTTGCGCACCACGACCTTGAGCTGGCTCGCGGCGCGCGCATCCTTGAGCTCGTCCATCTCGTCGAAGGCCTGTTCGGCGTTCGGCACCGTCACCTGCTCCGCGATCACCAGTGCCCGGCAGCCGACCGCCAGCACTTGCCGTAGTGCCAGCAACGAATGCGTCGCGCCGGAACGGCCGGGCGAGGCGCCGCCCAAGGCGAAGACCCGGTTCTGGTAGGCCGCGAGCGGCGGATCGCCGCGCTCGCGCACGGCCGAGATCCAATCGATCGTGTTCTTGATCAGCGGCGTAATCGAGGCGTTGTACTCCGGACTGGCGATGAACACGCCCTGATGCGCGGACATCAATTGCTTGAGCTTGAGCGCATTGGGCGGCGGGCCGGCGGTCTCGGCGCTGTCGGCATCGTAGATCGGCAGCGGATAGTCCAAGAGCGAAATGCGGGTGACGTCGGCGTCCGCCAGCATCAATTCCTTGGTCGCGAGCGCAGCCAGCCGCACATTGTACGACTTTGCCCGCAGCGAGCCGGGAATGACCAGGATTTTCGGGGCGGCCATGACAGACGACGGACGGTGGATTCAGACGACATGATACGCACATGTCCCATCGTCTGTCGTCAGTCCCTCCGATACACCCATACCCGCGCGGGCGGAATATTCATCCACACCCGCTCGGATGCTTGCGCACTCACGCGATCGAGCCGTTTCGGGATCGGCGCAACCGCGTTGTAGGTGAACTGCACGAAGGGCGCGCCCGGCGACATCAGGCCGAAGGCTTCGAACAACAGCCGCAGGCGCATGTGCAGTGGCTTGGTGAAGAGCGGCAAGCCCGATACCACCCCGGCGGCCGGTTGTTGCAAGACCCCGCTCAGCAGACGCTTAAGGCCATAGGCGTCGCCCTGGACCACGGTCGCGGCCGGATAGCGCGCGCGCAACAAGCGGCAGAAGATCGGATCGAACTCGACCAGCATGAGGCGCGACGGGTCGATGCCTTGCGCGAGCAGCGCCTCGGTGACCGGCCCGGTGCCGGGGCCAAGCTCGATGACCGGACCCGGCCGGCGCGGATCGACATAGGAGGCCATGGTGCGCGCGAGCGCGCGGCCCGACGGGGTTACGGCGCCGGTCGTGAGCGGCTTCTCGATCCAGGAACGGATGAAGCGCACTTCGTCATCGAGACGAATGCCGTTCTTCTGCTCGAAGCGGCGGATGCGCGTCTCGATCTTCTTTTTTTGCGTGTCGAACTTCTGCTCGAACTTTTTTTTGTGCGTCTCGAACTGATGTTCGATCTTTTTTTCGAGCGCGCCCTTGCGCTGCTCGAACAGCTGGATGTGCTGCTCGATCGTTTTTTCGAGCGCGCCCCTTCTCAATTCGAAGAGGCGCTTCTGTTGTTCAAGTTTCTGCTCGAGCAATTGCAGGGCTGGGAGCGGCATTTTGGGGCTAACGCTACGGAATAACTGCCTAATTGACCCTCCAACCCGTAAAGGGCGCAAGTGCGGGGGTCAAGCGGCAATTTCCTCAGGCCGAGCCCGACCGACCCAACAACTCCTTGACCTTGCCGAAGAATCCTGCCGCTTCCGGCTGGGTGTCCTGGGACGACAATCGTTCGAATTCGTTCAGCAATTCACGCTGGCGCTTGCTGAGTTTTTGCGGCGTCTCGACCAGAACCTGAATGTACATATCGCCGGTTTGTTTTGAGCGCAGCACCGGCATGCCCCTGCCTTGGAGGCGGAAGCGGCGCCCCGACTGGGTGCCTTCCGGCACCTTCACGCGACTATGGTTGCCGTCGATGGTCGGCACCTCGATCTCGCCGCCCATCGCCGCAAGGACCATGGAGATCGGCACTCGGCAGTGCAAATCGGCGCCCTCGCGGTGGAAGAACGGATGTGAGCCGATCGCGAGAAAAATGTAGAGATCCCCGGCAGGTCCAGCGCGCACGCCCGCCTCGCCTTCGCCCGCGAGTCTTATGCGGGTGCCATCCTCGACGCCCGCGGGGATGTTGACCGAGAGCGCGCGCTCGCGCGTCACCCGCCCGGAGCCCGAGCAGGATGGGCAGGGGTTGTCGATGACTTGTCCGCGACCCTGGCAGGCGGGACAGGTCCGCTCGAGCGTGAAGAAACCTTGGGCGTGACGGATGCGTCCGTGGCCGCCGCAGGTCGGACAAGCCTTGGGTTTGGTGCCGGCCTTGGCACCGGAGCCGGAGCAAGCCTCGCAGGTCACCGAGGTGGGGAGGCGTACCTGGGCGGTCTTGCCGAAATAGGCCTCCTCCAGGCTGATTTCCATGTTGTAGCGCAGATCGGCGCCGCGCTCGCGGCCGCCCCCGCGTCCCCGGCGAGCGCCGCCCATACCGAACAGATCATCGAAGATATCGGCAAAGGCCGAAGCCACGTCGCCGAAACCGTGGGCCGCGCCGGAGCCGGCATGCTCGAAAGCGGCGTGGCCGAAGCGGTCGTAGGCCGCGCGCTTGTCGGGATGCTTGAGGATCTCGTAGGCCTCATTGATCTCCTTGAAGCGGACTTCGCAGCTCTTGTCGCTGGGATTGCGATCGGGGTGCCACTTCATGGCGAGCTTGCGGAAGGCGGATTTCAGTTCGCCGTCGCCCGCCGTGCGCTCGACCTCGAGGACCTCGTAGTAGCAGCGCTTGGCCATGCCCGCGTCCACCCCCGTCATTTCCGCCGCAGCGTCGTCAAATCCGACCCGGTCACTCATGACGCGTCAAAAAAGATGCACCCCCGGGGCTTTGGCCCCAGGGGGTTGGTTGCAATCGAAAACGGCATGGCAAAGGCAGCCTCGCCGAGGTTAGGCCGACTTTTTGTTCTTCTTGTCGTCGTCGACCTCGGTGAATTCCGCGTCGACCACATCCTCGTTCTTGCCGCCGGAGCCCTCGCCGCCGGAGCCATCACCGCCGGGACCACCCGCCGCCGCGCCTTCCTGGGCCTGCTTGTACATGGCCTCGCCGAGCTTCATCGAGGCTTGCGCGAGCGCGTTGGTCTTGGCCGTGATCGCCGCGGCATCGCTGCCCTTGAGTGCTTCCTTGAGGTCGGCCATCGCGTTCTCGATCGCGCGCCGATCGCCTTCGCCGACCTTCGAGCCGTGCTCCGCGAGCGCCTTCTCGGTGGCATGGACCAGCGCCTCGGCATGGTTCTTCGCCTCGACCTCGGCCTTGCGCTTCTTGTCCTCTTCGGCGTGCGATTCCGCGTCCTTGACCATGCGCTGGATGTCAGCCTCGGACAGGCCGCCCGACGCCTGGATACGGATCTGCTGCTCTTTGCCGGTGCCCTTGTCCTTGGCGTGCACGTTGACGATGCCGTTGGCGTCGATATCGAACGTCACCTCGATCTGCGGCACGCCGCGCGGCGCCGGCGGCAGCCCGACCAGATCGAACTGGCCAAGCATCTTGTTATCGGATGCCATCTCGCGTTCGCCCTGGAAGACGCGGATGGTCACTGCGTTCTGATTGTCCTCCGCGGTCGAGAACACCTGGCTCTTCTTGGTCGGAATCGTGGTGTTGCGATCAATTAGCCGCGTGAACACGCCGCCGAGCGTCTCGATGCCGAGCGAGAGCGGCGTCACGTCGAGCAACAGCACGTCCTTGACGTCGCCTTGCAGCACGCCGGCCTGGATCGCCGCGCCGACCGCGACGACCTCGTCGGGGTTGACGCCCTTGTGCGGCTCCTTGCCGAACAATTGCTTGACCACCTCCTGCACCTTCGGCATGCGCGTCATGCCGCCGACCAGAACGACCTCGTTGATCTCGGCCGGGGATAGGCCGGCATCCTTGAGCGCGAGCCGGCACGGCTCGACGGTCTTCTGCACGAGATCGTCAACCAACGCCTCGAACTTGGCGCGGGTGAGCTTCATGGTCAGGTGCTTGGGACCCGACGCATCGGCGGTGATGAACGGCAGATTGATTTCGGTCTGCGTGGTGGAGGAGAGCTCGATCTTCGCCTTCTCCGCGGCTTCCTTGAGCCGCTGCAGCGCGAGCTTGTCGCGGCGCAGATCGATGCCTTGCTCCTTCTGAAACTCGTCGGCGAGATAATTGACCAGGCGCATGTCGAAGTCCTCGCCGCCGAGGAAGGTGTCGCCGTTGGTCGACTTCACCTCGAACACGCCGTCGCCGATTTCCAGAATCGAAATGTCAAAAGTGCCGCCGCCGAGGTCATAAACCGCGATGGTGCCGGTCTTCTGCTTGTCGAGGCCATAGGCCAGCGCAGCCGCGGTCGGCTCGTTGATGATGCGCAAGACTTCGAGGCCGGCGATCTTTCCAGCGTCCTTGGTGGCCTGGCGCTGGGCGTCGTTGAAATAGGCGGGCACGGTGATGACGGCCTGCTCGACCTTCTGGCCGAGATAGGCCTCCGCCGTCTCCTTCATCTTCTGCAGGACGAAGGCGGAAATTTGCGAGGGCGAATAGGTCTTGCCTTCGATCTCGACCCAGGCGTCGCCGTTCGAGGCGCGCACGATCTTGTAAGGAACGAGCTTCTTGTCCTTGTCCACCATCGGGTCGTCGTAACGGCGACCGATCAGCCGCTTGACTGCGAAGATGGTGCGCTCCGGGTTGGTCACGGCCTGGCGCTTGGCCGGCTGCCCGACCAGCCGCTCGCCGTCATCGGTGAAGGCCACGATTGAGGGCGTCGTACGCATGCCCTCCGCATTTTCGATAACTTTCGGCGTCTTGCCTTCCATCACGGCGACGCACGAATTGGTGGTGCCGAGGTCGATGCCGATGACCTTGCCCATGTCTCGCTTCCTCTTGTCTGCGGCAGGTCGGCCGGGTCCTTTCGGCACCCGAACGGGAGATTCCGCGAGACCCGCGGAGCCCCCCTCATCCGACCCCCTAAATGCACATCGATGCCGCCCCCCGGTGGCGTCTTGGCTCATATAGGAGGGCGGGTTTGCCCCGCAAGACATATGATCACGGATTCGCGAGCCGCGAGGTCAACGCCATGGCCCGTCCCGCGAAGCGGAAGCGGTTCGCCGCACGAACCACCTCGCTGGGGACGGCGCTCGCCCATGCGTACTCGCCCATGCGTAGTCGCCTATGTGTATTTGACAAGGTGCAACAGCGAGAGACGATGACGACATGACCGCCGCGCGCCCGCTTTCCGGCTTGCGTCTCGTGCCGGCCTATCTCGATCGGCCGTCCCAGGAAGCGCTTTTGGCCGCGCTGCGCGCGGTATTCGCGCGCGCCCCGCTCTATACCCCGCGCATGCCCAACAGCGGCAAGCCGCTCTCCGTGCGCATGACCAATTGCGGGCCGCTCGGCTGGGTCACCGATGAAGCCGGCTATCGCTACCAGCCCCTGCATCCCCACACCGGCCAGCCGTGGCCGGCTATGCCGGATCTCGTTATCGGTGCCTGGAAGTCGCTCGCGGGCTATCCCCACACCCCCGAAAGCTGCCTCATCAATTATTACGGGCCCGCGGCGAAGATGGGGCTGCATCAGGACCGCGACGAGCTCGACTTCGAGGCGCCCGTGGTTTCGCTCTCGCTCGGGGATACCTGCCTGTTTCGCATTGGGGGGACCAAGCGCAGCGACCCGACCCGCACCATGCGCCTCGCCTCCGGGGATGCCGTCGTGCTCGGCGGCGAGGCACGTCTGGCGTTCCACGGCGTCGATCGGATCATAGCGGGCACGTCGACCCTGTTGCCGGAAGGCGGGCGGATCAACCTGACGCTGCGGCGGGTGACGCTGCCAACGCCGGAACTGTGATTAGGCTCACTCAGAAGGACGCGCCGCTGACGTCTGACTTCGACTACTGATCGCCGACCGGCGTGATCCACGCAATCGTCGCGCCACCCGGCGCTTGAACGATCGCGACACGTCCCACGGTCGGAACGTCGAAGGGCTCTCGCATGACTTTTGCGCCGGCGGCCTTTGCCGCCTCAAGCACTGCGTCGACGTCGTCGACGGCGAGATAGGGCAGCCAGTTTTCCGGCACGCCGTCGAAGTCCGGCCCGATTATCGGGAAAATACCGGCAACGGGTTCGTCGTCCATTTTCGCCACCCAATAGGTGCCGTCCGGCATCGGCATGGCATCGAACGTCCAGCCGATCGTGGAACCGTAAAAGTTCTTCGCCTGCTCGACGTCGCGCGCCATCAGCTCGTTCCAATAGAAGCTGCCATGCGACCACATTGCCGTTCTCCATGGTTGATCGCGTCATCTTAACGCCGTCCGGACTGAAGGCCGATCACGCCTTTGCGAACGGCGGCGCCGCGTCCGCTGTATTTTCCCCCGTTCGATCGCGGTACTATCACGATCGCCATGATCCCGCGGCTCCTCATCGTCCTCGCGCTTGCGCTTGGCATCTCGCCCGCGCTCGCCGCCGATGCCACCTATCCGCCCGGCTCCCGCATCGGGCTCGCGCCGCCCACCGGCATGGTGACGAGCAAGAGCTTTTTTGGTTACGAGGACCCCGACAACAACGCCGCCATCATCTTGCTCGCGCTGCCGGCCCAGGCCTACGCGGATCTCGACAAGTCCGTCACCGCCGACACGCTCAAACGACAAGGCGTGACATTGGAGACACGCGAGGACGTGCCGCTTGCCGTCGGCAAGGCATTTCTAGTGACGGCGCATCAGGAGGTCGAAAACAACCTCGTTCATAAATGGATTCTGGTGGCCGGCTCCTCCGCATTGACCGCGCTGGTCACGGTGCAGATCCCCGACGCAGCGAAAACGCTCTACCCCGACGCTGCGATCCGCGCGGCGCTCGTCACGCTCGCCATCCGCGATACCGTCCCGGTGGACGAGCAGCTTGGCCTGCTGCCGTTCAAGGTGGGCGATCTCGCGGGTTTTCGCGTCGGCGGCGTCGTTCCGGGGCGCGCGCTGATGCTGAGCGACGCCCCCGCCGATGCGCCGGGGCCGCTGGATACCCGCATGGAGCCCCACATTTTCGTGGCCATTTCACCCGGCGCGCCCATGCAAGCCGCCGACCGCGACGCATTCGCCCGCGACGTCTTCGCCACCGTCCCCAACCTCAGGGATATTCGCATCACCACGTCCGAGCCGTTGCGGATCGGTGGCCAGCAAGGCCATCAGATCCTCGCCGATGCCAGGGACCCGACCGGCACTGCCACGTTGACGGTGGTGCAGTGGCTGCGCTTCGGCGGCAGCGCCTATTTGCAGATGATCGGGATCGCGCGCGCCGACGCCTGGAAAGACGCCTATCCCCGCTTCCGCTCCGTGCGTGACGGCATCGAGGCACGTTGAGCGCTTCCTCCCCGGCAGTCCGGACGGCGAGTTGGTATTTCAGCGAGAACCTCACGGCTCCTGCGAGGCACCGGCGTTGTCGTTGGCGGGCGGCTCGATCGAACCCTTCGGTCCGCCCTTGGCAACGGCAACCAGCGCCGGCCGCAGGATGCGCTCGCCGATCATGTAGCCGGGCTGTATCACGCGCGCCACGGTGCCCGCGGGCCGCGAGGCATCCGGGAGCTCGAACATCGCCTGATGCAGGTTGGGATCGAATTTTTCGTCCAGCGGCTCGAACTTTTTCACCCCGTGCTTTTCCAGCACCTTCAGCAGCTCGCGCTCGGTGAGCTCGACGCCGTCGAGCAGCGCCTTGGTCCCGGCGTCGGCCTTCTCTCGCAGTTCCGCGTCGAGCGCGCCGAGCGCGCGTTCCATATTGTCGGCAACAGCCAGAATATCGCGGGCGAACGAGGCAATGCCGTAGTCGCGGGCATCCGCCACCTGCCGTTCGGTCCGCTTGCGCAAATTTTCCATCTCCGCGAGCGACCGCAGGAGCCTGTCTTTGTAGTCGGCGGCTTCGCGTGCGAGCGCGACCATGGGATCCTCGTTGGGGGCGGCTGGCGTCTGGCTGATCGATGTCTCGGGCGGGGCCTGATCGGCTCCTTGATCGTTCTGATCGGTCGCGGCGCCCGGTGCGCGAACGGTCCAATCCGGCATGTCGTGTTCCCGCTTGTAGTTCGACCCGCCTCCGATATCAGGGCTGAGGCCCAAAAAATCAAGCCGCAACGGCCATTTGTTGCGGCGATGTCATCCGGCGATGAGCTTGCTCACGACCTTGGCGGTATAATCCACCATCGGGATCACCCGTGCATAATTGAGCCGCGTCGGGCCGATCACGCCGAGAACGCCGACGATGCGGCCGGTGCCCTCGCGGTAAGGCGCGACGATGGTGGAGGAGCCCGAGAGCGAGAACAGCTTGTTCTCCGAGCCGATAAAGATATGGGCGCCCTCGGCGCGCTCGGCCCGCCCGAGGAGATCGATCACCCCGCGCTTGGTCTCGAGATCATCGAACAGAAGCCGCACCCGCTCGAGATCCTCGAGTGCCTTGAGATCGTCGAGCAGGTGAGCGGCGCCGCGCACGATGAGCTTGCGCTCGTCCGATTCCCCGCCGGACCAGCTCGCGAGTCCGGCTGCGATGATCTTCTGAGTAAGCTGGTCGAGTTCAGCCTGTGCCACCGCGCGCGCTTTCTCGAGTTCGACCTTGGCTTCCGCCAAAGTGCGTCCGCGCACATGGGCGTTGAGGAAATTCGCAGCCTCGGTGAGAGAGGCTGCCGGCAGCCCCATCGGAACGCTGATGATGCGGTTCTCGACCTGTCCATCATCCGCTACCAAGATCACCATCGCGCGCTCGGGCTCGAGCCGAACGAATTCGATATGCTTCAATCGCACGTTCGATTTCGCGGCCAGCACCACCCCGGCGGCACGCGTGAGGCCCGACAGCATGCCGGAGGCTTCGTTCAGCACGGCGTCCAGGGATTTGCCGGCGGCAGCCACCTTGGCCTCCATCTCGCGCCGGTCGGATTCACCGAGGTCGCCGATCTCCATCAATGCATCGACGAAGAAGCGCAAGCCGAGCTCGGTCGGCAGCCGCCCAGCCGAGGTGTGCGGCGCATAAATGAGGCCGAGCTGCTCCAGGTCCGACATCACGTTGCGCACGGACGCAGGCGACAGCGGGGTCGTGATCAAGCGTGAAATATTGCGCGAGCCCACGGGCTCGCCGGTGGCGAGGTAGCTTTCGACGATCTGTCGGAAAATATCGCGCGAGCGCTCGTTGAGCTGGGCGAGGCTCACCTGCGTCGCGCCGATCGGGACGTCGTGGGACAATGAGCGCTCCATTCAAACGCGAGCAGAATGGTCCATTCCGGCTGCACAGTTCAAGCCTGACGGCTTTGCCCGTTCCGCCAGCGCCAAATTCGTTCACGCGAGGCGCGCAACCGCCGCTTCGCCTCTTGTCGGTCGCGGCGCGCGCCCCTAAAAGCTTGCCGATATGCCGAGCAGGAGACCAGCATGCGGCCGAGCCGCCGACAACCCGACGAGCTGCGCGCCATCTCGCTCGAACGCGGCGTGGTAAAATACGCCGAGGGCTCCTGCTTCGTGAAGTTCGGCGATACTCACGTGCTGGTGACGGCGACGCTCGAGGACCGGCTGCCGCCTTGGCTCAAGGGCCAGGCGCGCGGCTGGGTCACGGCCGAATACGGCATGTTGCCGCGCGCCACCTCGGAGCGCACGCGCCGCGAGGCATCCGCCGGCAAGCAGAGCGGGCGCACCATCGAGATCCAGCGGCTGATCGGGCGCAGCCTGCGCGCGGTGCTCGATCTGCCGGCGCTGGGCGAGCGGCAGATCACGATCGATTGCGACGTCATCCAAGCCGACGGCGGAACCCGCACCGCCGCCATCACCGGCGCCTGGGTCGCGTTGCACGATTGCATCACCTGGATGAAGACCCGCGACATGGTGACGGGGGAACCGCTGCGCGACCACGTCGCCGCCATCTCCTGCGGCATCTGCAACGGCACGCCGGTGCTGGACCTCGATTACGCCGAGGATTCGGAGGCTGACACCGATGCCAATTTCGTCATGACCGGCGCCGGACGAATCGTCGAGGTGCAAGGCACGGCGGAGAAAATTCCCTTCACCGAGGAGCAATTCCTCAACCTGCTCGCGCTCGCGCGAAAGGGCGTCATGAAACTCGTCGACTTGCAGAAACTGGCGGTGATGTGAGCGCGCGCTCCGCGACCTCGATCATGACTCCGAGCGACGCCGCGCATCGACGGCTCGCCGGCCGTCTCGTAATTGCGACGCACAACCCGGGCAAGCTCAAGGAGATGCGCGAGCTCCTCATGCCGTACGGGATCGACGCGGTGTCGGCAGCCGACCTCGGTTTGGGCGAGCCCGTGGAGAGCGGCACGACCTTCGAGGAGAACGCCCGCATCAAGGCGAGCGCGGCGGCGAAGGCGTCAGGTTTGCCGGCCTTTGCCGACGATTCCGGGCTGACGGTCGATGCGCTCGGCGGCGATCCCGGCATCTATTCGGCGCGCTGGGCGGGCCCTGAGAAGGACTTCCGGCGGGCCATGCAGATCGTGGAAGACAAGTTAGGCGAGCGCGGCGCGCGTGCGCGCAGCCAACGCACGGCGCGTTTCGTCAGTGCGCTCTGCCTCGCCTGGCCCGACGAACACGTCGAAGCATTCGAGGGCACCGTCGACGGCACGCTCGTCTGGCCGCCGCGCGGCGAGAAGGGTTTCGGCTACGATCCGATGTTTTTGCCCACCGGCCATTCCCGCACCTTCGGCGAGATGACGAACGTGGATAAACACGGCCTGCCGCCGCGGGGCAAAGGGCTTTCGCACCGGGCGCGTGCGTTTCTCAAGCTCGCGGAGGCTTGTCTTGCAGCGCGCTGATCGCAACGACGCTCCGGCGTTCGGCGTCTATGTCCATTGGCCGTTCTGCCTGTCGAAGTGTCCGTACTGCGACTTCAACAGCCATGTGCGCCATGCCGCCGTCGACGAGGCTCGCTTCACGCGCGCCTTTGCCGCCGAGATCTCCGCGACCGCCGCGCGCCTGCCCGCGCGAACCGTCTCGACCATCTTCTTCGGCGGCGGCACGCCGTCGTTGATGCAGCCCGCAACCGTTGGCGCAATCCTCGATGCCGTTGCGCGCCACTGGCCGATCGATCCCGATGTCGAAGTGACGCTCGAAGCCAATCCGACCAGCGTCGAGGCGACGCGCTTTCGCGGATTTCGCGCGGCGGGCGTCAACCGCGTCTCGCTCGGCGTGCAGGCGTTGGACGATGGTGCGCTCAAAGAGCTTGGGCGGCTGCACTCGGCGCGCGAGGCGCTCGATGCGGTCGCGCTCGCGCGCTCGATTTTCCATCGCTATTCGTTCGATCTGATCTATGCGCGACCGGGCCAGACGCCGCAGGCCTGGGCCGCCGAGCTCACACGCGCCATGGTCGAGGCAGGCGAGCATCTTTCGCTCTATCAGCTCACCATCGAGCAGGACACGCCATTTGCCGCGCTGCATTCGGCCGGAAAGCTCGTCGTCCCCGACGACGACACCGCCCGCGCGCTCTATGACACGACACAGGCGATCTGCGCGCGCGGGGGCCTGCCGGCCTACGAGATTTCCAACCACGCGCGGCCCGGCGCCGAATGCCGCCACAACCTCGTCTACTGGCGCGCGCAGGAATATGCCGGCATCGGGCCGGGCGCCCACGGCCGACTCGAGGTCGCGGGCGGGCGCCACGCCACTGCGACCGAGAAGCGGCCGGAGAGCTGGCTGATACGGGTGGAATCGCTCGGGCACGGCGTCGTGAGCGAGGAGGCGCTCACGCGCGAGCAAGTGGCGGACGAGTTTCTGCTCATGGGATTGCGCCTGGCCGAGGGCATCGATCCCGCGCGCTACGCGCGCCTTGCCGGTCGGCCGCTCGATCCGCGCCGCATCGCCCTCCTGTGCGAGCAGGGCGCCCTCGAGACCACGGCGAACGGCATGTTGCGCCTGACGCTCGCCGGCTTTCCCGTGCTCGACGCCGTGGTCGCCGATCTCGCGGCGTGAGGACGGTTACGTCGCCGAGCCGCCGAAACCCTTCGGCGGCGCACTAATGACCTGGCCGCCGGTCGGCGACACCCGCATCACGGCGAGCCCGCGCTGGTTGGTGCCATCGGGACGGAAGCGAAACAGCCCGTCGATGCCGGTGAAGCCCGAGGAACTGGTCAGAACCTCGTCCGAGAAGCGCTGCTTGCCCTGGGTCTTGACCAGCGCCGCGACCAGCGCGACGGCGTCGTAGGCGAGCGAGGCGGTGCGCACGGGATCGCGGCCGTAGCGGCTGCGGTAGCGGGCGGAGAAATTGCGAAAGCCGGTCGAATCCGGCCCCGCATACCACGCCCCGTCGAGCGGCGGACTGGAGAAGATTTGCGCGTCTTCCCACAAACCGGTCCCGAGCAGCTGCACGCGTTTGGTGTCGATGCCATTTGCGGTCAACGCCTGCACCAGCGCGGGCACGGCGTCGGCCCCGTCCGGGATAAAGATGGCGTCGGCCCCGCTCGCCGCCTGCGCGACGTTGCGCACGGGGCCCTGCATCTGCGCCTTGTCGAGCGGATAACGCTCGAGCGCGACGACGCGGCCGCCGCCGCGCCCCACCGCCTGCTTGAACGCCGCTTCCGCCACGCTGCCGTAGGCATTGTCCGGAACGAGCGCCGCGAACGACCGCCGGCCCTGGCTCGCGGCATAGCCGATGATGCGATCGACATCGGACTCCGGCAGAAAGCTCAGGAGATAGATGCCGCGCGCCGCCACATTGGCGTCGGTCGAGAACGCGATCACCGGCACGCCGCGAGCGCGCGCGGCCCGTCCCACCGGCCCGACGGTGAGCGCAAACAGCGGACCCAAAATGATCTCGGCACCTTCGTCGAGCGCCTGCTGCGCCGCCTGCTGCCCGCCGGGCGCGCTGCCGCCATCGTCCTTCACCAGGAGCTGGAGATCGGGATTGTTGAATTCCGCGAGCGCCATCTCGGCGGCGTTGCGCATGGATTGGGCGGCGACCGCCGCGTTGCCGCTGGCGGACAATGGCAGGATCAGACCGGCCTTGACCTTTCCTTCGCCGATATTGGTTGAGGGCTGCGACGGCGCGCCCGGCGAGGAGCCCAAATCGGGAAGATTCCCCGAGCAGCCCGCCAGCACGACGATGGATGCGAGCGCGGCCCACCACGGGGAAGAAGCGCGCGCCGGCCGCGGGCCCCGGGACTTAAGTCCTCCGAACATGGGGAGGGGTCTCCTCGACGACGACCGATAATGTCGACGCCAGCCCACGCCGGCAATCGGCATTTTGTCGGTGAATAGTTAACCGAATGAAAAGGATAATGATTTTTTACGCCGCCCATGACGGGGCAAGAGCGCGCCGCTAGAGTAAGGCGCATGAGGACGACCGCACCCGCCGCCGCAACCCCCCGCGCGCTCCGCGACCGCGCCGCTCGCCCCTACGTCCTCAACGGCCACTCGACCAGCGCGCCGCCGCTTCCGGCCGGCCTCTATCTGGTCGCCACCCCCATCGGCAATTTGCGCGATATTACCGTGCGGGCGCTCGAGGTGCTCGCCGCCGCCGACCTCATCGCCTGTGAGGACACGCGCGTCACCCGCAAGCTTCTCGACCGTTATGGCATCACCACCCCGCTCGCCCCCTATCACGACCACAACGCCGCCGAGGCGCGACCGAAGCTCATCGCCCGGCTCGCCGAGGGCGCGGCGATCGCGCTGGTCTCGGACGCCGGGACCCCGCTCGTGTCCGACCCCGGTTACAAGCTCGTGCGCGACGCGCGCGCGGCGGGCGCGAGCGTGACGGCACTGCCGGGCGCCTCGGCGGTGCTCGCAGCGCTTACGCTGAGCGGGCTTCCCACCGACCGGTTCTTGTTCGAGGGATTCTTGCCAGCGAAGGAAGGCGCGCGGCGCGCGCGCATCAACGAGCTCAAACGCATTCCAGGAACGCTCGTTCTGTTCGAGACCGGCGCGCGTATTGCCGCGACGCTCGCCGACCTTGCCGCGGAGCTTGGTCCGCGCCAGGCCGCGATCTGCCGCGAGCTCACAAAGCTTTACGAAGAAGTCCGGCGCGGCGACCTCGGCATACTCGCGCGCGCGGCGGCGCAAGCGGAGGAGCCGCGGGGCGAGATCGTGATCGTCGTGGCGCCGCCCGATCGGCAAGCCGAGGTGGGAGCGGCCGATCTCGATGCGTTGCTGCGTCAGGCGCTCGAGCGTCTTTCGGTCAAGGAGGCCGTCGCCGAAATCGCCGCCGTCACCGGAGAATCCCGCCGCGGGGTCTATCAGCGCGCGCTCGCGCTCGCCAAGGAGCGCGAGCATGGCCGATGAGCGCCCGCGCGCAAGCCCGATTCAAGTTCCGCGCCCGGAGCGCCAGATCGCGTTTCGCACCGGGATTTCAGCCGAGAGCCGGGCGGCGGCGTTTCTCATCGCCAAAGGCTTTCGCATCCTGGCGCGTCGCTGGAGGAGCCCGGTCGGCGAAATCGACATCATCGCTCGCCGCCGCAGCCTGTTGGTGTTCGTCGAGGTCAAGGCGCGCGAAAGACTGGACGACGCCGCATGGTCCGTCACCGATCGCCAGCGCCTGCGCATCGCCGCCGCCGCCGAGGCGTGGCTCGCGCGAAACGGCGATGACCGCATCCGCGACATCCGCTTCGATGCCATGCTGGTGGCGCCGGGCCGTATTCCGCGTCATATCCCCGCGGCGTTCGACGCTAGTGTCCCGATTCCGAAGTTCGCAAACCCTCGTGGCAGCCTCTGATGCGAACTTCGGAATCAAAGGGACACTAGCAACTTTATGACTCTAGGGCGGTTTTGGATTTGAAGTTCCTAAACGAGCTTCCAGCCGCAATGATAGGAACTTCAAATCCACCGCACTAGCGGCTGATGCGGTCGGGTGACAACTTGCGGCACCGAAACATGTCCTTGGGGCATCGATGCGCCTGAACATCGCCGTGCAGATGGACCCGATCGAGCGGATCAGCATCCGCGGCGATTCCACCTTCGCGCTGCTGCTGGAAGCGCAAAAACGCGGCCACGGCACCGCCTATTACACGCCGGACCGGCTGGCGTTGCTGGGCGCGAAGGTGGTCGCGAACGTGCAGCCGCTCAAGGTTCGCGACCAGCAAGGCGACCATTTCACGCTCGGCGAGGCGCGGCGTACCGAGTTGACCGAGTTCGACGTCGTCTTGCTGCGGCAGGATCCGCCGTTCGACCTTGCCTACATCACGACCACGCATCTGCTCGAGCGTATCCAGCCCGGCACGCTGGTCGTCAATGACCCGAGCGCGGTGCGCAACGCGCCGGAAAAAATGTTCGTGATGGAATTTCCCGAGCTGATGCCGCCGACCCTGATCACCCGCGACCTCGCCGAGATCAAGGCGTTCCGCGCCGAGTACGGCGACATCGTGATGAAGCCGCTCTACGGCAAGGGCGGCGAGGCGGTGTTTCGGCTGGCGAAGGAAGACCTCAACTTCGGCTCGCTCTACGATCTCTTCACCGTGACGTTCCGCGAGCAGTGGGTGGTGCAAAAATTCCTGCCCGCAGTCAAAGACGGCGACAAGCGCATCCTCCTGGTCGATGGCGAGTTCGCCGGCGCGGTGAACCGGGTGCCGGCGCCCGACGATCTGCGCTCGAACATGGCGCGCGGCGGTACTCCGACGGAAACCGAGCTCACCGCGCGCGAGCGCGACATCTGTGCTCGGATCGGCCCGGCGTTGCGCGAGCGCGGGCTCCTCTTCGTCGGCATCGACGTGATCGACGGTTATCTCACCGAGATCAACGTCACCTCGCCGACCGGCATCCGCGCGGTGAAAAATCTCGGCGGTCCGGACGTCGCGGCCATGATCTGGGACAAGATCGAGGCGAGGCGGCACAAGTGAAATGATCAGCGCGGCGGCGGGGATGGCGCGGGCGCTTTCTCCGCCTTGAGGCGCGCGATCGCGGCGCGGATCGGCGCGAACGGCCCGTATTTGTGCTGCTGCTCGCTAAAGCCGTCGGCATAGGGGCCGTAGGGTGCGTCGACCGGCTTCTGCAAAAGGTCGGGAAAGTCCTTGTCGAGGCCGGCTTTGCGCGGCCGCGGCTGGGAGATGACGTAAGCCGCAATGTCCCAGGCCTGTTCCGGCGAAAACTGCGGGTTCAGGTAGTCGACCCCGTGCGGCATGTTGAAGTGGAGAAAATTTGCGACCGGGATCAGCCGCGCCATCCCGGCGCCGTCGTTGAAGCTGTCGTTGCCCCAGAGCGGCGGCACCATGTAGCCGAGATCGGTGGTCGGCAGGCTACGGCGGATGCCGGCGCCATTGGGACCGTGACACGCGACGCAGGCATTGGCGTAGAGTGCCTCGCCGCGTACGGGATCGGCGGCCCGATCGAGCTCCGGCATGTTGCCGGTGCCCAACCCCGGCAGGAGCTGCCCGGGCGCGACGCCGGTCGATAGAAATTTGCTGTAGGCCATCAGGGATTGCATTTCCGGCGTGCCGGTCGGCAACGGCCGCCCGTTCATGCTGCGCGTCATGCAGGAATTAATCCGTTCCTCGATGGTCATCTCCGCCCCCAGGCGGGCGCTGTAGTGGGGAAATTCTCCGAACAGGCCGAACAGCGGGATGCCGAACTTCTTCGTTCCGGCCTGGAGATGGCAATTGCTGCAAGCGAGATTGTTGCCGGCAAAGCGCTTGGCGCGATCCACAACCTCCGGACCCATATGGGCGTAGGTCGCGGTGATGAGATCGCGCCCGCGCCGCACCAGGCGGCCATGGGTATTGTTCGGAAGCGCGCCGATCTCGGGCACGGTCCAGATCTGCGGGCCGGACTTGGCCTCTTGCGCCGAACTCGTCGGCACCCCGCGTCCCTCGGGCCACACCAATAGCCACAAGGACGCCAGCGCGGCCACACCGATGGCCCCGCGTGAACGTGCGAAATCCATCAACCCGCCTCCAACCTCTACACGTTTTTGTAGGGGCCAACGCGCCCAGCCGTCTACACAACCTCGAACGCTTTTGTTCACGAATTGTTCTTGATGCCGGGAGATTTTCCGCTACTATCGTGAGCAAGCAGGGGCAGCATGGTTCAGC
>WNFM01104421.1_pt2 | contig 17569 bp, 18 predicted proteins | sample 5400271 | NCBI WGS metagenome assembly WNFM01 (sample SAMN13153352, study PRJNA577476) | soil metagenome | isolation source: 60 cm saprolite on Douglas fir-dominated hillslope | place: USA:California | collected 2013-09-17 | reverse complement strand
GTCAGGAGCGCGTCGATCTGCATCACTCGCGCCACGTAAGCCCCGCGGCTGACCTCGGCCGCCCGTGTCGCCTCTCGCAGCATCGCGGCGGCCGCCTCGCGGCTGTCGTTCGAAGGACGCAGACCGGGCCGATAGCGACCCGGATCGGCGAGGGTGTACCCGTCGCGGGCGGCGAGACTCGCATACGGTCCGTCTCTGCGCACCATGACGACCGCGGTATCGTCGAAATAGACCATCGCCCAGCCGAGGTCGCGCGCCAGCGCGAGGGTGGTGGAGGCGTGCGGCCATTCGAAGAAGATGAAGGAGGCGTCGATCCGCTCGAGCATCGCCCGGAGCGCCTGTTCGTCGACCAGGGCCCGATTGTAGTCGGCGTAGAGCTCGGGACCATAGACGTCGTTGCGGGAGTCCATCACGACCCGCACCCGCGGATGGAAGCGATAGACCAGATAGGCCCCTGCGGCGTAGCTGTTGAAGGCGTTTCCGCGGAGTCCTTCGGCCTGCACGTAGTCGGCGGCCGCCACCGGGATGTTCCGGCCGATACCGAAGCCGAACGGCCGCCGGCTGCCGGAACGGTACGGGTAGCCGTTGACGACGAACCAGCCGGCGAGGACCAGACAGAAGGCGCCGAGCGCCCCGGTCGCGGCGGCCGCGCGCGACCGCTCCCGCCGTCCGGTCCGCAGCCAGGCGGCGGTGGCGGCGATCCCGGGATAGGTGCCGAGGGCGAAATCGGTCACGTTGCGCTGCATTCGCAGAGACATGGCGCCCAGGATGCCGAACAGGAGAAGGGTGAAGCTTCCTTCCGGGGAAGGCCCGGCGCCCCGCATCGCCCGGACCGCGGCGCCCGTCAGGACGCCGATGCCGATCGCCCCCAGCAATAAATACTCGAGGGCCATGTAGCTCGATGCGAAGTCGCTGCTGAAGGGCGGCTGCCACTCGTAGATCTCCCCCATGAAACTGCTGCGGGTCAGCGCGAACGGAAATTTCAGCAGCTCGATCCCGTACGGGTTCGCCAGGCATGCGGCCAGGAGGAGGCAGGCGAGTCCTCCGAGACGGGCCGCCTCCCCGAGGCGGCCATCGTCTTCGTCGTCCCGGCCGCGCCCGCGCGATGCCGGGTCGGGCGGACGGAGCCGCGCCGCCAGCCAATCGATCAGATTCCCCGCCGCCGCCAGAAGTACGACGAGCGGGCCGAGCAGGAATGCGCCGTGGAGGTTGGCCCACAAGATCTGCAAAGGAAGAAAGGTCCAGAACGGTCGGCCGCGCGCCTCGGGTCGCCGGCGCCGCGCCAGGAGGAGGAGGTAAAGCGCGGTGAGCAGGTAGGAGAACAGGTGAGGCCTCTCCATGATTCGGGCGGAGACCAGCACCATCACTGGAGTCAGAAGACCGAGCGCCACCAGGACCGGCGCTCCGAGAGTCCGGGCGGCGGCATACAGAGCGCCCGCCATCGCCAGGGAGATGATCACCTTCAACACGATGAGACCGGTCAACCCGGCCAGCCGCTCGGTCAGACGGAAGAGGACCCCTGCGAGCCATTCGTGCGCGATGAAGGGACGGCCCAGGGCGAGCGCCGAGTAATCGTCCAGCCTCGGCGGCGTCCCCTCGTCCAGGACGATCTGCCCGGTGCGCAGGTGGAGGAAAATGTCGTTGTTCGAGATCGGGCTGAGGCTGAGGGCCACGACCAGGAGAGCGAAGGCTGCGAGAACGACGATGGTGCCGCGCCGGGACGCTGACCCCTCGACTTCCATCTGCGCGTCCCCTCCGCGGCGCCGGGCCGTCCGCTACTTGAGACGCGTGGCGATGAGCGCGTTGACCGATTTCCCGTCGACCCGCCCGCGATGACGCGCCATGAACTCCTTCATCGCCCGGCCCATGTCCTTCTTGTCCGTGATGCCGAGCTCCCGGAGCAGAGCGTCGATCGCCGCCGCGGTCTCCTCGGGGCTCATGGCGGCCGGCAGATACTTTTCGACGACCGCGATCTCGGCGCGCTCCTTGTCGGCCAGGTCCTTTCGTCCGCCCTTGTCATAATGCTCGATCGACTCGCGCCGGGTCTTGACGGCGCGTTGCAGGAGAGTCAGATAGTCCTCCTCGGCGAGCTCCCGCTTGAGCTCGATGCGGGCGTACTGGACCTGCGAGACGAGCATGCGCAGGGTGGAGAGCGCCACGGTGTCGCCGCGCCGCATCGCCTCCTTCAGGTCGGCCTTGATCCTGTCGATCATCAGCGCTCCCTCGGGCGGAACGGCGGCCGCCTTCAGCCGAGTTCCGATCGCCTATGATGCCACAGTCGCCCGCCCGGTCGCCCCGCGAGCCCCATGGGACGGCCTGCCCGGCCCGGCCGCGCAGCCGCCCGGACCCGATGGTCATCGCTCTGGTATAATGCGCGGCCATGACCGACAGGGAGAACACTGACGCGCCGTCGTCCGGTGACGCGGAGGGCCCGGATCCGGGGCGGACCCGCACCACCAACCTCGCGGCGGTGGCGGCGGCGGTCATCGTGATCGGCCTGGTGGCGTTCGCCCTTTACCGGCGGGCCCACCCGGGCCCCGCACCGGTCGAGGAGGCCGTCGGCGAGGCGCCCTCGAGCCCCGCGCCCGGCACGCCGATCACGGCGGTCGTCCCGTACCACCTTTCGCCTGAAGCCAGCATCGTCGCCGAGCGGTACCGGTGCGTCTGCGGTTGCGGCGAGCTGCTGAACGTCTGCACCTGCAGCAAGACACCCGGCTCGAACGACATGAAGCGGGTCCTTCAGGACCTGGTCAACAAGCGACTCGCCCCCGAGCAGATCGATCAGGGAATGTCGGGACGCTTCGGTCCGGGGGCCTTGCTCGCCAATGCCGCGCCGGCCGCCAAACCGGCCGTCACTCCGAAGCCACCCGCGCCGCGCAGCAACGCGACGAAGCGGCGCCACCCGTAACGGACGCCGCCGGCGCCGGTCCGGCGCTGGCGCCGCCTCGCGACGCACCGATCAAATCTCAGCGCTCCCCCCAGTGCAGCTTGTGACGCAGGACGTCATAGAAGCTCTTCCGCCCCGAACGGACCATCAGCACCGGCCGGGGCGCGCGGACCACCCGCACCTTGTCTTTCGTTTTCAGCGGGTAGCCCACCTGGCCGTCGAGCGTCAGATAGACCTCGGAGTCGTCGGTGCGCAGCGCGATCTCGATGCGCGAGGTTTCCGGCACGACCAGCGGTCGCATGGTGAGGGTGTGGGGGCAGATCGGCGCGATCAACAGCGCCGCCATCGCCGGGTGGATGATCGGACCGCCGGCCGAAAGGGAGTAGGCGGTGGAGCCGGTCGGTGAGGACACGATCAGCCCGTCCGCCTTGTAGGTGGTGACGAACTGGCGATCGACCGTCACGCCGAGGTCGACGATGCGCGCCAGCGCTCCCTTGTTGATGACGACGTCGTTCAGGACCGACCTGCGGGTCAGCACCCTGCCGGACCGGAGGTGCGAGACTTCCAGGGACATCCTCCGCTCGAGGCGATAGCGGCCCTGGAGGACCTCCTCGAGAGCCGGCTCGATCTCCTCCAGGCTGGTCTCGGTGAGGAAGCCGAGGCCCCCCAGATTGATGCCGAGGATCGGGCGCGGCCGGGCGGCCATCGAGCGCGCGACCGACAGGAGGGTGCCGTCCCCCCCGATCACGACGTAAAGATCGATCTCGGCGCCGCGGCCCCGCGGGCGGCGCCCCGCGCCGCGCAGCCCGAGGGCGCGGGCCGTCTCCGGATCAAAGACGACCGGGATCGGATGTTTCGCCAGGAGACGCGCCACCAGACGGGCCGCGGCGAGCGCCTTGGCCTGCTGGCGCTTGGCCACGATCATCACCCGCTTAATTCGTGCCGGCCGCTCCATCGCCCGCATCGGTGATCGCTCCGAAAAGTTCCGCGCGCGCCGCCTCATCGAGGCCCGGGGCCGTCGCGGCGGCGAGCGTGAGGTGAAGAAAGAACTCCCGATTCCCCTCCATGCCGGTGATCGGCGAGGCGCACGCCCCGATCACCACGAATCCTGCCGCGAGCGCCGCCCCGGCGACCCTCGTCAGGACCGCTTCGTGCTGCTCCCGATCGCGCACGATGCCGCCCCGTCCGACCTCCCCGCGTCCCACTTCGAACTGCGGCTTCACCAGGGTGACGACCGCGGCCCCCGGCAGCAGGACCGGCGGCAGCGACGGGAGGATCTTCCCCAGCGAGATGAAGCTGACGTCGACGGTCGCCAGGTCGACCCGCTCCGGGAGATCCCCGGCTTCCAGATAACGCGCGTTGCGTCCTTCCAGGACGACGACGCGCGGATCGCAGCGAAGGGACCAGTCGAGCTGGCCGACCCCGACGTCGAGAGCATAAACCTTCCGGGCCCCCGACTGCAGCATGCAGTCGGTGAAACCACCGGTCGAGGCGCCGACGTCGAGGGCCACCTTGTCGCGCGGATCGATCGCGAAGCTCTCGAGCGCCGCGCGCAGCTTGAGGCCTCCGCGGCCGACATACGGGTGGTCCTCCGCCGCCACGGTGAGCACCGATGCCGTGGGCACGAGCGTTCCCGCCTTGCCCGCCGGCCGGCCGTCGACGCGCACCACCCCTGCGAGCACCAGCGCCTGCGCCCGCTCGCGGCTGCGCGCCAGACCCCGCTCGACCAGAAGTCGATCGAGCCGCTCCCGCCGGGGCTTGCCGCGGGGTCCCCGGGCCTTTTCGGTCACCGACTACGCGTCACGATGAACGCCGCGATGGCGCGCAACGGATCCGCCTCCGGGCCGAAAGGACGTAGGGCGCCCAGCGCCCGCGCGACCGCCCGGTCGGCCCGGCGGCGGGACCCCTCGATCCCGAGCAGCAGGGGAAAGGTTGCCTTGCGCGCCTTCAGGTCCTTGCCGGCGGTCTTCCCGAGACGTTCCGAGCTGCTTTCCTGATCGAGGACATCATCGATGATCTGGAACGCCAGGCCGACCGAGTCGCCGTACCGTCCCAGGGCCGCGATGCGGGACGAGCCGGCGCCGGACATCAGGCCGCCGATCTCGACCGCGGCGCGGATCAGGGCGGCGGTCTTGCCGCGGTGGATCCGGAGCAGGGTCGCGTAGGAGCAGCGGCGTCCCTCGGCCTCCAGGTCCATCACCTGGCCGGCGATCATCCCGCTGACGCCGGCCGCGGTCGCCAGGATCTCAATCGACCGGACCTTGCGCCCCGCCAGACGCGGGGCGGCGGGTGAGGCCGCCGCGATCTGGAACGCATGCGTCAGCAGCGCATCGCCCGCCAGGATCGCCATCGCCTCACCGAACATCCGGTGGCTCGTGGCGCGACCGCGGCGCAGGTCGTCGTTGTCGAGGGCCGGCAGGTCGTCATGGATCAGCGAATAGGTGTGGATCATCTCGATCGCCGCGGCGAGAGGCAGGACCTCCTTCACCCGTCCTCCGGAGGCGCGGCAGGCGGCGAGGGTCAGAATCGGACGCAGCCGTTTGCCGCCGGGGAAGAGGGAGTATTGCATCGCGCGCCGCACGGTCGCAGGGACGCGGCCGGAGCGGGGAAGCAGCCGGCGCAGCGCGGCGTCGACGCGCCGTCCCTCGCGCGCCAGGTAGGACGGGAGATCGATCATGGCCCGTCGGAGCCGTCGGCGTCGTCGGGATCGGGCGGGTCGTCACCCGGCTCGTCGAACGGGGTCAGCTTCAGATCCCCCTGCTCCCCTTTGGTGAGCAGATCGATACGCCTCTGCGCCTCGTCCAGGCGGGCGGCGCAAAGGCGCGTGAGCTGGATCCCCTCCTCGAACAGGCGCAACGACTCTTCCAGCGGCCGATCGCCCCCTTCCAGCTCCTGGACGATGCGCTCCAGGCGGCCGATCGATTGCTCGAACCCTTGCTCCCGGCCGGTCTTCTTAGCTCGTGCCATGCTCCACCTCCTCGGCGATCGCCGTCACGGCGCACTCCAGTCGGCCCCGGTGCAGCCGCACCTCGATGCTCGACCCGGGCGGCGCGGCCGAGGCCTCCTTGATGATCGCCCCGCCTCCCGGGAGGCGGCAGATCGCGTAGCCGCGCGACAGGACGGCCAGCGGCGACAGCGCGTGAAGCCGCTCGCCGAAGGCGGCGATGGAGTCCCGCGCGCGGACCAGGCGTCCGTCCGCGGCGGAGCGCATCAGGCGCGCCGCCGCCGCGACCGCCGCCCGCCGGGCCGCGAACCGATCGGAGAGACGCCGGGGCGTCATTCGTTGCGCCAGGACCTCGAGCTGGTGCCTCAGGCCGGTGAGGCGGCGCTCGACGCAAAGACGTTGCCGCGCTCCCAGATCATCCAGCCGCAGCATCGCGTCGCGGAGCCGCGCGCGCACGGCGTCGAAGACGCGGGCCGCTTCCAGCCGTCCCAGCGCGTCGCGGCGGCGGGCGACGGCGAGCCGTCCCGCCGAAAGCAGCCGGGCGCGCTGGCTGCCGAGGCGCTCGAGGATCTCCTGCTTCGATTGCACCACCATTTCGGCGGCGGCGGAGGGCGTCGGCGCCCGGAGATCGGCCACCAGGTCGGCGATGGTCAAATCGGTCTCGTGCCCGACCGCGGAGATCACCGGGATCGGCGAGGCGGCAATCGCCCGCGCCACCGCCTCCTCGTTGAACGGCCAGAGATCCTCGAGAGATCCGCCGCCGCGGGTGACGATCAGCACGTCGATGCCTCCGAGACGATGCAGATCCTTGATCCCCTGCACGATCTCCGGCGCGGCCCCGTCCCCCTGAACGCGGGCCGGCGCGATCACCACCTGGAGGTTCGCGAAGCGGAGGCGGAGCAGGCGCAGGATGTCGCGGATCGCGGCGCCCGCGGGCGAGGTGACGATGCCGATGCGCCGGGGGAGACGGGGCAGGGGGCGCTTACGCGCCGCCTCGAACAGCCCCTCGGCCTCGAGCCGCGTCTTCAGCTGCTCGAAGGCGAGCTGCAGGGCCCCCAGGCCCGCCGGCTCCATCGTTTCCACGATGATCTGATAGCCGCCGCGCGGTTCGTACAGGCTGACGCGGCCGCGCGCCAGTACTTTAAGGCCATCCTCGGCGCGGAAGCGCAGCGTCCCGGCGCTGCCGCGGAACAGCACCGCCGAGATCTGCGCCTGCGCATCCTTGAGGGTGAAATAGGTGTGTCCGGAGGGGTACTTTCGCAGATTGCTGATCTCCCCCTCAATCCAGACCGAGGGGAACGATTCCTCGATCCGATCGCGCACCAGCGCGTTCAGCTGGGAGACGGTCAGGACCGTGCGCGGCTCGCCCGGCCCGGGCCGCGCCGGAGCCTTTTGGTCGAAGAGGCTACGCATCGGCCCTCCGCCCGCCGTCCACGGCGGCCGGGCGAAGCTGGATCCGCTCGATGGAGCGCGACTGGCCGGTGGTCTCGTCGATCTCGACGACGACGCCGCAGACGCGCGCATCCCGCTTGGCGATCGAGAAGCGGACCGGCAGGCCGGTGCGGAATTTCTTCAGGGCCAGCTCCTTCTCGATGCCGATCACCGAGTCGTACGGCCCGCACATGCCGAGATCGGTGATGTAGGCCGTGCCGCCCGGCAGGATCGTCTCATCGGCCGTCTGAACGTGCGTGTGCGTGCCGACCACCGCGCTCACACGCCCTGCCAGGTGCCAGCCCATGGCGGATTTTTCCGAGGTCGCCTCGGCGTGCATGTCGACCAGGATGATGCGGGCCCGGGCGCGGATCGCCTCGAGTTTCTTGTCGATCACCTCGAAGGGATTGTCGCACGGCGGCATGAAGACGCGGCCCATCAGATTGATGACCGCCACCGGCACGCCTCCCGGCGTCTCGCCCAGATAGACCCCGACGCCCGGAGTGCCTTCGGGATAGTTGAGCGGCCGGAGCAGGCGCGGCTGGGTCGGGAGGTAGTCGATCACCTCGGGCTTGTCCCAGATATGGTTGCCGCTCGTCAGGCAGTCGATCCCGCAGGCGAGGATCTGCTCGGCGAGATCCGGGGTGACGCCGAAGCCGTCGGCGGCGTTCTCCACGTTCGCCACCGCGAAATCGATCGGCCGCTCGGCGATGAGCCGGGGCAGGCAGGACTGCACCGCCTGCCGGCCGGCGCGGCCGTTCACGTCCCCGATCAGGACGACGCGCATGGCACGTCAGGTCGCATAGTCCACCGCGCGCGTCTCCCGGATGACGCTCACCCGGATCGAGCCGGGGTAATCGATCTCCCTCTGGATCCGGGTGGTGATGTCCTTCGTGATCCAGAGGACATCGCTGTCGCTCGCCGCCGACGCCTCGACGATCACCCGCAGTTCCTTGCCGGATCGCATGGCGTAGGCCTTGCTCACTCCGCTGAACGAGGCGGCGATCGATTCCAGCCCTTCGAGACGCTCGATGAACACCGTGAGGTTGTCGTCGCGCTCTCCGGGGCGGGCGATGACCGCGCGCTCGGCGACCTTCAGCACGATGCGCGGGTCCTCCCCGAGCCGCGCCAGAAGATCGGCCCCGGCCTGGGTCGGATGCGCCGCGACCGCGTCCCCCTCCTCGACCTGCCCCACGTCGTGCAGAAGGCCCGCGCGCTTGACGATCTCGGCCTGCGCCCCGAGGAGGGTCGCCATCTGCTGTCCCAGCCGGGCCACGGCGATTGAATGATCAAGAAGGTTGTAGCCGAGCACGATCCGGTACTTCAGGCGGCCGAGAAGCCGGGTGAGGCGCGCGGGGAGACCGGTGATGCCGAGCTCGAAGGCGGCCGCCTCGCCCGCGTTCTCGAGTCCCTCGTCCATCTCGATACGGCAGCGGGAGACCACCTCCTCGACGCGGGCGGGATGGATCCTTCCGTCCTCGACCAGCTTGCCGATCGCGGCCGCGGCGACCGCGCGGCGAAACGGGTCGAACGAGGAGAGCACGATCGCCTGCGGCGTCTCGTCCACGATCAGATCGACCCCGGTGGCCATCTCGATCGCCCGGATGTTGCGCCCCTCGCGCCCGATGATCCGACCCTTCATCTCGTCATTCGGCAGCTGGACGACGGTCACCACGTTGTCGACAATCGCGCCGCTCGGGAGTCTCTGGATCGCTTCGGCCACGACGCGGCGGGCGCGCACGACGCCCTCCTCGCGGGCCTCTTCTTCGATCTTGCGCACCAGCCGCGAGGCCTCCTGACGCGCCTCCGCTTCGATGTCGTGCAGCAGCTCGCGGCGCGCCTGCACGGTGGTCAGCGAGGCGATCTTTTCCAGCCGCGCCCGCCGCTCCAGCACCAGGGCCTGCGCCTCGCGCTCGCGCTCCGCCAGCGCCTCATCCCGTTGCTTGAGACGGCCCTCTCCTTCGTCCACCTCGCGCTGCTTCTGACCCAGGAGCTGCAAGCGGCGCTGCAGGTTTCGCTCCTGCTCCTTGAGCCGGTCTTCGAGCTGCTGCACCTCCTGACGCTTCTTGCGGGTCTGGGTCTCGAACTGGGCCTCGGCGGCGGTCTTCAGTTCTTCCGCCTCGAGCTCCGCTTCCTTGAGCCGGATCTGCGCTTTGCTCTCGGCGTCCTGGAGCAGGGCGCGGGCCCGATCGCGCACCCTGGCGAGCGTCCGGCGGGCCCAGGCGCGTGCCGCGAAGGCGGCTCCGGCGCCGAGGGCGCCGAGAAGGATGGCGATCACGATCGTCTGAATCATGGGACGACTCTCCGGTGGCCCGCGCCGGGACCATCATGCCATGCGCCGATGCGATGTGGGGGAGGGAACGACCCGACGAGGCCGCCGCGGCGCCGTGCCGCGGCCACCAACCCTGACCGCAGGAAGTGAACCCCCGCTAGGCCGTGAGGAGGCAGTCTATTTGAACCTGGCGCACCAGTATGGCAGCCCTGCTCTCGCTTCAGGCTTCCCCGCGAGGGGGACGCTCACGACGAGAAGACCCGGGCTTCCATTCAAATAGTGTTGGCTCAAACTTGCGCTCCTACACAAACCGCGCAGGGGACATTGAACTCTTCATGCAGCGTACGCGCCTCCCCCGGCGCCGTCAAGCCCCCCGGAAGGCCTTCCCTCACGCCTCTCCGAAGCACCGCTCGAGCATGTCGATCAGACGGGCGACCCGGTCGCTTCCACTCCGCGCCATTTCCCCCTCGGGGGCCGCGCGCTTCTGGCGCGATTCGTCCGCGATATTGAGCGCCGCCAGGATCGCGACCTTCAGGGAATCCACGGTCGCGGTCGCATCCGCGACTTCGCGCATCTTGCGGTCGACGTAGGAGGCGAGATCCTGGATGTATCCGACCTCGCTCTGCCCGCGGAGGTTGTACGATTGCCCGTAGATTTCGACCTGCACCAGGGGAGCCGGCCTGTCGGTGGTCATCAATGGTCCCGGCGCGCCTCGACGGGCGCCTCCTCCAGGATCGACATCATCTCGATCATGCGGGTCACCTTGCCCCGGACTTCGAGACGCTCTTCCTGCAGCGCTTCGATCTGCGAGGCCATCTCCTGCATCTCCCGCAGCTGCTTCTCGCTCCCCGCGGCCTGGCTGCGCACCACGCCCAGCGCGTCCTCGGCCTCCTTGAGCCGCGCCTGGAGCGTGTCACGCTCCTTGCGCAGGGATCGGACAAGCTCCGTCGCCTTGACGATCTTCTGCTCGAGAAGATCGATTTGCTGCAGGTCGACTACGATCTTCCGACGCTCCATGCGCTCCCTCCCCGGGTAGGCCGTCGTCCGACCCGCGTCAGATACCGGCCGGAGCGCGCAGCGTCGCGCCGAGCTCCCGCTCAAGCGCTGCGACGATCGCGCCCTGCACCGCCTGCACTTCCTCCGCCGACAACGTCCTTTCCGGATGCTGGAAGGCGATCTGGATCGCCAGGCTCACCTTCCCCTCCGGCACTCCGGGACCGGTATAACGGTCGAAGACCAGAATCTCCGCGATCGGCAGGCTGGCGGTCCGCCGCACCACCGCCTCGATCGACGCGAACGTTACATGATGCGCCACCACCAGCGCCAGATCGCGGCGGACACCCGGGTGGCGCGGCAGCGGTCGGAACGGCCGCGGCTCCCGCTTCGTCGCCAGTCCCGCCCCGGCCAGGTCGATCTCGGCGCAGAACACCCGGCGATCGATGCCGTACCGCTCACGGATCGGCCGCGCCAGCTCTCCGAGCGATCCGATCGCCCGGCCCGCCCTGGTGATCGCGAGGCTGCGGGCCGGCTCCAGGAAGCCGATTCTATCCGAAGACAGGTCGAGCGGGGAGAGATCAATCCGCTCCGCCAGCAGATCGATCGCGCCGCGCGCATCCTGGAAATCGACCTCCCGGCGGGGAAAGCTCCAGTGGACCGGCTGGCCCCGGCCCGCCAGGACGAACGCGGCGCGCAGCCGCTCCTCCGGCCTCTCGCCGAGACGGTGGAACACCAGGCCGATCTCGAACAGCGCCGCTTCCGGCCGACCGCGGTTCAGGTTGTGCGCCAGATTGCGCAGCAGACCGGGAAGTAGGCTGGTCCGGAGGAAGGATCCCTGCGCCTGCAGCGGGTTGGCGAGCGCGAACGGCTTCTCGCCCCCGAACAGGGTGCAGTCTTCACGGTCCACCATCGAATAGTTGACCGCCTCGGACAGCCCCGCGGCCCGGAGCGCCTCCCGGGAGGCCTCGCCGAGCCGCTCTCCGGCCCCCCGTCCGAGGCCGGAATCGGGGAGGAGCGGCAGGAGGGACGGGATCTCGCCATACCCCCGGTGCCGTGCGATCTCCTCGATGAGATCGACGTCGCGAGACACGTCGCGCCGGAAGGAGGGGACCGTGACATGCCAGAGGTCGGCGCCGGCAGGGGCGATCTCGAATTCCCTGCGCGTGAGAGCCTCGCGCATCACCGCGGCGTCGACGGTCACGCCGAGGAGCGCGCCGACCCGGGACGGACGAAACGGGATGACGGTCTTCGGGAACGGGGCGGGACGGAGATCGATCGGTCCTCCCTCCACCCTCCCCGAGGCGATCTCGGCGATGATCTTCGCGGCCCGATCGAGGGCGGACAGGGTCCCCTCCGGATCGGCGCCGCGCTCGAACCGGTGCGAAGCGTCGGTGTGCAGTCCCAGGGCGCGCGATGTCCGGCGCACCGAGACCGGCTCGAACCAGGCGCTCTCGATCAGCACCCGTCGCGTCGACGGGCCGATCTCGCTGCTCCGTCCGCCCATGATGCCGGCCAGGGCGATCGGCCGGCGTCCATCGGCGATCACCAGCATCGCAGAGGTCAGCGTCCGGTCGACGCCGTCGAGGGTCGTGAGCCTTTCGCCGGCGGTGCTCCGGCGCACCACGACCCGTCCCTGGCCCATCTCCCAGAGGACGAAGTTGGTGGCGTCGACGACGTTGTTGATGGCGCGCTGTCCGATCGATTCGAGCCGCTCCCGCAGCCAGGCGGGGGATGGGCCGACCCGGACGCCGGTAACCACGCGGGCGCTGTAGCGCCGGCAGAGATCCGGAGCCTCGATGGTGATCCCCGGCGGCGGGGCGCTGCTGCCGGCGGCCGCCTCGAGGGGCGCGTCGGGCCGCCGGAGCGGCTCCCCGACCAGCGCCGCGTACTCGCGCGCCAGACCGAGATGGTTCATGCAGTCGGGGCGGTTGGCGAAGAGGTCGAACTCGTAGATCGCCGTCTCACCCGAGCCTACGATGCCGTCGAGCGTCACGCCCGCGGCGGTGAGCCGGGCGCCGACGCGCGCCGGGTCCTCGCGTATGGTGACGTAGCTCGAGAGCCAGGCGTGGGCGAACTTCATCGGCTCCCCGGCGCCGCGTTCCGGCTCACGCCGGGAACTGCGACAGGAATCGGAGGTCGTTCTCGTAAAACAGTCGGATGTCGTCGATGCCGTGCTTGAGCATCGCGATTCGCTCGATGCCGAGTCCGAACGCGAAGCCGCTCAGGCTCTCCGAATCGTAGCGGGTTTCGCCGAGCCTCCGGTTCACCTGCTCGAACACCGCCGGGTGAACCATCCCCGCGCCCCCCATCTCGATGAACCCGCTGCCCTTGCAGGGCCGGCAGCCTCCGCCGCCGCAGAAGAGGCAGGAGATGTCGTATTCCGCCCCCGGCTCGACGAACGGGAAGTACGAGGGTCGCAGGCGAACGCCCACCGTCCTCTCGAAGATCCGGCCGCAGAAACGCTCCAGCGTTCCCTTCAGATGAGCGAAGGTGATCCCCGGGCCGACCACCAGTCCTTCGACCTGGTGGAACACCGGAGAGTGGGTCAGATCGGAGTCGCGTCGGAAGACGCGGCCGATGGCGGCCATTTTGATCGGCGGATGCGACGTCTCCAGCGTGTGGATCTGCACCGGCGACGTGTGCGTCCGGAGCAGGAGGTCGCTTCCTTCGACGAAGAAGGTGTCCTGCGTGTCGCGCGCCGGGTGGTCGGGCGGGAAGTTCAGCGCTTCGAAGTTGTAGGCATCGCTCTCGACCTCGGGACCGGCGCCGAGCGTGTAACCCATCTCGAGGAAGATCTCCTCGACCAGGTGCCTCACCTGGGTGATCGGATGGAGGGAACCGGGCCGCCAGACCAGCCCCGGGAGCGTCGGATCGATTCCGGCCGGGCGGTCGGACTCGCCGGCAGTGGAGCGCAGGGCGACCTCCTCCGCGGTCGCGAGCCCCGTCTCGATGTGCGTCTTGAGCTCGTTGACGGCGCGCCCCGCCGCCCCCCGCTCGGAATCGGGCACCTCGCGCAGCTCTTTCAGGATCTGCGTGAGAAGCCCGGCCCGGCGGCCGAGGTAACGCAGGCGCAGATCAGCGAGAGCGGCCGGGCTCGCTGCGGCGGCGAGGTCGCCGTCGAACTGACGGCGAATCGCCTGGGCCCGCTCCTTCATCAGGCCTGGCCGAGCGCCGACCGTGCCGCCTGCACAACGGCGGAGAAGGCGGCGGGGTCGGTGACCGCCAGATCGGCGAGGATCTTGCGATCGAGAGCGACACCCGCCTTCTTCAGTCCCGACATCAGTCGGCTGTAGGACAGATCGTTCTGGCGGGCCGCGGCGTTGATCCTGAGGATCCAGAGGCTGCGGAAGTCGCGCTTGCGTTCCTTGCGGCCACGGTACGAGTAGCCGAGCGACTTCTCCACCGCCTCCTTGGCGGCTCGGTACAGCTTGCTCTTGCCGATATAGAAGCCCTTTGCAAGCTTCAGGATCTTCTTGCGGCGGTGACGTCTCTTGGTTCCTCTTTTGACTCGGGGCACAGGATTCTCCTAAGGGCGGCCGTACGGCAGCATCGATCGGACGCGCAGCATGTCCGACTTGCTGACCTGGCCTTCCATGTCGAGGTGCTTGCCCGACGCCGTCGTGCGAAAGCGCTTGACGGCGCCCCTCTTGCTCTTCATCTTAGGCATTCATTCTCCCTAACGCTTCGGACCCGCGCTTCCGGCGCTCGTCGTCGCCGCGGGCGCCGGCCCGGCCCATTTCTTCGGCGAGAGGATCATGTCCAGGAACGGCCCTTCCTGACGCGGCTCGCTCTCGACCACACCGAACTCGCCCACTTCCTGCCGGATCCGGGACAGGATTTTATAGCCGATGTCCCGGTGCTGATTCTCCCGGCCGCGGAAGATCACCGTCGCCTTGACCTTCTTTCCCTTGGTCAGGAAGCGGATGATGTTGTTGCGCTTGAATTCATAATCGTGCTCGTCGGTCTTGGGGCGGAACTTCACCTCCTTGACCTGGATGACGCGCTGCTTTTTCTTGGCCTCCTGCGCCTTCTTGTTCAGCTGGTAGCGATATTTGCCGTAGTCCAGGATCCGGCAGACCGGCGGGGCGGCCTCGGGGGACACCTCGACGAGATCGAGCCCCTGCTCCACCGCCATCCGCAACGCCTGCTCGGGAGACATGATCCTTCCCGGGTCCGGATCTTTTCGTTCACCCTCAGTTTCTTCTCGATGGTGTCGTCCTCCCCTCCTTATCGTGCCGGAGGCGTGGCGGCGGCCTCATCGGCCGCCCTTTCCTCAGGGGCCGAGGACCCGGTCCGCCTGCATCGTCAGCAGGCGCTCGCGGATCGCCGCGAGCTCGGTCGGACCGAGATCTCCTTCGCGCCGGCTGCGGACGGACACCGTCCCGGCCTGCGCCTCGCGATCCCCTGCGACCAGCATGAACGGGATCTTCTTCATCTGGGCGTCCCGGATCTTGGCTCCGATCTTCTCGCTGCGCTCGTCCGCCTCGACCCGGAGCCCCGCGGCGCGCAACTCGTCGCGGACTCGCAGGGCGTACTCGAGGGCGCGGTCCGTGATCGGCAGCACGACCGCCTGGACCGGGGCGAGCCAGAGCGGGAAGGCGCCGGCGTAATGCTCCACGAGACCTCCCATGAACCGCTCGAGCGAGCCGTAGATGGCGCGATGCACCATCACGACCGTCGCCTGCGACGAGTCCGGGGCGACATAATGGATCCCGAGGCGCACCGGCAGGTTGAAATCGAACTGCACCGTCGGTCCCTGCCAGGCGCGCCCGATCGCGTCGAACATCTTGAAATCGATCTTGGGGCCGTAGAACGCAGCCTCGCCCTCGCGACGCGTGTAGGCGATGCCCCGTCCCTGCAGCGCGCGGGTCAATGCGCCCTCCGCCATCTCCCAGCCGGCCGCGTCACCGGCATATTTCTCCGGATGGGCGGCGTCCCAGACCGACAGGTCGACCTCGTAGCGGTCGTATCCAAACGTCCGCAGAAAGCGCACGCAGAGGTCGAGCACCCCTTCGATCTCGGCCAGGACCTGTTCCCGCGTGCAGAAGATGTGCGCATCATCCTGGGTGAACCCCCGCACGCGCATCATACCGTGCAGGACGCCCGAACGCTCGTAGCGATAGACGGTGCCGAGCTCGGCGTAGCGGATCGGCAGCTCGCGGTAGGAGCGCAGGCGCGACTTATAAATCAAGGAGTGACCGGGGCAGTTCATCGGCTTGATGACGTACCCGGCCTCTTCGATCTCGAACGTGTACATGTTCTCTTTGTAATAGTCGAGGTGGCCCGACATCCGCCAGAGGTCGTCGCGCGCGATGTGCGGCGTGGTCACCAGCTGGTAACCCGCCCGGCGGTGCTCCGCCTTCCAGAAATCTTCAAGGCTCTGGCGCACGACGGTGCCGTTCGGGTGCCAGAAAATCAGCCCCGGCCCGGCAGTCTCCTCGACGCTGAACAGGTCGAGCGCGGGACCGAGCTTGCGGTGATCGCGCTTCTTGGCCTCTTCGAGCATCTCGAGATGCGCCTTGAGCTGGTCCTCCTTCGCGAAGGCGGTCCCGTAGATCCGCTGCATCTGCTGGTTCTGCTCTGACCCTTTCCAGTAGGCGCCGGCGAGGGAGAGCAGCTTGAAGGCGCCGATCCGCCCCGTGGAGGGAAGGTGGGGCCCGGTGCAGAAATCGACGAAATCATTCTGGCGGTAACAGGAGACCGTGGCCCCGCCCTTCTCGTCGACCAGCTCGACTTTCAGGTTGTCGCCGAGCCGGCGGAAGTAGTCGAGCGCCTCCTGCTTCGGCTGCTCCACCCGCCGGATCGGATGGTTCTTCGATTTGATCTCCCGCATCCGCATTTCGATCCGATCCAGATCCTCCGGCGTGAAGGGTGTCGCCCGCTCGAAATCGTAGAAGAAACCCTCCGCGGTCGCCGGCCCGATGCCGATCTTCACCTCGGGGAAGAGATCCTTGACCGCGTTCGCGAGCAGATGGGAGGTGGTGTGCCGGTAAATCTCCAGCGCCTGCGGGGAGTCGGGTGTGATGAAGTTGACGGTCGCGTCCCGCTCCAGAGGCAGATAGATGTCCTTCGCGGCGCCGTCCACCAGGGCGGCGATTGCATCCCGCCCCAGGCCGGGACCGATCGCCGAGGCGATCGCCTCGAGGGTGGTGCCGCGCGGAAAGCTCCGCACGCTGCCGTCGGGCAAGGTGACCTTGATCGATTCCACGTATCCGGACCCCATCATTCGAAGTGCCCCGTCGCTGCCCCTGCACGCGAGGGGGCGGGGTCGGGAGGGGAGACAGCGGGGGGTGGTAGGCGCGAGCGGATTTGAACCGCTGACTTCTACCGTGTCAAGGTAGCGCTCTCCCCCTGAGCTACGCGCCTGCACAGAACGTTTACGAGACGCGGCGCCGGGCCGAATCTCCTGGGTGGCCTCGCGAGTCGCGTAGTATACGGGGCGTAACGCGCTATTGTCAACTGAACTGAGCCACTTGCGGTTGCGGGCCGGGGGTCGGCAGGATATGATCGCCCTTCCACGCCAGGGGGGTGCCGGGTGCTGATCGTGATGGAGAAGAGTGCCGGTCCGGAACAGGTCCGGAAGGTTGAGGAGAAAATCCGCTCCCTCGGGCTCAGGCCGCATCCGATCCCCGGGGCGGAACGGCTGGCGATCGGGATCACCGGCAACCATGGTCCCCTGGATCCGTCCGAGTTCGAGATGCTTCCCGGCGTGCTGCAGGCGATACGCGTCACCAAGCCGTACAAGCTGGTCAGCCGGGAGGTGAAGCCCTCCGACACGATCGTCGAGGTCGGCGGTCGCCCGATCGGCGGCCCCCGCCTGGCGATCATCGCCGGGCCGTGCGCCGTAGAAACCGAAGCCCAGACCCTCACGGTCGCCCATCAGGTGGCCGAGGCGGGGGCCGATTTCCTGCGGGCCGGGGCGTTCAAGCCGCGCACCTCTCCTTATGCCTTCCAGGGGCTCGGTCTCGAAGGGCTCAGAATTCTCTCCCGCGCGCGTCAGGAGACCGGTCTTCCCGTGATCACGGAGGCGGTCGACGAG